>JACCDZ011090907.1_pt1 | contig 31837 bp, 29 predicted proteins | sample 7449551 | NCBI WGS metagenome assembly JACCDZ01 (sample SAMN15323452, study PRJNA562643) | freshwater metagenome | isolation source: river surface water | place: USA:Blue River Watershed | collected 2017-08-18 | reverse complement strand
GTCCTGTCGATACTGGATGGGTGGATATATCTGCATCTACTACAATACCTTGGACATTTGATTCAGACGAAGAAGTGAAATCTATTAAATATCAATTTAAAGATATTTATGGAAACATCACAACAGAGACTACTACTTCAACTCTCGCTCCGATCAGTGCAGATACATTTTTGATTCAAGATACTTCAAATATAAATGTTTCTCCTTTGGTAAATCAACTGTATGTCAGCTGGCAGCAATTAAGTGCTCCTGCTACAGGGTTTGATTCATATGTATTGGAATACTCATATTCGACAAATGGATCGACTTACTCTGACTATGCTTCTGTGCCAGATCCACTAGACACACTGTCTTCTTATAGTACAAATTATTATATACATAAAGAGTTGACCTCTACTTATTATTATAAATATCGTCTAGGTGTAAAAAATACATCAGGTAATACATCTATGCGTGTCGGTGAATCTATCCTTGCAAAGCCAGATGGAAGTCCAAACTATGGTGAAGGAGCTGGGTCTAGCGTGAATGCTTCTGTAGTGGATAATGTGATACCTACACAAGATTCTGATACAAAAGATGTGACTATTACATACAAGCTGACAGACTCTACAAATAACAATAAAACTAATCCAAATTATGATGCACGTGTGTTTTACAATGTGGGTACAGTCCTAGGATCAAGTCCTCTTGTAAATTCAACTACAATCAAGCTATCAAGTACAGCTAAATTAAAATCTTCAGGGTACATTAAGATAAATAATGAAATTCTTAAGTATACAGGTATAAGTGGAAATAATTTAACTGGAGTCACTCGTGCTACTTGGGCAGATGACACTAGGGCTACTCGTACTAATGGTAGTAATTTGCTTGCGGGTACGCCTGTGTGGATTATGGCTACAAGTACAAGTAACAATGCTCTGACTGATTCTATGTCTGTAAGTAGTTCTACTGTAAAAACTGGATACAGTGGATCTATCGTGTGGACTGTATACGGTGAGACAGCACTCGCTGGTAGTTTGTACACTACTTTGCCTATAATGGTCCTAGTTCATGATGGTCAAGATGCTCTGTCTGCTCCACTTTCTAGTCAGAGTGATTACTCAGAAACTGGAACATTGAATGATTTTGACTTAACTGTGCCAACCATTACTTTTAGTTCTGATGCTTCTTCAGGGGCTGAAAATTCTACTCCTGCGACATTCACATTGTCACTATCTAGAGCTTATCCTGTAAATTCAACTGTATCTTATGCTATTACAGGTACAGCTACAGGATCAGGTACAGACTATACACTAGCATCTGCTACAGCTACAATCACAGCAGGACAGACTGCTACAAATATCGAAGCTGTAATAAATAATGATTCAATAAAAGAAGGCGATGAGACTATTATCGTTACAATATCTAGTCCTACAAATGCTAGTCTTGGTGCAAATACAACTCATACTTATACAATCACAGATGACGATAATGCCCCTGTGCTGGCTTTCGATTCAGATACATCTTCAGGTTCAGAGAGTGTGTCTAGTGTAAATATTCCTATTTCCGTAGACTCTGTTTCTGGTAATGACATAACAGTGAGTTATACAGTTACTGGTGGTACAGCCACAGGATCAGGTACTGACTATACTCTCGCATCTGGTACAGCTACAATCACTGCTGGGCAGACAAGTACCAATATCTCATTGGCAGTTGTCGGAGATCAATCATATGAAGACAATGAGACTATAATAATCACAATATCTAGTCCAAACGGTGCAACATTGGGAGTGAATACATCTCATACATATACAATTACAAATGACGACAGTGCGCCCGAGATCTCTTTCTCTGCAAGTACATCTTCTGGTTCTGAGGGTACTACAAGTGTAACTATTCCTGTATCTATAAACTTTGCTTCTTATCAAAATGTGAGTGTTGATTATACTGTTACTGGCGGTACAGCTACAGGATCGGGTACAGATTACACACTCGCATCTGGTACAGCTACAATCACAGCTGGGCAGACGACTACAAATATATCTGTAAATGTTGCTGATGATTCCATAGATGAGGAAGATGAAACTGTAGATATAACTCTATCTCCTTCACCCACAAATGCTACACTAGGAAGTACTTCAGTGCATACATACACTATCGTAGACAATGACACATCTACTACTGTTGGTTTTAGTTCTGCTTCTTCATCTGGTTCAGAAGGTACTACATCGTTAAATATCCCAGTTGAAATATCTGCTGCTTCTGGATTAGATGTAACTGTGAACTACGCTGTTACTGGTACCGCCACAGGATCAGGTACAGACTATACTCTAGCTTCTGGAACAGCTACAATCATAGCTGGTCAAACTAGTACAAATATATCTGTAACCGTTGCGGATGATTCTATTGATGAAGACGATGAAACTATAATCGTTACCTTGTCTAGTCCAAATAATGCAAGCTTGAATTCTAATACTGTATATACTTACACTATTACTGATAATGATAATGCTCCTACTATCGGATTTACAACTGGCAGTGGTAGTAGCCTTGAAAATGCTACACCAGCAGCAAAGACTATACCAGTATCAATTTCTAGTGCTTCTGGTAAAAGTATAACTGTCGCATATACTATCACCACAGACGGTACAGCAACTCTAAATTCTGATTTTACTGCGACAAATACAACTGGAACTTTGACCATAGTACCAGGAGCTACAACTGCAAGCATTCCATTTACTGTCATTAATGATGCAACTTTTGAGCAAGATGAGACAATCATAGTTACGCTAGCTAGTGAATCTAATGCAACACTTTCAACATCAACATACACTTATACTATAACTAATGATGATGCTGAGGCAGATACTACAGCGCCTACATTTACTTTTGATGCAGATCAGGGGATCACAACTGTCAGTTCAAATGTGTACTCTGTAGACGTAGTAAAGGGTGCTAGTTTTAGCTTCCCGACATACACAGTCAGTGATAATGTGACTGCGACAGAATCAATCACAGTTACAAAATCTACAGATACAATCTCTACATCAAATGTAACTACAACACCAATAGTCGTCACATATACAGTCCAAGACGGCGCTACACCAAAGAACACTACTACAGTTACACTAAGAGTGAATGTAGTACTAGCAGCTTCATATACAGTCACAGTGACTGCCGGTGCGAATGGAGCAGTTGATGCAGATAACACAACAAAAGCTTTACCTGGGTATTCATCAAGTAATGGCGTGTATACAATACCAAGAGCGAGTGCTACTACAGGTAACAATGCTACATTTACCATAACACCAGCTAATGGGTATAGTATTGATTTGCTGACGGTAGATGATTCTACTCTTGCAAGCACTTCTTCTGTGACATTCAGTAATATTATTACGAATCACACAATTAATGTTTCCTTCACTGCTACTCTAGATACAACTGCACCAGATATCACACTATTAGGTGAATCTCCTGTAGACGTGACACTTGGTGATACGTATACAGATGCTGGCATAACTGCAGTAGAAGATAATAATGTGTCTTGTACAGAGGGAGATACTACAGCTGCACCACAAACTGGCTGTCTATGGAGCAAGAGTGGTACGGTAAATACTGCTGCTGTATCTGGAAATACTCCATATAAAATAATTTATAAGGCTATAAATGCAAGAGGATTGATTTCTACAGCAGAAAGAATAGTTAATGTTGATTATGCTGATACATACAGCCTTACTCTTACTATTACAGGATCAGGAACAGTTAAGGATGCAAATGAAGATACTATATCTGCTGGCAACGTAGTGGTGGACTCACTGTCTACACCAGCATATACATTTGTACCTGATACAAATCTGCATAAAGTAAAAACTCTATCTGTTACTGTCGGAGGTACGACTACACCTTTGAATGTAGACGATTACCAGGCTGGATATACATTCTCACAAATCAAAGGAAATGTATCTTTGGCTGTTGGCTTCGGTTTGATTAATGAACCTACACCACAAATTACTTTTGATAGTAGTGAAGTCACTCTTGATCTAGGGGCTACATATCCTACTACAGACTGGGATGCATATATCTATGCTTCTGATGGTGTGACACGTACAGAACTCGTCACGAACGGTGTGGCAGTCGCTAATGGAGCTACTTTTACAATAACTGGCAACAGTACTGCTACTGGTATAACTGGAGCAGATGTGACATATACAGTGGTTTATACAGGAGGTGAAGACGGCACTGTCACAGGTACAGCAACCAGATTGCTGAATGTCACAGATAATGTAGCACCTGTTATTTCCAACATAGCTACACCTGTAATAAAGAGTGATGTTGTGATGGTTAGTTGGAATACAAATGAAAAGGCTAATACTCAAATTTATTGGGATACTACGAGTCGTGGAGTAAATGGAGAAGTAACAGAGCAACTATTGGCAGATTATGCATATTCAAGTGCTCTGCGCGATGATGGAGACAAGCAAGCTACTCACTGGGCACTGATGGATACACTCACTGCTACTACTACATACTACTATGTCGTTGTATCAGAGGATGGGTCAGGTAATCTAGCTATATCACCAGAACAAGAAGTAGAGACTGTGGCAGCTGGTCAAGTAAAAATCATAAATAGCGGTGGTGGAGGTTCATCTGGCGTAGCTCTATCTGTGTACGAAGCCCTACAAAAAGAGCTTGAAGAGCTCAGAAAGAACACTATGGCTGGGATGACTACTCTACCTGTAATATCAAATATAAAAGTATCTGAGGTTACAGCTTTCGGTGCAACAGTATCATTTGATACAGATCGATTGACTGTCGCTGGAGTGGACTACGGTAAGACAAAAGATTTCGGTAAAACAGAGGGTAACTTTAAATGGGCTACAAATCATAAGATAAACATCGGAGGGTTGACTGTAGGTACAGACTATTACTACGGCATAGCAGTGGTAGATAAATATAGTAATGTAGCTGTATCTATAGGAGATAAGCAAGTTTTCAAAACAAAATTCTTTAGTGAGAATCTAGATGAGATAAACAAGATTGAAAATGTCGAGCAATTCCAAAATGAAATAGAATCAAGTATCGAATCAATATTGCCATCTCTCGTGCCACCATTCGTAGATGCTCCAATAGTAACTGATATTACTGAGGATAGTGCGGTGATTACATACAAGACAAATATAAAAGGATTCTCGCTCGTTGGCTATGCTACAGATGACTACTATGATGAGACAAAAGAAAATCCTTATAATGGTGAAGTATCAGATACAACAACAAAGGTCACTACTCACAAGGTAAAGCTTATAAATCTAAAATCAAATACAAAATACCACTTCTCTGCAAAAGCATTCTCATTGCCTCAGATAGTGGGTAAATCAAAAGATTTTACTTTCATAACAAAAGCCTCAAAGATAAAAGTTTCTGTGACAAACCTTACAAAGAATTCATTCACTGTATCGTGGAGTACAAATGGTAAGACTTCATCAATTGTGGAGTACAAGAATCTAAAGACTGGCAAAGTAAATAAGAGAACGGATGATATCAGGAGTACTGGTCACGTGGTGAAGATAGATAATCTTGATCCCGGAACTCTTTACCAAGTAGATGTGTCAGGGCTCAATGAGATAGGTAATACTGTGGAATCAGCTGGTACAATAACAATCAAAACTTCTACAGATGTGACAGCTCCAGCTATATCAAAAGTAAAAGTAGATAGTTCACTGGTTGTAGGTAGAAATGACAAAACTCAGACTATCATCTCATGGAAGACTGATGAGCCATCTACCTCTGTGGTTTACTACGAGGAAGGATCTGGATCACCTGATAAGCCATTGGCAAATAAACAAGAAGATCTAGAGCTTACTCTGAATCACGTAGTCATACTAACAACATTAAAACCCGGTACTGTGTATAGATTCCAAGTTGCTTCATCTGATGATGCAAAGAATGTGAAAAAACTTCCAATCCGTACTATAATAACACCGAGACCTAGTGAGTCTATCGTTGATGTTATCTTTAAAAACTTCAACGAATCATTCAACTTTATCAATAACGTAAAATAATAAAAATATGACACCACACAAACACAATAAAAATATTCTTATTGTGTTTGTTGGCGTTATATCGTTGCTTTTTGTCTTGGTAAACAAGCCATACATAATAAACGCCTCTACTACTTTGGGTACCATAGATGCTGTCCATAAAAATGCAAAGGGGGTAGACAATAAAGATATCAAGATTAATTTTGGATTATTTAAGGGTAGTATCAATGTTAAAGTTACAGACGGAGGATTGTCTGGCTTCGCATGGGGTGAGGGTATAGGGTGGGTGAATCTAGCCCCTTCGGATGGAGGAGTTGTTAATAATGGAGAGGGAATACTCTCTGGTTATGCGACTTCAGAATTTGGGGGGTGGATTAATTTTAAAGGAGTCAATATAACTTCTGATGGTGAATTTATGGGCTATGCTACTTCAGAAAAATTCGGGAGAATATCTTTTAATTGTAAGAATGATAATTCTTGTAATCAAGAGGATTATAGTGTGTCCACTGACTGGAGACCTATATCCATCAGGGCAGATGGTTCATCGGCCCCAGATACAGTAGCATCTACTACGCCTCCATCAAACAAGCCAACATCCAGTACGAATACCGACACGACAAGTACTATTAAACAAAAACCATTGCCTGTATTGGGGGATGGTGAGTATTACTATGGCGGGGATGTTATAAAGATAAATAATGGCACAGTTACGAACCCCGATGGAGGTATAACCTATATTATGCCTACAGATGAAAAATCTATACCCAATAATAAAAAAACTTTAGATGTCGAAGTAGAAAAACCATCCGGAATCATTACTAGTGTAGCAAAGAAGACAGCTCAGATTACAAATAATATCATTCAGGAAAAGCAAAATGATTCAGGAATAGAAGAGACTGTTGTTTCGTTTGCCCCAGGGCTTGATATCTCTACAAAGACTGTTACGACGGCTGGAGTAGTCGGAGGTAGTACTACTATCGTATCTTCTATGATAGCTAGTGCTCTGTCTATATCTGATTTCTTTTTAAACTTTATTAGATTGTGGAGTCTATTCCTGTCTGCTGTTGGTTTAAAGAAAAAGAGACAGTCGTGGGGGACTGTATATGATAGTGTGACAAAGCAACCGCTCGATCCGGTGTATGTAGTCTTGTTGGACAAAAATAATAAAGAAGTATCTACTGCCATCACAGATATGGATGGGCGTTTTGGATTTCTGGTTCCATCTGGTACTTATCGTATATCTGTAAAAAAGAATAATTATATTTTTCCATCACTGAAATTAAAAGGTAGAGATACTGATGGTGTATATGACAATCTGTATTTTGGGGATGATATGTTCATAGAGCAGGGAAAGATAATCACAAAGAATATCCCTATGGATCCAGAGCGTTTTGATTGGAATGAATTTACAAAGAAAGATAAGAATCTTTTGAAATTTAATTCACCTTATGCATGGATATTGTCTGTTGTATCTAATTTTCTTTTCTATGCAGGATTTCTCCTTGCTATATTTTTACTAGTTGTTAACGGATTTAATCTTTATAATATTGTCGTTATATCGTTCTATGCAGTGTTGATGGTTTTTAAGAAAGTAAACTTGAAAACAAAAACTCATGGAGTAATAAAAGAAAAAGATACAATGTTTCCACTTTCTTTTGCTGTTGTGCGTGTATTCGCAAAGGGTGGTACAAAAGAAATATTCCACCGTGTCGCTGACAAGTATGGTAATTATTATTGTTTGATTCCAAAAGGTGAGTATTATATAAAAATTGATAAAAAAAATAATGACGAGTCATATACAAATGTTTATACTTCAGAAAATTTAGTTATCAAGAATGGTATTTTAAATAAAGACTTTGTTGTGTAATCTATATTTGTTATAATTAAATAGTAAAAATAATTTTAATCTACATGGAAAATAATCAAAAGAAAATAAAAATACTTCTGATCGATGATGATGAAATGATGCGGATATATTTTCGTGATATTTTCTGGATTCATGGTAAAAGTAATAACTACGAAATCATCATGGTATCATCCCTTGAAAAGGCGGATGATGTTTTAAAGGACCCGAAGACTAGACCAGATACTATATTCCTAGACGTTTTGATGTCTTCAAAAGGTGCGGGATGTAGTGCCCCTGCTTATCAGATGGCTCTTTCTCTGGGTTTTATTAGTCGTGTAAAGAAGAATAAAGATTTTTCAAATATTAATATAATTATTTATTCTGGGCAGAAAGATGAGATTTTAAAAGAAGAGGCTTTGAAGTTGGGTGTAGATGGGTATCTAACAAAAGGTGAGATTATGCCAAAGGAAATAATTTTATTTACAGACAAAATACATGGAACCAATCATTAGTTTAAAAGATGTAAGTTTATGGTATGAAAAGGGTAAGGATATCGAGGTAAAAGCTCTTAAAAATATTACCATAGATATAGCAAGAGGTGACTATGTTGCCTTCTTTGGTCCTTCTGGTTGTGGTAAGACAACTATGCTCTATGCTATATCCGGAATTGATCATTTCCAAGAGGGTACTATCCATATTAATGATAAAGATATTTCAACGCTGACTAATCAAGAACTAGCTATATTCCGACAGACTGGGATAGGTATAGTCTTTCAGCAGTTCAACCTTGTACCATCTCTAACTGTGCTAAAAAACGTAGCATTGCCTATGTTATTCGTAGGTATATCATCGGAAAAAGCCGACGTGGAAGCGGCAAAATTATTGGAACGTCTGGCTCTAACTGAATATGCAAATCGTTATCCTTTTGAATTGTCTGGGGGTCAGCAGCAACGTGTAGGTATAGCAAGAGCTCTCGCCAATGATCCACCGATAATAATCGCCGACGAGCCACTAGGAAACCTCGACTCTGTAAACGCTAAAAAGGTTTTGGAGTTTTTGAAAGAATTAAATGAAAAAGATGGCAGAACTATAATAATGGTTACTCACGAAGCTTGGAGTCTACGTGATGTAAAGACTATCTATCATATGAAAGATGGTTCTGTTACTGAGGTGGAGCATGTCACCCCGAAGACTCTCGAAGAATCTGTCGTATCGCATATGAATGCACAGCTTTCATTTGTAGATGACAAGAAGACAGTCTCTCCACCTAAAATAGAGCCAATAATTGACCCTAAGAAGGATGAAAAAATTGATGAGACGACAGGGGATGATATCACTGCTCATCAGCTGGCAAATTCTCTGATGAGCGGATACTCCCTAGAGGAAATGTCTAGATTTGAATCTATAGTTAAATATAGATTTGCGAATAAAATAGATGCTATTGATTTCAAAAGGTTGCTCCTTGCGTCATTTAATCAAAATGGATTAGGCTTGAAAGATAAAAAAGCTGACAAAGTGCTGTTCTACGTAGAGGATGTAATCGCAAGAAGAAAAGATATGAGAAGAATACACAGAATGATGGAAAAGAATCCTGAGGTAGATATGTTTTATGAAGTTCAAAATTTACGTAATTGGCTCGTAGAGGGGTATACTCGTGAGCTCACAAATCCAGAGGTCAAAGCCCTAACTCAGATAGTGTCTGATCGTATTCGTAATTTTATATCAAGGACAAAAGTTGTAGATCTCCTGACTTTGTCTATCATTCGAGGAGGCTTGGGTTTGTCTTTTCGTGCAGCAAAGATATTTGGTGATAAATTGGAGCTTGTGCTGGAAGGTATAATAGTTGATAATGTAAAGAGTTGCACTGTTGCTACTTCGAATAATTCCTCTAATTCCGCATCTGATATTCAAGATGTAAACTTTAAAAAAATATAATAAATTATGTTAGACAAGCAATTAAAATTTAATGAGCTGATAACTCTTTCTTTTAGATCTTTCCGTACAAAGCCACAGAGAGCTTTTTTGACGATTATGGGTATGTCTGTGGGTATCGCTACTGTGCTATTGCTTGTGTCTCTGGGCTATGGGTTGCAATATATCTTGATCGGAAAGCTGGTTACTACAGAGGACTCTCTAATTACGATGGAGGTGTCGTACCCTACAGAAAGTAATATCTTAATAAAAAAATCTTTTATAGATGAGCTGAGGAGCTCTCCCGATGTGGCAGAAGTCAGCCCTGTCGCTGAATTTCCTGGGGAAATAAGTTCCGAAGGGACTTCTGGTCTCATTGTGAATACTCAGATAATAGAGCCTTCGTACTTTAGACTTGCGGGATTAACTCCGAATATAGGTAAAATTTTGGATGTAAATACAAAGGGAACTATAGTTTCTAGTCAGACCTTGTCTGCTCTTGGTTTGCCTATTGAGCCTACATTGTTGCAGAGACCTTTTACTCTCAAGATGTCATATCAAGATGAAAAAGTGGATCTAGCAGAAGAAGAGTCTTTTTTTGTAGAGACACTTCCGCTACAGGGTGTGGTAGTCGATGAAAATATGCAACCTACATCAATGGTATATTCAACGATATTTCCCCGAGACCCACCTTTTTACAGAAAAGCATTAGTAAAAGCAAAAGATATTGATACACTAGAAGGTTTGCGGGATAAATTAATCTCACAAGGCTTGCTAGTCTCTGCTCGTATAGACTTAGTGACGCAGGCTCGAAAAATTACAAATATTATCACTATGGTTCTTGGAGTTTTTGGAGTGACGGCTCTGGTCGTATCAGCTATCGGAATGTTCAATACAATGCTCGTGGCATTCCTGGAGCGTATATACGAGGTTGGTATATTGAAATCTATAGGTGCTACTGATTATGATGTACGAAATCTATTCCTTGTGGAAGCATCATTCATGGGATTCCTAGGAGGAGTCGGAGGTGTGACTATCGGATTTGGATTAGGTCAATTATTCAATTTTTTACTCTCTGCTGTCGCTAAGAGATTCGGAGGTGAGTCTCTAGAACTATTCGTAGTACCGTTCTGGTTCGTACTCTTGATTATGGGATTCTCTATACTTATCGGTTTTGTCTCTGGTTGGTGGCCAGCACACAGAGCAGCAGGGTTATCTCCAAAAGAAGCATTCACAAGAAAATAAAAATCTCTCATTAAAATGAGAGATTTTATTTTAATAATTTGAAGTCAATTTCTTTTTTGCCTTCGGGAACTACTCTCTCAATTACAAATTTTTCATCTTCGTACTTTGCTTTTTTTATTTTAATTCTCTTTCCATCTATCATAAAGAATACACTAGGCCATCCTTCATAGGCTCTGTATTTATTGTAGTTGGTCCACCCGTCGTCTGATAGGTTGATTAGACCGTCTTCTTTTTTTATCTTTTTACAATATGTAGCTTTTTCTTCTTCTTGTTTTTGTAACTTTATTTTTCTATCAAAAATATCTGGAAGGGTGGATACCAATAAATTTCCTCCTTCATTGATAAGCTTTGTTCGGAGTGTGCTTTTAGTATCCTCTATATCTATAGGCACTACAAGATCTTTGATGACGTCACCAGCATCCATCTTAAGAGCCATCTGTTGTATCGACACCCCGGTATCTTTATCTCCAGCTAATAATGCACTCTCTACTGGTGATGCACCTCTGTAAAGTGGTAGTAGTGAATAATGTATATTTATAGTGCCAAATTTTGGCATATCTATAATGCTTTGAGGCAATATCTTGCCATAGGCTACTACGATAAATAGATCAGATTTATACTCGGATAATGTATTTATAAATTCATCATCTATTTTTTCAGGCTTAATGCAGTCTATCATATGATCCTCGGCCCATACTGATACTGGGGATGCTGTCATGCTCAGGCCACGTCCTGATGGAGCATCTGGTGATGTGACTATCAGCTCTGGGATAAAACCTGCATCATATAAAATATCTAATGTGCGACTTGCTACATCTGGTGTACCCCAAAATATAAATTTTTTATCTTTATTCTTCATTATGAAAATTCTCCTTCGCCGTCTGACTCGTGGATGTCTTTTGCTTTGTCTATAAACAGTATTCCATCCAGGTGATCCATCTCATGCTGGAATATGTGTGCGAGTAATCCCGTACCATCAAGTGTAAATTTGATACCTTCTTCATTGTAGGCTTCTATTGTTGCGCGAGTAGCACGACGAACCTTGCCATACAGTGGTCGTACAGATAGACAACCCTCGGCCATTAATTTTTTATCTTTTGAAACTTTTTTAAATATAGGATTTATACAGACTACGTCCTTGTGCTTCTTTTCTTTTAAATTTTTTTCTCCTCGTATAAATTCATCGTCAAAAACACGTCCGGAGATTGTGAATATGCGTAAAGCTACTGCTATCTGAGGGGCAGCAATAGCCACCCCATCATCTTGGGATGCTAATGCTTTTGACATATCTTTTAAAATCTTTTGGACCTTTTCGGATTGGATGTCTTTTATTGGGATAGCTTTTGCTATTTCTCTCAATACGGGATGCCCATTTTGTACAATTTCAACTGCCATAATTTATTTTAGATTCTTGACGTAATCAAGGAGTTTGGATATCTTGACTGTCTCTTGGGATCGAGTAGTCATATCTCGGACGATAACTGTATTTTCCATTGCCTCTTTTTGTCCAAATATGATCGCGTAGTGTAGTCCCATCTTTTCAGCTACTGCTAGCTGAGAACCCAGGCTATCTTTTGAGAGAGATTGGGCTATAGGTATCTTTGCCTTACGTAATATCTCTATAACATTTAGTGATTTTAGTTTTGCCTCAAATCCTAATTGGATAAAATACATTTTAGGTTTTTTTGATACTCGCGGTAATGGTCTGTTATACCAAGGGGACTCGATGACTCTGTCTACTCCAATACCTACACCCATACTAGGTACATCTTTCTTGCTACCGAGCATTCGAGCTAGGTAGTCGTAGCGACCACCTCCAGCGATAGTTAGTGGTGGAAGACCTTCATCTTCTGGTATCTCTATAATCTCAAACACTGTGTGAGTGTAATAAGAAAGACCTCTTACAAGATTCTTGTTTATACGATACGGTACGCCCATCTCTTCTAGGTACTCTAATACTTGCTTGAAGTGCTTTTTTGAATCACCAGTTAAAAACGAGACGGCATCTGGTGCCCCTTCATTTACCAATATAGTCTTTGGGTCCTTGGAGTCGAGTATTCTTAGTGGATTTGTCTTGAGTCTATCTTTGTCTATAGCGCCTAGCTCACTGAGGTGCTTTTTGTAATAATTTACTAGCTCTTTTACGTAAGCAGGTCGAGATTCCTTGTCTCCAATAGAATTTATATCTACAACAAGATTTTTTGCGCCTACTTCTTCTAGAATTGCAATTGTCGTCTTTATGATCAGTGCGTCGGCTATACTCTTTTCTGTACCCATGATCTCGAGTCCGAATTGGTGTAGCTCACGATAGCGACCACGCTGAGGGTTGTCGTGGCGGAAAAATGGTCCATAGTAGTAGAGCATCACAGGCTGAGGTAGTGATTGCATTCCATGCTCGATATATGCACGCATGGCACCTGCTGTGCCTTCTGGGCGTAGGGCGAGCTCATCGCCACCCTTTGTCTTGAAGTTGTACATTTCCTTGTCTACGATATCTGTACCTTCACCGACTCCGGCTGTGTAGACATCCTTGAATTCAACTATTGGAGTTTTGATCGGCTTGAATCCGTAGTAAACAGCGATCTCTTGTGCTTTTTCAAAAAATCCCTGGTATAGGTAATACTGCTCATCTATAAAATCACGCATACCTTTTACCGATACGGGAGCTTCTTTATTTGTTTTTTTATTTGGTGTACTCATTTTATTTTTCTTCTTTATATTCTCCTGGTAAATAATCTATCGAATTAAAAGGTAGTAATCGGAGATATGCTCTTCCTATTAAGAATTTTTTATTTACAACACCCCATGATCTTGAGTCTGCACTCCTGTTTCTGTTGTCTCCCATTACAAAATATTCATCTGGGCCTGTGTTATATTTTTCATTGGTGATGAAATCTTCATTTATATACGGTTCACTCAATGTAAAACCTAGAGGTTTTTCCTTGTTTGTTATTTTCACTGACTTGCCTGATATCTCGATCTGTTCACCTGGTAATCCTATGATTCTTTTTATAAAATATCTAGATGTGTCGAGGGGGTATTTAAAGATGACAACATCTCCACGGTTTACATGACCCATACGGTAAGATATCTCGTCTACTATGAGATATTGACCATCTTGGAATGTGGGAACCATGGATTCACCGGATACTATAAATGGCTGAGCTATGTATGTACGGATAGGGATGACTATTATAAGGGCTAGAGCTATAAACTTAACCAAGTCCCAAATATTGAGTAATTGCTCTCTTACCCATACTTTTCTGTCTTTTTTCAAAATTACCTTTGTTTTTTCGGTATTATTTTCCATATATACGCTATTTTACCACATAAATATATTTGACGGAATAGGGGAATATGTGTCGTGAATCGGATTAGCTAGTTTTGTCTATTTTTGATAAAATAATTAGATGAAATTAATTATCGGCTTAGGTAACCCGGGGGAGAAATATCTTCAAACTCGCCACAATGTGGCGTGGATTATTTTTGATAATTTGAATAAAAATCTTGATTGGAATTTTAATAAATATGCGAATTCAAATTTGGCCCACATTAATTTAGACGATGAAGATATAATTTTTGCAAAACCAGAAACTTTTATGAATGACACTGGTAGCATCCTCCCGTATTTAGTCAAAGAATATAATTTTACAAACAATGATATCGTCGTAGTGCAGGACGATATAGATCTACCTCTCGGCAAGATAAAAATCTCTCATGATCGGGGTGATGGTGGGCACAATGGTATCAAATCTATAATGTCACAGCTCTCGTCTCGTGAATTTGTACGTATACGTGTAGGTGTATCGATACTCGATGATACCGGAGTCCTGCGCAAGCCTGATGTTCTGGGTAATTTCTCAAAAGAAGAGCTAGATATTCTAAAAGACAATATCTCACCCTTAGTTTCTGATATTTTGACTACTATAGTCTCTACTGGATACGAAAAAGCAATGACAAAATACAATTAATAAATTCTCCGCCACAATGTTGGCGGAGAATTGCGTTTAGGGTATTTTCGGAGTATAATTTTTGCATGGAAAACACACAATTACCAACATTAGAATTTATCCTTAAGAATTACAAGAACTTTAATTCACGCGCTACTCGGGATGCGACTATTGCATACTGGCGCCATATAGAGAATGGTGGCAAGATGTTTTGGGCTGTGGCTGGAGCTATGTCTTCTGCTCAGCTAGGTATCACTCTAGCCCCTGCTATCCGTGCAGGACTAATCCACGGTATGTCAGTGACTGGTGCAAACCTAGAAGAATCACTATTTCGCCTTGTAGCACATAGTAGCTATAAAGATTTCCCAGATTACCGTTACTTTACAAAAGAAGACGATACAAAGATATTAGAGAATCGTATGCGCCGTGTGACAGATACTAGTATCCCAGAAGATGAAGCTTTTCGTGCTGTTGAAAAGCACATAGTGCCAATGTGGGAAAATGCTACAAAGAACAATGAGCGCCGTTTTTGGCATGAATATTTCTATGAGCTTATCCAGGCCCTAGACAAGGAAAAGCATGAGGGTAAGGCCGAGGAGTGCTGGTTACTGGCTGCTGCGGAGAATAATCTGCCAATAGTGGTCCCAGGATACGAAGACTCTACTTTTGGAAATATCTTTGCTTCTCATGTAAAGCATGGTGATGCGAGTGCCCTAATCGCAAAGTCAGGTATCGAATACATGGGTGCATTCTATGATCAATACCAAAAGCTTTCAGAAGGTGCTGGTATTGGATTCTTCCAAATCGGAGGAGGTATAGCCGGAGATTTCCCAATCTGTGTAGTGCCATCTCTTAAATATGATATGGAATTGCCTGCAAAGCCATGGGCATACTTTTGTCAGATCTCTGATTCTACTACATCATACGGGTCATACTCGGGAGCTACTCCAAATGAAAAAATCACTTGGGATAAACTCACCCAAGATACACCTATGTTCGTAGTCGAGAGTGATGCTACAATCGTAGCTCCACTGATGATGACTGCACTCCTAGAGGCAAAAGCAAATCCTGCAAAGGCAAATGAATTGATAGCAAAGTATATCGGATAATTTATGCAGATAACTATTATTTCAGACTGTGCTGATGCAAATGCTCGTGGACGCCAAGAGATAAGATACAAATCACTAATAGGTGATAGTGCCAATTTAAATTTCATAGGAGTATCACACGATCTAGAAGCTGCCGGCTGTCTAGTCGATGCACTGGATGCCTACAGTGGTACATCGGGTATCATCGTGGTGAATGTAGCTCCTAGGGGAACAAAGGAAAAATACCCAAATGGTATACCGTTTTGTTTTGGTAAGGCTGGAAACATCACTGTGGTAGGTACTCCGAATTGTTTTGCTTTAGCAAAGAAGCTCGGTCTCATGTCGGAAATACAGGAGACTGATGTATATACTGTATGTAGTCAGTTCCTACCAGAGGAGGAAGCTAGGAGAATATCTGAATCACAATTCCGAAGCTATGAATATCTACCTCATCTGACGAATTGGATTTTCCAAGGCAAAGATATAAATGCAAAAATAGGGGAGATATTTGATTTTGGTAATGACAATTTTGTCTGGTATGTGGATTGCTTTGGTAACTGCAAGACTACTATCGTATACGAGCAAGATCAAGAATTGAGAAACTCTACATCTGATTATGATTTTATCGAGAGACTCACCGATGTACCAAAAGACGGAAAGGCATACTTTACAAAAGGTAGCTCTGGATATAAAGATAAGAGATTTATTGAGATAGTGCTTCAGAGACAGAGTGCCGCAAAGAACCTTAATCTAGAAGTAGGAAGTAAAATATAGATATAAAAATCCCCAAAGGTCTATCCTTTGGGGATTTTGTTTGTGTGGACATTTTGTGTGTATTGTGGTATTGTTTTAAAAAATTCTTATTACAATGAAATACTTATACATTTTACCTTTTTGCTTGTTTTTCAGCTCTTGCATGAGCCCAAAAACAAATGTCACTCCATCATCTGTGGCTACCTTTAACTTTGGTGCCAAAATTAGATTACTGTACGACAATCAAGACGTGCAGATTAATCGTAGAGATACGCTTCCTCTATATAAAAGATCTTCGTATATTGCTTATGAATGGCATACTGCATGCGGGGATTATGCAGTGGTAAATTTTAGGAATGACAGAATTTTCTCTGTCCTATTTGAAAATAAAGGATTTGATAGTGTGAGTAATTCTTTTGTTTTTGAAGAGATATTGAACCCTACCAATGATCCGTATGGATGGTACTATCCACAAGATATGGTCTACCTTTTAGACAGCTTTAACTTTCGGTTGATGATGAGAGCTGTAGGAAAGAATGAACTGTATTATGTGTATAATTGCCAAAGTAAAAAATGGCAAGTACCTAAAAAAATGTGACAAAAATAAAAAATCTGCAAATCGAGAAATTGATTTGCAGATTTTTTCATTTTATTTTAATTTGTTTCTGTTTTTGTGAGCTACTATTCCATATAGGAGCTGGGCTGCGCCGTATTCTGTCAGGATTGTATCCTTTGTCGGTGCTACTTCTACTATGTCTGCACCTACGAGTTCTTTTGATTTCACAATCTTTTCTAGTAGTTCTACTCCGTACCACCACTCGAGACCCCCTTGGACAGATGTACCTGTACCTGGCATATGAGCCGGGTCAAATCCATCGACATCGATAGTGATATATACATACTTTGTCTTGATTGATTTCACTATTTCCTCTACTGTCGGCACCTTTTTACCATTACCCCATTCAAAAGTCTTGATATTGTTCTTTGGGTCAGAGAAATATTCATATTCACCTTTGAAATATGTGCGGATACCTACCTGGACCAATGGGTAGCCTAGCTCGTTCACACGGCGTAGGACACATGAGTGAGCCAGATTTGTAGGATCATCACTGTAGTCACTGTCATCATTGCGTAGATCGCAGTGTGCATCTATCTGGACTACTGTTACATCTTTTGGATTTACTTTTTTAGAGAGTGCTGTGAGGAGTCCTAGAGATACAGAATGTTCGCCACCTAGGAGGAATACAAATTTATCTTTATCTAAGATCTTTGTAGATTCAGCCACTATTTTTTCTAATGCTTTTTGTGGAGTCATCTTGCTTATATTGCCCACATCTTTATGTCCTATCTTTACATATTCGCATACATTCTTCTTGTAGTTGCGGTCAAAAAGCTCAAGCTTGCTGTCGAGCATCTTCATAACTGCTGATGGACCGCTGGCTGTACCTTTGCGACTAGAAGCTGTCTTTTCATATGCAGCTGATAGTATGACTACATCTGCATCTTCGATTTTCTTTGCACTGATTATTGAATCTACCATCCCGTTAGAGATAGGAAATGTTTACATTTCCGTATCTGATTAATTTATATTAAAAATACGACTTTTTCTTTTATTGTTCCAAGATTAAAAAAATAACAAACACATCTCTAACGGGATAACGTCCCATATAGATAAAAGCATTGTATCAAAATACTATTGTTTTGCAATAAAAACACCCCATAAAGAATTCTCTTTACGGAGGTGTTAAATTTTAGATCATTTGCTTTTAGATCTTTTTTGCTGTCAGGAATGCTTCAGACCCGATTTTGTCACAATCATGAGCAAACATGATGAGCCCTTTTTGTTCTGCTCGGATTTTTTTGTTTCCGTCGGTTCCCAATAATTGATCTTTTCTAATCTTGTCGAAATCCACAAATTGTTTTGCCACTTTAAAATTATTGGTTTTTGTATGGTAGATACCATTTATTGTAATAATTTCTTTAGAAAGCTTTTTCTTTGTAGAATCTTTTATGTGTCCGCGTTTTTGCAGGAAAATCATTATAGATTTCTTGGCTACATTTTCGGCGCTCTTACTGTCGTGTTGACCACACTCAATACAAATACCAATTTTATCTTTCTCGTACATGTACCCATCAGTGCCACCTGGTTCGTATTCGTTTATGTTTATAACGATACGGGAAACTTCTTTTGGGAAATAATTTACGATATCAAAAGCATTGCCTTCTGTAAAAACAAATGGAAGACTTTTGTTTCGTGTGGAGTGGATGTCTAACAGGGCATCTGCTTCATCTAAGAACATTTTGATGAATTGTGCCCTGCGGTACTCGTAGGAATTTTTCTCTTCTTCTGTGTACTCCTTGTTTTGCTCGGCAAACATTCGATTCATGTTTTGTTCAACAGATCGAACGTTGTCTTTCAGAGCAACAGGATTGCCTAAAAGAAAAATTACTTTTCCTGACTTAATCTTTAATTTGTGTTCTAGCTTTTTAAAAGCTCTTACTCCGCAAGGTTCATTGCCGTGAATACCTGCCATAATCACACTAGTAGGACCTTCTTTTTGTCCTTTAATTACAAAATACTCTTTCATTGGTTTTTATATTAAATTGTGGGTTTTTGCGAATTATATCTTAAAATATTTATTTGTCAAAGCTATTGTATTTATTTTTGTGGCTTTTATACAGGGGTATTGGTAATGTCATTGACTGTGAACGTCCGTTCACAGTACAATGTATAGATGGTGTCACAAGAAAAAATCTCTCATGAAAAAGTAATCCTCCACATAGATGGTGATGCTTTTTTTGTAGGTTGTGAGATCGCCAAAAATCCAAAACTAAAAGGCCTGCCTGTGGTCACTGGCGAGGAGCGTGGCATTGTGTCTGCATTATCGTATGAGGCCAAGGCTCTGGGTGTGGTGCGTGGTATGCCAATATTTCAAATCAAGAAGAAATTCCCGAAAGTTATAATTCTACCTGGAGACTATCAATGCTATGTCATGTATTCTCGAAAAATGTTCGAAATCATACGCAGGTATGCCGATGATGTCGAGGAGTATAGTATCGATGAATGCTTTGCCGATCTGACATATCTGGACAACTGCCTCCATATGACCTATTTGCAAATAGCACAGAGGATTAAAAAAGAAATCAATGAAGAGCTGGGACTATCTGTATCCATAGGACTCGCTCCGACCAAGGTCCTGGCAAAGGTGGCATCCAAGTGGGTAAAGCCAAATGGTCTGACTGTGATAGAAAAGAAAAATGCCCCAGAATATCTTGCAAATTTTTCAATCGATAAAATCTGGGGCATAGGACCGCAGACTTCAAAATTTCTAAAGGATCGCGGTGTTCGCACAGCCGGAGAATTTGTAAATAAGGAATTGTCCTGGGTAGAATTAAACCTTGCAAAGCCTTACCAGACAATCTGGTACGAGCTACAGGGTGTATACATAATTCAGTTGGATCCAGAACCCAAGGCACTATTTGCGTCCATTCAAAAGACTCATAGTTTTCACCCAGCTACAAACGACAAAGTATTCCTATTGTCGGAACTCTCAAAGCATGTCGAGGATGCATGCAGAAAGATGCGACATTATAAACTATATACAAGTAAATTTTCTTTTTTTCTAAAGACGAAAGATTTTAAATTTTACATTTGCAAAGTCACTCTACCTGAACCCACCAATACACCGGAAGTCATTATTGAAAATATTCGTGATAAATTTAAAGAAGTGTACAACGGGGATCTGCTGTATCGGACCGCCGGTGTGACATTTCAGGATCTGTTCATAAAGACAGTCACCCAGGATGACTTATTTGGCGGTGTACCTAAGAACAAAAAGTACGAGGATATCTATAGTCAGATAGACAGCCTAGAGAGTAAATATGGCAAGAGGGTCATCTACCTAGCTTCGACGTCCAAATCCCTAGGTAGACAAAAAATCGGCACCGAGGTGGAAGACTTGGGGCAGGATTTATTATTTTTATGATATAATACATCTATATGAATTGGTTTTTAATTGCATTGGGGGCTCCATTTTTATGGGCATTGGTCAATATAGCCGATCAATATCTAATAGCTAAATATTCAGATAGGGAAAAGGAGCACAGCTCCGGAGGGCTCGTATTATTCTCTAGTCTTATAGGATTCTTCATCGCATTCTTTATCGCTTTTTTTGTACGAGGATTGTTTGAAGTATCGATAGTAGATGCATTACTACTCGGGCTCACTGGATTCATCACTATCGTATGGATAGTCCTGTATCTATATGCGTTGGAGATCGAGGAGGTATCGAATGTGGCACCATGGTTCCTGACAGTGCCGATGTTTGGCTACATATTTGGATATCTATTCCTAGGGGAGACTCTCAACAATAATCAGATCCTGGGTACTGTCATCATGCTCCTAGGATTAGTATTCCTATCTATTGATTTTAGTGCAGAGAAGAGGCAGATAAAGAGAAAGCCAGTATTCTATATGCTCATAGCCTGTGTACTAGTAGCTCTATCTGGAATTATATTTAAATATGTAACTATAGAAGGGGATTTCTGGGTGTCATCATTCTGGGAATATATAGGCCTCGGAATATCTGGATTGCTCATCTATATGTTCGTACCTAAATACAGAGAAGAATTTATGAATATGAACCACAAGGGTGGTGTAAAGATTTTTATAGTAAATACAGTCAGTGAACTGGCTACAATCTCGGGTAATCTTTTGACGAACTTTGCATTACTGTTGGCACCTGTGACTATGGTGTATCTCGTAGGTACGTTCCAACCGGCTATCGTACTATTCCTGACTATCGTAGGGACAAAATTCTTCCCTCATATCGTCACAGAAAACATAACCAAAAAAGTCCTCATCCCAAAAATCATCGCCATAGTGGTGATGATAGTAGGAAGTGTGTTCTTGCTAATGTAAATATGAAAATTATATTTGAATCACATAAAACTAGTGTAGACAATGAATCTGGACTGGCTTCTGGATGGAGGAACTCTCCTTTATCTGAAAAAGGTAGAGAACAGGGGATTAATGATCGTACTCGGTACGCTGATGTTTTATTCGATGCGGTTTTTACTTCTGACTCACAGAGAGCTATCGATACAGCAGAATTAATCTTTGGTGAACGTAATATTCCTACTTTTTCTGATTCAAGACTTCGAGAATACAATTACGGAGACCTAGAGGGCGGAGATAAAAAACTAGTGTTTGGTAGTCTGATTGATCATATTGATACTCCATACATGAATGGTGAGAGTGTTAAAGATGCAATGGCTCGTATGGAAAGTTTTATCGCCGATTTAAAAAAATCTAATTATGATAATATTGTAATCATCGGCCATCGCGCAACTCAACTAGGTCTAGAGCATTTTATAAATGGCGTAGAGTTAGAGGAATACATAAAGACTCCATGGGAATGGCAACCAGGATGGAAATATAATCTTTAATATCCTTCATATTGACTTTTAAATTTTTATGTAGTATACTTTTTAAAGATTAAGGTTCTTTTAATTGCTTAAAGAATAATACAAAAATCTAGAAAGGAGAAAAAGACATGAAAGAGGTTGAAAAACAAAAAAAACCTTTAGTTTCTAATGATGGACCTAATTTTAGTCCAAATTTTAAATGTTTTGTAGCTACTGCTTGTTACGGGCAGGATGATTATATTACAGATTCATTGAGAGTTTGGAGAGATAAAATTTTGGCCCAAGGAACCGAAAAAGGTAAAATTTTGTTTATTCGTGCTTATTACAGTTTCTTAGGGAGGCCTGGTGCTTCTATTTTAGAAATTGCTCCATTTTTAAAACCAATCGCTAAAAAAGCGATCAATTGGTTCATCAAGATTAATGGAATTAAGCTGACTAAATAAAATTAATTTTTTCTGATGATAAGTCGTACATGATAATTTATTTCATGTGCGACTTTTTAAATATCATCTCGTAGTATAATTTTATTCTCTCTTTTGAAAATAATGTATAAATAATAGTATATATAAAACCAATCGGATTTTTTATGCCTGGAATAATATTTGCCCTAATTTCCATTCCTAATCTTCCAAGCCATTTTGAGTTGTCTGTGAGGTGATACAACTCATGCTCTGTGACAAACCTCTTCACTATCGGATTTAAGTCATTTCTGACTTCAGCGTATCCTCCTTTTTTTTCATATGGAAATGCTTGACCGAAAGCAGGAGCTATTTTTTCTTTTGGTACAAAATAGATCTTGTATTCCTTGTTTTTTACTTTGTATATTTTAAGATTATTATTCATTTTTAAATTTATTTAATATTGTCTTTTTAATAAAGATAGAATTTGTTGAAAAATATATATAGCAAAGCAAATTTTCTTTACTCGTTAGTTTTTCATTTGAGCCCATTTTTGCCAATATTCTGAGTGACCCCTCTCCAAAATTTTCTTCAATTTTTCTTAAATGCATCATGTTACCCGAAAAATGACCTTCTTTAAAGATATCCCAGATTTCTTTTTCTTCCTTTCCTTCTTTTTTTGCGATCTTTTTTACTATATTTTCTATAATTTTTAATTCTACTCTGTATTTTGATTCTAGTATATTTAAATTAATTTTAATTTTTTTATTTTCATCGTTTAAAATATCTAAAACAGTTTTTTCTGTTATAGCTTCATTTAGTCCTCGGAAGTATGCACCCTTATCATTCTTTGTTAAATATCCATTCCTGTAAGAAGATACTTCATTATTCTCAATCTTGTATTTATGAAATGATTTTGCATGTATCATTTCATGGATTATTGTTTTAAAATTACTTATCGTTTTCGACTCCGGGTTTAATTTAGAGAGTATTCTAAATAGATAATATTTGGTATTTAGAATAGTATCAGGTTTATATTTACTGTCTATTTCTATGATTCTTGAGTCTGAATTGTAGCTACCTGTACCCTTGTTCTTGTCTAAAAATTTAATTTTATATTCATCTAATCTAGCCTCAACCCCTAATCTTGATAATTCTTTTCTGACTACCTCCTTAGATTTACTTATCAGTAATACTTCATGCTCTGTGGGTTCTCTGTATGAATTACTATTTTCAATCGCTTGATGTTCTTGCGCATTATCTAATTTTTTTTGAGCATTATTTATCGAATTTTCATTTGTGTTTTTACCTGTAAAATTGTTCTGTTCCATGTAAACATTATAACACTAATTATTCAGTTTATAACCCAGTTGTATGTTTTTGTTTTGCATTCTATGGTAAAATAAATACATGCCTGAAGAAGAACCAAAAAGTCATAATGTATTTCTCTATATATTATTAATAAGTTGTGCTGTTGTTATCGCTACTTCTTTTTATTTTTTCTATTTCAAAAAAGACTATAATTTTATAGTCGAGACTGCATGTGATAATACAAAAGAAACTTGCTTCTATCGAGATTGCTCCATAGACGGAGAATGTCCTCCAAATAATCTATCTTATTATAATCAATACACGATCAAAGCTCGTGATTTTTCTGCTTGTGTAAATGAAGATTGTACTTCTGCTATACAATCTGGAGCAGTACAGGGTGAAAAGACTGAATGTACAGAAGAAGATATTACAAACGAAGTTTGTGTAGCCCCAGAGCCTGAAGAAGAAATAGTTATTCCTGTAGTCGAAGAAGTAAAGGTTAATAAAAAGAAATAATATATGTCATCCCTAGGAGATTACAATACTATAATGTCTGATCGCAATATCTTTAATCAGATTGTATATACTCCGCTATCCGATGCTCTACGTTTACTAGAGGAAAGAAAGAAGGATCCTGAATTAACACAAAAAATTAAAGATTTATTAAAAAATAGAATACCGGAAATTTTAATAAAAAATAATTGTGCTATTTCCGCAAGACAGCTCGCGACTCCAAATTGGGAAAATAGACGTTTTATATCTATTTCAAAAGAAAATGGCTTAAAGCCTGTATTTTTTGAATATTATGAAGATAAATTGACCTCTAATAATAAATATAAACATTCACTAGGTCATATACATATTGGAAATTCTGTAAATAAAAAAGGTGAAGACATTGTTGAAAAAATTAGTATAGTTGATTTTAATGTTTATAATGGTAAAAAAATAAAAGAAGTTCATACAAGGTGGGGTGATAAGCTTGTTGATTTTCATAGAAATTTGTTTGATCTGTATGGAATTGGGGATATTTATTTTTTTAATGAAAATGATTGGTATGAAAAGCCAAAAAATGAAACTCCAAAAGATTTCTATTACAATTTTTTTGTATTGATGACTTGTTATGGAATTTTATTTGAGAATTTTATAGTTTCTGATGATAGCGAGGGTCTTTTTACAAAAGAAGTAATCCTTCCAACCTTGGATAAAGTTATTAATGATACTGGGGTTAAGCCGCTGATTGTTCCAGTAGACTCTCTCGAAACTGAAGTCTCTGACTTTTGGTACTATCACGAAGATATTATAAAAAAAATAATTTCGAATAAATAAAATGGAAAATATGATATTAAATACGTGTTATGAATCACTCGTTAGTGCTAGCAATAATTTACAATTATTGGTGAATTATTCTCATATTGTTTCGGTCCTGCTATCCTTACTTTTGGCTGTTTTTATTTTCTTTAAAGCTAAGTTTAATCTTTTTTCTAAAATATTTTTAGCTTTTGTTGTTTCTTATTGTGTGTGGCTTATCGGAGATGTCATAGCTTGGACTGCGACAGATTACAATCTGGTTTATTTCTCTTGGTCAGTTTTGGACTATGTTGAAATCGTTTTCTACATATTGGGCTTGTACTTTGTTTTAACTTTTATCTATGAGAAAGATGTTAATTTGTACTTTAAATTACTGTTCTTAATTACCTTAGTGTTCCCATTTTTTATTACCTTGTCTTCAAATTCTGTTTTAGGTTTTGAACAATCAATATGTGAAGCTTTGAATAATGAATCTCTTACTAATTATAAATTAATTGTAGAGAGTATTATCGGTTTGGTGATTGTTGGTTATATGATCCGTGCGTTTTTCATCGAGCAACCTCGCGAAGATAAGAAAGCAGATTTAATAGTTTTAGGTGCCATATTCCTCTTCCTCTCAGTCTTTGGTGTGTCTGAATATGTAGCATCTGTGACTGGTATATACGAATATCATTTGTATTCATTGTTCATACTGCCTTTGTTCCTCATTGCTATTATCTATGCCGTATTCGAACTAGATATATTCCACTTCAATATGCTCGGTACTCACTATCTAGTAGGAGGATTGGTAATATTGATGGGTGGTCAACTATTCTTTATCAATGGAGGTGCCGATACATTGCTCACTCTCGTGACTGTAGCTCTAACTGTAGGACTCTCTATTATCCTATACAGAAATCTAAAGAGGGAGAGTGATCAGCGTGTACGCATTGAGCAACTTTCATCTCAGCTGGAGTCTTCAAAGCTCAGACTCGAAGAATCAAACATCAAGCTCGAAGAATCAAATGCAAAATTGATAAATGTTGATAAGTTAAAAACAGAGTTCCTATCACTGGCTTCACACCAGCTACGTTCACCGCTCACGGCTATAAAGGGTTATGCATCTATGGTAGTCGAGGGTGACTTTGGAGAGATTGGACCAAAAGCAAAAGAAGCAGTGGATAGAATATTTCAATCTAGTCAAAATCTGACCCTTGTCGTAGAGGACTTGCTCAATGTGTCCAAGATTGAATCTGGTGGAATGAAGTATGTGATGGTGGATTTCAGTATGACAGAGATAGTAAAGACTACATCCGAAGACCTGTCTATTACGGCAGGCAAGAAGGGATTGAAATTGACTTATAGTGAAGATGGGAATAATCACAAAGTTCATGGAGACAAAGAAAAGCTCCGCCAGGTGGTACTAAACCTGATAGACAACTCAATAAAATATACAAAACAAGGAAGTATTGAAGTATCACTATCTAATAAAGACAATAAGGTTCTCGTAGAGATAAAAGATACTGGTATGGGAGTATCCCCAGAGATCAAGGCTACACTATTCCAGAAATTTGCTCGTGGCGAAGGTGCCCGTATGAACACTAGTGGATCAGGACTCGGTCTATATCTAGCAAAAGAGATTGTAGATGCACACAAGGGTCACGTAGGGGTGAATTCAGAGGGTATGGGTAAAGGTTCTACGTTCTTTATAGAATTGGATGAAGTTAAAGGTTAGAAATATAAAACACGAGACATACGTCTCGTGTTTTATATTAAATAGAACTCGTATCCTTACATATTGATAAATATGTGTTTTAATGTTATCGTTAGCTCAAATATAACCCTTAAAATTTAATAAATTATGATAGTAAATATCTCAGGTTTAAGTGGCTCAGGGAAGACAACCTTAGTGGCCTATTTGTTGGATAATCATCCAAGTATGTATTCAAAATTAGTCTCATATACAAATAGAAAAAAAAGAGTGCGTGAAATTGATGGATTTGATTATAATTTCGTTCCTCAAAATTTTATCTTTAATAAAGAAGATTTTATTTTAAAAAGAGAAAGATTAGACGGTACATACGCTGTAAAGATTGAAGACCTTCATGCTAAGGAAGGTAGAATTCTTCTTACCACTTTTCCTCCTAAAGGGGTGGTAATCCTTGAAAATTTTGGTTTTAATGTTAGACCATTCTTTCTTTTTGTGGACAAAATTGAGCGAAGAAAAAGAATGATGAGTCGAGGTGATAATCCTTCTGATATTGAAAGCAGATTGATTTTTGATGAACAAGAGTACTCCCTCGAAGATAATAAAACAATTATAAATAGTAAATTGTTTTCTGTTTTAGATGGGAATGTTTCTGTGGCTAAAATTGCATATTTACTTCATAATACATTAATTTTAGATGGTTTTTGAAGTTAAATAGTATTCTTTCACAATTAAATATTGCAAAAATGAAAAACAAAATTAAACATCATTCTGGCAATATATTTATTGCGCAGTATGGCCCACATATTGATGTGGATTCAATCCAAAAGAATCTTATTTTTTTAGCAGATAATGGTGTCTGCACTTTCGGTAACATAAGTACTGATATTTTACGTCCAATTTTAGAAGATGAAGGGTTCATAATTGAAAATAATGACCTTTGTTTTCAGGACGATCTAACTATCGGGCTACAAATGCCTGATACTTGGTACTTAAACAGAAGTGCAGCAGCTATAAGTATCTCTATGTATTATAATTTTCTTAACTTCAAAGAAATGGCTAAGGGCGGTGTTTTATTTACAAAGAACAAGGAAGCTTTTGATCATTTTGGTCGCACGGGGATTATAGAAGTTTACATGCAGAATACGCTGGAAGATTTCTTAACCTCAAACTACATAGATTATTTTGGTGTTCCAAAAACACTAACAGAGTGTATGCGTGTCCTAGAGGGGTGGGATATAAAAAGAGTCCCCAGACTTAAGACTTATGTTCCTTATTCTGAGTTTATAAAATTGTGGTGTAAGGATTTTTATCCATATTTTAATGATTCAGAGTGGGGACTAGGTGAGGACAAATCAAAAATACTGCTTGATGCATCAGGAACTACAAATGTCCGGGAGGCTATAAAGTATTTTTGGCAAAATTACTTAAGAAATAAGAAAATTTCTTTAGGTGATGTTGAAATTGATATACTGAGTAGATTGTTTTACGAAAAACGTAAACCCGATTTTATCTTTATTGGTGAGGATATTTTCACACAAAGTGATAGTTCTAATCTCGTAAGTTTTAAAGAATTTACTTCCGGTAAAATCATCACAGCTTCGCGTTCACAAGAAAAAAATGATAAAGATATCTCCACTGCGCTACTTGCTCAAAAGCTCTTTCCAAATTCAAAAATAATAATTTTTAGAAATATGCCATCAATGCCAAATTTTACAATGTGTAAGTTGGACGAAATTAAAAATGGTGTAAATCGAGAAGTGGGTGTTATTGCTGAAGTTTTATCTTTTTTTCTAAAAAATCCAAATTTCTAAAATGGAAAAGTTGATTAATGAGAGGATACTGCTAGGTAGTGTTCTCTCAAATCCCAAACTGTGGATTGAGTATAATTCTGAAGTTCTAACTTTTATTGTTGATAATTTTTATAAAGAATTAGTAACATTTAAGCCAATACGTAGCTATAGTTCAATAGTTTTTTTGCTCAGCATTAAAAAGAGTGATAAAAAATTTATTTTGAAATTTAGGGCCACGGATGAGCTAATGAAAATACAGAAAGAAGTATCTGTTTATAAAGTATTGTCTAATAAAGTTATAACTCCAAATATTTTGCTTTACGCCATCTCTAATAACTACGAAGTAGTTATCTATGAGTATTTAGATTCTCGGAGAGATATTAGTCGTGTGTTTAAGGAGGCTGACATTCTGAAAATATGGACTTTAACCTTAGTTATACAAAAATCACTATTCGATTCCTCTAATTTGTTGTGTATAAATACAAATATCGCTCAAAATTATTCATACGAATTGGGACGTTATACTCTAAAGTATGTAAACAGGGTATTGAATCCAGATTACCTAGTTCAATTTGATAATCGTTTTAACTCAGTCCCATTTGTAAATTACATGACTATTTTTTCGGATAGATCATCTATGAATTGGATTGTTGGTGATAAGGATGTTATACCTGTTGACTTTGATTTGATGTTTGCTGGGTCGTGCCTAGCAGATTTTGTTCAATTCATTGATTGTCATAATCTTTTTGCAGTATATGGCAGGAGTACTTTAATTAACAAATGCCTTGAATTTCTTGATAAAAATAATATTCAATTTTCTGAACAAGATTTCCATTGGTATGCAGCTTATCGTAATTTGGTTCAAGGGGCAATTTTTTATGGGATAAATAAAAGGGTATCATTTTTCCATTACAAAAGAGCACTAATTTCATTAAAAATTGTTAATGAAAAATTAATTACAAAAGAAATAAAAAAAATCCTCAAGGAGGTGGCTTGGATATGAAAATATTCAAGCCTTTTTTGTTCTGTAGTAATTGTACCCTAAAATTATAATATCTTTAACCTTTGAATTTTGTACTTCGGCACTATTAATGTCAAAAAACCCAACTGAATTACAAGATCCGTCTTGGCAACCGATAGGTTTTAATTTAGTTTCAATTATATAGTGAACATTGTAAGCATTCTTAGGATATGGTTTACCCGTTGCTTTGTTTATTTTTTCTGCATCTGGGTTTACAATTTTATTATATCCAAACATTTCAATTGTTTCTGTGTTAACTAAACCCGCTTCCTCTTTTAATTCTCTTATTAATGCAGTATGAATGGATTCTCCTTCTTCTATGTGCCCACCTGGTATTTCCCACCCTCTAGTTTTATGTTCAACAAGGACTAGTTTGTTTTCCCAAATAATGAGCCCTGTAGCTGTAGTTGCAATAGCATTTTCTGGTAATTGTGTAGAAATATAAAAATACCAAAAAGTTGTATTTTTCCAGTTTCCCGACAAGGCAAAGTTATTATTTTCATCGTTAGTATTCATGTGTAGGATTATGATATCATAATTATTGTTAATGTTAAATATCTTAATTTCATGAAAAATATACTAAATAATAAGAAAGTCATAATATTTGATTTAGACGGGGTTCTCATTAATTCTGTGGATTTTCTTAAAAATTATATGAAAAATAAATACGAAGGTATGACGGATGAAGATTTTAAAGAAATTTTTTTGGTTAATTTTTGGGATGGTTTAAATAATTTTAAAAAAATAGCTGAAAAAAATACCTCATACATCATGAAGTTTCAAAAGACAACAGAGCTAGTAATAATGAGATTTTTTTATATAAAGGAGTTGATAAATTAGTGAGAGATTTGGCTAAAAAATATATTTTAGTTATTAATAGTTCTGATAATGAGAAATTTATTATTGAGAGACTTCAGCATAACAATATCATTGATTTTTTTGATTTTGTTGCAGGGAAAGAAACATCTCTAAGTAAAATTGAAAAATTTAATTTTATTCTAAAAAAATATAATGTTACAAATGAGGAAGTTGTTTTCGTTACAGATACTGTTGGTGATGTTGTTGAGTCTGAAAAAATGAATATTGATTACTTGGCTGTAACCTGGGGCGTTCATTCAGAAGTTGATTTCCAGAAAAGAAATTTTAAAAATATGACTGTTTTAAATAAAGTTAGTGATTTTTATCTATTACTTTAACTATTTTGTATCCAGTGTCTGTGTCTTTGATTTCGTAGCCTAATTCTTTTATTTTGTCGCGGAGTTCATCGCTCTTTGCCCAGTCTTTGTTTGTGCGAGCTATGATTCTTTCTTCTGCGATGATTTTTATCTCTACGGGAATTTCTACTTCAATCTCTTCTTTTAGATTTTCAAAACCAAAACCGAGGACTTTGTCGAAATCAAGTAATGTAGCTTTTTTATCTGCAGGAGACACACTGTCATCCTTTATCAATTCCCATACTAGAGCTAGAGCTTTTGGAGTATTTAGATTGTCACTGATAAACTCAGTAAACTTATCTTTATATTCAATATTTGCTGTTCCATCTTCAGAATCCATGATTTCTCTGTATGCAATATAAAGGCGTTCTAGGGCAGTTTGTGCGCCAGACACAGCTTCAATCGTAAAGTTCACTTTCGTGTCGTAATTGCCCATATAGAGCCAATAACGGTATGCCAGTGGGGTGATACCAAGCTTCTCAATATCACGGAGGGTATAGAAATTGCCAGCTGATTTACTCATCTTCTTGCCATCTACCATCAGGTGCTCATTGTGCATCCAGTATTTTACAAATTGGTGTCCAGTGGCACATTCGGATTGGGCTATCTCATTCTCATGGTGGGGGAACATATTATCGACTCCACCAGTGTGGATGTCGATATGGTCACCGAGCTCGGCTATACTCATCGCAGAGCATTCTATGTGCCAGCCAGGGCGTCCTTTGCCGAGAGGTGTCTCCCAGAATACTTCACCGTCATTCTCATCCCAAGCTTTCCATAGTGCGAAATCTTGAGCGTTCTCCTTGTCATATTCATCTTTTGCCATTCGGCCTTTTGCATTATCCTTTAGATCGGCTAGAGTAAAGTG
>JACCDZ010956267.1_pt1 | contig 31872 bp, 40 predicted proteins | sample 7449551 | NCBI WGS metagenome assembly JACCDZ01 (sample SAMN15323452, study PRJNA562643) | freshwater metagenome | isolation source: river surface water | place: USA:Blue River Watershed | collected 2017-08-18 | reverse complement strand
GGCGCCGGCTCGGGCGCCGGCTCGGGCGCCGGCTCGGGCGCCGGCTCGGGCGCCGGCTCGGGCGCCGGCTCGGGTGCCGGCTCGGGTGGCCGTGATGATTCCGAAGGCGCGTCATGCCTGCTATCGGGCGTCGCGCCCGGCAGCGCGCGCAGCGCCGCGACCGTTTCGTGCAAGGCGCCCGCGACATCGCACAGGGCCGACGCGTGTGCGAGGATGACTTGTTCGATGCTCATTCGTCGTTGCTCCTTCTCTGCTCTTCCAATTCATTCAACGTTTCCTCGAAGCGCCGCAGCAACTCGACAACGACCGGATCGGCCGAGTCGCGCAGTGCGCAAATCAGTTCTTCGTCGTCGAGCGTGCGGAGGTTCATCGTGTGGTGTCCTCGATCCAGGCAGGGCGGTCGACCCACGCGGCGCGGCCGATGCCGTGAATCCAAGGGTTGACGACGCCGACGAACCGCGGCGCGTGCGTGATGCGCACGATGGCACCACGTTCCCCGTTCATGGACAGCCGAAGGGCGGGCCCGACGGGGACGGTGCCAGCCTTGCGTGCTTTACGCACCCTCTCTCGATCGTCAGGGTACGTGCCGAATGCCTTCGCGGCCCTCGAAAAGAGCATCAACAGTTCGGGGTCGTATTGCGCCACAACGCCGCTGCACGCAGCGGGCACGACTCGCCGCCAATCCGGGAAAGGCGAAGCGATGGGGGTGAAGGCTACTCCCCCTAAAGCCCCCGCCGACAGAGCAATATGCTCGTCGGTGTTGTTCTTGGTGGCGCGCTCCACGTCCGCCCTCGGCACGATCACGGAAAACGCTTCCCCCGGCCCCGCCGCTTCTTCGACCAACACGGCCCCCAACGCGGTGCCGCATGTGGCGACCAACACTGCGTGCCCCTCCTTCGTCACCTCGACGTTGATGCCGTTCAAATACAACCGAATATCGCGGCGGCCCGCGAGGTGCAGTAACCCCCGCAAGTCGGATACCGGCACCACAGCAGTCCTGTTCATCGAAAACCTCCGCTCCAACCGTGGAAAAGAATTACCGCCGCAACGGCACCGATGACGATTGTCAACAGCGCGCCGAGGACGCGTTCGACTTTCGACCCCCGAGGGTCCCGCTCGGCAGACACGATCAATCCGCCGCGCGCTGCCACTCGTCTTCGTCCGCCGCCTCGCGCTGGCGCGTGATCTGGTACACGCCGGGGGTGAAGCGGATCGACTCGTGCGTGTCGTGGCCGCGCAGGTGGCGCAACAGGACTTCGGTCGCCTCGGTCGCTTCGATGACGCGCAGGTAGAGCGTCATCGCGTCCTCCGGCGATTCGAAAACCTCGACGTGGGGTGCCGCGTCAATGACGTGGTGATGCCCCGTTTCCGAGTGGCCGATGATGTGCTGCGCCGTCGGCTGCGCGGGACGCAAGCCCGCGGGCAGCGCGGCAATGCGCGTGATCAAGAGTTCGCCTTGCGCGGCTTGCTTGTCGATGGTCTTCACAGTCATCAGGTCCTGAATTGAGGGTTGAAATCTTGCGGGGACCGGAAGTAGGTCCACGCATTCGCCTCCCGCGCGGTATTCATCGCGCGGGGAACTCGGAGCGCGAACGCACGGCCGGTGCCGCAGCGCACGCGCAGGAAACGCGCCGGACGCGTCGTGTCGGGCAAGCGCACTTCCAGCAGCGTACCGATCGACGGGTCGGCGTCGGCGTCGACGGTCTCGGCGTGCAGCTCGTCGAGTATCTTCGCCCACCCTAACATTTCGCACGCCGCACGCCGTTGTTCGAGGTTTTCGACCTTCAACGCGACGGCCGCCGTCAGCGAACCGGGTTGCTCAATCCACTCGTCGGGGATGCGCGTGCCGTGCCAGTGGTACAGGCACCAGCCATCGCGCCAGCGATGCGAAGGGCCGTCTGCGCAGTGGGGTCTGTTCTGCTCGTCCACTTTCAACACCTCCGGCCGGTCGCTGACGAGGCAAAACTTCTCGTGGATGTACCGAAACCCGCCTTCGATCGCGCAGGCTTCCCACGCCGCGAACTTCGCGTGTTCAGGCAAGTCGACGCCCAACACGTCCCGGAAGGACGACAGGTAGCAAGGCCACGAGGACCACATATTCCCTTCTTGCGTCACGTCGACCCATCGCGGTAAGCAAGCGATCATCAACCGCACGAGGTCGTTTACCGCCTTCGCGTCGGTCGCCACGCGGGTCGCCGCGTCGGTCGCCGTGCGGGTCGCCGCGTAGGTCGCCTCGCGGGTCGCCGCGTAGGTCGCCTCGCGGGTCGCCACGTAGGTCGCCTCGTAGGTCGCCGCGCTGGTCGCCGCGTAGGTCGCCGCGCGGGTCGCCGCGTCGGTCGCCTCGTAGGTCGCCGCGCTGGTCGCCTCGCGGGTCGCCGCGTCGGTCGCCGCGTAGGTCGCCGCGTCGGTCGCCGCGCTGGTCGCACCACGCCAATGCCAGATCGCGGAAGCGAAAGCCCAGGCGAAAGCCATGACGCGGGGGCTCGGCACGAGCACGACGCGCGGCGCGGGCAAATCGGCTGCGGCGTACAGGGCATGCACGGCGGCCTTTACCTTGCCGGGGTCCGCCGGGTCGGTGCGCATCGCGTTTGCGATCCACTTACCGGCGTGAGCCTCCAGCGCGGCCCGTTCGGCTTCGGTGATGCCGCCGGTCGCTTGAGTCTTCGTGCGGACAATCTTGGTCATGCTTGCCCCCTGAACGTATCGTTCGCCGCACCCGGGTCGAGCGTGCGGCGCACCGCGTGCAGTCCGCGCATCGCGGCGTCGAGCTGCCGCATGGCGTCGCGCAACGCGACAAACAGCAGGATGTTGGTGACGACGCTGACGCCGAACGCGGCGAGCATCGCAGGGATGAAGTAGGAGGACACGAGAACCCTTTCAAGGATCGTTGCGGAGGACTGCACTCTACTTCCGAATACGGAAGTGGGTCAATGAATTCTTCCTATCGTTGCAGAGTCGCCGATAACGTGCACCTTCTCGACCCTACTTCCGAATACGGTAGTATGCACACTCCATGAAGACCATACCCAAAGCCGACGACGTGCGCGCGATGCTGGCGCCGCTCGGCTACACACAGGTGCAGCGCCTTGCGGTGTTGTCAGGCGTGCCGTTCGGCACGCTGTGGAAAGTACGCAGCGGCGCGACCCTCAACCCCCGGCTCGACACTGTGAGGCGCTTCGCACCTTACGTGGCGCGCGCGAAAGGAAGCCGATGAGCGACGACAAGATTTGGCACTCAGGCCCACCACCATCGATCGGATGGTGGCCGGCGAGCACGGCGAGGCGCCCTGGCGTCCCATGACCACACCACACGACGAGGCTGCGTGCCTCGCGACGCTGCGCCCCCTCGTCGAGCGCGTGCGTACTGACGTGACCGCGGTCAAGCGCAAGGCCGGGGGGTCCGTGTGGACGACCGAGGCGCTGACGCCCTCGGCCTTGCGCCGGCACCTGAACGGGGGACCGGCGCGCGGTGTGTGCCCGATCAAGGCAGGCGAGGACACGACGGCGGTCGCGGTGCTCGACCTTGACTCGCACCGCGGCGAGACACCGTGGGCGTCGATGGCCGAGGTCGCAGCGCGCGTGGTGCAGCATGCCACGACGCGCGGCGTCACCCTTCACCCGTTCGCTTCGAGCGGTGGGCGCGGCGTGCACCTGATCGCGCTGTGGGACACCCCCCAGGACGCGCGCAGCGTGCGGCACCTGATGGCCGACATCCTGGCCGGCTGCGGCTTGCGGTCGGGCGCCAAGGGCGTCGCGGCCGGCGATGTTGAGGTATTCCCCAAACAAGATAGCGTGCCGGCCGACGGTTTCGGCAATCAATTCATTCTCCCTCTGGCCGGCGAGTCCGTGCCCCTCGAACCGATGGCCGGCATGGCGCGGCTGCCTCGAGGTGCCGCGGTGCTGTGGCAGGCGAGCGCCCCCGTGCCCCCAGCGCCAGCCCCCGCACCCCGCACCCTGCTCGACCACGACGCACTGCCTGCGGACCTGGCCGAGCTGCGCGACGCGCTCGACGCGATCCCGAACAGCGGGGACGACGAGCTGGGCTACGACGAGTGGCTACGGGTGGTCTTCGCAGTCCACGAGGCGACCAGGGGAAGCGAAGAGGGTTACGCGCTGGCGGAAGACTTCTCCGCACGCAGCTCGCGCCACAACCCCGAATTCCTCCGCCGCAACGCGTGGAACGCGGCGCGCGACGACCGCCCGACGATCGTCACGGCGCGGACCCTGTTCGCCCTGGCCCGCGACTACGGCTGGCAGCGCCCCACCGCCGACGATCTAGGCGCCGACCCCCCGGCCCCCGAGCCCGCCACGACCCCGGCCCCCGCGCCCCTGAAGTTCGCGGTCGAGCCTGCGGCCACCTTCGCGCAGCGCCCGCCCCCCTCGTGGATCGTGCGCGGTGTCGTGCCGCGCGCCGACCTGATGGTGATCTACGGGGAGTCGGGCGCAGGCAAGAGCTTCGCCGCGCTCGACCTGTGCATGTCGATCGCGCGGGGTGAGCCTTGGCGCGACCTGCGGACCAGGGCAGTCCCTGTGGTCTACGTCGTGGCCGAGGGTTCCGGGGGCTTCCGAGCACGGCTGCTGGCCTACGCGCAACACCACGAAGTCGACTTGGCGGGCATCCCCTTCGGCATCGTCCACACCCCGCCGAACATGCTCGAGCCCGGAGACGCCCGGCAACTGATCAAGGCGGTCAACGCCTGGGGGCCGTGCGGGGTGGTCGTGCTCGACACCCTTGCCCAAGCGATGCCGGGGGGCAACGAGAACGCGGGAGAGGACCTAGGCAAGGTCTTGGCGCACTGCCGGGCGCTGCGACGCGCTACGGGGGCGCTGGTAATCCTCGTGCACCACTCGGGCAAGGATGCGAGCAAGGGCGCCCGGGGCTGGTCGGGACTGCGCGCGGCGGCTGACGCGGAGATCGAAGTGTTGAGGGTCGGCACCGGCCGTGTGATCCGGGTGCGCAAACAGAAGGATGGCGACGACTCGGGCGAATGGGGCTTCGACCTGGCCCCTCGGGTCGTGGGCGTCGACGACGAGGGCGAGGAGGTCTCGTCGATGGTCGTCGTCCCCGCGGCCTTGCCAGCCCCCGACCCCACCGCAGGGCCGAAGCGAGGCAAGGTCGAGACGCTGGTCCTGGCCGTGATCGTCGAGATCGGCGACGTGCAGCGCACCGGGATCGAGGTTTCAGCGGTCGTCGCGGAAGCCGTTCGACGCATGCCCGACCCCGAAGATGGACGCCGCGACCGACGGCCGGAACTCGCGCGACGCGCCCTCACGAGGCTTCTTCACGACCCCGAGCTAGGGTTAACCCGTGAAGAAGATGGGACACTGACGCTTGACTAGCGCGTAAAAAATTACGGACTAACGTGCAGAAAATCGCAGAAATCATGATGCCACTTTCCACTTTCGTGCCACTTGCCACAAGTGGCAAAGTGGCAAAGACAGCCACCATTGCCACTTTTGCCACTTGTGTCTTTAGACAAGTGGCAAAGTGGCAAGTGGATGTGGCGCAAAAGTGGATGCGGATGCAAAAAACCGCAGAGAGTGAATACCCTTCAAAAAAGGAAGGGTATTCAGAGGTTTTCGGGGTGCTTTTGGGGTGCCTGCGAAAAACCGCAGAATCACTTCGAGGGGTCGTGACTGAGCTTCGCGAGGGCGCGCCGGATGCCGACCGAGCGGTCCCCGTCGCCGAGGGCTCGTGCGGTCGCGTCGCTGATCGGATCGAGCATGATGTTCACCCGGCGCACACCGACGGCGCCATCGGCCGGCTTCGGCCCGGACCCGGGTCGTGCGCCTCCTCTGCGACCGGGGCGAGCTGCGGCGAGCACGGCGGCGAGGTCGGCTGCTGGCAGGGGGTTCCACGTCGCGCCGTTGGCGCGCACGAAGGTGCCACCAACGAGCATGAGGGCGCCTGTCTCGCCGCGGTGCGTCACAACGCCGTGCATCGTGGCACCTGGCGGGCAGGTGGCGTAGGCGTAGGGGTCCGCGAAGGGGTCTACGGCGAGCGTGGCGCGTGAGACGAGGGGGAGGGTGTCATCCTCCCCCGCTGCGGCTTCGGCGCGGTCCTGGGGGCTCATAGGGGGCTTTTGGCGGCCTTCGCGACCTCGAGGTCTCTTTCGGCGTCGGTGACGAGGGTGATCGAGTCAGGCTTGCCGAAGCCACAAAAGGCCGCTCGCTCCCGTGCTTGGTCGATGTTGTCGCCTCGCGCCGTCATGCGGGCCTTTCCTTTCTTGATCACCCAGTAGCGGTGCGAGGCGCTGGCGTGCTTCGAGGTCATGCTGTCGTCCTTTCGCCCCTGATCCGAGGCGCGGTGCGATCGGATGTCGATCGCATGAATTGAATAATACACACCGATCAAAAACAGGTGCCAATGAGCTTTTTCTATCGTCCTGGCGCGCGGGGGTAGACGCGTGCTATCGAGGGGTGGATAGAATGTCGCCGCATGGTGCGCAAGGCGACAATCTCACTTGACGAAGTGTGCAAGCGGCTGGCGGATGGCGAGTCGATGACTGCGATTGCTGCGGGCGTCGGAGTCTCGACAGGGAGCCTGAGCGAGTGGCTTGAGGCCACGGTCGAACGCTCCGCGCGGTCCAAGGAGGCCCGGCGCCTCGCTGCCCGGCACTGGGACGAAAAGGCCGAACAGGTCATTCGGGACGCGGCGCGGCATCCTGTCGAGCTCACCCGGGCGCGCGAGCTGGCGCACCACTACAGGTGGCGCGCCAAGATGACAGCCCCCCGCGACTACGGCGACAAGGTCGACCACACCGTGAGCGGCCCCGCGGGAGGCCCCGTGCAGGTCACTGTCACCCGCGTCGTGCTCGACGGCAAGGAGTCGTGATCGTGTGCGCGGCGGTTGTCGTGCTCGCCGCGCTCGCGGGGTGCGTGTGGGCGTTGCGCGCCCTGCTGTTGGCGGGATCATGACCGCGACCGCGACCGCGACCGCGCTCACGATCCCCACGGCGCGCGTGTTCTTGTCTCTGACGCGGCCCGCGCGGTACAAAGGCGCCTGGGGCGGCCGTGGCAGTGGCAAGGGTTACTTCTTCGCCGACAAGCTGATCGAGGACGCGGTGTGCGCCAAGGGCGACATGGGCGAAGGCTTGCGCGCCGTCTGCCTGCGCGAGATCCAAAAGGATCTCGCGCAAAGCTCGAAGGCGCTGATCGAGTCGCGACTACGCGCCCACAACCTGGGCGAAGCGCAGGGCTTCCGCGTGCTCGCTGATCGCATCGTGCTCCCGGACGACGGCGTGATGATTTTTCGCGGCATGCGCGACTTCACTGCCGAGTCGATCAAGTCGCTCGAAGGCTTTCACCGCGCTTGGTGGGATGAGGCGCAGAATGCATCCGAGCTTTCACTGCAACTGCTGCGCCCCACGATGCGTGCGAAGGGCGCCGAGCTGTGTTTCTCGTGGAACCCTCGCCGCAAGACCGATGCGATCGAGACCATGCTGCGGGGCGCGGGGTTGCCGACCGACGCGGTTGTGGTCAAAGCGTTGTATCGCGACAACCCTTGGTTTCCGGAAGCCCTCGAACAAGAGCGACGCGACTTCCTGCGCGGCTACCCCGACCAGTACGCTCATGTGTGGGATGGCGAGTACGTCAGCGCGATCAACGGGGCGTACTTCGCTCGCGAGCTTGCTGCGGCTCGCGCCGAGAAGCGTGTCACGCCCGTGCACCGCGATCCGCTCATGGCGTTGCGTGCGTTCGTCGACATCGGCGGCACGGGCGCGCGCGCTGATGCGTTCGCGATGTGGATCGCGCAGTTCGTCGGCGGCGAAATCCACGTGCTCGACTACTACGAAGCGGTAGGGCAACCCCTCGCTACGCACGTCTCGTGGCTGCGCGCCAAGGGATACGGCGACGCGCAAGTCTGGTTGCCGCACGACGGCGCGACGCATGATCGGGTCTACAGCGTCAGCTACGAATCCGCGCTGCGCGACGCGGGCTTCGCGGTCGAGGTCGTGCCGAACCAGGGCCCCGGCGCGGCCGGCGCGCGCATCGAAGCCGCGCGACGCTTGTTCCCTCGCGTCGTGCTCGACCCGAAGTGCGAACCGGGACTCGAAGCCCTCGGTTGGTACCACGAGAAGCGCGACGAGAAACGAGAAATCGGCCTCGGCCCGGACCACGATTGGAGTTCGCATGCCGCAGACGCCTACGGCCTCATGTGCGTGTGCTACGAAGCGCCGAAGGCCGTCAAAGAGCCGCGCAGGCGTCAAAACACCTCATGGGTTAGGTAGAACATGGCAACAGCACGCAAGACCGTCGCGCCCCCACCTGCCGCGCCGCAGTTCACTTTCGACCTTCCGGCGCACGTCGACGCGGTCGACCTATCGTCACAGGCGGCGATGGACTGCCAAACACGCGACCTGATCGGTAGTGCTCTTGGCTGCGCGTGGCGCATCGCGGGCGATCGTGTGATCGTAGCGGATGGCCGCGTGTTCGGCATCGCGCTCGTGGGGCGTGTCATCACGCTGTCCTGATCGTGGACGACTTCGCCCCTTCGCAACCGGATCGCCCGGTCGGAGCCATCGTCGAGCACCAGGGGGACGATGGTGCCGTGCTCGCCTACGTACAGGAGCAGCTCGCCGACGCGGAGAATCTCGACGCGTTCGTCAACGAGGACCGCGCGAAGGCGCTGGCCTACTACCTGCGAATGCCCATGGGCGGCGAGCGTGAGGGTAGGTCTCGCGCTGTCAGCGAGGATGTCTACCAAGTGGTCGAGGGCTTGTCGACGGCCATCGCGAACATCTTCGTGCAGGCGAAGAACCCGCTGTCCTTCAGTCCGCGTAGCGCCGACGACGTGGAGAAGGCCGAGCAGCGGACGAACACGGTGAAGTATGTGTTCTTCCAGCGCTGCAACGGCTTCCTGCAAATGGTGCAGGCCATCAAAGACGGAGTGCTCCAGAAGACGGGTTACCTTACCTGGCGATGGGAGAAAAATCGCGTTCTGACGAGCGAGGAATACCGCGGCGTGACGCCGCTTGGCCTCGCCCAACTGACCGACGACAACCCGAACGTCCGCGTCGTGAAGGCGAAGCAAGTCGGCATGTCGCCGACCGGAGAGCCCCTACTCGACGTGACCGTGCACGTGATCAACGAGAAGGGTGCCCCTGTCGTCGAGGCCGTGCCGCCCGAGGAGGTGCTCGTCACGACCGCGGCGCGCAGTGCGGACCTGTCGTGCGCACCAACGATCATCCGGCGCATGCGCAAGACGCGCGATGAGCTTCTGCGCTGCGGGTACGCGCCCGATGTCGTCGAACAACTCAACTTCTCGTCTTCGGCGCTTGTCGATTCGGGGGTCGTCCGCAACACGCACCAAGTCGAGGGCGGCGCTGACGAGGCGCGCGTCTACACCGGCACTTTCGAACACGATTTCGACGGTGATGGCATCGTCGAGCTTCGGCGCGTCACGTGGTCTGACAGTGTGATCCTCGAAAACGTCATCGCCGCGGATCGGCAGATCGCGGCATGGACGCCGATCCTTCAGCCGCATGAGTTCTTTGGCCGATGCCCCGCGGACGACGCGACGCAAGCACAGGAAATCTCGACGGCCCTAACGCGGCAGGTACTTGACAACGCTTACGCCGCGAACAATCCTTTCTGGCGTGTCGATGCTCGTTCCGGCGTCAACGTCGATGACTTCTACGACATGGAGATCGGGCGTGTCGTGCGCGCACCGAAGGACGCAGCCGAAGCAATCCAGTTGCCTTTCGTCGCGCAACACACTTTCCCTGTGTTGGAGTACATCAAAGCGCAGACCGAGAACACGACCGGCTTCACGCGCTACTCACAAGGGCTTGACGCGAACGCGTTGAACCAGACCGCGCGCGGGATCAGCATCATCACGAACATGAGCCAGCAGAAGGTGAAGCTCATGGCGCAGATGTTCGGCGAGCTTTGCTTGAAGCCTGCGCTCAAGGGCATCGCTCGCATGTTGAGTCAGTACGGTGAAGAAGCGCTGTCCTTCAGGCTCGACGGTACGTTCGTGCAGATCGATCCTCGTGAGTGGAGCGAAGAATTCGACATGACGTGCGATGTCGGCCTGGGCGCGGTCGACCCCGATCAGCAGTTGATGCACCTACAGGCGATGTCGCAGGCGCAGGCCGCGGCCGTGCAGGGCGGCGGTTTGGGCAAGATCGTCACGCTGGACAACCTGTACAACGTGCAGGTCAAGATTGCAGAGAACGCGGGCTTCCGCGACGCCTCGTTCGCGTGGACGAAGCCTCAGCCGATGCCGCCGATGCCGCCCCCTCCAAACCCGGAGGAGATCAAGCAGCAGGCCGAGACGCAACGCGAGCAAATGCGGCTCCAGGCCGACGCGCAGCGCGCGCAGTTCGAAGCCACGACGCAGGAACGCATCGCCGCGATGAAGGCGCAGAGTGAGGAACGCATCGCGCTTCACCGCGCGCAGCTCGACCACGAAGCGAGGCTTGGGATTGCGACCATCAGCGCTCAAGCACAACCGAACATCAGCGTCGATGCGGGGGGTGCGATGAGCGAACGCGCCGACGCTTTGCAAGCGATGCTCGCGCAGCAGGCCCAAGCCGTGCAGCAGGCGCTCGCGATGGGCGCGCAAGCACAACAGGCACTCGCCGAGACGCAACAAGCCGTGCTTGCGGCCATTGAACGCCTAAGTGCGCCGCGCGAGCTTGTCCGCGACGCGAACGGCAGGGCCACCGGAACGAGGATCGCACTGCAATGAGCGCCGAACTCGCGGCCGAACTGGCCGGCACCAACGCGCAGATCAGCGAGGGCATCGCCGAGGTTGTGGCGCGCATCGATGCGCTATCCGAACTCGCGGCCGAACTCGCGGCCGAACTGGCCGGCACCAACGCGCAGATCAGCAAGGGCATCGCCGAGGTTGTGGCGCGCATCGATGCGCTCGAAGCCTCGCTCGCGAACGTCGACATCCCGTCTGAGGCACAGGCCGAACTCGACGCGCTGAAGGGCGCTGCGCAGAAGCTTGACGACATCGTGCCGGATGCGCCGCCCGCGCCGGGCGTTCCTGTCTGACACCTAACGAAAGACCGACATGGCAAAGGGAAACACCTCCGCGAACGACTATGCCGCGTTGGTCTACAACGCGACGCCGATCGCCAACATCGCGGACAACGCGGCAACGTCGCCGCTGGCGAACATCTTCGTCGCGCTGCACACGGCCGAGCCCGGCGCTGCCGGTACGCAGTCGACAAGCGAGGCGAGCTTCACCGGCTACGTGCGGGCCAGCGTCGCGCGCACGACGGCCGGCTTCACGTGCTCGAACGGCGTCGTGACACTGGTCGCGAACGCGTCGTTCGGCACGCCCACGAGCGCAGGGCAGGTACTCACGCACTGGTCGACCGGTGTTGCGGTGTCCGGCGCGACCAAGCTTCTGCACCGCGGCGTGTTCGGCAGCCGGCAAGGCCCGTTCACTGCGACCGCAGCCGACGTGATCACGATTCCCGGTCACACGTTGATCGTCGACGATCGCGTCGCGTTCTACGCGCCGGCCGGCACGTCGCTGCCAACTGGCATTGCCGAGGGCACGGTGTACTGGGTCAAGACCGTCGCGGCCAACGACATCACGATCAGCACGACGCAAGGCGGCGCAACGCTCGACATCACGGCTGCCGGTGACGGGCTCGCGTTCCGCGTCACGCCGATCACGGTCGCGCTCGGCGTTGCTCCGCTGATGGCGGCGGGGCAACTTATCTGGGAAGAGTGATGGACGACAAGTCATACAACCCCGGGCCTCTTCGGGCCGTTGGGTCCGACGACGCACGGTTCGTGCAAGCCGATCCCGTTCGAACAGCGCAAGTCATTCGGCTTGGCTGCACGACGAGGCTGGACATCGAGCCTCACGTGATCCTCGAAGGCGCCAAGGGCCTGAGGTGCATCGTGGTGATCGGGTACGACGCCGACGGATCGGAACACTTCGCTTCATCGATGGCGGACGGCGCCGATGCTCTGTGGCTGATCGAGCGCTGCAAGGCTCGCCTGCTGAAAGGCGAATGAGGCCATGCCCATCACCGCTGACACCATCGTCGCCGGCATGCAACCGGCGTCGCAGCTCATCAAGGGCGGCATCGCCATGGCCGCAGTCGGAGCGCTGCGTGGGTACAACCCGCGGTACGTCGCATCCGGCGCGGCCGTTGCGCCCAGCAGCGGCGTCAACGGCGCTGCGGTGTCCCTCGGCGGGCAGTTCACGCGCGCGAACCCGACCGGTGGACTGTCGGCGTACCTGGCTCGCTTCGGCATCAGCGCGTCGCAGATCGGCACGGCGTGGCTCATCGATCGGATGTGGGCGAACTCGGGCCTTGTGGTCACGAGCACGACCGCGCAAGGCATCACGCCCGCGGCGCTTCCGGCCCGGGACTCGGCTGGCACGGTCAACGGCGCCCAGGTGCTGGCCGCAATGGAGTGGTCGGCCACCGGTGGCGCCGGCACGCCCACGGTGACGCTCACCTACACCGACCAGGACGGCACCGCAGGCCAATCGGCCAAGCTGACGGGCGTCGCGACGCCGCCTGTTGGCACGTTCGAGCTGTTCACGCTCGCCGCAGGTGACAACGGCGTTAGGGCTCCGACGAGCTTCATCCAGAGTGCCACGCGCACCAGCGGGACCATGCACCTCGTGTTGTTCCGCGTGCTGGCGCAGGTCGGCGTCACCGCCGCGAACCTCGAAGCCGCCGTCGACGCTTGGACCGGGGGCCGTCCGCGCTTGTACGACGGCACGAGCCCAGAGGTCGTGTGGTTCCCTTCGGCGACGGGCGCGACGAACTTCGCGATGCAGTACCTCGAGACACACCTCAATCCGGCGTGACATGGCCGGGGTAGGTGACTTCCCAATCCGCTCCGCGTGGCCGCTGAGAGCGCGCGCGCGCGGGTATCACCGCGCGACGGCGCTGTTCCTGGCGCAAGAGCCTGGCGACACGACAGCGCCCGAGCTGGCGGCGGATTGGCTGTTTGACCGATCCGCAGGCCCATCTGCTGTCGTTGGTGTGGCGCAGGCTGCGGCGCAGGCCGCATCTACGGGCGCGGTAGCCGCTGCGGGCGCGGGTGCGAGCTTCTCGCAAGCCGCTGCCGCTGTTGGCGTCGAGGCGTCCGGCGCGGCCGGTGCCGCGGTGTCGGTCGGGCAGGCGGCCATCGCCGTCGCGGTTGCGGTTCAGACTTCGGCGCAAGCCGCGGGCCAAGGCGCGCGGCCGGTCGCGGTCGTCGGTCCTGCGGCAGCCGTAGCTGCCGCGCAGGCTTCCGGCGCGCTCGCGGCGCGCACGCAAGCCGTCGGCCAGGCCACGGGCCAAGCCGCGGGGGAGGCATCTGCGGCGTCCGTGGCGGTGTCGGCTGTGCCCTCACAAGGCGCAGCGCAAGCCGCCACGGCGAGCGCAACGGCTGGCGAGGCCTCGTCGGTGGCACAGGGCGCCGCGAGCGTCGCCACGGCCACGGCAGGGGCCTCCGCGGCGCCTTCTCAAGCGGCAGCGATCGCCGCGCTTGCCGGGGCGGCCGTCAACGGCGCTGCGGTGTCGCTGTCGCAGGCCGCGGCAGAGGTCGGCGCCGAGCAGCCAGCAACGCCAGAAGGTGATGCCGGCACCAAAGGCACGCATGCCGGTGGCTCCATCTGGTGGAAGCGCCGCGTCTACAAGCCGTTCGAGTCCGAGGCCAAGCGAGAGACGGCGCGCCGGATGCTGCCGCGCATCCCGCGTCCGCAGCGCGAGGCCGTTGCGCGCGCCGCGCGCGTGCTCGGCGCGATGCCGGAGTTTCAGGAAAGCACGGTCGAGGCCGTGCTCGAGCAGGCGCTGCCGCCGAGCGTCGAAGTGCTGGCCGAGCACATCCACTGGCTGACGTACCTGCTGAAGGTCCAGGCATACCGCGAAGAGATCGACCGCGAAGAAGAGGAACTCCTGCTGCTGCTATGACCGACATCACCGAGCGCGCCGCGCGTGCGCGGCAAATCACCGAAGACGACCTGTTCATCGAAGCGTGGCAAGGCATCGAACGAGGCGCGATCGAGCGCCTTGCGATGTGCGACGCGACCGACACGACGCGTCTTCAGACACTGACCCTGGCGCTTCAGTCGATCAGGGCGGTCCGCAACGTGTTCGAAGCCTGGGTGTTCCAGGGCAAGGAAGCAGCCGATCGCGAGTACCGCAAAAGCCTCGGCGAGCAGACGTGGAAAGAGCGGTTGGATCGGTTCCGTAGCAAGGCTTAAAGGAGCGAACGCATGGACGACGAAAACGCGCTGGTGCTCGACCAGCAGACCGAAGGACAACCGCAGGAAGGCGAGGCCGGCCAGGAAGTGCCGATCGACCTGGGGGCGCTGTTCAACGAAGCCGGGAAGGGCGATGCGCAAGCGCAGGCCGCGCCGGATGAGCCGGATGCGGATGAGCAGCAGGCTGCGCCGACTTTCGATGACACGACGGAAGTCGACCTGAGCGACGGGCGCAAGGTGTCGCTGAAGGATTTGAAGGGCTCGTTCGAGACATTCACGCGCAAGACACAGGAGCTCGCACACGAGCGGCGCGCCGCGGTGTCAAGTGCGCGTGATGCCGTCGCCAAGGTGGCCGAGAACTACGCTCGGCAGTACGATGCGATTGCACAGAACGTGATGCAGCTCGTCGTGCCTGGCGTCGATGAGTCGACGCTCGCCCGCCTGTCGATCGAGGACCCAGCGCAGTACCACGCGGTGCGCGCTCGAATGGACATGGCGCAACGGTTGCAGCACAATCTGGCGCAGCACGCCGCGCAACTCGGCCAGCAGGCCCAGCAACAGCGCGACTCAGCAGCCAAAGAGGCGGCCGAAGCACGGCAGCAGCTCCTCTCGGCGGAAGACGCGAAGCTCCGGCACCACAAGTGGTATACCCCGGAGAACGTCCGCGAGATGGTCGGCTACGCGGTCAAGCAAGGCATTCCGCGCGATGTCGCGGAAAGCGTCCCGTTCGCGGGCTTCGTGGAGATCACGCGAAAAGCGATGCTCTATGACGCGGCGATGACGCGGACGAAGTCCGGCAAGCAGTTGCCGGCGCAACCCAAACTCCACCCGAGCGCGACAGCGGCGAATGGCCGCGCGCAGGACGCCAAGCAGATGCAGGGCCTTCTGTCTCGCGCGCGTTCGGGACAAGACCCGGCCGCCGTCGGCCGGCTTCTGAACAAGATCATCCCTTCGGGGTAAGAAAGGAGCGGTCATGGCCGCACCGACCAACACCTACACCACGTTCGCCCTGCGGGGCAACAAAGAGGATGTCGACAACGTCATCTACAACCTCGACCCCACCGAGACGCCCTTTGTGTCGAGCCTCGGTTCCGGCACGAAGGTCGAGGCTCGAAACCACGAGTGGCAGGAGGACACCTACGCCGCGGCGAACAAGGACAACGCTCGCGTCGAAGGTGATGACTTCGCCGGGCAGGCCGTCGTCCCGACCCTGATGCTCCGCAACACGATCCAGACGTTCACGAAGGACATCGTCACTTCTGGAGTGGCGAACGAGATCGCGAAGTACGGCCGTGACGACGAGCAGGACTACCAGATGCGCAAGGCGTCGGTGGAGATCAAGAAGGATATCGAGGCGGCGATGTTGTCGGCGAACCCCGGCGTCGCGGGCAACACGACCACGGCGTCGAAGATGGCGGGCATGGAGCTGTACGCGAACATCAGCGTCAGTCACGGCGCGACCGGGTCGACCGCGGCGATCACGAACGCGACGTTGCCAACCGTCGCGCCCACGGATGGCACGCAGCGCACGTTGACCGAAACCATCTTCGTCGCGGGTCTTCAGACCATGTGGGAGAACGGCGGCATGCCGAAGGTGTGCTACCTGACGATGACGAAGAAGGGTGTTGTCAACAGCACGTTCGTCGGCATCGCGCAGCGCCGCGTCGACGTGCCGCCCGCGGGGTTCGCGAGCGTCATCGGCGCCGTCGACATCTACGCATGGGACACCGGCCCGGTCGCGTTCGTGCCGCTGTACCAAGACCGCATTCGACAGCGCACGCTGTTCGTGACCGATGGCGCGTCGTGCAAGCGGGCTTACCTGCGTCCGATCCGTCGTCTGCGCATGGGCAAGACCGGCGACAACGTGAAGGACATGCTCGTGACCGACGTGACGCTCAAGGTCACGAACCGGCGCGGCGTGCTCAAGATCGCCGACCTGAGCTAAGAGCCTCCCGACGGCAAGCAGTTGCCGTTTTCCGGCCGGGGTGTACGCCCCGGCCCTTTTCCACAGAAGCGATGCGATTTCCCTTCAGCAAGACGCCCGTTTCCGAGTCGTTCCTGCACTACCACGGAGACGGGCAGGTGACGCAGGAGCACGTGTTTGACCGTGAGCCGATCCTTCGGCACGCGGCCGAGATGCGTGCGACCCCGCAAAGGGGGTCCTTGCGCAAGATCATGACGATCCCTCAACCGCTTCTGTGGAAATGGGTTCAAGAAGGCAAGCTAGGCGAGGCCTCCTACGTCAACGGTTCGCCGGTCGTCGACCAGGCGACGGCCGAACGCCTGATGCGTGACCCTGACTACGCGGCGCTGCGCTGCGTGGACAAGCTGTGAACCTGACAACTGCGCTCAACGACTGGTCGAACCGGCCGGAACTAGCTTCGCAACACGCGACGTTCATTGAGCTTGCGGAAGCCGCGATCAGCGTTCGACTTCATGAGCGTTTGCTCGAAGGCATCATGGCGACGGCCATCGTCGGGGGGCAGGTAACGCTGTTGACCAACGTGACCGAGGTGATCGGCGTTCGCCTGCAAGACAACACCGAGGTTGAGATCCGGCCGCTCGAAGAAGTTTTGACGCGCAAGAAAGGCGCCACGATCGCGGCCATCGTTGGCCGGCAGATTTTCTTTTCGCAATCGTCGGGGCAAGTGACGATCCGCGTGAAGAACACGATTCCTACCGTGTCCACAGGCGGCACGAATTGGCTGCTGACGAACTTCCCGAACGTCTACCTGTCCGCCTGCCTCGTCGAGCTGTACGCGCACCTCCGCAATCACGAGGAACGGCAGGCGTGGCAAGCGCGGATGGACGAAGCAATCGCGCTCGTCAACTCGACGATGCTCTACCGCGGCACTGCGGCGCGCGCTCGTTTCGCGGGGTCTGTGTGATCAACTTCATCGGGTTCGCCCCCGACGCGCAGCCCGACGCGCCTGGCGCGTTGATGGAGTGCGTCAACATCATCCCGACTTTGCGCGGCATGGAGGCGGGACCCGGGTTTACGCTTCTCGGCGGGGGTACCGCTCCTGATGTCGCGACATCGGCCTTCGTTGGGCGCAACACGCAAGGTGTCTCGCGCTTGATCGTCAGCGCGGGAACGAACATGTACGAGCACACGTCTGCGGGGGGAGGGCTTGCCTCTGTCTCGACGGTGCAACCCTCGGCCTACTCGTTCGCGACGTTCGGCGATTACATCATTGCGACCAACATCGGCGACACGGCCATCCGCGGGAGCGCGTATTCGGCTGCGACACCTCCTTCCGTGCCTGTCGGGTTCTCCCCCCTCACGGGCGCGCCTCGCGCGCGCATCGTTGTTGCGGCGAAGGATTTCGTGTTGGCGTTCAACACGAACGACACCACGTTCGGTGCGTCGCCTGATCGCTGGTGGTGTTCCGCTTTCCAAGACGCGAACTCGTGGGCTGTCAACCCGGTGACGCAAGCGAACACCGGGCGCCTCGTCGGGTTCCCCGGCGCGATCACCGCGGCGGCCATGCTCGGGGATGTGTGCATCGCGTACAAGTCGTCCGGTGCCTACCTCGGTCGCTACGCGGGCCCTCCGGAGGTGTGGCAGTGGTCGGCGATCGACTCGGCCTTCGGATGCGTCGGCCCGCGGGCGGTGTGCGACGTGGACGGTGCGCACGTCGTGGTGGGGAAGGACGATATTTGGCTGTTCGACGGCTCGCGGCCGGTGTCGATCGCCGAAGGCACGGTGAAGGCTTGGTTTTCTTCGCAGTGCAGCACTCCCTTCCGGGGGAACACGACCGTCGTCCACGAGCGCGAAAACGCTCGGGTGTGGATTTTCTTCCCTGATCTGGACTCGTCGACGGGCGCGCTGACTCGCGCCCTCGTCTACCACTTGCGCTCGCGCCGCTGGGGGCGGGCAAACCTGTCTGTCGACGCCGTCGCCAGTCTCCACAACGTTGCGCACTCGGCGAACACCGCGAGCTTCTCGGCGACCGACACTCTCGTGGTGTTCAATTCCGCGGGCATGTCGCAGATGTCGGACAGCACCCCGACCACGACAAGCTTCTTCGAGACGGCGGATGTCGGCGACGATTTCGACGCGTCCTTCGTCAGCGGGGTGCAACTGCACTTCTCCGAGCGCCCGGGGGCTGCTACGTGCTTCGGGTACACCCGCGACTACCTGGCGGGGGCACGCCTCACGCGCGACGGGGTCGCCCTGTACGACAGTCGGTTCCCGGTGACGCAGGAGGGACGCTGGCACTCGTTTCGGTTCGTGTTCAACGCGGTCAAGGCCGCGTTCTCGGGCATGGCGCTCGAACGGAAGAAGGCGGGACACCGATGAAGCTTGGGCGCATCATCCTCCCCGAGTTCACGGACGCTGCGGTGAGACAGCTCGCGAACGTGCTGGACGCTTACTTGCGGCGCGTCGCGGATAAGGTGGACGGCTTGGCGCAGGGGCGCATCGGCGACCGAGACAGCGCAGCGCCTACACCTCCGCAGGCGGGCGCGTGGGCGCGCGGCGACTTCGTGTCGAACAGTGCGCCCGCCGTGCTTGGGACCGCAGGGGCCCGGTACACGGTCGCCGGGTGGACCCGTGTCACCACAGGGACATCGAACGTGCCCGGCACCGACTGGGTCGAAGCGCGGACCCTGACAGGCACGTGACTATGCAGCTTTTCCAATGCCGGCCTCAGGACATCGATGCCGCCTGGAAGGACGGTGCGTCCGCGCTCGCCGAGGCGACGAAGTGGGCGTCCCGCGAGGTCACCCCGGATCAACTGAAGATGCTTCTCGCGCGCGGCGAGCGCATCCTGATCGGTGCCCGCGACGAAGACGGCAAGGTGCTTGGTTGGGCCGCGGTGCAGGTGTCGCAGTATCCGAACATCCGGGTGCTGCACGTCTACGCGATGCAAGGAAAAGGCATCGTGTCCCGCGAAGGCTTCGCGCTGCTACGCGAGTACGCGGCGCATCACGGATGCGCTTCGATTCGCGGGTGCGTGCGCCCTTCCATGGAACGGCTCTTGTTGAAGCTCGGCGCGCAGCCTGTTTACACAACCGTCGAATTGGAGGTCGCATGAGCGGCAGCGGGGATACCACGGTCAATTCCATCCCTGACTGGGCGAGGCCCTACGTCGAGGGGTACATGCAGAACGCGCAAGGGGTCGCGGCGCGCCCCTACCAAGCCTACGAAGGCAACCGTGTTGCGCAGATGAACCCTTACGAAACGGCGGGGTACAACGCGCAGGCGCAGCGCGCGATGCAGGGCTCCCCCGTCAACGCTGCGGCGTCGGACGAGATCACGCGCACTTTGCAGGGCGGCTATCTCGACAGCAACCCCTACTTGAACGCGATGATCGATCGGGCGAGCGGCGACGTGAACCGGAACTACGACCAGGTCGCCGCTCGATCTGGCAGCTTCGGAAATGCCGGGGTCGAACAAGCCCGCTTGCAAGCGCTGTCGCAGTCGGCGAACGATATCCGGTATCAGAACTACGCAGCCGAGCGCAACCGAATGCAGGGTGCGCTCGGTATGGCGCCGACGATCGCGAATCAGGACTACGTCGACGCCGATCGACTCACCGGGGCCGGCGCAGCGTTCCGAGGCGCCGAGCAGGCGAATCTGAATGACGCTTACGGGCGGTTCACCGAGGCACGCGACTACCCCGAGCATCAACTCGACATCCTGTCGCGCGCGGCCGGCATGAATACCGGCAACACCAGCACGACGGATTACGGGCAGAACTACTGGAACACGGCGTTGGGCGCCGCGGCTTCTTACTACGGGGGCGCCTACGGGCGCAACGGGGGCGGCAAATGAGCGGCGGGGCGGATGATGGCTCGACGATGCGCACCGCGGTGCAACCAGGCACGACAGGCCCGGCGCCGTGGGCGGACGACGGCTCGACGATGCGCACCGCGGTACAGCCGGGCACGACGGCCCCGGTGTACGGGCAGCGCGGGGCCCAATACGGCCTTGGCGGCTCGCAAGCGGGCTTGTCGGGGCTCTCGGGCGTCGGCGCTGGCGGGAGCGGCCTAGGCCGTTTCGGCGCGTCTGCGGGGGTGTACCAACCCGCCCCCTACACGCCCCCGCGCTTCGGGTCGTCCTACGCATTCCAGCCATACCGGGGATCGAGCGGCGCGGGCGGCCCTGCGGGGCTTGGCGCGCCCCCTGGCGCGTCAGGCGTCGGGCCGGGCGGGTCGAATGCAGGTCTCGGCGGGGGCACCGCTTCGGCGGGCATGGCGGGGAACGCAATCGGCACGGGGCTTGGGATGGCGTTCGGACTCGGCCCCGCGGCCGGCTACCTCGGCCAGATGATGGACAACCTCGCGGTTTCGGCCGCGAGCGCGGCGATCGGCCCCGGCGATCCGAGCAACACCGACCCCTCAAGTGCGAACGCGGTCAACGGTATGGACGCCGCGAGCGATGCTGCGGCCGGCGTCGGCACGGGGTTCGGGGGAGGCTACGGGGAGGCTACGGGCGGTCTCGGCGGCTTCGGGAACGGTTCCGTCGGTGATGGCGTCGGGGGTGACTCTGGCGGTGGAGGCGGCAAGTGAGCTTTTACGACGATCCCGAGCGCGAGCGCGAGTTTCGGCGCGGGTTGCTCGACTTCGGCTTGAGCATGCTCGCGCAAGGCGGGTTGCCCACGTCGCGCGCGGTCGGCAATGCCGGCCTGATGGCGCTACAGCAGGGCCAGCAGCGCGAAGGTCTGGCGCAGCGCGCGGCGCTGACGAAGGCGCAGCTCGCCGAGATCCAGGCGCACGCGGACCAGAGCAAGCAGCAGGCCGAGACGCAGCGCCTTGCCGCCGAGCGTGAAGCCGCGTTCTCGCGCGACTTGGCGAGCATGCGGCAGCCGCAAGCGCAGTCAGCGCCGCAGCAGGTCGCGCCGGCGGGGTTGACCGATTGGGGGGTGTTCGGCCAGCAGGCCGCGGCGCCGCGGTCCACGGGCAGGGTCGACTGGGTGGCGCTGATGGCCGCGCACCCACAGAAAGCCGACCTGATCGCGAAGATCGCCGAGGCGGGCAACCTCGGGCGGCCGGAGGTTGCGCGCACGATCGAGGAAGCAGCGGCCGGAGGCGGCCGACAGACGGTGCAGTTCGACAAGTACGGGCAGCGCGTCGGCGCCCCGGTGCTTGGCTACATCGCTCCGCAGCTCGTCGACACAGGCATGCAGAAGTTCTTTGCGACGCCGACGGCGGGGGCGAGCTTCCCCGTATCGATGTCGCCGAGCGAGCGCGCAGCCAACGCGCGCGGGTGGGCGAACATCGACATCGATCGGCGCAAGGCCGCCGCGGCCGAAGATGCGAACACGGTGCAGCGCGAAGCGCAGCAAAGCCAGATCATCAACGACCCGGTTCGAGGGCCGATCATCGTCAACAAAGGCACGAAGACCGCGGTGCAGGCCACGATGGACGGTAAGCCGGTGCAGGGCGAAGATACGGCGAAAGCGTTGAAGCGCGCCGATCAACTCGTGGCCGGTATTGCGGAGGCCCGCAAGCTCATCCCGAAAGCCACGGGCAGCGGCGCGGGTGCCGCATACGACTACGCCGGCTCGGTCATCGGCGCTTCCCCGAAGGGAGCAGTCGAGGCCGCGCAGTTGAAGACGTTGTCCGGGTGGATGACGGCGAACGTGCCGCGCATGGAGGGGCCTCAGTCGAATTTCGATGTGAAGCTCTACCAAGACATGGCGGCGGCGATCGGCGATTCCACGGTGCCGCGCGATCGACGCATGGCGGCGCTCGACACGCTGGAAACGTTGCAGCGGAAGTACGCGCATTTGAACGGCGGCGCGCAACCGCAAGAAGACCCGCTCGGGATTCGCGGCCAAGGCGCACCCACGGACGACCCGCTCGGGATTCGAAAGCGCTGAATCTTGGACATCAAGGCTATCCGCGAAAAGTTCCCGATGTATTCCGATGTTGGGGACGCTGAACTCGTCGAAGCCGTGCGCACGAAGTTCTACCCGGACATGGACCCGAAGGAATTCGCGGCTCGCGTGACGCCCCCGGGTGCCCTCACGACGGCGGCCGGTGGTGACGCGAAGAACGACCCCGCCACGCTGCTGAAGGGTTCGGCAGACCAGACCACGCGCGACCTTGCGACTGCTGGCGCTGCCGCGCTGCGCGGCGCAGGCTCGATCGGCGCGACGCTGCTGACACCCTATGACTACCTCGCCGGCAACACGAAGTCGATCGGCAACCCGGAGCGTCGCAAGGAGATGGACGACGCGATCAACACGATCGCGCAGCAGACCGGGCTTGTCGACGTTGACTCGTTGCTCTACCAAGGCTCGAAACTTGGCGCCGAGATCGCCGGCACGGCGGGTGTAGGCCCGGCCCTCGCGGGCGGCGCCCGGGCGGTCCCCCTGCTGGCGAAACTGGCGCCCGCGCTCTCGTCGTCGGGGATGACATCCGGCATCGCGAACCCGCTCTTGAGTGGCGCGGCGCGCGTTGCGGGTGGCGCCACAACGGCGGGTGCCAGCGGTGCCTTGATCGACCCCGCCGACGCTTTGGCTGCGGCCGGCTTCGGGGCGGTGGTGCCGGGGGTCGCGAAGGCGGCCGGCGTCGCAGGGCGGGGGCTCGGTGCTCTCGGCGCGTCGGTGTCGGAGAAAGGGGCGCAAGCTCGCGCGGTGCAGAAGATCGCTGACGCGATCGGCGACGGCAACGTGAAGCAAGCCATCGGCGACTTGCAAACCTACTTCCCGAAGCTCGCGGAAGAAATCCCCGTGTCGTCGGCTGCGATCCTGCGAAGCCCGAACGTCGCCGCGCTCGAACAAGGCGCACGCGCACGCAACGGGGCGAGTTGGGTTGGTTTCGACGAGAGGCAGGCTACCGAGCTTTGGAAGAACGTCGAGCGCGCGGTGTCTGGTGACGCCGCCGACCTTGGCGCGCGACGCGTTGCGCGAAACGCAAACTGGGATGCCAACTGGGGTGCGGCGAAGCAAGGGTTTCAACCGCGAAACTTCGCGTCCCTGATGGGCGGCTTGAAGGGCAATCTCGACCAAGCGGCGCGCAGTCCTGCCGCGGTGAACGACGACGTGCTGTCCGCGTTGAAGCAGATCGACAGCACGGTGTCGCGCCTCGGCGATGATTTCTCGCTCGATCATCTTCAAGCCCTGCGCGCCGAACTGAGGGGCAAGGTGAACCCGAATTCGAAATCGGCGTTGAAGCAAGCCGACCGAAGCGATCCCGCGATCATCAGTCTGAAACAGGAACTCGACGACATCCTCCGGCAGTCAACGAGCGGTCGGTGGGATCGCGTGTTGAAGGGCTACACGGATGACAGCGTCAAGGTAGGCGAGTCGCGTGCGGCGCAAGGGTTGTTGAATCGCTTCGTCGCAGAGGACTCGGCAGGCGCAGCGCGCACGCGTGGTGTCGAGGCCGCGAAGGACGTGCCGCGGATCACCGAAGCCGGATTGGGTCGCGCGATGGACGCGGCGTTGCAGCCGAGCGGGCAAAGCGCACTCTCGCAAGGCGCGCTCGATCGGTTGAACGCCACGCTCGACGCGTTGCGCCTTCAGAACCAAGCGGTGCAGCGCAACACGCGTGCCGCGACGGCGGGGGGCGGCTCGGCGACGGCGTCGAACCTGTTCGCGGCGGGACTCGAAAGTATTCCGTTCTCGGGGCAGATCATGAAGACTTTGCAGGACCTGCACCGGGCCGGCGTGCTGAAAACGGATCGGCACCTCGCGGGTCTGCTTCAGAACCCCGACGAACTCGCACGCACGCTGGAAAAGATGAGCGCGCAGGAACGCAACGCTATCGGTCTTCTCGGCGCTCGCGCGCTCCCGGCTCTAGTGGCCGACCAGTGAAGCCGCGCCAGACACCCCACACGAACGCGAGGACGGCGACGGCGATGCCCTTGATCAGCAACCATTCACTGAATGCCATGGAGGAATTCTAAGTGTTCATCCACGCAGGGGGTTCACTGTTGCTGGCTCTCGCGGCGAACGAAGGGGTTGTCGTCACGTCCGACGCGCCCTCCGTGGTCGTTGATGTTGGGACGGCGACGACGATCCAAGGCGTCACGCGTTTCGGCATGGACTCGCGTGCGCTGTTCTACGGTACTTTCGCCACACCGAAAACGGTGTCGATCACCGCGACGGTTGATGCTGATGTCGAACCGTTCCGGGGCTCTTTGTACCGGCACACCACGCATGACTTCGTGATCCTGACGCAGTCCGAGATCAGCAACCCGACGCCGGAGATTCTGAACACGATCGACGTGACCTATCGGCTCAACGTGCCCCCCTATACACGGTATTGGAGCGACGGGACGCAGCTCGTTTCGTGGGGGGCAGGAGCGGGGGCCCCCGATGTCACGGACATCACGTATTCCGGCTCCCTGACCGTAGGTTCTCCGCTCACGTTCGGGCACACGAACATCGGCGGCGCGATCACATCGCGATCCTGGGTCTTCCGCATCAACGGCACGCAAGTCGATACCGACAGCGGCGCGACTCCCGTGAAGACGTTCGGTGCACCCGGCACCTTGACCGTCGAGATCACGGCCACCGGAGCCGGGGGTTCGGACTTCTACAGCGAAACCATCGGCACGCTCATCAGCGGTGGGGGAGGGGGGTCCGCTCTCTCCGAAACCACGACCGGCGCCGATCTTCTCGAAACCACTACGGGCCTTGCCCTCACCGAGACCTGACCCATGCCTACCATTGCCAACGCCAACAGCGCGACCAAGGACGAAATCCGCGCGGTCGCTGTCCAAGCCGGGGCCATCGCCGCGAGCGCGAACATGGCGCCGAACGCGACAGCGGTCGCGAACGCGCTCGCCGGTAAAGCCGACATCCTGGCTGCGGTCGAAGAAACCGGCACCGCGTGGAGCATCACTGAGTCGGGCCACGCGTACCGCGAGGTCACGGGCACGAACGCCGCGGCGATCACGGCAACGTTCGTCTTCACCGGCATGGTGTCGGGCCGCTCGACCGGCATCATCCGGCAGGGCGGCGCGGGGATCGTGACGCTCGCTGGCGCGACGATCGTCTACGCGCCGCACCTTGTCACGACGCAGGGCAACTCGCCGACCACGGGCTCGATCCGTGGCTTCCTCGTGTGGGTGTACCGCGGCGGCACGACGATCGAGATCGTCGAGCGCAGCGAGGACCAGAACAGCGGCGGCGGTGGCGGCAGCGGCAACGCATTCAGCGTGGTTCCTGCGGAGTCGGGCGCAGCGCCAACCGACGCGAATGAGAACCTCGTGTTGACCGTGGCACTGCCGTCGGCGATCCCCGCGGGCTCGACGATCCTGATCACGACGCTCGCACGGTTTGGCTTGAACACCGGCAACGCGACCCCTGGGACGGGCGCGTGGCTGTTGAAGTTGAATGGCACGACGGTTCAGTTTGTGTCGTGGATCGGCGAGACGGTAACGGGGATCGCGGCGAAGATGGACACGACCGTTGTGCTTTGCCACGGCGCAGCGGCGCAAGCGTCGCAGCGCACGGGCGGTGCGGCCGGTGTCACGTCGGATTCGATCGTCGAGACGACGCTCAACACGTCAGGAGCGAACACCTTGACGGTGTACGCGCAGCGGTTCGGCGCCACGCTTACCCGGCCGGCGTCGATCTTCGTGTCCGCCGTCACCATCAAGGGGGCGTGATGCGCCGTCGAGCAATCATGCGCCGCCTGGGCGGCAGCGCGCAGGGCAGCGGGGGTGGTGGTGGCGGTGGCGCGCTTGCGAAGCGCGTGTTTCCGCAAGGCGCTGGCATGAGCCTCGGGTACAACGTCCACCCCGACAACTACTACGCGGTTTTCGGGCAGACGATTGACATGGCGCCGAGTTCGGCGTTCCTCGAAGGCTCGTCGTCGGGTGTCACGCCTGACTACGACACGGGCCTCGTCACCATCGCGCCGGGCGGGCAGGCAACGTTCCACCCCATTCGCGAGATCAACCAAACGCTTGCCGGCCTTGCCGGCACGTACGTGGTGACGTGGACAGGGGCGGGCGGGTGTCAGGTTTCCGGGACAGACCTCACGGTCACGTCGACCGGGGCCAACCGCGTCGAGTTCACGTTCGATCCGTCGGCCAAGATGCTGCCGGCCGCCCTCGAACCGCACTACTGGAACTCGCCCCTTTCGAGCGTGTTCGTGCAGGTGAGGCTGACGAACCCGACAGGCTCGGCCGTCACCCCAAACTGGCATATGTTCCGCGCCTCGCACGAAGCCGACTTCGTCGCCGGCAAGCACTTCACGCCCGAGTTCATCTGGCACATGCAGACCGCGAGTGAAGGGCCGATCCGCTTCATGCCGGCGACCAACGCGGTCGGCTTGTGGGTGCAGACACCCGCGGAGATCCCGCGAGACGGCGGCTACCTGCTGAACGCGTGGCATTGCGGGACCAGCGGGCAGAACGTTGTCAAGGGTGAGCGCTCTGGCGCATGGTCGCCGGAGAAGTGCGCCCGTCTGTGCCTCGAGGCGGGACGAACAGCGTTTCTCGATCCCTGGACGATGTGCACGAATGCGACGTGGCAGGCTTACCTCGAACGCTTCCAAGCGGTGTACCCGTCGGATTGGGAATACATCGTCGAGGTGACAAGCAACGAAGGGTGGATCAGCGGCAAGCCGAACACGAACTACCTGCGGTACACGTACAGCTCGGTCTACGGCACGTCGATGCAGAGTGGCGGCACCGAGTGGCAGAACCAAGCGACCAACCTTGCCGACTTCGCGTTTCGGATGGCCCGCGTCACGCGCGACACCGCAGGCACGCGGGCCCTGCTGTGCGCCGGGCACCAGTCGACGAATCCCGGGTGGTCGATGTGGTACGTCGCGCGGGCGGACCTGTACCAGCGCTGGAGCACGAACACGAGCATCCGGCTCGGCGACATCATGGACCACCACACGCGCGGCGGGTACATCGACCTTCCGCTCGGGTGGCCGCAGATCGACAACGGCGGCGGCGAAATGTTCACGCTGCTGAAGAACAAGGCCCATCAGAACAACGCCTTCACCGGCGGTAGTGCGCTCACGTACTGGACGAACCGCTACCTCGCGGCGATCTCTACGTTCGACACGCAGATGGCGGCGCAAGCGGCCGACCTCGCAAGCCAGAACTTCGCGTCGGGTGCGACGTTCACTTCGATCTACGAAGGGCACAACCACACGAACGTGACGCCGGGCCAGAGCTACGGCACCGGGGCATGCGCACTCGGCATGTCGTTCGACGGTACAAAGTTCGTGCCCGCGAACGTCACCCTGACCGTCGAGTCCGCGGGTTCGCAAACGCTGTCGCATGCCGGCGAAAGCGCGGCGCAGTTCTTCGACGACGGCGACCGCGCGTTCGTCAACCTCGCGTCCGACACGAGCACGATTCGTCGCGGTTGGCTGGTCAAGAACGTATCCGGTGGGGTGCAGTTCTTTGCCTCCAACGCGGCCTACGCCGCCAACACGCCGACCACGTTCCCGACAGGACTCACGGCATGGGTGATGAACGAATCGCGTTTGACAGCGTTCATGAAGGTTGCGTTCGAGGACACGTGGTTGAACAACACGACCGTGATGGCGGCGCACATGGATGCGAGTCGCGCGCGTGGCGTCAAGGCGTTCACGGTGTACGCCCTCGCGGGTGACGCAACCTACTACCGCGACCTGCCGCAGCACTTCGGGTTCGCGGATTGGAAGCCGTGGTACGTACAGTCCGGAGACTGCGTTGCGCTCGCGCATAGCGCCTTGGCGACGTACATCCACAACCGTGCGCTGACGTAGTACCACGCCATGCAAGAGCCAATATCGCTGATCAACGCCATCAAGATCCTTCTTGTCGTGGCCGGTGTTGGCTTGGTGCACGCCGAGCAACTCGCCCCGTGGGCGGTCGCGTTGCTGTGCTCGCTCATCGGTGCTTTCTTGGCGCTCATGCGGCGCGAAGACGGCGATCAGCGTTCCAACCTCGCCGCGCTTGCGCTCGTGCTCGGGCACACCGTCTTCGCGTTCGCTATCGCGCTGTCGCTCGCGCTGTGGGTGTCGCATGCGTTCACCTGGGCGCGCTGGGAATGGTCGCTGCCGATCATCGCGATTGTTTGCGCCTACACCGGCCCCACGCGCATCATCACGTGGGCGCGTGAAACGTTGCTCGGCTGGCTCGAACGCAAAGCCGGAGGCCGCTGATGCTGCCCGACACCCTCGCTTACGCCCGCGCCCTCGTCCCCGCCGTGCACGCCTGGGCTCTCTCGCTCGACCTCGCGACCGTCGCCGCGTGGTCTCTCAACGCCGCGGGCTGCCTCGCCGTCGCGTGGGCGTACATGTGCCGTGCGCGCGTTGGCAGCTTGACGACCATGCGCCCGGCCTACGTCGCGCTCTACGCCATCAGCGGCGCCGTTGCCGTGCTCGCCGCCGTGCTCGCCCTCGTCGAGCCTCTCGCTCCCTGGCCTCACATAGCCATGGTGCTGTGTTGGGCGTGGCACATGGCGTTGGGGTCTCGGCGCTGGCGGACGGGCGTGCCGCCTGACGTTGCTTCGCGGCCGATGCCGCTTACCTAGGAGGGCCACCCGTGCTCGACATCTTCATCCTGCTCATCGTCGCCGCCGCCGCGTTCTGGCTTGGCGATCCCGTCAACCGCGGCAAGGTGCGCGCGATCGTGCTGCGCAAGGGCGGCGGCTCGGGAGATGACGGCGGTGGCTGAACGCCTGCTGCTGATCGCCGTGCTCGCGCACCTCGCTCCCGAGCACATCGCCGAGGCGCTCGGCCACAAGGTCGTTGCGTGGGAAACCGTCTGCTACGGCGCCGAGGCCGCCGCGCTGTGGGCGATCGCCCTGCGCTTCGGCGGCCCGGTCGCTGTCGTCGCGACGTGGGGCATCGTCGAATCGCTGCTGCGCAGCGGCTGCCGTCTGCTGCACCCGATGTCCGAGCCCTTGCGCCTGAGCCCGGGGCAGTTTGCGTGCGATGCGGGCGGCTTCCCGGTTGCGTGGCTGTCGGTGATCGCCGCGCTGTGCGTGTTGTTCGTGCTGCTGACGAGGCCCTGAGGTGTCCGAGCGGCTCGACCAGCACCTGCGCCGCCTGCGCCCAACCGTCGAGGCCGCGGCGCTCGCGATCCCGTGGGCAGCCGTCGAGCTGATCGCGCGCAGCGAAGATTGCCGCACGTCGGCCTACCTCTGCCCGGCCGGCAAGCCGACGATTGCCTGGGGCGAGACCGAAGGCGTGCGCTTGGGCATGGTCTGGTCGCCGTCTGAGTGTGATCGCCGGTTCGTCGAATCGCTGCGCGAGCGCGTCGCGCAGGTCGAGTCGCTGATCCTCGAACCCACCACGCCGCAGCAGCTCGGCGCGCTCGTGAGCTTGCACTACAACATCGGGCACGCCAACTTCCGCCGCTCGACCGTCCTGCGCCAGCACAACGCCGGCAACACCGAGGCGGCGGCTCGCGCCTTCGCGCTGTGGGACAAGGCGCGCGACCCGCGCACAGGCAAGCTTGTGACGCTGCGCGGGCTCACCGCGCGCCGCGCAGCCGAGCGCGCGCTGTACCTGACGCCGGCCGACGACTCGCCGGCCGATCGCGTCGCGCAGATCGTCGAGCCTGAGTCGCCCATCGCGGCGAGCCCCATCGCCCGCGGCGGCGCGGCCACCGTCGGCGCAGGCGTCGTGACCGCGGCCACCACGCTTGCCGATCAGGTCGACACCACCACGGGCACGCTCGCGGCCGTCAAGGCCGCCGCCACTGCTGCGGTCGACTTCCTCGGCCTGCCACCAGGCGCCCTGCTGGCGGCGGCACTGATCATCGCGGGCTACTACGTGCTCAAGTGGCGGCGCAAGCAAAGGACCGACGGGTGGGCTTGATAACCGCTGCCCTGTCGCGCCTGCCCGCCTGGCTCATCGCCATCGCCGCAGTCGCTGCTTGGGGCGCTTGGCACCGCTACAGCGCGTTGCGGGCACATGACGTGCTCGTCACCGCGCAACGCGACGCGCAGGCCGCCACGGCCCGGCAGCAGGCCGCGGCGGGCAAAGAAACCGCACGGAGGATCGATGTCATCACCGCAATCGCCGACCAAGCCACCGAACGAGCGCGCACGCTGGACGCCGATCGCGCTCGCCTGCGCACTGAGCGCGACCGCCTGCGCGTCACCCTTGCCGATCAGCAGCGCGGCGCCTCACATCCCGCCGCTGCCGGTGTCGGCCCGCCAGCCGCAGCCGATACCGGAGTGCGCGCCGACGTGCTCGGCCAATGCGTCGAGCGTGTTGCAGTCCTGGCGGGCGAAGCTGACGCCACCCGCAGCGCCGGCACCGCCTGCCAGCGGGCCTACGACGCGCTGACGCGCTGACCCTTCATCGCCGCGAGCAAAGCATCTTGCACGCTCGCCTTCGACGCGCGGCGGGCAATGACGATTTCGTCGACCGTGTCGCGCGCGACGATGTGGTGGATGAATACCGGGCGGTCGTGGCCCGCTTGTGCTTGCCGCGTGGGGCCGATGCGCTCGACGATCTGCATGTACTGTTCGAGGTCCCACCAGTGGCCGAACACGACGAGGATGTTCCCGCCGTCTTGTAGGTTCAACCCGTGTCCCGCGCTGGCAGGGTGAGCGACAAGGATAGGGATGCGGCCGGCGTTCCACGCGCGGATGGTCTCGGGGTTGCCGTCGAGTTCGCGCGCCTGGGGGAAAGACCGCAGGATGCGCGCGAGGTCCGAGCGGAATTGGTAGGCGACAAGCACCGGGGCGCCCGCGGCTTCCTCGATCACACTTTCGAGCGCTTGCAGCTTGGCGTCGTGGACTTCGGTCCACGCACCCGCGTCGTCGGTGATCACGGCACCATTCGCGACCTGTAGGCACTTGATCGACAACGCCGCCGCGGTAGGCGCGTCGATCTGCTCGCCACCCGACAACTCGGCGAACATCTTCCGTTCGAGGTCGCGGTAAATCGTGCGCGCCTTCGCGGGCAGGTCGACCGCGATCGTCGAGACAATGGGTTCACGCAGACCGAAGTAGTCGCGCGCGTCGAGCGACATGCACACATCGGACAAGCGCTGTTCGATGTCGCGCTGCGCGTGGGGGAGAGGCTCGATACCGTAGCCCGACCAGTGCGGGCGAAACCAGCGCTCGGCGAACGACGTGAACGTGCGCCCGAGGCGCTCGCCGCGGTCGAGGAACCAGGCTTGCCCCCAAAGATCCGTCAAGCCATTCGGCGCGGGTGTGCCCGTGAGGTTGCGCCAGCGACGCACGGGGTCATGCGCGACCATCGAAAGGGCTTTCGCCCGCTTCGTGCCCTGGCGCGAGCGGAAGCCCTTCAGGCGCGTCGACTCGTCCGCGATGATGGTGCGGTACGGCCAGCGCTTGCCGAAGTGTTCGACGAGCCAAGGGACCTGCTCGTAGTTCGTCGTATGCACGTGCGCAGGCTTGCGTAGCGCGGCGGCGCGCTCGCGCTCGGTGCCGACGACTGGCACGACATCGAACCCCGCGAGCTGGTCCCACTTCGCCGCTTCGTCAGGCCACGTCGACACCGCGACGCGCTTCGGCGCGAGCACGAGCGTCAGCCCCTCGCCGCGCGCGTCGAGCGCGGCGCAGGCTAGCAGGCTCGATACCGTCTTGCCCATGCCCATCCCCGCGAAGGACGCACCGCGGGGCACGTCGAGCATGTGCTCGATCATCGCGGTTTGGTAGGGGCGGGGGGTGAAGATCATGGCTACGAACGCTCGTGTTCGTACGCGGCCATGAAATCCCCCACCGCGGCGATTGAATCGATCGTCCAGACAACACCCCCCGCAATGCGGATGCGCGTGTGCTCGCGGGCCTGCATCGC
>JACCDZ011682508.1_pt1 | contig 31886 bp, 24 predicted proteins | sample 7449551 | NCBI WGS metagenome assembly JACCDZ01 (sample SAMN15323452, study PRJNA562643) | freshwater metagenome | isolation source: river surface water | place: USA:Blue River Watershed | collected 2017-08-18 | reverse complement strand
TCGGGTGCGATCGCATTTCGAGATACTTCTGTTGATGTAGTTCAAAACATCCGTCAAATTGATGATTTGAAACTGGCAGTGGTAGACAATTTGAAGCCTATTCTCGATGTTCAAAATTTAATCTTAACCGAGACTCGGAAAGTAGTTGAACAAGCGATCGCAATTAATACTGCGATACAGGAGTATGTAAAGCCAAAACCCATTGTTACACCAGAAAAGGGAGAAAAAGTAGTCGCCGAGTCTAAAGCTAATTGGCTTGATCGTTTGCTGAATAATATATTCCAAGGGAGTGAATCTTCTATTCGAGATCGGGTTACACAACAAATGAAACTCAGAGAAACACAACTAATTAGAGAAATGACCAACAATAGTATTTCTAAAAGTTCGATTTTACGTTCTGAGTTTTCTAAGTATATTGTTGGAGGTAAAGACGGGAAGCCAGAGTTAACGCAAGAAGGTCAACTATATTTAGAGACAAAGTTAGCAAAAGAATATCGAGATCGCCAAGGAGCTTTCTCTAATCAAATCCTACAAAAAATCGCGGGCAAGTCTGGTAAAACCGCAGATCAGGTTTATAATATTGGTTTACAGGGACAGTCGATCATCCGAGAGGATATCGAAGTATTACCCGATAAAGAGAAAAGTTTAGCTGAGAAGATAGCTCCTCAGATTGACCGTGTTGTTCAAGTAATAGATCAAACATCTAAAATACTTAGCGATATTTTAAACGAACTGAATACAATCCTTGTTCATGTTGTTCCTATTACTGCATCCATGCACAAAATCCCTTCTCAGCTACAATCCACAAGTGAGTCTCCTGTCAACTTTTTACCTTCACCTCAACCGAAGCAAAGTTTATGGGATAAAATTACGAATTATTTCCATGAATATTATGCTAAAACAAAAGTTAAATATAAAATCCCGCAAGAGCTTACTGAGCCGAATACCCCAGTTATTAAAAACAATATTGTCCCCTATCGCCCAAAGAGTGTAGGTGATGTTGTTAACCCGATTATTCAGGAAAAAACCAGTAAATTCATCCCGTTTGTTCAGCAAAAAGCAAGTGAATTAATTCCTGCTGCTCAACAAACTATTGGCGGGTTAGCGCAGCGTTGGCAGAAGCACCGCAAGAGCAAGCCCGTTGTCGATGATTTAGTGACGAACGGGGAAACTGAGTGGAATGACAAGAAATCATGGTGGGAGAAAAATTTCAAATCTATTCGGGAAGCTTGGGGTAGCACAGTCTCAACAGTTTCAATTGGAATTGACCAATTAGTTAAAAAGGTTCCTGATCAGGGATATGAATTACAAAAAGGATTATCTGAAGGTTCTCCAGGCCCAACCTTCTATATTCGGAAATACTGGAGAAAAACCATTGATCAAGTTACTGATTGGATGGGTGATTTAGTTGGAAGTGCAGCTAAAACCGGAGTTTCCCTAGCTCAATCCTTGGGAGTAGGAACGGTTAAAACCGCGATCGCTGTTACCCCCTTTGTCTCAGAATCAACCAAAAACCAAGCGATTCAAAATATTGAGGCGGGATTGCTCTCAATCCAAGATCGATATGACTACCTAAAAGCTCAGGGATTTGGAAATCTGGGGATATTGTTTGAACCCGGTGCGGAACAAGTGACCGATGCTTTGCAACTCCTCGGAGGAGATATAGCGGATTTTGCTAAACGCTCAGTTAAAGCCCTGTTAACTTTGAATCTTGGAGAACTGGCTCAAGCCTCTAAGGATTTTGGGGGTAACTTAGCCTTTGCTCTGAAAGGATTGACTGCCGGGTTTAACAGTATGGGATTAAGTGCGATCGCTGCTGGTGCAGCCGTTCTCACTGGCATGGCTCCGGCAATTATTACAATTGGTGCGATCGCGTTTGGTGCTGCGGTGATTCTGGCGAACTTCCTGGGGATTCGTTCTATCCTGAAGGGAGTAATTCAAATTCTAATTGCCACCGGGAAAATTGCCTTCTTCACCTTTATGGCTGCCGGACGAGTCCTCAAAGGATTTAGTTTAATCCTGAGAGGGTTATTTGGGGATAGCGAATTGGTCAAACAAGGGATTGCCGAAATTAAAGATGCGTTTCAAATCCTGGGTCAACAACTCAAATTAGAATTTAAAGCGATCGCTCAAGGCTTCTTGTCTATTGGACATGGATTAAAAGTTGCTCTATTGCAAATCTTCCCCTTCCTCAAACAACCGCTTGAGAATTTAAGACAATGGTTTGATGAGTTCTGGTCAGTCTTCGCTGTAAGTCCAGAATGGGCGGGACGGATGGCTGCTGAAGCGTTAATTAATTTTGTTAAAAATACCTTCCGAGCATTTAATAACCTTCGCATTGCTGTTGTTGGTATTTTACAGAAGACGATGACTTGGTTCCGAGTTAAGCTTTGGGAAGTTCAAGATTGGGTTATTGAGGCTTTCCGTAAAATTGCCAGATTGGATTTTAGTTTCCTCCAAGATATCCCTAATTTGCTACTTCAAGGATTTAAGCAAGTAGCAGAAAAAATCCCCAATTTGTTTAACCGTACTGGAGAGAAGTCTGCTAATCGAATATTGCAACCGATCCAAGACGGATTTCAAGTAATTGCTGAATTTGTTAAAGGATTCAGCGATCGCATTAATGAAGAACTTGAATTAGTATTCCCTGGATGGATGAAATCTTTGGGGCAATCATTGATTCCCTTATTTGATTCCCTCTATCAAGGAGCAAGTCGGTTAAGACAGGGAATTTTTGACTTAGCAGTGCAATGGGTGAAATTAGCGGTAGGATTTAACCTGCCAATGGGATATACGGTATTTGAATTCCTAGATAATTTATTAAAACGGTTCCAATCCACTGTTGTAGAAATTGAAAAAGCGTGGTTAAAATTCTTTGTTAATGCTGGAAAATTAGAGTGGAGTCAAATTACAGAAGATATTGGAAACGCTCTCAAAGCCGGGTTTAAAACTCTAGCAATTTCTGTTGGTAAGTTTTGGAACCAACTGTGGTCAACGGTTTTAGAAGCACCAACCTTAAAAGGAAAAGTAGATGCTTTTATGTCTAACTTCTCCTTCTTGAGTATTCTGAATTATGTTGATGATGTTGCGATCGCGTTTGACCGATTAAGAGAAAAGGTTGGTCAAGTTACTTCCTGGCTTTCTAATTTAATTGGAACTTGGAATCAACTCACTGACAAAACGCCTAAACTACAACTTGATATTGACACCGCATCACTGGAAACTAAAGCCAATAATTTAATTGACAAGGTTCAAGGGAAGTGGAACCAACTTGTCAAATTTTTCGAGAATCCCAAGTGGCCGACTGCACGACAAACCTGGCAGGGATTATTAAGTAGCTATGAATGGTTGCGATCGCAGTTTCGTGCTATTACCGCTTGGTTTGGTCGTACACCGGAGATGTTGGCTCCTTTATTTGATTCCTTAAAAAATGGGGCGGATAAAGTTACTGATTTCTTGTTAAAGATGGAATTGCAATGGACGAAGTTGTCTATGGCATTCAACCTTCCATTGCCTTATAAGCTGTTTGAATTTATCAATAAAATTCCTGAATTATTTAAAACGGGAGTAATTCAAATTGAAAACAGTTGGAAATGGTTGGCAAACGAAATTGCTAATTTAAACTGGAAAACTTTAACTCATGTTTGGAATGGATTTAGTAAATTATTTGGGTTACTAGGAACATCCTTGGATTTGATAGAAGGAAAATGGCGAGAATTCCAAGCTTATATCCTGACTTCACCACAACTTGTTGCACCTATATTCGAGAAGTTGCGGAAAGGACTTGAGGGATTTAGCGATCGCGTTGTTAGCTTTTCTGAAAAGTGGGAGAACTTTGCAACTCGCTTCCATCTTCCTAAAATGCAAGGATTCTTTACCGAGTTGTTTGCCTTCTCTGAAAACTTCCAGGGGATATTAACTGGAATTGAAAATAGATGGGAGAATTTTGCTACTTGGCTAGGAACAACTAATTTATTTAGTAATATCCTTGGAGGATTGAAGAATTTATCATTTGTGTTTAGCGCAGTAACAGGGTTTATTGGTCGTCACTGGAACAAATTAATTGACTTCCTGCGGTCAACTCGTTTGTTGGTGCATCTAGGAAATGGTATTGTTCTTCTAATTGAATTTATTGATAATCTCTCTACTCATATTAGTAACCTTAAGCAACGATGGTCAACCTTCTTGGAAGCAAATGAGACAACGGTTGATCGGATTAAAAAAGCTTGGGAAGGATTTACAGAAAACTTTAAGAAAATCCTGCAACCAATTGTTGATTTTGCACTAAATATCGCCGAGAAATTAATCAATACGTTAAACCATAACCCTACTGAGAGAATTCCTGAAGCTTGGCGCAAAGCTGTTGATTTAATTCAATCTGGTTTATCAGGATTGTTGAACTTTGCTAAAGATATTGGTAAGCGGTTGATCTCTGCTTTGATTGGAAAGGAAAATACTGATAAACTTCTTGGGAATATTAAAGAAATTAAAGACAATTTTTCTGATTTAGTAGACCCGGTTAGAATCCTTGAAGGAGTGGGACAAGGAGTGGTTTCTGCTTTTAATTTACTTACTGAAACACTTCCGAAGCTATTAAATCCAATGAAGCTATTCAATGATTTAATTGAAGCCTCAAATTATGCAATGGGGATTATGTCGCTGAGTATCCCCGAACAAATTCCAATTTGGAAAAGTCTGTTTGTCGTCATAGGAGATAATCTAGTTTCAGCGTTTAAACAATTAGATCAAGTTTTTGTGTCAGTATTAAGTTCTCTTGAGGATGCTGTTCCGGGTTTAAAACCATTTTTAGATGTTATAGATCTTGCAAAAGATGCTTTACAAAGTTTAGTTGGAATTTCAACAAAATTCTCCTTCGAGTTTAGTTTCGGATTCTTGGAAGGGTTTGTCACTAAATTGGAAAAGATAAATCAAACTTTCTCGGAATTTAATGAACCACTGGAGAAAATCTCAAAAAGCTTTAAAGATATATTCTTATTTGCTAAAGAGAATATTCCTCAAGCTTTTTCAGAAATATCCAAAATATTTCGTCCTATTGTTTCATCTGTAGATGAATTTGTTAGTGGGATAACCCTTACAGAAAAAATAGGTCAAAATATAGGTGCAATATTTGCTGACTCACTTAATTTAGCCGTTGGAGGTGTTAAGAATGTTATTAAGGTTTTTGCTGAATTGTTAGATGCGATCGCTCACCCAATCCAGACCGTTGAGAAATTGGGAGATGTTATTAAATCTGTACCGTCAGAAGCTTGGAAGGTTGTTGTTGAGGTTACGGAATGGGCGGGAGAGCAAATTAAAACTTTGTTTACAGGGTCATTGAACTTTGTATCTCAAAAATTTGATGAGGTTACGCAAGGAATTGGAAATAAATTTAGAGGAATGTTTGACGGGATTAAAACTCAGTTAGGGCGTTTTACTGGAAAAACTAAAATTGAAGGGGAAAATATAGAACAAAACTTATCTAACGACCCTCCAGGCCCCACTTACATGATTCGCAAGAAGTGGTTTGAGATGTTGGAGATGATTGAAGGTCGGGTGCAGGGTTTTACGGCTTTCACAAGACAACAAGGTCAGCAAATTCAATCTGCAATGACAGCCTCTCCGCAGATATCTTTAGCTAATCAAATCTCTCAATATGGTCAACTCACTGAAAAACTTAGTAAGGTAGCCCGTCTCCAGAATGAAATAAACCAACGACGCAAAACAGATTCCTCTGAACCATTTAATCGGGCTGCTAATCGAGCTACGGTGAAATTAGATCGCGCTCGGACTCAAATATTACAGGAACAATCTACTTTAATAGAAAGCCTAAAACAATCAGATTTAGTCTCTCCACGTCATTTAAGTCAACTTGATAAACATCAAGCAAGGCTGAATGAGATTACCTTGGCTCAACAAAACTTGAATCAAAGAATTGAAGCGGGTAATATTTCCAAGGGAAATGCTCAAGGAAGGCAAGCAAAATTAGATCGTCAACAGATTCAAGCTCTCGAACGACAATCAGCATTAATTCAGGAGATTGAACAAGCTCAAACTGCAAGCGTTCAACATCTAGGAGGAGGATTACGAGGAACTTTGATTTCTATGGGTTCTCTACTCTCCAATTTTGCTCCTCAGTTAGCAACTCCTCTATTTATCATGAACGATTTTATTGATGCGTTTACGGATATCAGAGGATTATTACCTAGTCTACAAGCGGGGATGGTTGCGTGGGGAAGTGCGATCGCTGCCTCCAATTCCTTTGTTGCTGGAACATTCACCCTTCTAAAAGGTGCAGCATTAAAAGCTTATACAACCCTAATTACTCCCCTACTTCCCTTCTTACCAATCATCTTAGGTGTTGTAGCTGCGGTGGGGTTATTCTATTTAGCTTTTAAATCTAACTTCTTAGGGATTCGGGATTTAATTTATGGAATTGGTTGGGCATTTAAGAAATTCTTTGGGGATTTACTAGGTGGCTTTTTTACTGCGATTGGTAGTATCTTCACAACTTTTGATCAAGAAGTAAGAGCGATCGCTAACTTATTCGGAGAATTGGTTTATACCGTTATCTCAATCTTTGACCCTATTCTAAAACTATTTAATATTGATGTTCGTTCTGGTGTGTTATCAATTTCTGACTTGCTTTCGGGATTAGTTAATATCATTCTTTTCCCGATTCGGACTGTGGTGACTATTATTACTTCCTTGATTAAAGGGATTTCCTGGGGAATTCAATCCATTATTAAAGGGCTAATTTTTGTTGTTAACGTTGTTAAGACGATTTTATCTTTCGTTTGGGAACTGATTAAATCGATTGCAATTATTGGCGCAACCATAGGCGGAATCATTGCGATTCTGAATTTTGGTGCGGTTCTCGCAGGAATTGTTGGTGCGGTTACGGCGATTGGGGGTGTAATTGCTTCTATTGGTGGCGTAATCAGTGGAATCATTTCAGGAATTGTATTTATCACTCCATTATTGGCTGCGGGGTTAGCTGGGGTGTTAACTGTTGTGGGAAGTGCGATCGCTTCTGCTGCGGTGGCTTTAGCTCCAATTGTTGCTGGAATCGCTGCAATTATTGGAATCGCTTTTGTGATTAAGAAAATATTTGAAGGTATTTGGTGGGTAATTTCTTCTATTGCTAAAGGGATTTGGTATATTATCACAAATCCCATGCAAGCATTTTCCAATGTCGCTACATTTGTTCAGAATGTCTTCTCAGGAATTTCAAGTGTTATCACAGGATTGATTAATGGATTGAAAATGGCGGGTTCGTTTATTGGAAGTTTGTTCTCTAAAATTGGTCAGGGAATTAATACAGTAGTTGGTTGGATCATGGCTCCTGTTAACCTTCTGGTTAATTCGATTTCATCTCTATTCAATCTCCTGAGCAACCCACTAGGATTCCTGTCTAACATCCCTGTAATTGGTCGATTCTTTGGGGGACAACCTAAAACAGAAAAACCCCCAGGTTATGCTACTGGGGGTCTAGTTAAAGGGCCGGGAACTGGAACAGGCGATCGCGTTAATATCAAGGCTTCACGGGGAGAGTATATAATTAATGCACTCTCGACTAAATTCAATCTTCCTTTACTTCATGCTATTAACAAAGCCAAAGCAGGAATGATGCCAATTCCTCAAATTACTGCTTTACCCGCTTTTGCTCCTATTCCCTTCTTCCCCCCGGTTCAAACTGAGTCTGCGGGGGAACAGGAAATTAATATTAATTTGAACTTTGGCGATATTATTGTTCAGGGTGAAACTGGAGAGGATGTTTATCGAGACTTTTTGAATAAATTGCGATCGCCTCAAGCCAAGATGGAAATCAGACAAATTATGCGGGAATTCGTTGAGCGGATGAGGTAAATAAAATGTTCCGTAGATACGGAGGGAAATATTTTGCAAGCAAAAACCCCACCTAGCCGGGTTGCGCTTTGGCTAGATGGGGTTTTTATTTCTTAGATTGCGATCTTTTTAGTGATCGCGCTAACCAGAGAGATTCCAGTTAGCATTCCAACCGCAAAGCCGATGCCTTGCAGTACGGATAGAGCGAAAACGAATATTACTGTCAATATTACTGTCAACATGATTGATTTCTCCTTTTGGTGTTTGACGCTTGCGTTTTTGCGATGTACCTGGCAACCGGGTGGCTACCAGGATTTGTTGTGTTAGTTAGCGATCAGGTTGAATGCGATCGCTAAGATAACTAAACATCCGATAAATGTCAGGATGTTTGATGCGAAGATTAGGATTTCCATAGGATTTGCGTTGCTGTTGTGAAAGCATTTGTTAATGCCATTCCTAATTTAATAGTGGCGTTTCCTACTTCTTTTAATGCTGGTCTTGACAGATAAATTATTGTTGAAACAATTGGGGTTGTGATTGGCGCAATTGCTGCACCGACTACTCCTCCGATTACTCCACCAACGAAAGCTGCGATTAACATTTTTGAACTCCTTCTTGTTTGTGGGTGTTGTACCTGGCAACCGAGGGGCTACCAGGATTTTTGATTTAAGCAACTGCGACGTTTTTGTTTAGGAACTTGAGTTGCTTTTTGATCTCAGTGATCAAGGCTGTTTTTTTGTCCTTGCGATTGTTTCCTTTATTCAATCCGTCTTGGATGAATTTATTTAGGGATTCAATCATTTTTTTGAGATCGGATGTTCGGTAACTCATTAAAATCGAATCGATTTCTTTTTCGTTTATTTCAATGAGTTGGGCTTTTAGTTCTTTTGGATTGTCGATTTTGAGTTTTTCAGTGTTGGGACGGATTGTGTCAACCACTTCTGAAGCTTCTTCAATTTCGATAACAACCGGAACTACCGGAACGATTTCCGGTTTAACTTCTTCGATAGGAGTTGTTGTGGGGCGGATGTCAACCACAGCATCTACTTCTACTGAAGAAGTAATAGGAGTCTCAATGATTTGAATTTTCATTGCAGGCTCCTTTTTGGGAGCTTCCACTTCGTTGATTACTGCTGTAACAGTTGGTTTTTGGTTAACTGCTTTTGCTTCAACGATTTGTTTTTCTGTAGGGATTAATTTTGATACATCCCGAAGGACGATTGACCACAGAAAAACGTGGATGTGTTTCAGGAGTAAGTACCAGATTACTTCTGCTACTCCGACCGCTACATTTACCACTCCGATGAGGGCTAGTGCAAGCAGTACGATTTGAGCTACTCCTTGTGTTTCCCACAGGGCTGTAGCTAATGCTATTACCCCTGCGTGAATTAGGATATAGTTTATGCCGAAAGCAACGGCTAAACCTATTCCTAATGCCGATCCAAAAATCAGTCCGATGATTAAAACATCAAGGATGAAGTTTAATACACCTGTTATGAAAGTAAAAACTACTTTTATTGCTTTAGAAAAAGCTTTTTTAGTAGCTTTTAAGGCTTGTTTTACAAAACCTTCTTCGGTTTTATTGTCTGCAACTTGTTCGGTTTGTGGGGGAACTGCGGATTCAATAACTTGTGGTTGAATCCCGATAGTCCCGCCTACAAAGGCGACAATCTTGCTAACGACTTTTTTACCGAAAGACTTAATATTTGAAAAGATTGATTTGAACATTTAAGTTCTCCTTTCTTGTTTATTTGTTGTTTAGGAAGTGATAAATGTTTTGTAGGGATTTATCCTTTTCCTATACTTTAAATATAACAAAAATTTATATAAAAGTCAACAATTTTATCACATTTTTATTAAATAAATCAATGTTTTTGATGTTAATTATTTATTAGTTGAAAACTGTTGACTTTTAATAGTATTTATAGCAAAATTCTATAGTTGAGTTAAAACAAATCAAATGACAAAAAAAATCTATCAAGAAGACATTTCTGGAATTCTAAAACTACAGAAAAGCATACCTGATATTATTTCCCAGGTAAAAAAAATCCAAGAATCTATTGGAGACTGCATAGTGTTTTCAGGATTAGATGATGATAATGATGACGATGACGATGATGATTCCGATCCAGTCGGAGAACATTTTTCCAGAACATTTCATTTAGCTTATGATATTACTTGTTCGCTAAATGAACTCAATGGTAATATCGACTATATGGTCGATATTGTCGAAGATGATATTGTCGAAGATGAGTAAATAAAAGAGATCAAAAAGACAGACCCGCTATAATTTAGTGGGTCTTTTTTTTATTTACTTACTTAAACGGTAAATCCCATGCTCAGAACCCCCATAAAAACCGTTCACAGAATCAATATTATCCTCCCAACTGAAGCTGGCTTTAGAAGAAGAATTAGATAGAACAGTCGTTTTGTCCATCATGATTCCAATGTGTGCCATGTCAAACGCAATCCAAATATCACCCGCGATCGCCTGATCTCTCGAAACCTTCTGCGCCCGACCTCCTTCCATATCCTGAACACAGGAAACCACAGAGGCCATCCCCGCTTCCCCGCCCAATAAAGGTAATCCCACAGCTTGAATTACGAATAAATTAACCGCCCAAGCACAAGCGACATTCCCACCTCCGGGGCCGTCAGCAGAAGAACGTCCCTTTGCTGCAACGGCAGCATCATAAATCTTCTGATTTAATCCACTCACATCAGGTCTTTGATTGGTTCCCTGTGAAACATCTGGTTGATTAGTATTTCCTATCAAAACCTGGGGTTTTCCCATTTTTGGATCGGGTTTGTAAGCTTTAACATGAGCTTCGGCGTAACTTCCAAACACAAATAACACAGATTCCACTGTGTAAGTATCATCTAAATCTTGACCTAAACCCTGCATTTTAAAAGTAGTTTGAGCATCTAATTTTAAAATATCGGGTTGACCCGCTAAATCTAATACTAAATCAGCCCGAATCGATTTATGAGCTTCGGCTGCGTACATTCCCAAAGCATATTCCAAAGCAGACAATTGAGAGGTAGGATTTTGTTGACCCACCATCGTTTTATGGGGTGCGCCCCCCGTATCAAAATCACTTGCCCCATAAGTACCTGGAAGGGGAATTGCATTAGGATCAATGCCAGATTTTAATCCTGATTTACCCCTTTCAATCCAATCCATGAAATCGCTTGGTGTACATCTACCAATAAGACCAGGGCTACCAGCGTTTACAATACTCCGAACATTATCCCAATCTCCTTGTTCTGCGTAAGGGCGCATATCATATCCTCCGGCTGAAGGTTTGGGAGAAGCGCACCAGTACCAACAGAATATTTTTGCTGCAAGAGTAGGTTCTAAAATTAAATCAGGATTACCAATACAATCAATTTTAAATTGTTCTTTGCAAACCTCGTAATTACTGAGTCCGGTTAACTGAATAAACCCTCTGCCTACAGGTGATGGTGGATTTTGATATGTAACCCAATCAACTGCACCTTCTTCTTTTTTTGCTTCAAACCCACATTCAGTTGCTAAAGTGGCACATATCGCAATCAAATGATTCAAGCTAACCATTTGATTTTGGGCTGCTTCTTTTGCAATATAAGGGAAGAATTTAACGATATTATCTTTAAATTCAGGAAAAACTTCTGCGACCTGTTGAACAACGTTCAACCCTGAATTCTGTTGTTGATCCTGTGTTTTTTTGTCGTCGGTTGCTTGGGTTGAAGTTGAAGTATTAGTTGTATTTGTTGGGGTTATGGGGTTGTCAGCCATAGGTTTTTGTATTGACATCCACCCCCTCGTTCTACGAGGGGGATTCCATCTATTTTAGCAGATCAAAAATTGACAACTGCTTAAATACTGGGTGGGTTGACGCTTCGCTGGCTACTGCTACCTTAGTGGTAGTCTTACGTCTGCCTCCACGTCCGTTTAAAGTCTCCGAAAGCCCTCCGGCGACCTTAATATTAATTGCGGCGTTAATATCTCTGTCGTGAGAAGTATCACAATTCAAACAAATCCATTCTCGGATTGAAAGGTCTAATTTAGCAACTTTAAACCCGCAACAGGAACATTTTTTCGATGTAGGTTCCCATCGATTAATTACACGGAAATCTCTACCATACTTTTCAGACTTAGCTTCCAAGAAAGTTCTAAATGTTCTCCATCCTAAATCTGAAATAGCTCTTGATAATTTCCGGTTTTTAACCATCCCTGAAACATTTAAGTCTTCCAAGATTATTGTTTGGTTTTCACAAATAATCCGGGTTGACAACTTGTGAAGGAAATCAGTTCGGATATCCGATAGTTTGGCGTGAAGTTTAGCTAATCTTTTTCTAGCTTTTTCACGACGTTTTGAACCTTTAGTTTTCCGAGATAGTTGTTTAGAGAATTTCCGAAGCTTTTGAATCTGCTTTTTAAGCGGTTTGGGGGCTTCTATTTTTTGACCATTGCTTAATGTTGCAAATGCTGTAATTCCGAGATCAATCCCTACTGAGTTTTCAGATTGAAGCAAGATTTCGGGTTGAATTTCTACAACAAAACTGAGGAAATAGCGGTCAGCACTATCTTTGATGATTGTGACTGAACTGGGTTCAGAGGGGAGTTCTCTTGACCAAACCACCTTAAGCTTACCGATTTTAGCAAGATAAACCTTTCCTCCCTTGATGGAAAATCCAGTTTTCACAAATCGAGCAGATTGTTTAGATTTCCGCTTTTTAAACCTCGGCGGTTTAACTCTTTTACCTTTTCGATTTCCTTTGCAGGATGCGAAAAAGTTTGAGTACGCTTGCTCTAAATCATTTAAGCTTTGTTGAAGGGGAACTGCTGATACTTCAGATAGCCACTCCCGTTCTTTTAACTTCTTAGCTTGAGTGATGAATTGTTTTTGAATTTCCGCATTCTTAGGTTTCTTCTTGCCTCCTTTGTACTCAGAAACACAGAAAGCCAGAGCGTCGTTCCATACTACCCTGACACACCCAAATAATTTGGCTAATGCCAATTTTTGGGAGGGTCTTGGATAGCACCTAAAACGATATCTGGCTTTCATGTTTTCCTCTAAGTTTCTTTTTATTTTAATGCAACAATTGTAGGAGCTTCATTTTTAATATAATACCGATATAAAATTTTCTGACCTCGACTGATGATGATATCCCTTAATTCTAAATAATATTTAACCCCCTGAAACTCTATCATTGTTTCCGGTGTAACCATTGACTCATTGAAATCAGGGCCAGGAATTAAGCAGACATTCCAATCTTTGTCTTCTACGCTTCCCACTGAAGTTGCGATCGCGCTAAACTTCTGTTGGTAAGCATAGCCTGTCACTGGAACACAAACCCAGTTAACTTGTTCGGGAAGGTTGTATTGCGGGTTAGCAGGTTGAACAACTTTGCGGTGACAAAGCTTCAGTAAGTTACCTTGTTCTTTGCAAACTTGTCGCATCGCCTCAATATCAAACCAAGCACTGCTCATTAAACTTTAATCCTTTGTTTGTAACGACCTAATGGTTGAACATACCGCTCAAACCAAGTTCCTAGTGAAGCATTTTTGTTTTCCCCAAGCTTGAATTGCTGACTCATCCCCCCTGGTAAATTCACACTGGTTAGATCCCGTGTGGGTTCCTCCAGGGAAAAAGTATCGCAATTATTCTTAACAGCATGGCGTAATAGTGCAAAAGCAACATTCTCAAAAATAGGAGGAATCTGATTGTATCCTGCTGTATAACGCACTTCGTGATTTAAGCCTGTTGAACTGATTCCCAGGACGTAAATAATTTCAATCGTGCGCTTGCCATCCCAAGTCCAGTATGCGCTGGTGAGAATCACATCTCCAAAGACCGGATGAATTCGTTTAACCTCCAAGACCTTGATCACCGGAGCTTGGTTGTTGATCGTGAGATATCCCATGTGGTTTGGCGCAAGCCGACCAACGTATTCCTTGGGAACCATTGAATAACCTAACCAAGTATCAATCCGATATTCAATATCTTCCAACATGAATTGGATCGCATCTATTGGGGGAACTGTATCGGGAGTGCGATCGCCAAGGGTAATCAAACGCTTTTGAGCAACTTCAGGATCAAGGTATGACATTTTAATCAAAACTTTGTATAATACAGGATAACAAAAAGAAATCCTAAAACGGGGCAGAGATTTATTCTCTGCCCCGTTTTTGCGTTTAGGGGATAATTAAATGCCCAGTATTGATAGTCGGTTGCGGCTAGATGACAAACAATTAGAGGTTTTATCGGAGCAAGGAATTCGTTCTGAAGATGTCTATCGGATTCCGGGGGATGCCCTACACCATACAGCTTGTCGGATTGATGGGTATAGCAATGGTCACTTCGTATTTTTTATCGAAGGGACGATGAGCGAACACTTGATTTTTCTGAAATATCTGTTTGGGGAAGGCTACAGCGCAATCATCCCTTCTCGATTCCGGGGATTGACAATTTATGCTTCCCCCACCGGGAAATTCGTGAAACCGGAAAACAAAGTCACCATTGAAGCGATCTTGGTATCCGCTCCAATTGACTATGTTTAATTCTGGCAATTCACAATATTTTAATCGGAGATAATTATGCCAGCAGCTGCACCAGTCCAAATTACTTTATCCCAAGATCATAAAGATAATTTTATGCAACTTGGGATTGATTTAATAACCACTCTCATTTATCGAGTGGACAATCATACGATTAATGCTACAGCCCCGATTGATGGCTATACAACAGGCCATTACTTGTTTTTTATTAGTGGCTCAGAAGATCAGCATCGTCAATTTTTTAAATTGTTGTATCAAACTCAAAAAGACCCACTTCTGGCTTTAAAAGCACCTGGATTATGGGTTTATGCCGCCGAAACCGCTAAATTCACGACTTCTGAAAACTTAGTTACTTTATCTTATGTATAGACAAGCTGCGTTAAAAAATGCTAGAGAACCATTGCAGGTTCCGTATCCACAAGATTTCAGGGGAATTAGATCATCAAATAATCCTGATGACACTTCTATTTTTATCTCAACGGAACCTCGGTTTTTGAGTGACGATGAAGTGAAAGTAGTTCAAGAATATGTTAAAGGATTAAATTACGATCAATCTCTTGTTTTGACAGGCTGCGTTATGATTGATTCTGATGATCCACTCTTGAAATGTACCCATCAACAACTTAACGAACTTGAAGCTAAAAATTATCTGCATTCAACTTCTAAGATTCCGGGTAAAGGAGGGAAGCCCTCGGTTCAACAGCGTGTTTTGTTAATTCGAGAACGAGGTTTTATGGGAACGGGTGTACCAAGTTTAACCGCTTCCAATTAATTCAATATTCAATACATCAAACCCAAAACGGGTGATCTCTAATTACAGAGATCACTTGTTTTTTATTTAGGAGACATTAATGGCAGACTTACAATCTGTGCGTGTATTTGGCCCTCCTGCGGGAGCAGCAGGTTTAGCAGTTATCGAACGTAGCGGGAATCAAATTGTAATTGATTCTCGCTATGGGACAACTGCCTTTTTTGGAGTTCAAAAACGTGGCCCAATGGGAGTCGCAATTCCTTATTTAAGCCGCGAACAATATCAACAAATTGCAGGAGATCCTAAAAACCCATCTTGGCATCTTTATAGTGATGCGTCGCATCTTTGCCCGGATGCAATTGACGGGTTCTTTAGTAGTGCCGGAGGCGGTGCTATGACGTGGATTACCCGCATCGAATTAGAAAATGCTCGTCCTGCCAAAATCGTTATTAAAAATCGATTAGGGACAGAAGTTTTGGAGTTGGAAGCTGCTAACCAAGGTCGATGGGGAGGATATCGTAAAATTGTCCCCTTTTCCACTGTAGTTGTTGCGACTGCTAGAACCTTTACGATTGTTGCTCCTGGTATTTTTGCAAACGAACTGGTTGATGCCAATGTCGAATTTTCGGGCAGCAATAAAGTTTATCAAGTTTTAGCTAATACAGCCTCAAATCCAGTAAACGGAGAAGTTATATTTACAATTGGCTCCCAATACGATCTTTTTGCTGATGGAGTATCGGGGCCATTAACTTTATCTGGATTAGCAACTTATTCTCGGCATAAAAATCTGACTGGAACAATTGGGTTTCAAAGATTAGTATCCTTGCTGGGAAGTGTGACAATTAACGGGACTTCGATTGTTGGTGTTGGGACTCGATTTTTAATTGAATTAAAAGTCGGAGATCCGGTTTACTACGCAGGTGAATCTCGTAGAGTTACTTCCATTACATCGAATACTTCTTTGACGATTGAATCACCATTTATTATTGATGGTGTTGCTGCAACAATTTTAGAGAGGGATAATTTAGAAGTTGTTGGGAATGGGAGCGTTTTCTTGTCGGAAGTATTTCCGGGGGATAAACTTTATTGCTTAGTAAATGGTAATGAGGTTGTCCGAACAATTGCAAGTGTTGTTAATGACACTTCTTTATTGTTGGAATCTGGATACGAATCTGATATTAGCCCAGGTACAGTCGCATATTTGGATAATTATTGGGTTGATGTTGCCGATGGTGATTTAATTAACGAGCTTTTGGCTGGAGAAAAAATCATTGATCCTAATCGTCGTGGGGATGGGGCAGTTGTTATTGAAGTTCAAGAAGATCGATTTAAAATTGCGAATCCCTTCTACGGCAGTTTCATTGAAGCGGAATTAGCGAAGCAAAGTCAAGTCGCTAAAATTTCCTTAATTCCTCCTGATAAAACAGGGTTGAGTGTCGAATTTGGGCAAGGAACAGCTTACCCGGAAACTCACTTCAGCCTTCAAGTTCGCTTCAACGGGTCTTTGGTAGTCTCAATCCAAGATGCTTCTTTAGATCCCAGCGATCCTCTGTTTGTTGAAACGCTGGTTAACAACACTAATATTGCGTATCGAACCGGAACAGAAAATTATCTGGCTTGGGTCAGAGCTAAATCGCTGTGGAACGGCAATACAGCATCTTACACGACTGCAATGTCGAACGATGTTCGCCCCGCTAATGGCTCTGGCACTATCCTCTCCCTAACTCAACAGCGCATTTACACAATTGGTGATTTTGATTATCAAGCTACCGTTGGGAATTACTTGTATCCCAATCCCTATCGCTATGCCAGAAATGCTTTAAGGGTTAAACAAGCTAAAGCTCCTGTTGTTTTAGAGGGAACGGTTTCTACTTTGGGAACTGTTGTCACAGGATCGGGGACTGCATTCCGTTCGGTAGTTGCTGCTGGAGATTTGGTGGTTTCTCCTGTGGGTGAAATTCGGACTGTTCGCCAAGTAATTAACGATGCCGAACTATCCTTGACAGAAGGGTTCTCAGTTAATCTTGTGTCTGGAAGCAAGTTAACTAAATCAGGCTACCTTTCTTTTGATAGCGGGATTGACTTAACTCGTTACACCAGCCCCGGCGATCGCTTCATTGTTTCCTTCCCCCAATACCTTGAAGGAGGATATGACGGTGATAGCTCCATGCTGCAACCCTATCACTTCACTCGCTATCTTGATCCGGATCTAAACTTCCTTGAGCAAGCGGTTTATGGGTTAAACGTTGGTTTAGTTCGTTTTGCTATTCCCGGTGTAAATGATCTCTCGGTACAAAAGGCAGGGATTGCTTATGCAGAAGCCGTTGCTTTTGAATTCCGGGCTGAAATTCCGGCGTGGATTAATAATGTTGCTGTTGCTGAATCCTACATTAATCAGGATTTAGGGCGTAGCGACCATTTATCGGTTGCTTTTCCCTCCTACGCCTATATTCCTAATCCTAGAGCGAGAGGCGATCGCCTAATCTCCATAACTGGTGACATTATGGGATTAGAAAGCGCAATGGCTTCTCGGTACCGAGGGTATCATTATGTTGCTGCTGGATTAAATGCGGTACTAGGTCGGATCACAAAATTACCGTTCACTCCCAATCCTAGAGAGGAAGGGATTTTGAATTTAGCGGGAATTCAACCGATTAAATATTTCAGTGGACGGGTGATTATTTTTGGAAGTCGTTGCCCTGCTCAAAACGCAATTTATACTTTCCTTCATATCCGAAGAACGCAAAGTAATTACGTTAGAATCTTCCTTGAATCCCAGCCATTATTACAGCAACTATTTCGACCTAATCAACCTGAATTATTGGATCGGTTGCTATTGGCTTTAGAAGGATTCGCCAAGGAAGAATATCAAAAAGGGGTATACAGTCGATATCTTTCTTTTGATCAAGCTGTAAAGGTTGCTAATGTCCCCTCTGTAGCTGAACAAGGAGCAGCTTTAACAGCAAATACATCACAAGGAACTTCCACGAATGATGCCGATGTATTTGTTCAAATTGTCAATGGAAAATTAAAGCTTTTCTATTCCTGGTTCCCAACAGGAATCCTCGAAAGACTTGAATTGGAAATCGGCCCCGAATCTTTGGTTTCTCGATTTGGTTCATCTGTCACTCTTTAGATTTTAGGTGGTTTAACATGAGAAAAGCGACACTTTCTAAAAATCCTCTCCCTCAAAATAAACAACGCTTTATCGTTGAAGGACTCCCGAATTCTGCGAATATCATTACCCGCGATAATATTGCAATCGAAATTAACACCGCAGAACGTCCAGATAAAACTGTTGTTCCGATTGGTCGAGTTAATAGTGGTGAGTTTAATATTACCCTTGATTTTGCTGATGATTTAACTCGGATTGAATATATTAAGTGGTTTAATCAGTGCGTAGACAGAGCGAGTACAACATCTTTATCTGGAGGTAACACTGGCTTCTTATCTGGTGTGCTAGACGATGCCAATAACGCGACTCAAAATCAGGTAAAAGGGATTCAACCCGAATACAAAAAATCTGCGGTCATTGTCTATCACCGCTTGTTTATAGATTCCTCTGTTCAACCTGTTAAACTCAAATTAGCAGGGTGCTTCCCAAAATCAATGACTGCCCCAGATTTTGATATGGATGGGGAGGACATGGCAACTTTAGAGATGTCTATCAGTTACGACGATGCTCAAATTGTAATAGACAATACTGGGGATTATGCAAAAAATCGCTTCTAATAAGCTATTATTAAGAAGTTGATTACATCTATATATTGTTTGTCAAAGCCTCTAATTTGTCGAGGCTTTTTCTGTTAGCATTGGTTTGTATGAATTTGTTAGAAAAATGTCCAATGAAATGCTGTGTTATATTTTGCAATTTCAAGCTCATTCGCTGATTCTGCGACGGTTAATTCAAGCGGAATCGGGGGTTAAGGAATACGATGCTAAATGGTTGCCTGAAGCTAAGAAGGTGATGCGAGATGCAACGGGACGCTTTGCCAAAAAAGGAACTTCTATTAAGCAGTCTGTTCAGGATACAACTGCTATTCTGAAGCAAGGATTTGATTTAACAACTGACATCATTCAATCCCTGCTAAAAGATCCCGAATTCCGTAAACGGGCGGGGTTGGCTGCGGGATTGCCAATGGCGAAATTGATTAGTAACCTGGCAACTCAGGTCAACTTGAACCCTAAATTAACTGAAAAGCTTGATGAATGGATTGCGAACGCTACAAAGGAATTTGCTGATCAATATGGTGACGATAAAAGCCCAATAGCTCAAGCTATTCGTAAGGCAAATTTAGCTCAACCTCCCAAGGATGCTTCATTTAACGAAAAAATGGAGTTTCGTGTAGCTCAATTCGCGGCTTATAAGGAAGCATTAGAAAATCCAGAAGATTACAGTAAACGAGATGAAATAATTGGGAAGGCTGCGACTGCCGCTATTCCCATTGGTGTCAGCTTGGCAATAGCTCTGGGGTTTGAGGTTGCCATTCCCCTGTTTTTAGCGCAGGGTGTGAATTGGGCAACTGTTTTAAGTTCAGTAGCAATTGGGGAAGCTGCGGATTTTGCTGTACAAAAGGGCATGGACAAACTAGAAATTAATAACCCTGCTTTGAGAATCGGAGCTAGTATGGTTGCCGGTGCGTTGGCAGGGGGATTGGTTACAGGGGTTAACAATAAAATTAAGAATACTGGGCGATTGACAAAGGAAAAAACAGAACGATTAGCCAAAGAGGAATCCGAAAGGTTGGTAGATCAAGGGGTTAAGGAATTCGCCAAAAAAGAAGATGAACAATTAGCCAAAGAAAATGCTAAACGCCAACTTCGAGAAGAGGTTGAACAACTTGCAAAAGAAGAATCCCAAAAATCAACAGTTAAGCAAGTCATAAGAGAAGTAACAAAACCTATAACAGAACGTTTTTCGATTCATGTAAAAACCTCAGCATTAGGGAAAACGGGGATTCACTGGCGTTATATTGAGAGTGAAGAGCATCAACCTTCAGAAGTTCCCAGTTTACTTAAACGGAAAATTTTAAACAATGAAAACCATGAACACCCTCTAATTGTTGATGATTTACTAGATGTTGTTAAACCTTCTCTATTAATTTTTAGAGATGGACAGGACAACAAACTATTATTAGAAGTGACAGGAATAGAATCACCTAAACGTTCAGAACGCATGGGTAGAAAAGTTTTAAATTCTATTGTTTTTGTTGCTGATGATAAATATCGAAAGAGAAGAAGAAATTAGAAAAATCGCCGTTAATGCGATAGAAAGCTTTTTGGGTAGGAATAAATCATTTCAAAAAATGATTGAAGATGCTATTGATTTTCATGAATTGGAAGAATTTAGGGTTGACGTAAATGTTCTTGAAGAATACGCCAAAAAACTATCCAGTGTAAATAGTAAAATAAATACTAAAATTGATGCCAACCTTGATCTGGCTTCAATTAAGTATTGGCAAAACTTAATTGATGATTTAAAGGGAAACCGACTTCCTAAAAAATGGATTAACTCAAAAGGTGATATTCAAGAAGATGGTGTTTTGGTTGCGGTAACTGACTTTTTAGAAAAAAAAGATATTCTACATGAGGTCGGCGCATGGATGGGCGCAGCCACTAATTTAAGTAACCCTAATTAATTTTAAATTATGACCCAACAATTATTCCGACGATTCTACGACAACCTGCCAATCTATGCACGATTGGCAGATGAGTTGGGGTTGCTTCAACATTTCTGTGACATTGGAGTCCAACCCCCATTAGATGAATTGCACAACTTAGTTACTACCCGATCGCGCTACTTCGACGTTGACAACCCGATCGCAATTCCTAACCTGGATTGGCTAGGGCAGTTTGTTGGGTTAGGGATTGTCGGGAAACATTATCTAGGAATTGGGATTAATCCTGATTGGCCTGTGTGGGCGAAGCGTCAGATTATAAAACGGGTTTGGCGATATTGGCAACTGAAGGGAACGGAAACCGGAGTTCGGGAAGCGGTTTTGTTGTGGCTTTTGTTTGAGAAAGCGTATGACCGTCAGTATTTTGAAATTAAATATCCTATCGGACGTTTAGTACGAGAGCAATTTCCCGGTTGGATTAGTTACGGCGATCGCTATGACTCCTACAGAACCCAACCCTTTACCGAAGTCCAAAAAGTAGGATTTGGAGATTACCCTAGTCTTCGGGGATTCCCCTCTCGCCAAAAAACATTACTTCCCTTAAGCGATCGCTTGTATGGGAGTCAATATTGCGATCGCAGCTTGGCTTATGATTCCCAACCAGATCCCCCGGTTCGGGGAGACTTTTCTCGGATGGGAGTCCTGAAACCTTGGATGCACTTCCATGATTTAACCGAAGGGGAATGGCATCGTATTTTCCCAAATATTATCGAACTGAATCAAGAAATTTGGGAAGCTGGCATTATTCCAACTGTTGTGGGGTGGGTTCCCCTTAGTAATGGCAATTTAAAATTAAATCCCACTCCAGAAGCAAAGCCAACCTATAAAGTTGTTTATGACTTAGATGGACATCATTACGGAGATCCTTACCCCGGTCGAACAATCTCTAAAAAAATTGAAGAGGTTGTTGTCCATGAGTCAAAGTGGATCATGGATTCAGACCTGTTTTGTCATTACGGTGATTCGCACGGCTCATGCTTGTCAACTCTAAAATTTATCAAAAAAATAAATAACTTGTCATTTGCGATTCCGTTTGGTGTAGAATATAATACTGTTAATGATAGAATTTCTCCTACGATGCACCCTGCCCCGTTCTACAAATATTACGGAGCGGGGATTTTTATTGTTAAAGAGACAGTTGTTCGAGAAGTGTACAACTGCCAACCGGGAATTATGCTTGAAATTTATGAAAAACATGAAAATGTAGTAAAATCAGAAGGAGACATAATCACTTTCTACGTTTTCAATCAGCAACAGACTGGACTTACCTTAGCCCCCCAGTCTGTTTTTCCCGTTTGGGGGGAATCTTATTATTCGCGTTTTACCGATTCTGTCACCCCAGACAGAATTCCCTATACAGAAAAAATAGATCCATTTTATAGTTCCGTTTACCCGTCTCAATATTTTGCTCGATTTCCGAGTGAATCCGCTCACTGTACCAATATCCAAAAGGAAGTCCAGCTTTGTAATTTACCTTATCGATTTAGTACCCGTACTATTACTAAGCAGGAAGTCATCGAGATCAAAGCCCCCCCTCTACCCAAACAATATCCTGAATTGGTTGCGATCGCCGATAGCCAAAATTGGGAACTTCTAATTTATTCCAGTGAGGGGATTGTTAAATTGCCACCAACGACAATCATGGCTTTGTCTTCACCGGAATGGAAAACTGCATCTCGTTCAACTCGAATCTCTAAAAAACACCCTTATCTCATGCTGGAGTTTGTTTCTCGATTTTCTAGTGATATTAAAATTGTTGCAGTTTCGTTACAAAACCAAAGTAGATTATTTAGTCAAGATAGTTATCTCAAGTCGCTAGAAGTCCCGCAGTTGACTCATTTCGGGGTTCGCTCTATTATCCAATTAGAATTTTTGTAAAAAATACTCCGTAACTACGGAGCGGAATATTGACAACTTCTTTCCTGAGATTTATGATGGGGAACATGAGTTGGCAAGTATTGTAACAACTCAAGCCACGACTACCAAATTTTAACCATGAAAGAACTAACCAACAAGTTGATCAAAGATCTCAAGATATTGGACGATACGTTGTATTCCTGTCGGATTACAGTTCGGATGGGAGCAAAACCCACGACTACGATCCAACTCAAAGATCTTTTTGACGCAAAAAGTATTAAACTTTGGAATCAAAAATTCCCAAGATACAAATCACCAGAAGTGGAAATATTTGGAGATTTGCGAGTTTCCTACAACAAAGTCGTACATCGGAAAGAGGAATTATACGACAAATACGCAATAAACTTCGGGATTTATACCAACGTCATCCCAGGAAGTAATTTAGAGAAGTTTTTAGCCGAGTATCAAGAAAAAGTTGTGGGTACGGCTCAACGAGAATTAGCTCGGATTAAAGGTATTTACCCAAAACGGCGTGGAGAATACTTAGAAAGTATTCGGACATTTCTTTGTCAACGATCTGTTGTTTCAGATCAACGGTTATTGCAATATGAGAAGCAATTCCCTTCAATTGAAAATATCGAGAAGTTTTTTGGCCCCGTCATGGAAGGGCCTTATCAAATGCCTAGTATTCATGACGCAGCGCAATTGGATCTACGGTTAAAGTCCGTAATCCGCCAAACTCAATTAGAGAAAACTAAAATCGCCCAACTGAATGTTCGCCAGCAAGAATATTGGGATATGGCGGGACAAGTTCAGCAAGTGCGAGATGGTATCCTAGAAAAGATTTTTGAAATCAAAGTTAATACCTTTGAGAATCTCAAATATCACCTGGAAACGATTCAAAGAAAAGGTACTTTTTACTACTCATCAGGTAAAACCCTACTGAAAGATGTTGCCGAAATTAATCGGACTTTAGAATCAGTCCAAGCAATTCAAGGAATCTTGGGGGAAGGTTATTTAGCGATCGCTTCAAAGATTGAAAATATGTTTGAAGCCAATACCCCCAGTCTGTCATCAGAAATTATTTTGATGATTGAATCCGAACTGTATATTTCTGAAGAATTAGAATCCTCCTCTCACTACGCAGCCTAATCATGAACCGTAACCGCAATAATTTTCGGGAATTCCTGTTTGGATTCCTGTTTTTCTGCCCACTTGTTTTGTTAACCTGGTTGTCAAGCTTTGTCCCGCCTGTGATTGTTGCGGGGCTATCGTTTCTGGTGGTAATTTCGATTTATCTGGCGTTCTAGCAAAAAACGCGATCGCTATTTTTTGAAGAGAGCGATCGCGTTAATAGTAATAAACAAGAAGGAGTTAGTGGATAACAGGTAAATAAAACAACCGCGTTATCTGTCCAACAACTTTTTTATTTTAACCGATGGAGGAACATAATGCAAACAATCAATCGTCCTGCCTTGAAATACTATGGTGGCAAGTGGAAACTAGCCAAGTGGATTATCGGTTTCTTTCCTGACCACCACTGCTATGTTGAGCCATTTGGGGGTGCGGCTTCAGTTCTGTTACAGGAAGAAGCTTCCGTCTGTGAATTCTACAACGACCTGGAGTTGGAAGTCGTTAACTTTTTCCGAGTTCTGCGTGAAAACGAATCTGAGTTAATTAGGAAAATCGACCTAACTCCCTACAGTCGGGAAGAGTACGAACTATCCTACGAGCTAACCGATGATCCAATTGAGAGAGCTAGACGATTCTACGTTAGATCGTGGCAAGCTCACAATGCCAATCTCGCTCAAAAAAGTGGATGGCGCAACGTCTACAACAAAAATCGTTATCATTCCCTAACAAAAGATTGGGGGAATATTGACCACTTATATGCGATCGCAAAACGCCTAAAACAAGTCCAGATCGAAAACCGTCCTGCAATCGAATTAATTAAACGAGTCGATACCGAAGATACATTTTTCTACGTTGATCCACCGTACCTTCACGAAACTCGAAACAGGAAAAAGATATACTCCTTTGAAATGACAAATGATGATCATATTGAGTTAGCAGAATGTCTTAAATTGATTAAGGGAACAGCTATTGTTTCCGGGTATGATCATCCCTTGTACAACGAATTGTATGCGGGTTGGAGAAAAGAATCTGTTGCTTCCAGAAAGAACAACGGTGGAGAATCTGTTGAGATTTTGTGGATATCTCCAAATATTCAATTGCAACCCACATTATTCGATTTTATGTGATACAATGAAGCCGTAAATTTATAGAGAACCAACTTCTATTGTAATTCATGTATTTTGAAGCACCTTGTTTTCAGGGTGCTTTTTGGTTTGTTGTATTTAATTGAAGTGCGATCGCAATAATTTATTAACTTTCTTGATTAAAAATGGTTAAATATTAAATGTTGAGTTCAAAATAAAATGATGAAAATTAGCAAAAAGCAGTATAAGGAATATCAATCTCAATGCGAGAAATACAAAAAAGAGATGGAGGAATTGTTAGAGAGAATGGAAGATCTAACAAACAGACTCCCGTACAAAGGAGACAAATGTGAAGATTCTCAAAAAATTTGTTTGATCAGTGCAATTCATGAAGTTTATGCCAGTTTATCGGGTTTAGATGTAATTGATTTTGTGGAAGACGAAGATCCCTAGCTTGTGATAGAATAGAGCAAATTCCTAAAACGGGATGTAATACCTACGGGTGTTGCATCCCGTTTCATTTTGCTAAGAAAAATGACAGATCCTTTACAGCGTATGAAAAACGATCTAGGGGTCTTGCCACAGACCCCTGACGGCGCAGAGAAAATCAGCGTTGTCCTCGCCGAAGAACAACGCCTACAAACCGAAACGAGTGCTTATTATACCTATGTTTCCAGGGGTGAACCCGCTTGGGTCAAAACCCCAGAAGTAACTCGCCAAGCTAATACAAATATTTTTGAAATTAAAGGGCAGGTTTATCTTCCCGTCTTCCCGGTTAATAATTTGCAACTTGATTTCCAAGTCAATATACCCCTATTAACAGGAAATCTTAATAGTAGTATTGACCGGGAAGATTTTTTATATCTAATTGGGGTTGGCGTTGAGGTTGGTGCAGAGCAAGATCCGGTGTTAGGACAACTAGCGTTTCAATATCGAGAGCGGAATGAAACCACTCAAGAAATTGAAATCAAACAGATGACCGGGGAAAATTCCCGTAGATTGAGAAGCTATGTTTTTGCGATCCTGACTCCAGAAGCATTAAGAAAAGAAGATGTTAATGCGATTTTTTATATCCCCGAAACCAGTACCTACCCGGCTCACCACCGGATTACAATTACAAAATTAGGGGTTGACGGGTTTCCTCTTGGGGTTAACCACTTGTGGCCCATAGATATCAATTGGAAACAAGGGAAATCCTACATCCTCTACCCCGAATACACCGACCCCCTCCCGGTCTGCAAAATCAGACGCACCCTCAATTCCAATAATGGAGGAATAATTGATACCGGGGTTGATATCGTCGATCTGATTCTTCAGGGCAATATGTCTAAAGATGATTTAGATGTAGTGGTCTGGAAAAAATTAATCGATATCTTTACTGGTTTTGATCAAACCTATCGCAAAGCAGTCCTGAATTTGGGATTGGGAAGTTTTTCGATTAATCCCACAATGCCGGGTGAAGCTGCGATCGCAACCAATGACAGCAACATGGTTGCCAACGGCCAGAGAATGATTTTCTTTGACCAGGAAATTGCAGATATCTTTTCTGCCTTTAAAGTCCGGGCTGAAAATACAGAAGGCGATCGCCCTTTAGTTGGCCTCACCCTTCGCCCTGGATTACCCTTTGGAACTCAGTTCTCTGAAGGAGGTCACAAGGTTTTTGATTTAAAAGGTCAAAACCAAACTGGTTTAGGACGATTTACTCGCTTGCAAGGAAGTGTAATTGCCTGGGTTGGTTCCGAGGGATCATCAATCAAACCAGGGGATGAATGTTATATCCAACCGTCCATTGTTTACCCCGGTGGCTCTGGCTTTAAAATCCCCTATCGCTCTTGCGAGAAAATTTTTATTCGAGGTCAGGAAATCCCTAGAGTCAATATTCGGGAAGGTGGGCAGAACGATATCCAACAATATGAATCCCCCTCTGGCAATATTCCTTTTATTGTGGTGATGGCACGGGAGCGTTCGGGGGTTCTCTACGTCTATCAAGAAATTATTTTAACCTCATCCTCTGATGGGATTTTAACAATCCCCTCTGAATCTAGTGGGGTATTTGCTTTCATTGAAGGTGTATCGGGACGAATTAATTCCCCTGTTGTCACCGGACTACGCCCTAATACCAGTTATCGTACCCTGTGTTATCATCCCCCAATCGCAGAGGAATATTGGCAATTCCTCTTGAACTACCCAAGATACTTAGGTACGGGAGAAGCAGGTTTAATTACGGATGCTGAAATAATTTCAGATCCTATCTTTTTTATCCATACCCAAGGCGGAGGAAATTTAGTTTTTCGAGGGGAAGAATCCTTGCGATTTTCCCCGATTGCTAAATATCTCCCAATTTTAGGGGGAAGATTTCAAATCCCTTCTTGGGAATTAAAGGGGCCAATTCATCTAGTGAATGAACCCTATCCCGGCCCAATCACTGCGATGCGGGTTCCGGTTGCTCCGGCTTCTATGTTGGTTCAGCCGATGGTGGGTCAAAAATTGAGTCTCTATATTGGTGCAGAACATCATTTCTTTAGCGATCGCGCGATTCGTGGAACTGTGATGGTGAACGACAAACCTCTGGGATGGCGTATTCCTCACCTTTCCCATCAATCTCCCTGTCAAGGGGTGATTTCCTTCTTGATTAAAAAAGATGACAAGATTCGCTTGTTTATCGCTTGTCATAACGCACCGGGAGGAACAATTGCCACCTGTGATTCCAGTAAATCCACCGCATTCGATTTATTTGATCTAACATGAGCAACAAGATTAATTTCGCAATTAAGGGGACGCTCAGAAACCTTTACAGTAAGGCTTCTGGGACTTTGTTTCCAACCTTTGTTCGCCCAACACCGATTTTTGTTGAGCGCGATAATAACAATTCAATTGATTTAATTCCAATTTCTTCTAACGATCCTGCTATCTATCCCGATGGTAGTTTTGCGTTAGCCCCGGAAATTGAGAATTTAATTCCAAATAGCGATCGCCTAAATACAGAGGGATGGGTTAGAGGGTCTAATGTCTTTGTAAGAAGCAATATTGACAAGGGTTCAGTAGAACTACGTCAAGAAGCTGATGCAATTATTGTGGGTGCGCGACAATCTGGAAATAAAAAAGGGCAAATCTTTCGGCGGGTAATTAGCATCCCCCACAATAACTCAACCTATACCGCATGGACTCTACTGAGATTGGGTGATGGGGTGTTGGGTGCAAATGACGTTTTTCGAGTTGCCCTAGCAGATGGCTCTATTTTAGCTTCGTGTAACCTGGAATCTAAATTGGTTCTCAATCAAAATAATCCTGTTGACGTTCAATTCAGTTTACCTACCGACTTAGTATCGACTGGGCAAGGTATTGAAATTCACCTTGAATGGTATATAGAGAATTCCTGTACCCTTTACATTACTGGATTGCAACTAGAAAAACGTAATTTCAGAACCTTCTTTGTTTATCAAGACGAAGAAATTAAAAAGGTTGCTGAATCAGTTCTTTATTACCAACAATCTCCAATTGAAGGATTAGGAAGCTTTGGGATTTTCTTCCGAATGGTCAACTGGAGAGGAAGCGGAAATATCGTTCGATCAGGAGATTTAAAAGTTGCTATTGAAGGAGGACAACTTTTAATTACAAAGGGAAGTGAACGGTATCTAGTTGAAAAAGAGCTTTCTCAGAAATTCGCTTGCTTTGTTCAGATTGCAACTGAAACCCAATCTATTAATGTTTATATTGACGGGGTTTTAGCCTGGAAGCGATCGCTGGGAACCGGAACTTATAGACTAGCTCCAGGGCCAATGATTCTAACGACTCAAGGAATCCGGGTGTACAACTTGATCGCCACGACAAACGCCTACCTTGAAGATGGATTGGTTGATGTTGGGCAAGTTGCCTTGCGGGAAGTTGGAGATTTGTTTAATAAATTTTATATCCCTCCTGAGTTACTAACCGCAACCCCTCAAAAGTTTGTTACCGATTCCGTTAAAATTCCTGCTTCTCAAGTAGATCCACAAACAGGAATGGTTGCCCCTGGGTATGCGGAAGTCCGGTTTCCGTTCCGTGCCATAGATCCAGTTGTCATCGAAGAACTAATCCCGGCAAGTAACGCGATTCGAGTAACCTCAAGTATTTCTTTTATTGAAGGGAATGCTTATGTGCGATCGCCGGATGGTAGAAATATTCGGACAGTTAGAGTTGCAGGGATTAACCCCGTCAATAAACTAATCTACCTAAGCACACTGGAATTATTGGAAGTTGGGATGATCATTGCCCAGCCAACTCCTTCGGGGGAAACCTTGATTCCAACTGATAATTATCGAGTGGAATTTTTGCATCCCGTTCCTGGGGTTAAAGTATTCCTTCTTGCAACAGATGGGATTGCCTTGAGAAATAATAATCCCCATCCCGTAACCGTTGTCCCTATGTTGGTGGTAGTTCTATGACTTCTTACTCTAATCCGATTTATTATCCCTTAGATTTTCCCCAGGAAAATTTAGCTCCCGATCCTTCTGATCTTCTCAATCACCTAGAGGAACGTTGGTCAGATACCCAACTTCAATTTCTTGCTGCTCAACAGAAGGCAGAGAAAGCTTTGATTGCGGCTGCCAACGCTAATTTGATTAAACTTGAGCGGTTGCCATCCCCTTTAACTGCGGTTAGTGTAGATGAGTTGCTATCTGGGACAGAATTAGTTACAATGGCTCAATATAATGAACTGTTAGCAAGCTTGACTTGCATTGCTGCCCATATTCAAGCTTGGCAGTCGGCAACGTTAGAGCCAATTATCCCAAATAGCGTGGAATCGCCTTGTAGTCAACAACCCACCACTGACTTGAGTACAAGTACAGTGGGGGCTTGAAATACAGCCCTAGTTGACCAGCCTAAGTCTTGACTGACTCCGTTATTTAGGTCACGACACCGGAGAATGCGTAGCTAGTTTTCCGCTCTGTCGCTGAGTATTAAACAACCATTTGGGAGGCAGTGTACTCAGCCTAACAAGCCTTGATAACATTGGCGAAGCTAACATTACCCTAGAAATAGGAGGGGGAGAAATCCCCAAACCCAATTAAACGCCCTACCGAGGCGGGTCTAACCAGAACAATATCGGTAGCCTCAATCCTGTAATGCCAGCAGGTATGCCGGGGAGTTTCGCCACTTCTGAGGCACAACGGTTTCCTCCAAACCCCAAGAATTCACTATGTTGCATAGACCCCGCCCTCTCTTTCCTTTCACCGCCAAGCTGAGTACAACTACGGAGGGAGTTCCAAGGAGGAAGAAAGGTGATTGAATATTTTGCACTAGGCAGTCCCATTTTGGAGATGCTACAATGTAAGGAACTAAAGAATAATATCTATACCCAAAACCCCTGGAAAACTTTCTTTCCAGGGGTTTTGACGTTCAAGGAGATTTATGCCCTTCCCCTGTGAATTACCCCCATCCCCTCCCGGTAATCCATCTTCTTTGCCCGGTGCGATCGCAGCCCTTTCCGCTCAGGTCACATCTACTCTATTGGAGGTTCGACAAGAAATTGGCGAACTGAAGTGCGAATTTGTTGGGGTGCGGGGATTGGCAATCGAATTGGCTGCTTCCTTGATCAAAGAACAAACTCAGAAAGTCAAGTATTTATTTGATCAACGAAGTGAGGATGATCTTGAAACCAGAAAACGACAAGAAATAATTTGTCAGTTTGCAATTTCAACGATCAAAGAACAAACTCAGAAAGTTGAATATTTATTTGATCAACGGAGTGAATCTGATATTGAAAACAGAAAACGACAAGAAATAATTTGTCAGTTTGCAGTTTCAGCTATCAAAGAACAAACTCAGAAAGTCAAGTATTTATTTGATCAACAAAATAAAGCTGATATTGAAACTGCTAAACAACAAGAGATAATCTGTCAATTTGCTGCTTCAATAATCAGAACCCAAACAATTTTACTTGTAAATTAAACATCTTACGGAGATTATTATGACATTAGAACAGCAAGTAGCATCCTTAGTTACCGCAACAACAAGTTTAACGAGCGTTGTCAATACTGAGCTAAACAATGTTAGACAAGAAAATACAAGTTTTAAAAATAGTATTGTTGATCCCCAAGGACAAGGAATTTTTAATGGAATAAAAGTTGGACGTGGGGCCGGAAATATTGATTCCAATACAGCAACCGGAGTAAATTCTTTAATTAACAATACGACAGGTGAATATAATAATGCGTTTGGCTATGCGTCGCTTCAATATAATACGACAGGTGAATATAATAATGCGTTTGGCTATGCGTCGCTTCTAGATAATACGACAGGTAAATATAATAATGCGTTTGGCCATGCGTCGCTTCGATATAATACGATAGGTGAATGTAATAATGCGTTTGGCTATGCGTCGCTTCAACGGAATACGACAGGTGAACATAATAATGCGTTTGGCCATGCGTCGCTTCGATATAATACGATAGGTAAATATAATAATGCGTTTGGCCATGCGTCGCTTCAACAGACGACAGGTGAATATAATAGTGCGTTTGGCCATGCGTCGCTTTCCTCTGTGGTTAATTTTTCTAACTGTACTGGAATCGGCTGTAATGCTCAAGTATCAGGAAGCAATCAAGTGCAATTAGGGGATAGCTTCACCACAACTTATGTTTACGGAACTGTTCAGAACCGTTCGGATATTAGAGATAAAACAGACGTTCGGAATACGATTTTAGGATTGGATTTTATAAAATCTCTCAGACCCGTTGATTACCGATGGGATATGAGAGAAGACTATAAACCTGTTATGCCACAAGATCCAGGTACAAATGCAACGGAAGAACAAAAAGCAAGTTATCAATCCGAATTAAAAATTTGGCATGAGGCTTGTAAATTAAAAAATATTGTTCACAACGGAACCAAAAAACGTAATCGCTTCCATCATGGTTTGATTGCCCAAGAAGTGAAGGAAGTTTTAACTCAAAAAGGGATTGATTTTGGGGGATATCAAGATCATTCTATCTCTGGTGGTGATGCTGTTT
>JACCDZ010288046.1_pt1 | contig 31902 bp, 29 predicted proteins | sample 7449551 | NCBI WGS metagenome assembly JACCDZ01 (sample SAMN15323452, study PRJNA562643) | freshwater metagenome | isolation source: river surface water | place: USA:Blue River Watershed | collected 2017-08-18 | reverse complement strand
TACAAAAATGCCAGGGACGATGCGGTTTTCTATGGCTGGCTGGAGGCGCTTGCGCTGTGGAGTGAAGGCGCAGCGGCACCGAAAAACCTGAAAAACTTCGCCACCATCAGGCTCAACGGCAAGGCAGAAGCCCCGCAGCACCCGGCTTTCGCGGCCATTGCAGCGTTGCTGGAGCATGCGGGTGAGTGCCCGGATATCCGCCCCCAGCTGCTCGTACATGCATTGCATGAGGTGCGTGAGCGGTTTGATGCTGAAAAGCGCCGGCGCGCTGAAATCGGTTTTGATGACTTGCTCAACCGCCTCGACGCGGCGCTGCACAGTCCGGCCGGCACCCAGCTGGCGCAGACCCTGCGCGGGCAATACCCGGTAGCCCTGATCGATGAATTTCAGGATACCGATCCGGTGCAGTACCGGATTTTCGAAAGCATCTACCAGATCGCTGAGCAGCGAACCGATTGCGGCCTGTTGATGATCGGTGACCCCAAGCAGGCGATCTATTCGTTTCGCGGCGCCGACATCTTTACCTATCTGGCCGCCCGGCAGGCCACCCTTGGCCGGCACTACACACTGGGCACCAATTTCCGCTCGACCGCCGCCATGGTGGCCGCGGTTAACCGCTGCTTCGGATTTGCCGAGCAACATCCGCGTGGCGCATTCCGCTTTGCCGATGCACAGCAGGGCAACCCGCTGCCGTTCCTGCCAGTGGGCGTCAAAGGTCGCGAGGGGCTGCTGCAGATTGCCGGCCGGGATCAACCGGCGCTGACCTTCTGGCACCTGCCGGCAGAGCCGTTGCTGAACAAGCACAGTTACCTGCAACAGATGTCCGAAGCCGCCGCCTCGGCGATCCAGTCCTGGCTCGATCCGCAGGCCATGCCACCCTCAGGCTTGCGCCTGTCTTCGGGTGAATGGGTACCTTTGCAGCCGGCCGATATCGCCATTCTGGTGCGTAACCGGGATGAAGCCGACGCCATCCGCAAAGCGCTGGGACGGCGCCGGCTGGCCAGCGTGTATCTGTCCGACCGTGACTCGGTGTTCGCCAGCGATGAAGCCCGCGATCTGTTGTTCATTCTGCGTGCCTGCGCCCAGCCGGCAACCGATCGGCTGCTGCGTGCCGCACTGGCGACACACAGTATCGGTCTTGGCTGGGCGGAACTGGAGCAACTCAACCACGACGAATTGCATTGGGAACAGCAGGTATTGCGCTTTCGCGACTACCGGCAGCTCTGGCAACAGCAGGGCGTGTTGCCGATGCTGCGCAGGTTGCTGGCGGATTTTCAGGTGCCGGCCCGGCTGCTGCAGAACCCTCAGGGTGAGCGCAGCCTGACCAACCTGCTGCATCTGGCCGAATGGCTGCAGCGCTGCGCCAGCGAGCTGGACGGTGAAAATACGCTGATCCGGCATCTGGCCGAGCAGATCGAAGACGCCAGCGAAGAGGAAATCCTGCGTCTGGAAAGCGATGCCAAGCTGATCAAGGTTGTCACCGTACACAAGTCCAAGGGACTGGAGTATCCGCTGGTCCTGTTGCCGTTCGTGTGCGCCGCGAGGGAAATCGATGGCAAGAGCAAGACGCCACCGATGTACCACGCAGCCGATACAGGCCAGCTGATGATTGACCTGAGCGCCGGCGATGAGATCAAACCTGCCCGGGAAAGGGCCAATGACGAGCGTCTGAGCGAAGAAATGCGCCTGCTGTATGTGGCCCTGACCCGTGCGCGCTATGCCACCTGGCTGGGTATGGCTCCGGTGGGTGATACGCGCAACAAGCAGGGTAAAACCCAGCTGGACAAGAGTGGACTGGGTTACCTGCTGGCCGGCGGTGCGGAGATCAACAGCGCACAGATCGCTACCTGGACGGCGGCGCTGGCTGAAGGTTGCAGCGAAATCGTCAGCCAGCCGGCGCCAGCCGTCAGCACTGCCTGTTACCAGACACCGAGCCTGCCGGAACCGGCGGCGGCCTTGTTGCCCCGGCACAAACCGGCGAAGCCCTGGTGGATTGCCAGTTATTCGGCATTGGCGTTTACCGACAGTGCAGCCGCGCTGAGCCCTGCGCAGGAACCTGCCAGCGCGCTGGAAGCCAACCTCAAGGAAGAAGCCGGTGAGACCGCAGACGCCGAGGGTGCGGACATTCACGGCTTTCCCCGTGGTGCCGGGCCCGGCACCTTTCTGCATGGTTTGCTGGAGTGGGCGGGCAGGGAGGGGTTCGCCCGCGTGGCAAAAGACCCTGGGCTGCTGGAAAGCACGATTGCCCGCCGCTGCAACCTGCGCGACTGGGAACGCTGGATCAACCCGCTGACAACCTGGCTCAGCAGCTATCTGCAGGCGCCGCTGGACTTTGCCGGCCAGCAGGTCAGTCTGGCGCATCTGACGACCTATCAGGTGGAAATGGAGTTCTGGTTCGCCAGTCAGACCGTCAGCCTGCAGCGCCTCGACAGCCTGATACAGCAGTTCACCGCGCAAGCCAGGCCGCGGCCGGCACTGCAGCCCGGCCAGTTGAACGGCATGTTCAAGGGCTTTATCGATCTGACGTTCGAGTATCAGGGGCGCTATTACGTGGCGGACTACAAGTCCAACTGGCTGGGGCCGGAGGATGCCTGCTATGACGCCGCGAGCATGATCGCCACCATCCTCGACAACCGCTATGACCTGCAGTTCTGCCTGTACCTGCTGGCCTTGCACCGCCAGCTCAAGCTGCGTCTGCCCGACTACGACTACGACCGGCACATGGGCGGGGCCGTGTACCTGTTCCTGCGAGGGCATCAGGCCGGCAGTCAGGGGGTGTATTTCGAAAAGCCGCCGCGTGAATTGATCGAGCAGATGGATGCATTGTTCAAGGGCCAGCCAATGGGTATCCGCGCATGACACAGACGCTTAAACAGCTGGGCGAGCGCCTGCAGTCCACAGACCGCCCGGCACTGACGGCAGATTGCAGCAGCACCGACCTGTTGCATCAACTGGACTTCTGGGTCAGCCGCGGCTGGCTGCGGGCGCTGGATCGTGCCTTCGCCGCTTTTGTCCTGGAACAGGAGCCGCAGGCACAACCTGCGGTGTTGCTGGCCGCGGCGCTGGTGAGTTTCCAGCTCGGCCGCGGGCATTCCTGTCTGGATTTGCAGCTGACACTGGAGGCGCCGGATGCAGCCCTGAAGCAATCCCATGAAACCATCCAGCCTGGCCCGGCGCTCACCTGGCTGCTGGCCACACTGGATCTGGCCAGCTGGCAGCAGGCATTGCGCCAGTGCCGTTTGGTGGACGATCAGGACAACCCACAGCGTTCGCCGCAGCGGCCACTGGTATTGGCCGGTCAGCGTCTGTACCTGCGGCGTTACTGGAACTACGAGCGCAGCATCGCCGCTGCACTGGCTCAGCGCCTGCACCAGCCAGCTGAAGCACCGGCTGATCTGGCCCAGCGGCTTGCGGAGCTGTTCCCCGAAGCGTTGCTGGTGGACGGCGAACGCCACACCGACTGGCAAAAACTGGCTTGTGCACTGGCCGCGCGCGGCAACTTCAGCGTAATCACTGGCGGGCCCGGCACCGGCAAGACCACCTCGGTGGTGCGCTTGCTCGGGCTGCTGCAAACCCCGGCGGTTGAAGGCGGCAAACCCTTGCGTATGCGTCTGGCCGCACCCACCGGCAAAGCGGCGGCGCGGCTGTCGGAATCGATTGGCCGGGCCGTCAGCGAATTGCCGGTGAGCGATGCGGTACGCCAGGCCATTCCCACTGAGGTTTCAACCCTGCACCGCCTGCTCGGCAGCCGGCCGGACACCCGTCACTTCACCCATCATGCGGGCAACCTGCTGGCGCTGGATGTGCTGGTGGTCGACGAAGCCTCGATGATCGATCTGGAGATGATGGCCTGTCTGCTTGAAGCCCTGCCGCCGACCGCGCGCCTGATCATGCTCGGCGACAAGGATCAGCTGGCATCGGTGGACGCCGGCGCTGTTCTGGGCGATCTGTGTGGTGCTGCGGAAGCCGGTCACTACAGCGACGCCACCACGGCCTGGCTGAGTGATGTCACTGGCGAAACTGTGCAGGCTGAAGGCCTGCAAGGGGCGGTCGGGCAGGGTGATCCGCTGGCCCAGCAGACGGTGATGCTGCGCTACTCGCGGCGCTTTGACGCCAATCGCGGCATCGGTCGTCTGGCCCGGCTGGTCAATCAGAAGCAAGCAACCCAGGCCCGCGCGCTGCTGGAAGAGCAGACGCAACAGCTGTTCAACCTCAAACTGGCCCGGGACAAGGACAGCGCCCTGACCCGGCTGATTGTCGACGGTCACCCGACAGCTGAAGCCGCGCCACCGGGCTACCGGCAGTATCTCGAACTCCTGCAGCGGCAGAGGCCGTCCGCCGACACGCCGTGGAATAGCCCGGCCTGGGCGCAGTGGGCCGGGCAGGTGCTGGCCGCCTTCGATGCCTTTCGCGTGCTCTGCGCCCTGCGTCTGGGGCCCTGGGGTGTGGAAGGGCTGAACCAGCGGATTTCCAGCGAACTGCTGCGCCAGCAGCTGATCAGCAGCGATCACGGCTGGTATGAGGGGCGCCCGGTACTGGTCACGCGCAACGATTACAGCCTCGGCTTGATGAACGGTGACATCGGCATCGCGCTACTCGTGCCAACGCCCGAGGGGCCGCCAAAGCTGCGCGTGGCCTTCCCGCGTAATGACGGCAGGGGTGGCGTGCGTTTTGTCCTGCCGACCCGCCTGGCCGAGGTGGAAACTGTTTTCGCCATGACCGTGCACAAGTCGCAGGGTTCGGAGTTCATCCACACCGCGCTGGTGCTGCCCGATGCGCCAAACCCGGTGCTGACCAAGGAGCTGCTGTACACCGGCATCACCCGCGCCAAACACTGGTTCAGTCTGGTGGAGAGCGGGGCCGGCGTGTTCGAGGGTGCGGTGGGCAAGAACGTGCAACGGACCAGCGGACTGGCGTTGCAGTTGCAAAAGGCCTTGGCACAGACGGCTAACAAAACAGCTCAGGACTAACCTGATCAACGGTAAAGATGAAACTTCACGGTCGCACAGATAGTTGCTTGATATTGCCAAAGCATTTTCACCCAGCGAGTGCGTGCTTGAGCCCCAAAATCCGGGCGAAAAAAACCCCGCTTAAAGCGGGGTTTGGGGCTTTTCAAAGTGCAGATTCAGCGTTCGAGAATTTGCTTGACGGTGGTTTTCTCCACCTGCTGATCGCGCCCCTCGCTGTCTTCAAAACGGTACATCCCGGATTTCTCATCAAGCTTGGGCTTGCTGCTGGTAGTAATCAGCTGGCCGTCGGTAGTTGAGATGATGTACTCACTGGAGCAGGCGGTCAGGCTGAAGATACAGACGATCGCTATTAACAGTTTATGCATGGTGATTTCCCGAAAGATTGAATGAGCCGTCGTTAAACTAACCATTTGCATGCGACTTGCCAATTAAAAGTGCGGCTTATGCAGGTCGCTGCATGCGCAACAAATTATCCGCCGTGATACTGAAATAATCTGCTGCACCACCGCCACGCAATAGCGGTTCGGCGGCGGCGGTGTCATACACACCCTCCTTGAGCAGAGCACGGGCGATGTGTACCGCGACTACTTCGCCCAGGATCAACCAGGTCGGGATCAGGCTCTTATCGGAACGCTGCAACTGGACGATTTGCGTCAGCCGGCACTCGAATGACACCGGGCTTTGCAGCACACGCGGCACGCCAATAAGTCTGCAAGGTGCAGCAGTCAGGCCGCTCAGGGCAAATTCATCGACTTCTGCGGCCACCGCCGCGCTGCTCTGATTCATCGCCTCGGCCAGCGGACGGGTGACCAGATTCCAGGCAAATTCACCAGTCTGCTCGATGTTGCTCAGGCTGTCCTTGCGACCGACGCTGGCGAAACCGATGATCGGCGGCACATAGTTGAAGGCGTTGAAGAAGCTGTACGGCGCCAGATTCAGCCTGCCCTGAGCATCGCACGAAGAAATCCAGCCAATCGGCCGCGGGCCGATGATCGCATTGAACGGGTCATGGGCCAGGCCGTGGCCTTGCGCCGGTTCGTAATAGTGCATGTCTGCAGACATTGTTCATAACTCCACTGGCTAAGGTGTAACTGTCTGTGTTGCGGCTTCGTGTTGCGACTCGCCGGGCGTTACCATGCGCGCCTTGCTGTCCGCCAACAGTCATTTTCTCAGGAGAACCCAGTGTCCGCTGATTTTATACGCAGAGCCCTTTGCTCTGTGTCATTGCTGGTCACCCTTGGTGCTTCGTCTGTTGCGCTGGCTTGTCCGCAAGGGCAGAGCAAAGTCTGCCTGATTTCCTGCTTTTGTGTCCCCGGTACGCCAGAGCAGGTTGGCCCGTTGTATGACCGCCTCAGTCAGATGGCGGCCTCCGGCCTGCAGCTCTGGCTGGAAAAGTCCCACCGTACGGCGGCCGCTGGCACGCTGCAGCGCATCCCGCTGGATATTCGCGCCCAGCTGGAGCCTTACTACAGCCTGCAAGTGCTCGATTCGGTGCGCTTCAAGGTGGGCGATGACGCAGAGCTGAACGCGGCCAACACCATGCTGCAAAACCCCGACGTGAACGCGGTGACCATGCTCGACATCATCGTCTTTCGCCATGAAGCAGACGCGCAGAACAACGTCGCCCTGTGGGCCCACGAGCTCAAGCATGTCGAGCAATACCTGCAATGGGGCGCGGCTGAATTCGCCCTGCGCTATGTGCGCGACTACACCCAGGTGGAGGCGCCGGCTTATGGCATGCAAAGCCAGATCAGCCGGGAGTTGCGGGTGCCGTCAGGCCTGGGCGGGTAGTCGCCGGCTGACTAGAGTAGGTTTCTCAGCAGCACATACAGGCCGGTGCCGAGCAAAATGCTTAGCAGCGCATTACGACTGAACCACTGCACGCTTGCCACCAACAACACGGCCGCCAGTTCCGGCCAGGGGCTGGCCGGATTCTCACCCATGGCCGCCAGAGTCGAATTCACCAGCAGCAGGGTCATGATCGCCAGCGGCAGGAATTCGCCCAATCGATGCACCAGCGGGTGCTTTTGCAGCCACTGACCGGCGAAGAAGGGCAGCGCACGCAGGGCAAAGGTGACCAGCCCCATCGCCACGATGACGCTGACGACATACAGATTGTCAGTCATCCGCATGTCCCCGCTCGTGTCGAAACTGCAGAATGATGGCCGCTGCCACGCTCAGGCCAATGGAAATCACCATGGCGTGCTGTGCCGACAACGGGTAAGCAATGGCGAAGGCGACCAGCGCTACCCACAGTGGCGCGGCACTCTTGCGGGCGCGCCACTGTTCGACAGTCAGCACGCAGAACAAGGCGATCAGCGCAAAATCCAGCCCTGCCAGATTCAGCTTTGCCTGCACCCCCAGCACGGCGCCGAGCAGGGTGCCCAGTACCCACCAGCCTTGATTGAGCAGGGCCACCAGCACCATCTTGCTGTCACTGGTTCCGGCCGGCAGGGTGGTAATCACCGAATAGGTTTCATCGGTCAGGCCAAATATCAGGTACCAGCGGTGTAACGTGCGTTGCGGCAAACGGTTCAACAGTGAAAGACCATAGAAGACATGCCGTGAATTGATGATCAACGTCGCCAGCACAATCGTCCCCAGCGACATGCCGGCCGCCAGCATCGGAATCATCATGTACTGCGCCGCGCCGGCAAACACCAGCAAACTGGCGCACACAGCCAGCCACCACTCACCACCGGCCTGGACAAACAGAAAGCCGAATACCGTTCCCAAGGGGATGTAGCCCATGGCGACGGGAGTAGTGAGTGCAAGTGCCGAGATGGACTTGTTTGAAGCTTGTGGGGGCACGTTCGAGAATCACTTGTTGGAGTGGAGGGAGGAATCCTGATGCTTGGAATGGCTTCCAGTTTCCGGAATAACCGCAGACCTGTGCAACACGCATTCTCTACCTGGCTGTAACCACTAACAACTCGCTCACCTTGGTTGTATACGCAGGGCTTAGCATCTCCCGGCGCATGCTCCAGCCCGGATTGGGCTGCACAGTGGCAGGGTGCAGGGTGTCGCGGCCCCATTTGTTGTTGATCTGATCGAGCACGCGCATCAGACGGTCGACCCGCACCGGCTGCTGGGGGGCGAAAAGGTCGATGGTGTATTCATTGCGCTGGCACAGACCCAGCAACAGCACCTGAGCCTTGGCGTAGGCAAAACCGGGGCGATACAGCCGGGCCATGCACTGCTGAGCGGCCTGGCTGATCAGGCGTGTGTCATCGGTCGGGTAGGGCAGCTGACAAAGTCCGCCATTGGCATAACGCGCTTCATCCGGATTGAACATGCCGGTGCGAAGACTGACCCTGACCTGCTGGCACACCGAGTGTTGTTGGCGCAGTTTCTCGGCTGCGCGGGTAGCGAAAGCCGCCACCGCCTCCTGAATATCTGACAGCTCTCGCAAGCGCTTACCGAAGGAGCGACTGCAACAGATTTCCTGTTTCGGCGGAGCGCAGTCTTCCAGTGCCAGGCAGGCTGTGCCGCGCAGTTCACGGGCGGTTTTCTCGATCACCACATTGAAGCGCTTGCGCAGCGTCCAGGCATCAGTTTGCGCCAGGTCCCAGGCGGTCCTGATCTGTGTGGCTTCCAGGTGCATCTGCATGCGCGGGCCGATACCCCAAACCTCCCCGACGGGTACGACCTTGAGCAATTTGTCGCGCCGCTGCGGGTCGCGCAGGTCGACCACGCCACCGGTTTGCTTCTGCCAGCGCTTGGCGGCGTGATTGGCCAGTTTGGCCAGAGTCTTGGTGCCGGCAATACCGATGCCAACCGGAATACCGGTCTTCTGCTGGACTTCGGCGCGCACCGAGCGACCCAGTGCTTCCAGCGGTTCGGGCAGGCCACTGACATCGGCGAAGGCTTCATCGATGCTGTACACCTCAAGGACCGGGAAGCGTGCCTCCAGGATGCTCATCACGCGCTCGCTCATGTCGCCGTAGAGGGCGTAGTTGCTGCTGAACACGACGATGCCATGCCGTTTTAGGTCGTGACGGATTTCGTGGTACAGCGCGCCCATCTTGACGAACGGTTTGGCATCGGCAGAGCGGGCGATCACGCAGCCGTCGTTATTACTCAGCACAACAATCGGCGTACGCAACAAGTCGGGGCGAAAGACCCGCTCGCAACTGGCATAGAAACTGTTGCAGTCGATTAGGGCAAAGGCTGGTTCAGGCATGCGTGCGATGCCCGTGAATGCTGTGGGTGACCACGCCCCATACCAGCAGTTCGTCGCCTTCGACGATGTAACGCGGGGCATAGCGCGAATTTTCCGAGCACAGGATGATCTGCTGGCCATCGCGACACAGGCGTTTGACGAATACCTCTCCATTGATACTGGCGACGATCACATCACCGGTCTGTGCCGGCAAGGCGCGGCTGACCACCAGCAGGTCTTCATCAAAAATCCCGGCTCCCTGCATGCTGTCCCCGCACACCCGCACGATGTAGGTGTGTGGCGCCTGAATGTCGAGCAATTCATCAAGCGAAATCATCTGCTCCATGTGATCCAGCGCCGGGCTGGGAAAGCCGGCTGGTACCTTGGCATCAAAGAGCCGCAGGAGCATTGGGGATGGTTGAATGTGACCGAGCCGCGTAACGTTGCGCATGGATAAATCCGAATACTGGTTATATATACAGTATACGTCTGGCACTTGTGAGTACAAGTCAAAAGAAGATAGGCGAACGGTTATCTGGCTTGTCGCGATAGTCTGAGCAGCTTTTAGCGACGTACCAGGTACGGTGCAGGCTGCAAATCGCGGTCAATTGATCCACAGCATTGAAAGGCCGGGAGCGGGTGATTAGACTTCCACCCGCATTCCTCTATGCCACTTCCACAGGACTCACTCCCCATGATCAAGAAATGCCTGTTTCCGGCCGCCGGTTACGGTACCCGCTTCCTGCCTGCAACCAAGGCCATGCCCAAGGAAATGCTGCCGGTGGTCAACAAGCCGCTGATCCAGTACGGCGTGGAAGAGGCTCTTGAGGCGGGGTTGAAGGAAATTGCCATGGTCACCGGGCGTGGCAAGCGTGCGCTGGAAGACCACTTCGACATCAGTTACGAGCTTGAGCATCAGATCAAGGGCACCGACAAGGAAAAATATCTGGTCGGGATTCGCCGTCTGATCGACGAGTGCTCGTTCTCCTATACCCGCCAGGTAGAAATGAAGGGCTTGGGGCATGCCATCCTGTCCGGCCGCCCGCTGATCGGTGATGAACCCTTTGCCGTGGTACTAGCCGACGACCTGTGTTTCAACATCGACGGCGACGGCGTCCTGCAACAGATGGTCAAGCTGTATAACCAGTTCCGCTGCTCGATCGTGGCGATTCAGGAAGTGCCGGCCGACGAGGTTTCCAAGTACGGTGTGATTTCGGGCGAAATGATCCGCGACGACATCTACCGGGTGAACAGCATGGTGGAAAAACCCAAGCCCGAAGATGCCCCGTCGAATCTAGCCATCATCGGCCGCTACATCCTCACGCCGGATATCTTCAACCTGATCGAACAGACTGAGCCGGGCAAGGGCGGAGAAATCCAGATCACCGACGCCCTGATGAAGCAGGCGCAGGACGGTTGCGTGATTGCCTACAAGTTCAAGGGCAAGCGCTTTGACTGTGGTGGTGCCGAAGGCTACATCGAGGCCACCAATTTCTGCTACGAGAAGTTCTACAAGACCGGCAAGGCGTTCTGACCGCGCTCTGCTCGAGCAAAGCCACCTGCGGGTGGCTTTTGTTTTTTGGTCTTATCAGGGAATCGGCATGGCCTCGGAGCCCGGCCCCAGTGGCTGGCCATAACTGAACTCGACATAGTTGCCCGCCGGATCACGCAGACCGCAGTAATAGCCCACCGGGTAAGGTTCATCCCGAGGTGGCCAGATCAGGCATCCTGCCTGCTCGGCTTGCAGTGCAATGGCATCGACGGCCTCCCGGCTTTCCAGCGCAAAACCGAAGTGGCTGTAATCATTGGCAGGCAGGTTACGGTCAACCCCGCCGGGCATGATGACGAAGATGAACTCATGCTCCTTGCCCGGCTCACACATCCAGACTATTTTCGAGCCCTTGCCGGCGCGCTCATGAATCACCCGCATGCCGCAAAAGCGTCCGTAGAAGTCGATACAGGCCTGCAAGTCAGGCACATGCAGCGCCAGATGGGTTAGGGTAGGGCGCATACTCTCACCTCTCACACTGTCTGATTTTCCACACAACCTTGATCCGCATGCATGGTCGGGTCAATTCAGGAGCCAGTATATGAGCTATGACGTTGACCTGTTCGTGATTGGCGCCGGTTCCGGCGGTGTGCGCGCGGCACGCTTTGCTGCAGGCTTCGGTGCGCGGGTCGCAGTAGCCGAAAGCCGCTATCTGGGCGGAACCTGCGTGAATGTCGGCTGTGTACCGAAGAAGCTTCTGGTGTACGCCGCCCATGCCCATGAGGAATTTGCTCAGGCCGAGAGCTTTGGTTGGTCGCAGCAACAAGCGGTATTCGACTGGTCGACCCTGATTGCCAACAAGAATCGGGAGATTACGCGGCTTAACGGCATCTATCGCACCCTGCTGGTGAACAGCGGGGTCAGCGTGCTCACCGGTCATGCACGCCTGATTGATGCGCATACGGTGGAAGTCGAAGGCCAGCGGTATACGGCCAAACATATCCTGATTGCCACTGGCGGCTGGCCGCAGGTGCCGGATATTCCGGGCAAGGAACTGGCGATCACCTCCAATGAGGCGTTCTTTCTGCCGGCGCTGCCCAAGCGCGTTCTGGTGGTGGGCGGTGGCTATATTGCGGTGGAGTTCGCCTCGATATTCCACGGGCTGGGTGCACAGACCACACTGCTTTATCGTGGTGAACTGTTCCTGCGCGGTTTTGATCAGGCTGTACGCCATCACCTGCGTGACGAGATGTTGAAAAAGGCCCTGGATCTGCAATTCAACAGCGATATCACCCGTCTGCAAAAACAAGCCGACGGCAGTCTGCTGGCGACCTTGCAGGATGGCCGGGTACTGGAGACTGACTGTGTGTTCTACGCCACCGGACGCCGGCCGATGCTCGACAATCTGGGACTGGAAAATGTTGCTATCACACTCGACAAGCGCGGCTATGTGGAGGTCGATGAGCACTATCGCAGCAGTGAGCCTTCCATTCTGGCGATTGGCGATGTGATCGGCCGGGTCCAGCTGACGCCCGTCGCACTGGCTGAAGGCATGGCTGTGGCGCGGCAACTGTTCCGTCCGGAGGAATATCGCCCGGTGGATTATCAGCTGATTCCGACGGCGGTCTTCAGCCTGCCCAATATTGGCACGGTCGGCCTGAGTGAAGAGCAGGCAAGGGCGGCGGGGCATGTGGTGAAGGTGTTCGAAAGCCGCTTTCGCCCGATGAAACTGACGCTCGGCGACAGTCAGGAAAAAACCTTGATGAAACTGGTCGTGGATTCACAAACCGATCGCGTGCTGGGCTGCCACATGGTCGGGCCGGAGGCTGCGGAGATCATCCAGGGGCTGGCGGTTGCCATTCGCGCCGGTGCCACCAAGCAGGTGTTTGACGAAACACTGGGGATTCACCCGAGTGCAGCAGAAGAGTTCGTGACCATGCGCACGCCGGTGTCGGCTTAGTCACACCGATGAAGGAGGGCTGCATGCCGGCAGCCCTCGGGCACGTCAGTGGGCGGCGTGCTCGGCAGCCACCGGAGCGTCTTGTTCGACGTTGACCTGAACGTCAACTGCGCCGGCTTTTTCGAACACCAGCGTCAATGGAAAGCTCTCGCCAGCCACCAGAGGTTTCTTCAGACCAAACAGCATCACATGATTACCACCGGGAGCAAAAACAGCCTGGCCGCCGGCCGGGACTGCGACGGAGTCGATCTGCTGCATTTTCATCACCTCACCCAGCATCACATGGGTATGCAGCTCAGCCTTTTCAGCGATCGGGCTACTCACCGACACCAGGGCATCCGCATCAGCGCTTTGGCTGTGAATGACAAAGTAGGCTGCACCCGCCGGAGCATTGGGCGGCAGTTCTCGTGACCACGGATGGTCTATCTGCAAAGCCCCCACTTTGAAATCATGAGCCATGGCGAGCGTACAGAACGCTGTGAGCAGGAAAGCAGTCAGAAAGCGCATCGGGAAAATCCTCTCTTGATAAGTTGACCCGCTGAAGTCTACCTATCAGGAATTGCCGCTGACAGTGCTGAAAACAGCTGGGCTGTGATCCATCCCAAGGCATTGTCTGACAATCAACGGATCAACTATCCGATGATTGCCAGTATTTGGATTATTTACGTCAAATAAGCCGATCCGACTTCGAATCATTTGTCAGGCTGTTCTATGATCAAGTCACGCACAGAACGCATCCATGTGGTCTTGCTTTTTCCGGTTCTTCTCGCTCAATAACACCAATGAATGGCAGGAGTTGCTGAATGAATTATTTTGTCACTGGTGGCACCGGATTTATCGGTCGCTTCCTCGTGCCCAAGTTGCTGGATCGTGGCGGCAAGGTCTTCATGCTGGTTCGCCCGGGCTCCATGGGCAAGATCGATGAACTGCGGGCCCTGTGGGGCGTATCCGATGGTCAGCTGATAGCCGTCAGCGGTGACTTGCTCAAACCCCGTCTGGGTGTGGCAAAAAAGGATATGGACGCGCTGACCGGCAAGATCAATCACTTCTTCCATCTGGCGGCAGTTTACGACATGGAAGCCGACGCCGAGTCGCAGATCAAGGCCAACGTACAGGGCACCCGACATGCGCTGGCATGCGCAAAAGCCATGCAGGCCGGGTGCTTTCAGCACATCAGCTCGGTTGCCGCCGCAGGCCTTTACGACGGCACCTTCAGCGAAGACATGTTCGATGAAGCCGAAGGCCTCGACCATCCCTATTTCCGAACCAAACACGATGCGGAAAAGGTCGTGCGTGCCGAGAAAACCATGCCATGGCGCATCTACCGTCCGGGCATGGTGGTGGGCGATTCGCGAACGGGGGAGATGGACAAGGTTGATGGCCCGTACTACTTCTTCGACTCGATCCGGCGTATCAGCAAGACGGTGCCGTCCTGGGTGCCGGCGATCATGGTCAAGGGCGGCGAGCTGAATATCGTCCCGGTCGATTTCGTGGTCAACAGCCTGGACTACCTGGCTCATTTGCCACGGCATGACCGCGAAACCTTTCACCTCACCGAACCGGAAGGGACCTCGGTAGGCGAACTGATTCAGTTGCTGCTGAAGACGGCGCATGGCCCTAAAACACTTATCTGGGACAACGGCGTCGTCAAAAATCTGGGCAAGGCGATTCCGGTTAATCAGCTGTTGAAATTGGGCACCGATAACGTGCTGACCAAACAATTGATGAAGCAACTGGGTGTGCCCGCCGATTTACTTAAATTCGTCAGTTACCCGACACACTTTGATTCAACTCGGACAGCATCGCTTCTGGTTAAAGGTGGTATCAGCTGCCCTGCACCAGAAGAGTACTTCGACGCGATCTGGAGTTACTGGGAACAACATTTGGCATCTGGAAAAACGAGTGGGGCAGGGTTGAACATGGATAACACGGTGAAGAAATTGCTGGGTCGTAGTAACTCGCAGCGCTTGCGCAAAGAAGTCGAAGGCAAGGTCGTTGTCGTAACGGGCGCCACATCCGGGATTGGTCTGGACTGCGCCACCAAGCTGGCTCACGCCGGTGCGACAGTGATCCTGGCTGCGCGCACACCGGAAAAGCTCGATGAAGAAGTCAAGAAACTGCGCAAGGCGGGCGGTGATGTTTATGCCTATCCATGCGACATCTCGGACATGGCTGACTGCGACAAGTTCGTCGCTACCGTGCTGAAGAATCACGATCACGTGGATGTGCTGATCAACAATGCCGGCCGCTCCATTCGCCGCTCGGTGAAGTACTCATTTGATCGTTTCCATGATTACGAGCGCACCATGCAACTCAACTATTTCGGTGCGCTGCGCCTGATCCTGGGCTTCTCGCCGAAGATGCTGGAACGTAAAACCGGCCAGATCGTGAATATCTCATCGATCGGCGTATTGGCATCGCCACCGCGCTTTTCTGCGTATGTGGCATCCAAAGCCGCGCTGGATGCATTCTCTGTCTGCGCAGCGGCAGAGTTTGCCGATTCCAATGTCCGCTTTACCACCATCAACATGCCGTTGGTGCGGACACCAATGATCGCACCAACCAAGCTCTACGATGCATTCCCGACACTGTCGCCGGATCAAGCCGCCAATCTGGTGATGAACTCGATCGTCGACAAGCCCAAGCGCGTAGCCACCGGTATGGGCCTGGCAGGGGCCGTCAGTCAGGCGATCGCACCGAAAGTCACGGAGTTCTTCCTCAATCAGGCTTATCACCTGTTTCCGGACTCCGCAGCCTCGCGCGGTCTGACTCCGGAAGAAGCTGCCGCAGAGAAAGCCGTTGCACCAACTAGCCCTCTGGGACTGGCGCGCAAGATGTTCTCGCAGACACTGCGTGGCTATCACTGGTAATCAATGCCGTAAAAAAAAACGCCGGGGCATATGCCTCGGCGTTTTTGTCTGAGCGCTGCAGAAGAGGAGCCAGATGCGTTTTGTGGACTCAGGCCGGCCTATTCGTGATTTAACATAATATACATTATGCGAAGCGGTTGGTATTTGGTTGGTTATCAAGCCTGTCTGGTTTGAATGCTTCTTCGCTCCGCTCAGCAAGCCATTCAAAGCCAGATCAGGCCTTCCGTTCAATCGGTTCAAGCTTTTGGTTAAATCTCGACAGCTCTAGCGACTGGTACTGATTCACCAGCAGAGAATCCGCTGCCAGCGTGTACAGACCAGCTGGATACGGTTTTGCATCCTCGCGCATGGGTAACTGGATAGCGCGCGGAAAACGTTGCCCAGGTACATGCAGGTAAGCTTGTTGATAATGAAACGATCGCTGGCCAGCCTGACGAATGCGGATCTGCGTTTCATCTGGAAAGACTTCGATTTCAATCATGCCGATTTCCTTGCTGAGAAATGCACCAGATTGTCATTGAAGGCCCAGAAAGGAATGCCGACCGGAGCTGCCTCTAGGACGCGAACAAGAGGCACCACGTTGCTTCGGTCGATAACGTCTTTGCGCAGATTGATGTCAATGCCCAGCTCGTTAAGCTCTCTGCGGTGCCGATAAAACGTGGCCTTGGGCAAGGTGTCACGGAGATCCTCGCCAGCATTCCAAAGGATATAAGTTGACCGCAGACGCTGCGGCAGGCTGTTCAGTTCTTCGGTGCTTAACGAAAGTTGCTCGTTCATATCAAGTGACCTCAGATAATCGAAATATAAGGCTCGCAAGGTTTCTGGCCTGAGCGATCTGGCGTAATGGTGGTTTAGTTCAGTGAGTTCTTTCGTGCGTAAAGTCAGTTCAATGCGGAGTTTGTTATCTGCCCAGCGGGCAAGGTCTTCGACAGGTAATGCGTCTGGGATACGGTGTTTTGGTGCTTCGATTTCCTCTGCTTTGCTGTAGCACTTGATAGACCAGCGACGAGAGTTTTTGCCGTAATACAACGTGCCTCCCTTGCTGCTGGGACGGCCATGGCGGGACTTTGATTTGAACTCTGCGGCACGCAGCCAGGCCTTAACATCTGAAAGGCTGGGCAGCTCAAATGAAAGGTTGTAGTCGATCCGGCTCAAGCGGTAATTACCCTGCTCTATTGCTTGCAACTCTGCTTCGGTCGGCGTCAGCCGGTGAGCCTGAGCAACGCGCTTAAAGACATCCAGAACTAGATCGAGCAGATTGTCTGAGCCGAACAAGTTATGACCCTGGAGGAACTTCGAGGGGTTGCCATCAAGCAAAAGTTGCGTTGCTCTGCCCTGCCCGTCACCACCAATGCTGCGAACGCGAATGTTTGCGTCATGCGAGCCTTCAACCATGAATCCGCATTGAGTTAGCCAGACCATTTCACCACCAGGCGCAAGCTTGAATACCGCGCCGCCATCAATCGGCACGTGTACACAAGGCAGCATGGCGGTAACCCAATCGATCATTTATTCCCTGGCCTGAAAAAAGGCGTCAATACCCTTACAGAGGGAATCGTAATCACCCTGCAAGGTATATTCAACCCTGCAGGGTTAAAAGCAGCACTATCATGAGCCCTACACCGGAAATCAGAGGCTCAGATCATGGCTTTAGGGGAAAATCTACGCAGGCTGCGCAAGGAAAAGGGCTGGACACAGCATGAACTGGCCGAGCGCGCAGGTATCAAGCTGACGCATATCTCGACTTTGGAAAAAGTAGAGTCAGACCCCAAGCTTTCGACAATCATCAAGCTGATTGGCGCTCTTGAATGCAGTCCCAATGATCTGCTCGCTACTGACGGGCCTAAAGGCCTTGCAGTAGGTCTACGCGTTGCCATCGAAAAGGCAATGCGCTTGCCCAGTCAGGACAAAACGCTGCTGCTACATCTGATCGACAAATTCTTGGTTTCAGATCAGCTGCGAAAGGTTTACGAACTGAATACCCCGCTTGAAGTTCTTGAGGCCGAGGCTGAAGAAGAGCGCATTGAGCAAATTCTGCTTGATCAAGATCAGACCGAGGCTGAAGAAAACGAGCGTTACGCCAAAATGGTAGAAGAAGCCGAAGAGCGTGCGTCAGTCTCAAAATGAGACAAAAGGACGGTATTATATATACCGTCACTCACTGCATCCAAGGCCGGGATAAAAAAAGGAGCTGCAAATGGGAATGCAAGATCGGGACTGGTACCGAGCCGAAAAGAAAGCCGAAAGGCAAAGTTCGACCCAAAGGCCCACCACGCAAAACGCTTGGAAAACATCAGCTCAGGTGACGTCCAAGAAAAAAAGTAGCGGGTTTGCTATGGGGCTGATGGTAGGGCTCGCGATTGGGCTCACCATAGGTGTCTGGTTGTCCGGCCGTATTTAGTGATGCACGGTGCTGGCGGCAGCGAGATGCTCTGCATCTACCGCTTTGCCGCCAAATGCCCACCGATTTAGCCTGGCAGACTTCGCTAGCCAGCCGAAATTGGCGGGTCGATTAACTAGATCGTAGCCGGGCCTGATCGACTAGAGACTTAACAAGATCAAGAATGCCCGGATCGGGTGCATTGCTTTGATCCAGCAAGAACACGCCAAAATATCCTTCTGAATCATCAGACCAGACTGCCCAGTATGGCGATGGAAGATCGTGGCGAGATGACTGCCAGAGCATTGTCAGCTCCAGCGAGAACATAACGGCCGCCTGCCGGTCGCCTTCAAATGCTTCGTAGTCAGTCAGACAAAATGCCAGTGGATCGTAAAAAGCTGAGTTCATATGCGCCCCTAGATAGGCGCCTCGCATAATCCCAGGTTGATGTTCAACCCAGGCCGTGACTTCTTATTTTCACGGCCTCTGGCGCTCGTTCCTCGCCCCTACGGGCAAACATAACCTGGAGCCACATTATGCGAAGTAATCATACCCGTAGTGAAAGCTCTGGACTGAACCTTTGCAGAACTGAAATCAGCGGCCTCATGATGCAGGCCGCTGCTGCAAATCCAGGTTACCGATTACTTCAGTACATTCAGCGCTGCTTCGTAATCCGGCTCACTGCCAATCTCGGCAACCAGTTCGCTGTGCTGAACGTTGTCGTGTTCATCCAATACAACCACTGCACGGGCTGCCACGCCGGCCAAAGGACCGCTGCTGATGGCTACACCGTAATCCTTTAGAAAAGACTGGCCGCGCATGGTTGAAAGATTAACGACATTCTCGATCCCTTCAGCGCCACAGAAGCGTTTTTGCGCAAAAGGCAAATCGGCAGAGATGCACAGCACTACCGTGTTGGTGAGCTGCCCGGCCTGCGTGTTGAACTTGCGGACAGACATGGCACAGGTTGGCGTGTCCACGCTGGGGAAAATATTCAGCACCTTGCGTTTGCCGGCAAAACTGGCCAGCGTGACGTCAGCCAGATCACCACTCACCAGACTGAACGCCGGCGCTGGCTGGCCTTTAGCAGGCAGCGTGCCATCAACGTTGATAGGATTGCCGCGTAGCGTTACCTGAGACATGGTTGATGCTCCTTGAAGTTAGGGAAAGGCAAGTTAAGCATGGCTTGGCAATTTCGTCTGAGCGTTTGTGTAAGCTGAAGTTTGCCGGGCTGAGTGTTGATATATTCAATCATATCGTTTAATTACAACAGCTTATGTTTCACTTTTGACGTAATTTCGAAAAGTTGATTTCCTGCGCTTCCGGCAACTCGAATCTTTATAGAATAAATCGCCAACCCATTGATTGGGAAAGGCACTTAATCAAAAAAGAGAGACAAAAGCATGGAACCCATCGTCGTTATCGACTTTGAGACTACGGGCATGTCGCCACTACAGAACTGCCGGGCAACAGAGATCGCGGCGGTGGTTGTGCAGGACGGCCGGATCACTGGCCGTTACCAGAGCCTGATGAACAGCGGTGCCTGGGTGCCGCCTTTTATCGAAAATCTGACCGGGATCAGCAACCAGATGCTGCGATCAGCCCCCTCTTCCACTCAAGTCATGGCTGAAGTGGCTGACTTTGTCGGCGATATGCCTTTGGTGGCGCATAACGCCAGCTTCGACGAGAAATTCTGGGACAGTGAACTGGCACTCATCAGCCGCACTCGTCGGCAGTCCTTTGCCTGTTCGATGCTGCTGGCCAGGCGCCTGTTGCCACACGCACCCAACCACAAACTGGGCACGCTCAATCGCTGGGCTGGACTGCCGGATACGGGCAAGGCGCATAGGGCTTTGGCGGATGCCGAAATGGCGGCCAATCTGACCATCTACATGGGCAAACTGCTGCGTGAGCATTACGGCGTGCCAGAGGTGTCGCATACGCTGTTCCGCACACTGCAGAAAGTGCCGACAGGCAAAATTCTGCACACACTGGATTCGCTGTCCCGTCAGGGCACGCACTAAAAAGCCGCACCTCCTGGCAGGAAGTGCGGCTTCTGGATACACCGATCAAGCGCTGGCTTTGATCGCCTGCTGCGGACTGGCATGGAAAAAGACATGTTCCCTGACCGGGCCTACTGCGACCTCGCCAATCTCCTCATAGCACTGGCGTTTGTAGAATTCCAGGTAGCGATTGTTCCCGGTATCCAGCACCAGTCCCTGCGAGTTGGGGTCTTGCGCCACCCAGTCATGCAGGGCACCAAGCAACTTTTCCCCCAAGCCTTTGCCCTGAAACTCCGGATGAACGCCCAGCAAGGGCAGCACATGGAAATTGCCCGGGGGCAAGCAGCCAATAATCGCCTCGTGGTAGTCCAGATAACGTCTGGTGCAGCGGAAACCGGTGGTCATCAACATGCGCAGGCGCCAGTTCCAGCTTTCGGTGACATCCAGCCGCCGCTGGGGCTGGGCAATCAGGGCAATACCCACCAGACGATCATCTATGAGCAAACCGATGGCCGGCTGTTCCTGAAGAAAGTGCTGCTGCACCAGTTCGCGAACGGTTGCCCGGATACGCTGGTCATAACCGGGACGTTCGGACTCGAACAGATAAGCAAAAGTGGGCTCATGGCGATAGGCGTGATACAGCAGCGAGCGTGCTTCACGTGCATAGCCACCGTCCAGAATACGAATTTCAGCGGGAGAGCTTGGCATTCACAACGACTTCAATATTATTTGAATGTGGGTCTGGCCTTGCTGTTGCGCAGCTGACAACAACAGCAAACTGAAGGTAGCACCAGCCTGCACCGGCTGCTAGTGACAAAGCAGGCAATCGGCTAGCATCGCGATTTTCCCCGGGAAGCCTGGCAATGAAGATCGTTTCTTTCAATATCAATGGACTGCGTGCTCGTCCTCACCAGTTGTCTGCGCTGATCGACAAGCACCAGCCGGACGTGATCGGGCTGCAGGAAATCAAAGTGGCCGATGAACAGTTCCCGGAAGCGGAGATCCGGCAGCTGGGCTACCACGTGCATTACCATGGCCAGAAGGGACACTACGGCGTCGCCCTGCTCTCACGCGAAGAGCCGCTGGAAATCCACAAGGGCTTTCCCGGTGACACCGATGAGGCCCAGCGCCGGTTCATCTGGGGCACCTTCAAGGATGCCGGAGGACGGCCCATGACCATCATGAATGGCTATTTCCCACAGGGTGAAAGTCGCGATCACCCGGCCAAATTTCCGGCCAAGCAGCGCTTCTATGCCGACCTTCAGCAACTGCTGGACAGTCGTTTTCAAGCCACGCAGCCGCTAGTGCTGATGGGTGACATCAATATTTCTCCGGAAGATTGCGACATCGGCATCGGTGAGGAAAATCGCAAGCGCTGGCTTAAATCAGGCAAATGCAGCTTCCTTCCGGAAGAGCGCGAGTGGCTGGCAACCCTTAAAAACTGGGGGCTGGTCGACAGTTACCGACAACTCAATCCGGCGGTAAACGATTGCTTCAGCTGGTTTGATTACCGCAGCCGGGGCTTTGAAGACACCCCGCGTCGCGGCCTGCGCATTGACGTGATTCTGGCCTCACTCGGATTGCAGGCACGCCTGCGCGAGGCCGGAGTGGATTACGAGCTGCGCGGGATGGACAAACCATCGGATCATGCGCCGATCTGGCTAACGCTGGATTAACCTGTCTGGGTGATGATCAGCTGGCTGTCGTCATCAATCGGTCATCAATCGTTCTTATTCTGCGGCGCACACACTCCTCACAGAAGGCGCCCGCCAGATGCCGCATACACACCCGGACCACGAGCAGGACACTTGGGCCAAGACCATTAGCCTGCTGGTACTTGGTTTCTTTCTCTACGCCCTGCCCTGGTCGGCTTTTGCCGAACTGGCTTTGCCTGCCGAGGGCAAGCCCTTGCTGCGCATCCAGGGCTCCAACACCATCGGCGCCAAACTGGGTCCGGCGCTGGCCAAAGGACTCATGCAAGCCCAAGGGTTCAAGGACATCAGCCTGCAGCCATCGGCTGAGAACGAAGTGCTGGCAGTGGCTTTTACCGCGGACGGCAGACGCGTCAGCATGGCGGTGGCTGCCCATGGCTCCGGTACGGGTTTTGTTTCGCTGCTGGACGGCAGTGCCGAACTGGCAGCGTCATCGCGCCCGATCAAAGCCGCGGAGCAACAAACGCTGCAGGCTTTCGGCGACATGCGTAGCCGAAATGCCGAGCAAGTCATCGCAATTGACGGCCTGGCCATCGTGGTCCATCCCGCCAACCCGCTGTCCTCGCTGAGCACTTTGCAGGTAGCGCAGCTGTTTGCCGGAGAGATTACCGACTGGAGCCAGCTGGGAGGCTCTTCCGGCGCCGTAAATCTGTATGCGCGCGATGACAAATCCGGCACCTACGACACCTTCAAGGAGCTAGTGCTGGCGGCTCAGGGAAAAGCCCTGCACGCCAAGGCCCGGCGTTTCGAGTCCAGTGATGAGCTGTCCGACGCAGTCAGCCGTGACCCCCTGGCCATTGGCTTTATCGGCCTGCCCTATATCAAGCAGAGCAAGGCGCTGGCGATCGCCGATGGTGATTCCGCGGCCATGTACCCCAGCAAGGAACTGATTGCCACGGAGGACTACCCGTTGTCGCGACGCCTGTTCCTCTACCTCAAACCGGATGAAGACAATGCCTGGGCCCGCGCACTGGTGAGTTTTGCCCAGAGCCCTCGCGGCCAGGCCATCGTCGCGCAAAGCGGATTCATTGCGCAGACCGTCAAGGCCAGCGCAGTAAAAACCGGCGACGATATGCCCGAGGACTATCGCGTCCTGGCACAGCAAGCCCAGCGCCTGAACGTCAACTTCCGCTTCAGGCAAGGCAGTGCCACGCTGGACAACAAGGCGCAATACGATGTGGAGCGCGTTGCGCAGTACCTAAAAGAAACGGACAAGCTGTACCGCAAAGTCGTTTTGGTGGGGTTCGGTGATCCCAAGGAAGATCCGGCACGGGCGCAGCTGCTCTCACGGCTGCGCGCGCAAATGGTCAGCATTGCGCTGGGCCACGGCGGGGTAATGCCCAAGGCCACGCTGGGCTTTGGTGATGAGCTGCCCGTTGCAGCCAATAGCGCCGATGAAGGGCGCAAGAAGAATCAGCGCGTGGAAGTGTGGGTTTATTGATTCAACCGCGCTGAGAATGCACAAGGCCCGCCATGGCGGGCCTTGTGCATTTCTACCGGATTACTTGCTGCGCAGCATGTCCCGGGGGACGTACTTGCCGATTTCATACTTGCCGATAGCCATACGGTGTACTTCATCCGGACCATCGGCCAGGCGCAGGGTGCGCTGCATGGCATACATGTAGGCCAGCGGGAAGTCACCGGATACCCCGGCACCACCGTGGATCTGGATGGCGCGGTCGATCACCCGCAAGGCCACGTTCGGCGCCACCACCTTGATCTGCGCGATTTCGCTGGCGGCGACCTTGTTGCCGACGGTGTCCATCATGAAGGCTGCATTCAGCGTCAGCAGGCGTGCCATGTTGATCTCGGTACGCGAGTCGGCAATCTTGTCGATATTGCCGCCCAGACGCGCCAGTGGCTTGCCAAAGGCGGTGCGGCTGACGGAGCGCTTGCACATCAGTTCCAGTGCACGTTCGGCCATGCCGATCGAGCGCATGCAGTGGTGGATACGCCCTGGGCCAAGGCGACCCTGCGCGATCTCGAAGCCACGGCCCTCGCCCAGCAGGACATTTTCATAAGGCACGCGGACATTCTCGAATTTGACCTCGGCATGGCCATGCGGCGCATCGTCGTAACCGAATACGGGCAATGGGCGGACAATTTTCACACCGGGGGCATCGGTCGGTACCAGAATCATCGAATGCTGCTGGTGTCGTGGCGCATCCGGATTGGTCAGCCCCATGAAAATCATGATCTTGCAGCGTGGATCGCAGGCTCCGGAGGTCCACCATTTGGTGCCGTTAATAACCCATTCATCGCCCTCACGCTCAGCCCGGGCCTGCATGTTGGTGGCATCGGAAGACGCGACAGCCGGCTCGGTCATGGCAAAGGCGGAGCGGATTTCACCGCGCAGCAAGGGTTCGAGCCACTGTTTCTTTTGTGCCTCGTTGGCGTAACGAACCAGTACTTCCATGTTGCCGGTATCGGGGGCCGAGCAGTTGAACGGCTCGGGGCCGAGCAGCGAACGGCCCATGATCTCGGCCAGTGGCGCGTATTCAAGGTTGGTCAAGCCGGCACCAAGCTCGGATTCCGGCAGGAACAGATTCCACAAGCCCTCGGCTTTGGCTTTGGCCTTGAGTTCTTCCATGATCGCGGTGGGTTGCCAGCGGTCACCGCTGGCAACCTGCTGATCAAACACCGCTTCGGCGGGATATACATAGGCATCCATGAACGCAGTAACACGTTCGCGAAGTTGCTGAACCTTGGGCGAATAGGCGAAATCCATGACTGTTGCTTCCCGCTTGGCTTTTGATGGATTGATGCTAGAACAACGATAAGAATATGCCTAAACTATTTTCCTGGTGTATGAACATTCATAAGCCATATTCAGCCATGAATGATCAGGATTGCTTTTTCGCCCACAGGAGTCCGTCCGGATGAACCTCAGCAAGGTAGATTTGAATCTGTTCATTGTTTTCGATGCCATCTACACAGAAGCCAACCTGACCCGTGCCGGGCAAATTGTCGGGATTACCCAACCGGCCGTTTCCAACGCCCTGTCCCGCTTGCGCGAAACCTTCAACGACCCGCTGTTCTTGCGTACCGCACAGGGCATGGTGCCCACCCCGATGGCGCAGAACATCATCGGCCCGGTGCGCAACGCCTTGCAGCTGTTGCGCGTGTCGGTGCAGGAAAGCCGCATCTTCAACCCCAAGGATGCCAGCAAGACCTACCGCATCAGCATGACCGACCTCAGCGAAGAAATGCTCCTGCCGACCCTGTTCCAGCGGCTGCGCCGGCAGGCTCCCGGCGTGCAGGTTGAAAGCTTTCTCTCGCGCCGGCGTGAAACCACCAAGGAGCTGGCCGCCGGACGGCTGGACTTTGCCGTCGACGCCCCGCTCAACACCGACACCCAGGTTCGCCACGTCAAACTGTTCGATGACCGTTATGTTTGTGCCATGCGTCAGGGGCATCCGCTGGCCAAGGAAAAAATCAGCCTGGAGGAATACCTGTCGCTGACCCATATCCAGATTTCCAGCCGCCGCAGCGGGCTGGGCTACATCGACCTGGCGCTGGGAAAAATGGGCCTGCAGCGCAAGATTTCACTGCGCTCCCAGCACTACCTGATGGCCATCACCGTGCTGCAGGGCACCGACATGGCCATGACGGTGCCCTATTGCTTTGCCCGCCGGCACAATCTGCATTGCGTGGAATTACCGGTTAACGGCATCCCTACCCTTGAATCGCATCTTTACTGGCATGAAAGCACTGATCAGGATCCGGCCAATCGCTGGATGCGCGAGCAGATCATTGAAATTGCCCAGCAATTCAGTGGCAAGACTTCTTGAACAAAGCACTGGCCCGCCTGCCCGTAGCCCTCCTCGCCCTGGCGCTAATACCCCCGGCAAGCGCGGAGCAAGCGGTGACGGAAACCCCGCCACTGGTGATCACCGGCAGCCGCTACAAGGCCAGCAGCTTCAATTTACCGTTTGCCGTGCAGCGCATCGAAGCGGATCAGGCGATTGGCGGCAAACCCCGGGTGAATCTTTCCGAGGCGCTGGGCGCCGTTCCCGGCGTGATTGTGCAGAACCGCAACAACTATGCGCAGGACCTGCAGATTTCCGCACGTGGCTTTGGTGCGCGCTCGGCCTTTGGCATTCGCGGCATCAAGCTGCTGGCTGATGGTGTACCGCTGACCAACCCGGACGGACAAGGCCAGGCCGCCACCTTTGACCTCGACACCCTCGATTACATCGAAGTGTTGCGTGGCCCCTTCACCAATCTCTACGGCAGCAATTCCGGCGGTGTGATCCAGCTGTTTTCGCGCGATGGTGACAGTGTCCCGACGGTATCGGGTAACACCGCGGTTTCGGCCTGGGACACCCAGCGTTCGCAGCTGGCGGTCGAAGGCGGCAATGAGCAGGGCAGCGTGATCGTCAGTGCGTCGCGTTTCGATACCGGTGGCTACCGCGAACACAGCAGCGCCGTCATCGATAAAAGCTTCGCCAAACTGACCCTGACGCCGTCCGCCGAGAGCAAGCTGGCGCTGATCTACTCGCACTTGAAGCAGGATGACACCCAGGACCCGCAGGGTCTGACCTGGGATGAGTACCGGGTCAATCAGAATGCAGCCTCGCCAAACGCGCTGTTGTTCAATACCCGCAAGTCGGTCGATCACTCCAGTGTGGCGCTGAATTTTGATCATGAATTTTCCTCCGGCACCTGGCAGAACACGCTGTACGGAGGAACCCGCGACGTCACCCAGTTCCAGTCCATTCCCAAGCTTGTGCAATTCAATCCGCTCTCATCCGGTGGCGTGATCGATTTCCAGCGGACCTTCCAGGGAGCCAGCACCCGCTGGATCACGCCAATGGCTTTATGGGCCGGCGACCTGACGTTAACCAGCGGCTTTGAATACGATGCCTCCAGCGATGACCGGCAGGGCTTCAACAACTTCGTTGGCGATACGCTTGGCGTGCAAGGAGCCTTGCGCCGCGACGAGCAGGACGACGTGACCAGCCTCTCACCCTTTGCTCAGGCGGCCTGGGAGCTGGAAAAAGTGCAGGTACAAAGCGGCCTGCGCTACAACCATGTGGAGTTCAAGGTGGATGACCGCTTCGTCAGCGGCACTAATGGCGATGACAGCGGCAGCGTCACCTATGAAGACTTCACCCCCAACCTGGGGGTCAGTTACCTGATCAATCCTCGCCTGAACCTCTACACCAGCTGGAGCCGTGGCTTCGAGACGCCCACGCTCAACGAGTTGTTCTACTCGGGACCTGATGGCCGTTTCGGCTTTGATCTGCAGCCGGCCACCAGCGAGCAGTATGAAGTCGGCCTGAAAGCCCGCATGGGCCGCGACACCAATCTGCAGCTGGCGCTGTTCCAGATCGATACCGATGATGAACTGGTGGTGCTGGCTTCGATCGGCGGGCGCACCAGTTTTCAGAATGCCACCAAGACCGAGCGCAAAGGGATCGAACTGTCCCTCGACAGCCAACTCACGCAGACCCTGCTGACACGGGTAGCGCTGACCGAGATGAGCGCCGTTTACAGTCAGGATTTCGTCAGCCGCGGACAAACCATCGAGTCGGGCAATGACATCCCCAATATCCCGGCGCGCAGCCTGTTCGGCGAACTGGTCTGGCAACCACTGCCCGGGGTCAGCAGTTCAATTGAAACCCTTTACCGCAGCAATCTCTACGTCGAGGACAGCAATACCGCGAAAGCGGCTCCCAGCTATACCGTGGTCAACTGGCAGGCGCGCTTTGAACAGGACGTAGAGCAACTGACCTTCAACCAGGTGCTGCGCATCGACAATCTGTTTGACCGCGACTATATCGGCTCGGTCATCGTCGGCGATGTTAACGGGCGTTTCTACGAGCCGGGCCCAGAGCGTGCCTGGTATGTGGGCGCCGGACTGCAGTACCGCTTCGAATAGGTTGTTGCCGTCCGGCTGAACGGTCAGACAAACTGGCTTGACGTTAACGTCAAGCCAGTTTACGTTAACGTCAAGGTAATAGCCGAGACCGACCATGGCCAGTCCTACCTACAGCATCTCCGACCTAGCCCGTGAGCTTGACATCACCACCCGGGCCATTCGTTTCTACGAGGAACAGGGCATGCTCGCCCCCGAGCGCCGTGGCCTGGAACGTATCTACCACGCCAAGGATCTGGTTGCCCTGAAGCTGATCCTGCGTGGCAAGCGCATTGGCTTTTCCCTGGCCGAATGCCGCGAACTGATCGAGCTGTACGACCCGGCCAGCGGCAATCGCCGGCAGTTGGAAACCTTCATGCAGAAAATCACCGCACGTCGCGAACAACTCGAACAGCAGTTGCTGGATATCGAGCAGATGCAGCTGGAACTCGACACGGCAGAAGAACGTTGCCGCAGCGCGCTGCAGGCCACTCTTTCCAACCAGGCGGTTGGCTCTTAATGCAACACCACTTCCACTCAATTAAAAACAGGTGAAATCATGTCCTACCCATCCCTGAACTTCGATCTGGGTGAAACCAACGACATGCTGCGCGATGCGGTGTACCAGTTTGCGCAGGCCGAACTCGCCCCGCGCGCGGCGCAGATTGACAGCAGTAACGAGTTCCCCATGGACATGTGGCGCAAGTTCGGCGACATGGGCCTGCTCGGCATCACCGTCTCCGAGGAGTTTGGCGGCAGCAACATGGGCTATCTGGCGCACACCATCGCCATGGAAGAAATCAGCCGTGCTTCGGCCTCGGTCGGGCTGTCCTACGGCGCGCACTCCAACCTCTGCGTCAACCAGATCTACAAGAACGGCACCCAGGCGCAGAAAGCCAAGTACCTGCCCAAGCTGTGCAGTGGCGAGCACATTGGCGCCCTGGCCATGAGCGAACCGAATGCCGGCTCCGACGTGGTGTCGATGAAGCTGCGCGCCGACAAGAAGGGCGACCGCTACATCCTCAACGGCAACAAGATGTGGATCACCAACGGTCCGGATGCCCACACCTTTGTGATCTATGCCAAGACCGACGTGACTGCGGGTTCCAAAGGCATGACCGCGTTTATCGTCGAACGCGACTTCCCCGGATTCTCCCGCCACCAGAAACTCGACAAACTCGGTATGCGCGGCTCCAACACCTGCGAATTGGTATTCCAGGACTGCGAAGTGCCGGAAGAGAACATCCTCGGTCAGGAAGGTCGCGGGGTTGCCGTGTTGATGAGCGGCCTGGATTTCGAGCGCACGGTTCTTTCCGGCGGCCCGACCGGGATCATGACCGCCTGTATGGATGTGGTACTGCCCTATGTGCATGAACGCCGCCAGTTCAACCAGTCGATCGGCGAGTTCCAGCTGGTACAGGGCAAGCTGGCCGATATGTACGCCGGCATGAACGCCTCCAAGTCATATCTGTATAACGTGGCCAAGGCCTGCGACCGCGGCGAAGAATCGCGCAAGGATGCGGCCGCGGTGATCCTCTACACCGCGGAAATGGCCACCAAGATGGCACTGGATGCCATTCAGCTGCTCGGCGGCAACGGCTACACCAACGAGTACCCGACCGGCCGCCTGCTGCGCGATGCCAAGCTCTACGAGATCGGCGCCGGCACCAGCGAAATCCGCCGCATGCTGATCGGCCGCGAGCTGTTCAACGAAACCAAGTAAGTTCCGGCCCGCAAGGACAATCCCCTCTCCCACTTGTGGGAGAGGGTTAGGGAGAGGGCGAAGATGCCTGCACACCCTCTCCCCCGGCCCCTCTCCCGCACGCGGGAGAGGGGAGAAACCGCACAATCGGAGCGCCAGATGACCATCCTGCACACCCAGATCAATCCCCGCAGCCCGGAGTTTGCCGCCAACCAGACGGCCATGACCGCCCTGGTCGACGACCTGCACACCCTGCTCGCCCGCGTGCGTCAGGGTGGCGGTGCCAAGGCTCAGGAACGCCACACCTCGCGCGGTAAACTGCTGCCGCGCGATCGCATCAATTGCCTGCTCGACCCCGGATCAGCCTTCCTCGAGATCGGTCAACTGGCTGCCCACGAGGTGTATGGCGAGGATGTTCCGGCGGCCGGCGCCGTGGCCGGTATCGGCCGGGTCGAGGGTGTCGAGTGCATGATTCTGGCCAACGATGCCACGGTCAAAGGCGGCAGCTATTATCCGCTGACCGTGAAGAAGCACCTGCGCGCGCAGACCATCGCCCGCGAAAACCGCCTGCCGTGCATTTATCTGGTCGACTCCGGCGGCGGCAACCTGCCGCGTCAGGACGAGGTATTTCCCGACCGCGAGCACTTCGGCCATATCTTCTTCAATCAGGCGAATATGAGCGCGATGGGCATCCCCCAGATTGCCGTGGTCATGGGCTCCTGCACCGCCGGTGGCGCCTATGTGCCGGCCATGGCCGACGAGTCGATCATGGTGCGCAATCAGGCCACCATCTTCCTCGCCGGCCCGCCGCTGGTGAAAGCCGCTACTGGCGAGGTGGTGAGTGCCGAAGACCTCGGCGGTGCCGATGTGCACTGCAAGACCTCCGGGGTCGCCGACCATTACGCCGATAACGACGAGCACGCCCTGGCCCTCGCCCGCCGCTGTATCGCCAACCTCAACTGGCGCAAGCAAGGCGTGCTCAGTCTGCAGGAGCCGCGCCTGCCCAACTACAGCGCCGAAGAGATTTACGGGGTGATCCCGGCCGATGCCAAGCAACCGTATGACGTGCGCGAAGTCATCGCGCGGATCGTCGATGGCTCGGTGTTCGATGAATTCAAAGCGCTGTACGGCACCACGCTGGTGACCGGCTTCGCGCACATTCAGGGCTACCCGATTGGCATCGTCGCCAACAACGGCATCCTGTTTGGCGAGTCGGCGCAGAAAGGCGCGCATTTCGTCGAGCTGTGCTGCCAGCGCGGCATTCCGCTGCTGTTCCTGCAGAACATCACCGGTTTTATGGTCGGTCAGAAATACGAAGCGGCCGGCATCGCCAAGCACGGCGCCAAGCTGGTTACCGCGGTGGCCTGCGCCAAGGTGCCGAAGTTTACCGTGATCATCGGCGGCAGCTTCGGCGCCGGAAACTACGGCATGTGCGGCCGCGCCTACGACCCGCGTTTCCTCTGGATGTGGCCCAATGCGCGGATTTCCATCATGGGTGGCGAACAGGCTGCCGGCGTGCTGGTGCAGGTCAAGCGAGAGCAACTGGAGCGTGCCGGCGAGCAGCTCTCCGCCGAGGAAGAAGCGAAGATCAAACAGCCGATCCTCGAGCAATACGAACGTCAGGGCCACCCCTATTACTCCAGTGCACGACTCTGGGATGACGGCGTGATCGACCCGGCACAGACCCGCGAAGTGCTGGCGTTGGCGTTGTCGGCCAGCCTTAACGCGCCGATTGAGCCGACCACCTTCGGCGTGTTCCGGATGTGACCCGACCAAAACCTTGTTTGTGTAGGAGCCAGCTTGCTGGCGATCAGACACCAAAAATCGCGAGCAAGCTCGCTCCTACAGGAATCCTGAAATGACTGACTTTCAACATATCGAACTTGAAACAGATGCCCGCGGCATCGCCACACTGTGGATGAACCGCCCGGACAAGAACAATGCCTTCAACAGCCAGACCATCAGTGAACTGCTGCTGGCGCTGGATGCCGTCGGCGCCGATCCAAGCGTGCGCCTGCTGGTCCTGCGCGGTCGCGGCAAGCACTTCTGCGCCGGCGGCGATCTGGGCTGGATGCAGGAAGCCGCAACGCTGGATTTCAATGGAAATCTGGCCGACGCGCGCAATCTGGCCGAGCTGCTGTACAACCTTTACCACCTGAAAAAGCCCACGCTGGCGGTAGTGCAAGGCGCGGTATTTGGTGGCGGCGTGGGATTGGTGAGTTGCTGTGACATGGCCATCGGCGCGGATAACGCGCAGTTTTCGCTGTCTGAAGTGCGCATCGGCCTGATGCCGGCGACTATCAGCCCGTTCGTGGTCAAGGCCATGGGCGCGCGCGCAGCACGCCGCTACTCGCTTACTGCAGAACGTTTTGATGGCCGCAAGGCCGCCGCACTGGGTTTGCTCAGCGAAGCCTATGCGCTGGACGAACTGGAAGCCCAGGCCGATAGCTGGATTACCAATCTGCTGCTCAACAGCCCGCAAGCGCTGGTCGCCTGCAAGGCACTGTATAACGAAGTGGGGGCTGGCGAACTGACACCGGCCCTGCGCCGTTCCACTGAAAGCGCCATCGCCCGAATCCGCGTCAGCCCCGAAGGGCAGGAAGGACTGCATGCCTTCCTGGAAAAACGCCAACCGTCCTGGCAGGTAGATCAATGAATATCCCCTCTCCCCAACCCTCTCCCCCAAGGGGCGAGGGAGCTATGCAGCCACCATTATTTACCCGCACCAATTCATCCCCTCTCCCCCTCGGGGAGAGGGCTAGGAAGAGGGGCAAGAACCCACAGGCATTCCAGG
>JACCDZ010008368.1_pt1 | contig 31936 bp, 26 predicted proteins | sample 7449551 | NCBI WGS metagenome assembly JACCDZ01 (sample SAMN15323452, study PRJNA562643) | freshwater metagenome | isolation source: river surface water | place: USA:Blue River Watershed | collected 2017-08-18 | reverse complement strand
TGCGCTGGCACGACCTGCGGCACACCTGGGCGTCATGGCACGTGCAGAGCGGCACGCCGCTGGCGGTGCTGCAGGAGCTGGGCGGCTGGGCCAGCCTGTCGATGGTGCAGCGCTACGCGCACCTGGCGGTCAGCCACGTCGCCGGGTGGGCCGGGAACATCGGCGGTACAAATCCGGTACAACCCGCACCCGTTGCCACCAATGAAAACGGCCCCGAAGGGCCGCTGTCAGAGGGAAAAACGGTGGGGTGGCTGATGGGACTCGAACCCACGACGACCAGAATCACAAGACGTTCCCATCAAGGCCAAGTATTGCATATCAACGACTTACGAGCGAAGAAGCGCGGGAGCGCTGCCTGATCCTCGCACAGCCCGGGCACACCCCGGGACAGATTGGGAACAGGCATCAGGTCCTGGCCGCCCCGTTGATCCGCTCGATCATCCGCATGCCGCCCAGGCCCAGCATGCCCAGCAGGATGGGGAACATCTCGGAGAGGTCGGCCGGGGCCAGGGCGATCGGGTTCCCCATCAGCTCGGCCACCAGCTTCGCCGCCGGCAGGCCCAGCCAGTTCCAGGCGCAGGCTGCCACGCAGACCCATCCCACGGCCGGCCGCCAGCCGCTCACGAACAGGCTGGGGTGCTGTGCCTCGGCCGCGTTGACGCCGATCTGGGCAAGCTCGCCGGACTGCTGAAGGCGGAGCAGTTCGAGCTGCGCGGCCGCGCGCTGGGCCGGGTCTGGCCACAGCTTGTCGATGAGCTTGCCGCCGATGTCGAGGGCGGCAGTGATGGGGTCGAGCGCCATTCAAACCTCCTTCAGATGTGCCAGGACGCGCGACGTCCAGCCCTTGCCGAACACGCCCCAGGTGGGCAGCGACACGTAGTAGGCCAGCCACTCGGCGCAGAACCGGGCGCGCAGGTGCGGAATCTGCATGGTTGAGATCGCCAGCAGCGTGTTCGGGCCCAGCGCGCCATCCGCCGCGGCACCGCAGGCCCGCTGCAGCACGCGAACGGCCATCCGGGGCCCGATGTTCACGGCGGCCGAGAACAAGGCCGGGGCCAGCGGCGCCGGCACAACATCGCAGCCGGCCGGTCCCCAGTAGTCGCGGCGGTAGATCTGGGCGGCCCGCTCGCGCGTCATGCCCTTGATGTCTTCCATGGGGTGGTCGCGCTTGCAGATCCCCATGTTCGTCTCGCCCCCCGGGTCCCTGGGATCGCACACATAGCCGCCCTCGTCGCGCAGCACGGCGGCCAGGGCCGCGTCGAATACGAAGTCTGTGCTCATGGCTTGGGGTCTCAGTCGTCGAGAGGAAGCGGGCCGGTCTCGGCAGGGATGCCAGTGACGCGGGACATCCAGCGCGTGGCCACCGCGCCGCTGTAGCGCAGCAGCACGGCACCGCCGTGCCCGGCCAGGCCTGACAGCGCGCCGATGCGCTCGGGGCTGATGCCGCCCACGTCGGTTGCCAGCAGCGCCGCCAGCACGCCGCAGAAGACCGCCACGGCGAAGTCGGCGAGCGGTCCCCAGACGCGGCGCCGGTATCCGCCAGCGGCCTGGCGCTGGGCGATGCGCACCAGGCCGCCCAGCGCGCCCAGCACAGCCGGGAGGGCCCAGCTTGGAACCCACTTCCAGGGGTCGCCCCCGCCAGTCGGATCAGCCATCGCGCCCTCCTTCAGGCCGGGCACGCCGCCGGCGTGGTGTCCCAGATCGCTGCTGTAAGCGTCGAGTCCTGGAAGTTGTTGCCCGTGAGGGTCAGCCCGGTGGTGGTGCCGTCTTCGTACCATGCCGCCGACAGTTCTCCGGTGCCTCCGTAGAGCCACGACCGCACCCATGCTCGGTTGTTTAAGAACTGAACGCGCGCGCTGGAGAAGGCGCCGTCATCGGTCTTGGAATAGAAGGCCCCGCTGGTGTTCGAGGCCGAGTCGGCGCCGGGGGCGTAGACCACGTTCCGGCGCACGATGGTGTCGGTGCAGCCAGCGCACCCGACGCCGCCGACGTTTGTGGTCATCATCATGATGTTGTCTTCAGCGATGACCCACCCGCCGCCGTTGTCGCCGACGATCATTCCCGACCCTGCGGTGTCGTCACCACCTCTGAACTTGTTGCACGCCACTCGGATCGGCAATGCGCTAGTCCCGCTGGAGCCGTACAGATTGACGTGATCGACGTATCCAGTGATGCGCCCACCCATGTTGTCGCGGGTCTCTGGGTTGCGGTAGCCGGTGTCCTGGCTCAGCGTCTTGTCGCTGACGTTGTTCGTGATCCGGGTCTGCGCGCTGCCGGCGGCGGCGTAGGGTCCTGCCCCGGTCGAGGTGACCGTGTTGAGCTGCACCATTTCGCCTCTGGGCTCAGGGCCACGGATGCCCCAGACAAGGTTCCTGTCCACGACGATGGGGTGCTCGGCGCCCTGGGCGTAGACGCCTGCCCGCACGTCGTGGATGGTGTTGCCGCCGATCAGCACGTCGTAGCCGGCGATGAGCACGCCGACATCGTTCGCCCAGTCCAAGAGCGTGGCGCTGGTGGTGGTCTCGCCGCACGGGCCGATGTCGTTGTTTCGGATAACCACCCCATGCACGCCGTCCGGGACCGTGATGCATGGGCCAGTCGGGTTGCTGATGCGCTTGCCCTCAATCACCTGCCCCGTCGTGGCGACGATCGGGCCGCTGGTGGCGTTGGCCGCGAACTGGGTAGTGGAGGTCGGCAACGTGTAGGCCGGCGCCGCAGCCTGGGTGGTTTCGTTGACCGTGACCTTGAACCCCGAGACGGTGACATCGAACACCGAACTCGGATTCGGGACCGGTTCATAGCCCAGCTCGACGTCGTTTGCGTACATGCTGTTGTTCGCCCAGCCCTGCGCCACGATGTAGTCGTTGAAGGGCTTCCACTCGATTTCATGGCTTCCCGTCCCGAGCTTCGTCACGGCTTGGAAGACGACGAAGTGCCATGGCAGCGTCCACGAATCGGTCGGCTCCGCGCCGCCGGTGTACCAGCTCGGCCGCGTGTTCGACCAGGTGCCGTCGGCGTTCTTCACGCGAGCATTCGGGATACCGTGATAGACGTCCCAGGCCCGGCCGCCGAGGGTCACGCGGCCGACGTAGATCTTCGGGTTGCGTCCGGTGCTCCCCAGGTTGTCTGCGGTGCGTCCGGCACCAGCGGCTTCCCACGGCGTGGGCACGCCGTAGCCGTCGCAGGACATCACCGGCATCATGATCTCGACGCGGCGGTCGGCCGTGGCCAGCGCGTTGGCATTCACGCCCAGCCAGTTGTCGTAGCTAAGGTGGCCGAGGCCAGAGCACGAGCCCTGGATGCTGGTGATCTTCGTCTTGAGGCTGGTGATCGACGACAGCAGCTTCGGGAGCTGGCCGCCGGTGGGCGCAAACGACGCCGAGCGGCCATAGGCCACCTGGGGGAACGAGATCACATCCTCGTTCGTGCTGTTGGGCCAGCTCCCTTTCAGGCGGAACGCCACGGTCCCGTCCAACTGCAGGCCCTTGATGCCCACCGACTGGCTCCAGCCGGTCCCGTACTGGCCGCCCCACACGTTGTTGACGGCCCGGTAGTCGCCGACGATGGCGTTCGGATATGCGGCGGTCTTGGTCGTCAGCACCTGGCCCATGGTGATGCTGGCGGGATCGACCTGGGCGGCGGCCGTGGTGGTGGGCGGCGGAGCCGAGGCGGCCGCTGCCACCGTGGTACTGAGCGTAGCGGTGCTGCTGACGGTGTCCGCCGTGGAGCGATAGCCCGGAGTGCACCCGACCTGGGCCTTCGTCGGCGTCCACGTGGGCCCGGTCTGCCCGGCGATGGGGGAGCCGCTGCACAGCCACTGTCCGATGACGGTACCGGTGAAGTTGGAGAAGGTGGCCGGCGTCGCCGTCAGCGTGGAGCCCTCCTGGGCCGTGCCGCTGATCGTCGCTGCGGTGGCCACGGTGATGCTCACGCCGGCCGATCGGGCGACAGCGACGGGAGGCTGCAGCCAGGCCAGCCGGATGCCGGCGGCGTCGCGGCACACGGCCGCCATGCTTGTGCCGGCGACCTGGCACGTCACGCCCGGCGCCGAATACGTCCCGGTGTCGCAATCGCACGGCGCGCCGACGTTGGCTTTCTGTCCGGTGCTCTTGCCCAGCGTCGTGGCGTTGACGATCGGATAGGCCGGCCGCGTCGGCTGCACGCCGGATGGCCACACGAAGAACTTGCGCGCCAGCTCATTCGACTGCGCGCCACCGCAGTCCCATACCTCGACCTTGGCGCCTGCGGTGGTGCTGTCCTGCTCGGTGTTCACACAGCGGCCGGGGACCGCTTTGCTTTCCAGCTGGAAAGTGGTTGACGTCGGCGTCGCCTTGTAGCTGGACCACAGGAACTCATCGCTGACGCCCACCGTCGACGAAGCCTGGAGATAGTACTTCGTCTGGTTGCCTGAGGTCTGTGCCGGGCCCGTCCGGACGTACCACTTGCCCAACGTCCATTGGTAGTAAGTGGCGCCGTTCACCACCACCGGAACATGCACGGAGATCTGCGCGGCCTTGCCGGCGACGCAGGGCTCGGAGACGACGGCGCCGGCGGCCAGGGCCAGGCAGTTTCCGGTCTTCTGGGTGGCGATCTGCTGGGCCTGAGCCGGCATCGCTGCCCACAGGATCAACGGCAGGATGAACGCATGGAAGAGCTTGCGCATGGTGGTCCTCTCTTGGTGGGCGATCTTGGGGGTGGTCACACTGCCGGCGTCGTGAGGATCTCGACCTCGTGCACCTTGACGAACGAGTTCGCCACATGGGTGTTCGAGTACGGAAAGTGATGGGACTCGGGCATGTACCAGATGTCCCAGCCGCCTAGCGAGAGGTTGATTCCGAGTTGTGACGGCAGCCAGGACTTTGGGTTTCGCTTCCACGTTCTGCACACATGGATTCCGTCGATGTAGTGGTCGACCATGAGCCGCCCGTATCGCACGTACAGCAGATCGTGCGGCTGGCCATCCATGATCAATTTCTTCAGATGGTGGACGTTGGCCTGCTTGAACAGACCGCCCTGAGACGATGCCGCGTCGTCCATCCACACCCCCCCGACATGGGGCACGCCGTTCGGGTCTAGGTGCAGCTTCCGATCCGAGGGTCTGATCGTCTTGAACCCTGAGGTCTTTTCGGTGTGGGTGTTGAAGCCGATCTCTTTGGATCCGGCGAAGAAGTTGACGAAGATTTCGAAGTCGTCTTCGTCCCACGGCTGAGTGCCACTGTTGATGGTGTCCCAGTCCGGAGCGATGTAGTACGTCCAGACCCCGAGCCAGTATCCGAGGGGCTCATCCGGGTGCGCTGCCTTGAATGCGCTGAATCCCTCGGCCGTGTAGTCGACCGGTGCGTCCTTCACGTGGTACCCCGTGACGGCGGGCAGCGTGACCCGCGCTCGGACATACGACACCTGGTGCATCTCGGGGTCGCCGAAAGTGTCCAGCGACCAAAGCTGGGCGCTGTAGAGCGACGGCGTGACAAGCACGTAGCCGCCGTCGCCGGCCGCCCCGATCTGGTTCTGCAGCTTGTCCGTCAGCGTGAACGACAGCTTGTTTCCTGCGACCGCATTGATGCGGCTGGTTCCGCTCCAGTTGGGCGCCCATGCACCACCGGAGGTCATGATCGACATGCCGCCAACGCAGTACGACGGCAGCGCCGTCTGGAGGACGAAGTTGGTCCCTTGCGCCGTATCGAACGGGTACGCCTGCGTCGGCCGAGCCGCGCCGAACCGATGAAACACGAACGGCCGATTCTGGGTTGCCACGCTGCCGTGGGCGAGCCCCTGGGAAAACAGGATTTCGATGGTGAGGCCGGTTCCGGTCTTCGCGCGCACATACCCGACGAAGGCCAGGGCGCCCGCCCCGACACCGGTCAACACCGTGCCCACTTCGACGGCGGCCAACGATCCTTCAACCACCCCGAAGTTCGCGTTCGGCGTCTCGATCCAGCCACCACCGTTGTGGGTGTTGAGCGTGATTCCGCCACCGACCGGCTTGGCGATGCAGAGGTGTCCCAGCGTGCCGGTCTGAACGCTGGCCTGCAGGCGCACCGCGCCGGCTTCAAAAAGATGCGATGACGGTGACGTCGCGTCGCCTCCGATCGGGGCATAACACTGGATCTCAGTGTTGATCCGACCTTTCCCGGGACCGATGTAGCCGGACCCGTCCCAATACCCCTGATACGGGTTGAATGCAGCGGCCAGCTGAGCGGTATTGGTCACCGCCACTTCACCTGCAGCCGTGGCTGCGGCGGCCGTGCCGAACTTGTACAGCTTCCCGACCAGGCCGCGCTTGAGGTCATCGACCGGCGTGCCCATTGGAGGGAAACCAGGGGCCTTGCGGTCGAGCGCGCCGTCGTCAACGTTGGCGATCCCAAGCGCGCTCTTGATCTCGGAAACCTGCGCGGCGCCGACGGAGGACGATGCGGCTGATGACGATCCGTGTTTCATGTGTGTCAGCTTTCGAGAAAGAGGCCGGCCCCGCTGTCGAGGTAGAGGCCCTGGCCGTTGTCGAGATAGAGGCCGGTGTCGGAGGACTGAGTCGTCCCCGACGAAACAATCGGCCCCACGGTGATGACCTGGGCACCGAGCCCGTTTCCGATGCTCCAGAACTGCGTCCACTGCAGAAGGTGGCCGGCCCACTCGGGCAGCAGCAGCAGCGAATCGCTCGTGCCGACATTGAGCTCAAGGCCAACTTCGGGAAGGTCCAGGACCGTCCAAATGCCGTAGTCGCCCGTGGTGCCGTCCGAATAGATGGCCTTGACCACCGTGGCGTACTCGCCGACCGTCAGGCTCCCGCCGACGACGGCGTGGGTCGCGACGGAGACGGGGGCGGAGGACCCTGCTTCCGTCACCTCGAAGGTGATGCTGCCCGGAAGGTCCGACCAGTAGGTGACCGAGACGCGCGTGGTACCCGTCGGGATGGAGATCGACAGCGCCGTGCTGCCGTCGAAGTCGCCGAGGTCGGCGCCGGACTGGTCCAGCAGCCGCGCCACGGGGCTGCCCGTCACCGCCGTGGGCGTGATTTGGTAGGTGTGGTCCGCCAGCAGGTCCAGCGTGAAGCCGCCCGACGAATCGGTGATCACGTGGGCAGTGGTGGACGGCGCACCGATCGTGATGGGTGCGCCCGTTGCCGGAGCAGAGACACCCGTCGCGCTCACCACCCACACCGTGGGCGTCCATGTGCCGGCGCCAGGCGCCAGGAACGTGATCGAGGTGTCAGTCGATGAGACCGGCTCCGCGGCCCCGACGCCAGCCAGCTGAAACACGTAGAGCCAGGGCTGGATGGTGCCGGCATTCACCGGCGGCGAGCAGGTGACGACGATGTCACCGGCCGGCGTGAGCTGGGCGACGATGCCCTGCGCGGGGCCTGGTACTGGGCCGCCGCTTCCGCCAGAAACCGCGGCGCCCACCCGGTAGATTCCGGGAATGTCCAGCGCCTTGCCGGCGATGATCATCTTTGCGGCCACCGGCACCGGTGCCGATCCTGGGATGCTGATGGTGCTGTCGGGCAGTGCGGCCGCCGCGGCCTTCACCGTCGGATCGAGGTCCAGCGACGAGAACAGGAAGGTCTGCTGGGTGTCCGGAAAGTGCAGGTAGGTCAGGTCGGACATGTGCGCCTCACAGCATGTTCTCGACCCAGGCCGCGTTGATCGCGCCCTGAAGCCTGAAGGACACCGACCCGGGCGCCGGTACGCTTCCGTCGGCCCCATAGAGCACTGGCTGCAGTCCAGCCACCAGGCGCAAGGTCTTGTCGGCCCGCAGATAGGCGGCATCAGCGGACGTGATCGCCATCTCGTCAAAGATGCTCAGCGGTAAAGCCAGGCTTAAACGCTGGCGGCCTTCCATCGTCGACCCGTAGCGGGCCAGCGCGTTGACGGATGCGAGGGACGCGGGGAGCGTGATGAGATCCCTGCCCGCTGCATTGCGCAGCACCATGGTGAGGCCCACCGTGAATGCTCCCTGGACGATGGGTGGCGTGTTCGTGATCGTCAGCGGGTAGGTTGATGCACCGAGCGTCACGCTCCCGCTGGTATTCACGACAAACGGGGGTGCGGTGGCCGGTGACGCCTGTACCCAGAAGTCGGCATTGATCATCAGCACGCCTCGATTGCTGATGTTCACGATGGTCCCGGCCAGCTCTCGAAACGGGATCGTCTGGGACACCACGCCCGAGTCGTAGGTGATGCGCTGGGAAGGCAGGAAGCGGGTCGCCGCACCGACCTTGATGTACTGGCCGTCGAGCTGGGCGCCGAGGCCGAGGATCACGTTTCCGGCTGCATCCTTGATCTGCAGACCACGCGCATCGATCTGCTGAGCAGTCAGGGTGCCCGTGATATTGGCGGCGTCGACCTTCAGGTTCTGGATGTCGGCATTGACCGCTTCGAGGGCCGAGGTCGACATCGATGCGGCGACGATAGCTCCCTCAACAATCAGGTTCGTCGACATCATGAGGTCGACCCGCATGGCGGCGAACCAGCAGGATTGCGTCCCGGCGTGCGGCTGGTTGATCCAAGGCCCGACACGCCATCGCACGGCACCTGGGGAAGGCTGGGCCGTGCCGCCGAGCTTTTGCCAGGCCCCCGCCGGTGATGTCTGGGAAGCCACCAGCTTCGCCGTGGTTGCCCGGCCATCGGCATAGTCCTCGTACACCACGATCCCGACCTGAAGGCCGGTGACGCCCGCATTCGCCCAAAGCGACAGGCGGTAGCTGTCCGATGGGTCGACGTTGAAGGAGCGGCCCGAAATGCAGTCGCGGCCCTGGAACTCTGCGCAGAACGAGACCGGGCAGTTTGGCGGCGCCGAGCTGGCGGTGGCCGCCGCGCGCTGCTTGAAGTTGGCCCAGGCTGCAGCGCCACCGGCGAATGTCGGGTCGTTGACCAGGCGCCCCAGCTCCAGCGAGTTGGCCAGGTCCTGGGCCTCGACCAGCAGAGAGCCGAACATCGATCGCTGCAGGAGCTGAAGCTCGACATCCACCGCCGCGCTCTTCGGACCCTCCACGCCGTCGTAGCTCTCGAAGGCCAGCCAGAAGCGCATCTTCTGGCCGGGGTCGATGAAGATGCGCGTGCTGGCAGCTGGCTCGCCGATGCCTCCCAGGCTCACGGCGTTGGCAACGAGGGGAGCGATTCCGCCCACCCACGTCGCGGCGTAGACGATGACGCGCCCCGGGCCGTGCCCGATGGTGTAGCTGGCCGCCGTCCAGTTGATGGTGGCCTGGATCGCTCCGGCCACGGCGGAGACACCGACCGGCGCGGGAGGCTCCGTCAGATCCTTGACCACATTGCCGGCGCGGCCCGCCGCCGTGGTTGCTGCGACCAGGGCCGCGGCCACCAGGCCGTTCATCAGCACCGTGTCGGTGGCTGGAGATGGCGACGGAGACGGGGATGGCGACGGCGTGGGGGCCGGTGAGACCCCTCCACTGCCGCCACCGACCGCGCCGGCATCGAACAACCGGGGCGCGCCGGTGGTGGAGTCGAAGCCGAGCAGTCGGCCGCGCCGGTCCTCCACGCTGGGCAGTTCGGGGATGCCGCCAAGATCAGGCACCCGCAGCGTGGACTGGATATCCTCTTCGATCTGCTGGATGCCGATGGTCTGGCGGTCGAACTGCTCCTCCATCGCCTCGGGGTAGAACCCGCCGCGGTTCTGCAGGTCGAGAGGCTGGATCGCCGGGACCGTGCGGCGGATCTCCAGCTTGTAGCCCACCGGAAGCGGCGCCGTGGTGCGCACCGTGCCACCCGGGGTGTCCGCCTGGCCTGCAAGCAGATCGACGCTGTAGTGCAGGCCACGCTGAAGCGTCTGTCGGGTGCCATCACTGCCGACGCGGACGACCCGGATATCGTCCTCGCTCAGCACGCGGAACAGGAAGGGGAAGGCCGTTGCGGCGCCGTCGCCCGCGAAGGGGCCGGCGGTGCGGGCTGCGTTGGTGACGGTCATGCGCGGGGCTCCATTGCCCCGGCACTGTCTGACAGCCCGGCGGAACCGGGGGGACGACTACCGCCCTTTCTGGAACCCGAACGCCAGCGCCGCGGCTCCCTCCACCGGGTTGGTCACGTCGCCTTCCGCGATGGCCTTGGCGCCCTGGATGGTGCGGTTGATCTGGGCTGCCGGCAGCGCGAACAGTTCGCCGGCCACGTTGATCACGGCGCGCGCCAGCCCCGCATCGAACTCGCCTTGCCCCACCTGCTGCGCCAGCTTGGTCACGTCCTGCACCATGCGCATGCCGGTCGGGCCTGAGTAGCCCATGGCGAATTCGTTGGTGCCCGTGGCCCACTGCACGGCGCCCGAGAACTCACGCACGCCGACCATCAGGCCCATCAGGTAGCTGATCTCCTCGGCCGCCAGCTTGTGGGCGATCTTCTCCACGTCCCAGTCATCGTCTCCGCCGCCAGGCTGCAGCGCCTGCTTGAGCATTGTCGAGAGCACAACCGGCACCACGTAGAGCATCAGCATGTCGGCCGCCACCTTCGCTTTCCCCTGGGTGCGCACGGACACAATGCCCAAGTTCAGTGCGGTGTTGAAGAAGCTGTAGAACGTCGTGAAGAGCTTCTGGGCCGGCCCACCGCGCTCGACGGCCGACAGGTCCTTGATCTGGCCGCCGCCCTGGCTGTCGATCACGGCCTGGTCGGCCAGCGACACCGAGCGTGCGTCGTCGTTGCCCTCAGCGATGGCTTTCTCGTAGGCGCCCCACCAGGTCGGAAGATCCACCGCCATCTGGGCGCGCAGCATCAGGGCATAAGCCCCAGCGTTGATGATCGCCCGCGCCCGTGTCTCGCCCTTCACCTGGTTGCGCACTTCGTTGAGCTCGCGCAGACGGGTCAGTGACCGGGTCCGCATGAAGTCAGACTTGCCGGTGACCTCGCGATAGGTGCTCTTCGGGGAACCGATGACCTTGGCCAGGCCCTTTCCGATCCACGGGGCGCCGACACGCACGATGGACTGCGTGATGCCCAGCGGCTGCATGGCCGCGCTCATGACGTTGAAGCCCAGGCCGGCCACGCTGACACCCTGGCGGATCGCGGCCATGAACTGCTCGCCGTTGGCGCGCGTCTTGTTCTCGCCCTGGGCCACGTCCTCAAGCCAGTGCTTGATCTGCTGGTGGGCCTCGGCGCCGTAGTGGTCGCGGATGACCTCGGCCACGGCGTCCGACTTCATCAGGCGGTTCGCGTCGATCAGGAACTCATGCCAGGACAGATCGTGGATCACCTCCTGCACGCCGTTGTAGAGGCCGTCCATTGAGTAGAGCAGCGGGCGGCCCATGATCCGGTCGGCCCGGGACTTCGTGAAGCTGCGCCGCGTGGTCGCGCTGGTGTAGGCGCCCTTGAGCTGTGCGGCCGCACCCTCGGCGTCGGCATGAGCCTCGGCCCGGGCGCTGCGCGCGGGGTCGTACTTGACGGGGTAGTAGCCGCCGCGCATTTCACCGAAGCGAGTCTGCACCGGGCGGGGCTCCACCCATTCGGGCTCCTTGCCGTAGACCCGGCGCTCCTTGGCGGCGATCTCTGGGCGGTAGCTCTCGAAGTGGTCCCAGATGCCCTGCACCACCTTCCACTCCTCGGCGGTGGCGGCGTCGAGCACAGGCTGGATGTGGTCCATGGTCCAGCGCTCGCCATCCAGCAGCCGCTGCAGGTTCCCGTCGTTGCCCGTGTTGAGCATGATGGCCAGCCGGGCCTCGCGGTTGAGGCTGCGATTGATCGTCGGGAAGAACTGCTTGACGTCCTTGCCCTTGAGAATGGGCGCGAGCAGCGCGGACAGCTCGGCCGTGGCCTTGGCGCGCATCGTGGTCTCCCGGTCGCCGGCCTCGTTGGCCGGTCGCATCAGGCGCTCCCACATCGGCCCGCCGTCCTGGCCGCCGTCGAGGATGCGAGCCAGCATGCCGACCTTGAGGTGCGACGCCCAGAACCGCTTCGCGCCGCGCTTCGTGGCATCCCAGGGCGTGTTCCCGGTCAGGTTGTCGGCCCGGCGGTCTCCGGCGTGGTCCTTGATGCTGGTGACCAGCTCGGCCTTCACCGCTTCGAAGGCCTTGGCGTCCTTGGCCGTCAGCAGCTTGTTCTTCAGGCGGCCCAGGTGCTCGATCTGCTTGACCGAATCCCGCAGGCCGCGCAGCTCCTCGACGGTCATGTCGCGGTAACTCTTTCGCTGGGCCTCGCGCAGAAGATCGGGCGCAATGTCGGGCTCCAGGCCGAGCGCCTGCTGGGCGGCCACCCACTCGGCCAGGCTGGCGCGCCGGTCGGCGGCCTTGTCGCCTTCGGGCCGCAGTGCATAGCGCTCCAGCAGCTGCTCGATCTGGTCCTGGTAGGCGGCGTCTAGGGTCTTGCTGCGCTTGTCGAACTTCCGGAAATAGGCCAGGGCCTGCTCGACCTCATCCCGTGCGGCTTGCGCCGCCTGGGCCGCGCGGTGGCTGATGAGCTGGTTCCGCTTCTGCGTGGCGGCCTCGGGCATGTCGCCCTTGCGCACAGCCTCGGCGGCCAGGCGCCCGGCGCGCGCCGCGCTGGCACTGAACTGGCGCGGCTGCACGTCGCGGACCTTCATGCGGGCAATGGTCTGGGCCGCGAACTCCTTGGCCGCCCGCGTCAGCACGTCGACCGTGCGCGCATGCCGGCCGGTGCCCTCGACGGCGTTGACCTTGGCGGCCTTGTCCAGCGCGGCGGCCTCGGCGGCGAGCACCCGGGCCCGCATGTCGTTGTGCACCGCCGCCTCGGCGGCCCGCTCCTGGGCCTCGGGATTCGACACGTCGCCGTGGCGCTCTAGCACCCTCTGGTCGGTCATGGCCTGGATCAGGTCGGCGGGATCCTGCGCGGCGGCCAGGGCCTGCACCAGGGCGTCGGCGCTGTCGAAGGCCTCGCTTCCGTCGGGGTTCAGGAACAGGCTGGCCACGATCTCCGGGTGCTGGCCCACGGTGTCGCTGGTCATGTGCAGGTCCGACAGCCGGCGCCACACGGCGTCCTCCTCGGTGCCGTACATCTCGCGCAGCACCTGGGTGCGCAGCCGGCCGCTGGCCTCGGTAGTGTCGATGCTCTCGACGGCCTGCTCGCCCGGCTTCACCTGGGCCTGCTTGCCAGTGAGATAGGCCCAGGCCCGGTACACCGGCTGCGCCATGACCTCGGCGCGCACCTCGCGCTCCACAGCCTTGCGCTTCGCCGCCGCCTCGGCCTGCAGCCGCTTGAGGTAACGGCCCTTGGCGTTCGTCAGCCACTGCATGTCCCGCAGGCTGCGGGCCTCCAGGGCGGTCTGCGCGTCCTGGGTGGCCTGCATGGCCATCTCGTGCAGGGCCTGGAAGTCCGCGCCTACCTTGGCCGCCTCCTCTGGGGTGGAGATGGCCAGGCCCAGGGCGGCCGAGGCCTCGGCATCCTTGATCTGGTCGGCGGTGGCCAGCATGCGGTCCATCACGCCGCGCACGTCGTCGCTCAGGTCCACATTCAGCGCGGACAGCTTGCGGTAGACGTTGACCAGCCAGGCCCGGAAGCGCTGGAAGATGCCCTGCAGCTCAACGCTGGGGGCCTTGCCCTCGAAGAGGTAGCGCTCGAAGCCGCGGGCGAACTTCTCGTGTGCCTCGCGCTGCTGCTCCAGGCTCATGCTGTGCCAGGTGTCCATGGCGCTGCGTCCATCCTCGCCGCGGACCCCGAACCAGTCCAGCAGCTTGGCCATGTCGGCCGCGATCTCGCGCTCGCCATCGCTGACGCCAGCGCCTTCGGCGATCTGCGCCTGGATGCGGGCGGCCATGTCGGCCTGCACGTGCAGGAAGAAGTGCCCACTCTCGTGCAGGAAGGTGCTGAGGTCCGCGCCCTTGAGTAGGGCGATGGTGTTCGTGCCTGGGCTGAAGGTGCCGCGGGCGTCCTGGTAGAAGCTGTCCCCGTGGCGTTTGACAAGGCCGTCCCGAGTGAATACATTTCGGGTGCGCGGTGGAGAAAACGATGCAAGGGGATGAGTCCCGGAGTCGCCACCCGCCGAAGCCCCCGCCACGGCCGGGGCTTCATTGTTTCTGGCGTAGAACTTCGCTCCCGGGGTTTTCGCCGCCGCTGCCCATCGCGCCTCCAGGCGCTGCACAGAGCTCTGGCCAGCGCTTCCGTCCAGGGGCGTCACGGTTCGAATGCGACCTTCGCGAACGCCGACGATCAGCGGGGCACCCGATGAGCTCGTGGCATCGATCGCCACATCCACGCCACCATCCTTCCCAGGGGTCGCAAACAGTGGGTCAGCCAGCAGCGCCGGCAGGTTTTCGAAGACGGCGGATGGCACAGCGCTGTGCTTGGACTGGATCGCAGCCAGGTAGGTGCGAGGAAGAACCAAAACGGCATCCTTGATCCCGAGCGTGCGCAATGCCGTCGGCGTTGGCATCCGAGGCTCCTTGGCCTGTGGATTCGCGGCCGCTCGGGACATCGATTCACGCCACTGTGCGGTGGCCGCTTCCGTCGGGGTTTGCTGCCCCTGCTGGTCAAGCATCCCCCCCAGCGGTGATGCAGCAGTGATCCGCATCGGGTACCGGGCCGCCAGTTCCTGCGCCGTCAGGCCCTGCCGGGCGGCCTGCACGGCGTACCAGTTGGCCACCAGGGCGGCATAGGGCCGGTTCGCGTCGGCGTTGAATCGGCCCGCAGCCTGGAGCTGGGCGGCAATGTCGGCTTCCACTGCATCGCGGCTGGCCCGGAATGCGGTGTCCTGCCCGTGCTCCGCGAGGGCCTTCTCGACCTCGGCCTTGAGCTGCTCGGCGTGGCCCTGCATGTAGGCCTCAGCCTCGGCCCGGGACATGCCGCCGGCCTCGGTCTTGAGGTGCGGCAGCAGGCTCTGGGCGAAGTCCTCGCCGGCCACTCGGGCCGCGAACTCGGACACCGGGATGCGAATGTCGGTGCCCGTGGCCTGGGCCTGCTGGATCTGCTCGGCCACGGCCGGGGAGGCCTGGGCCAGCTTGTCGGCCAGGCCGTCCTTCAGCGCCGCCGGGTCGATGTAGACGTCCTGCACGGGGCCGGACTCGGTAGCCGACTGCATGAAGGCCTCGAAGGTGTCGGCGTCACGCTCGCGCAACTTGGAGGCAGCCGCCAGCTTGGTGAGCTCGGCCAGCTGGTCGGCCTGCTGGGTGGCCTGCTCAGCTCGAGCAGCATCACGCTGCGCCCGGGCCGCCGGGCCCATCAGGGCCGCGATCCGCGAGGAGGACGCAGACATCACCTCGCCCGGCGTGCCAAAGAACTCGCCGAAGGCCTCGGCCAGGATCTGCCCGGGCTGGATCTCCTGGCCCGCGGCCAGTTCGCCACCGGCCTCGCCGGCCGCCCCCATGCCGGCCTGGATGGGCACCTGCATGGCGATGTTGGCCAGCTCCTGCGCGAGTGGCCGCCCGACCAGCTTGCCGGCCACCACCTTGGGAAGCACCATCTTGCCGGCGATGCCGGCGCTGGCCGCATCGAAGGCGCCCACCACGCCGGCATGGCGCGCGGCCTCGCTGGTGATCTTGGCCACGATGGCCGGATCGGCCATGGCCTTGCGCAGCGCTTCGGGGTTGGAGGTGTCGACGCCGGCCGATCCCAGGGCTTCGATGACGCTGGACGCGAAGTCCGTCACGAAGGAATTGGCGCCCATCGTCGCCGCGGCGCCGGCCGGGCCCGCGGCCATGGATGCCGGGATGGCGGCCAGCATGCCGGGCCCGGACTGCACCATCGACTCGGGGCCGATGGACAGCAGCACGTCCAGCGGGTGCTCGGCGAAAGCCTTGAGGCCCTCGCCGAAGGTCTTGGCGCCGAGCATGCGCTGGGCCGCCTCCGGTGACGGGATGGCCGCGCGCTGCACCTGGTTGCCGGCCACTGCCTGGGCGGCCTCGACCGTGTTGACCTGGATGGCCGGCGTGACGCTGGCGCGGAACTTGGCGCGGTCCTCAGGCCCCATGCTCAGGTACTGGCTGGCGATCACGCCCAGGCTGGACGGATCCGGCGTCTCCCCGCGCGCCAGGGCCGCATCCACGGCGTCGAGCTGCTGCTGCGCCATCGACTGGTCGAGCAGCCGAAGCGTGGGCACCATGGACTTCAGGCCAATCCATCCTCGCTTGAAGCTGTTGGCCGTGGTCTCCAGCATGCCCAGGGTCTGGACGTCATCGTGCGCCACCCGGGCCTTCTCCACGTCGGCCAGCAGCGAAGCCGTCGCGGGCGCCACCCGGGCCAGGCCGTCGAAGTCCACGGCCTTGGCCGCCACCTCGGCCTTGAGCGGATCGGGGTGGGCCCGCACCGTGTCGACCGGCACGCCGGTCTGCCGGGCAATGCGCCGCAGCTCGGCTTCCTGGTCCGGGTTGGCCGTGGCCGCCTGCCGGAAGCCGATCTGGGCCTGGGTGCTGGTGTCGCGCTGCCGCGCAGCCAGGAAGGCGGTCACGCCGGCGTCAAAGTCATCGCTCATCAGAAGGACCCCGTGGCGCCGCCCTGCCGGGCCCCGCCGTTTTTCATGTGGAACCAGGCCGCCAGCACGTCGCCGTCGGATGGGTCGTCGACCCCATTGCGCTTGAACGCGCCGCGGATCGCTTCGCGGTCGGCGGCCGGGATGTCGTCCACCTTCGCGGTCAGCATGGGGCCCTTGGTGGTCGAGAACCAGCCGCGGAAATCGGTGCTCTTGGCGAACAGTCCATCGATATGCGCCGCCACCTCGGCGTCGGTCATCTTCTTGCCGCTGGCGGCCTGGGCCGAGAGGATCGACTCGTTGATGAATCGCCGGATGGCGCCCACCTGGGCGGACTCTTTGGTGGCGTCCTTCGGGCTGGGGTCCATGCCCAGGCTTCGCATGCGGTCGTCAAGCGTGGAGCGGATGGCCTGGGTGTTCAGGTCGCCGGGCGTCTCGCCGGCCGGCTTCTGGTTCAGCAGCTTGGCACGCTCGCCCGAGAAGTGCTTGAAGTCCGAGTCGGACAGCTCGGGCCGCAGTTTCACCAGCTCGGCCTCGCTCAGGCTCTTGAGCACGGACGGATCGGACAGCCGCGCGTAGAGGCTAAGGTTCGTCTGCACCGGTTCGCGCTTGGCCAGCGTCGCCGCGAAGCCGTAGACCTTGGGAAGATCCTCGCCCGGGATGGCCTGCCGCTCACTCGGCGTGAGCACAGACAGGTCCCCGCCGGCCTGGGCCACCTTCTGCAGCGCCGTGGCCGTGGCCTGGTCGTCCTGCTCTTTCTGGCTCTGCATGGTCGAAGCGTGCCGGCGCTGCAGCTCGGCCCGGACCCATTGCCGCTGCTCCGGCGAGGCGTTCGGCATGGCCTTCTCGGCCGCCGCCATCATGTCCTCGACCGTGGCCGGCGTCGGCTTGCCGGCCCCAGCCCCGTATTCCCGCATATTCTTGGTCACGTATGCCTGGGTCTCCTTGGGCACGTGGTCCAGCCAGTTGCCCATCCCTCCGCGGTAGCTGGCGGCGGCCTCCATGGCCTTGCGCACAGCCCCGGGACCGGCGTTGTAGGCGGCATAGGCCAGGTCCAGGCGGCCGAAGGTCTGGAGCTGCTTCTCGAAGTAGGCCCGGCCGAGCGCCTTGTTGTACTCGGCGTCGTTGAGCCAGCGCTCGCGATCCCACGCCACGCCGGCCAGCTTGGCCGCCTCGGGCCCGGTGCCCTCCATGACCTGGGCGATGCCGACGGCGCCGGCCTTGCTGGTCAGGGGCTTGCCGTCGGCGCCGAACTGCTTTCCGCGGCTCTCGGTTCCCAGCAGGATGTTGAATGCCCGGTCGCTGTCCTTCGGGATCACTGTCGGCGCCGCTTGCTGCCACGCGACATCTGCCGCCTTCATGGCCTGCTGCTGCTGCATCTCCTTCGTGATGCCGCTGCGCACCTTCAGGATGTCATCGGCGTCCATCTGGGGAGCATGCTTCTTGAGGTAGAGGTCGGCGGCATCGACGTTGCTGCGCTCCATCATGTCGGCCAGGGCCAGCGTGTGGGCGTTGCTCACGGCCTTGCGGGCCTCGCTGTCGGCCAGTTCCTGGCTCAGTCCCAGGGCGCGGGCCTTGGCGCGCACCGCGGCGTCGATCTGGGCCGCACCGGCCTCCACGGCCTTGGGGTCCTGCCACCCCGTGGCGATCGCGCGCTGGGCGTTGGCGATGCCGCCGTCGTAGACCGACACCTGGTAGGTCCGGAACTCGGAGGCGACGTGCCGCTGGGCATCGCCATAGATCTCGGAGCGCAGGCCCTGGGCTGCCCGGGCGAACGCCTCGCGCTGGGCGTCATTGCCGAGGCCGGCGGCCAGCTCGCTGGTGGTGTCGTCGAACTTGGTGGTGTACTCGACGTGCAGGGGCTTGCCATCGGCGCGCTGCAGGGCCTGGATGCCCTTGGCATTGAGGTAGCCCTCCTGGCCATACTTCAAGTCGAACTGCCGCTCCTTGGCCTGGTTGACGGCATCGAGCACGCGGATGTCGTTGGCCTGCCGCTGGGCGTCCTCAGCCATGCGGGCCGCGTCCTCAGCCATGCGGGCCGCGGCCTCGCCGGCACCCTGCACGGCCTGGCCGAGGCCCTGCGCCTGGCGGGCCCCGATGGCTCCGGCGCTCGGGGCGTCCGATCCGGTGAAGGCCCGCGGAGCCTGCGCCCCTCCGCCCTGGGTCAGGTGGTCATAGGTCGGTACGGTTGGCATGGCTTACCTCCGGGCCCGGACATCGGCGCCCGTGCGAGAGAACCGCTTGCCGCTGGCGTCGCCGGTGTCTGCGTCATTCGAGAACGCCCCGGCCTTGTTCAGGCTGTACCAGCTCGATGCCACGCGGCCTCCCTGGTCGATCAACGTCGTCAGCGCGCTCATGCCCGGGCTGATGGCGCCGGCCGCCGCGCGGCGCATCGTCTCGTCGTTGCGGTAGTTGACGGCCTGGGTCCGATAGCCGAAGGCCGCGGCGACGGCGTCGGCGTGGACGGCATTGGCGTCGATCTCGCCGAGCGTGTCGGTGGAGTTCAGGACCCGCTGCGCGCTGGCGCTTCCCAGGTCGACACCGTTGGCCGCCATGGACGCGACCTGCCGGTCCTTGAGCGCGCTGACCTGCATGCGGTGCGCCGACTCTCGGCGCAGGCCGGAACGCATGGCGGCGTCGGCGCCCATCTCGGACATCCTGGCATTGAGGGCGGCCAGGTCCGCCGCGGCCTCCTGCTGGTTCTTGGCGTCGACGCTGGCATACCAGGATCCGACCGTGCTGGCCGCAGCACCGAATGACTGCGCGCCAAGCGCCGCCGTTGCATTGCACATGGGTGGGGCTCTCCTTTGCGGCGCAGTGTGGTGCGCCGACCCCTACCCGGGGGGACGACTACAGGGCGAAGGACCGGAATGCCAGGCCCTGCACGCCGAACGGCTGCGAGCGGCTGTCGACCGTGAAGCCGATGGACCGCAGCCAGCGGATGCTCCGCGTGTTGCGCTCGTCCACCATGTTGAAGAGGTGCGGATAGCTCGATGCCCAACCGGCCACCACGCGCCTGCCCTCTTCCACCATGAAACGCGGGTGCCTGCTGAGCGCGTCGGTCCCGAGCAGCCACGGCACGCCGCTGCCGTCCAGCAGGCAGACCGGTGCGCAGCCGAGCACAGCCTGGGCCTGGCCGTCGATGTCGATCACCATGGGTGCGTCGCTGCACTGGACAGACATCGCCAGGGAGGACAGCACGTCCACGCCGGGGCCGTGCAGGGCCTGCAGCTCGGCCAGGTCGGCGGCCCGGAGGTTGGCCGCGACGTGCTCGATGTCACCGGCCTGCAGGGTTCTGAGGAACGGATCAGCCACCGAATGCCACGTCCAGGGTGATGCTGGTGATGGTCAGGGGCAGCGGATCCGACTGGCGCACGCACCATTGACCCTCGGCGTCCCACCCACCGGACAGCGCGGTGATCTCGATGCTGCCGGTGTAGAGCGACGGCGGGGATCCCAGCGGCTCGGTGGTGCGCTGCTTGAACTCGACGAGGCGGTCGAAGCGTGGTCCGAACCAGATGCCGCTCGACTTGTGCACGCGCAGCCAGGCCTTGTTCAGGGCCTTCGGCACGCCCTGCCCCATGCCAGGAACGCGCTCATGATAGACCGGCAGGCCCTGGGCCTCGCAGGCATAGGGCAGGCCCACGTGCACCACGCTGGCGGCCGCGGGCAGGCTGATCGCGCCGGACACCACCTTCTGAGGCTTGACCACGGCGCCGTCGGCCAGGATCGACACGGTGCGTCCATCCAGCCATGTCAGGCCGGTGACGGTCTTGGTCGGCTCCCCGCGATAGGTGGCCCCGCAGTCGACGAAGAAGGCGTCGGCGAGGGAGCGGAACGCCCGGCTGTGCATGCGCTCGATGGTCCGCGTCTGCTGCCCGCGCAGCTGCCGACGGGCCACGATGTAGACGGCATCCTCCTGGCCCTCGGGGACCACGCACACGGATTCGACGGCGCCATCGGTGTCGATCCACGAGAAGCCTCCGATGCCCTGCCCGGGGACGTAGGTCATCGCCAGCATGCGACCGTCGGACAGGACCGCCCAGACGATGGGCGTTGGGGTCTTGCTGTACGCCAGGTCGACCACCGAGGCGCCGTCGAGAAGGTGGCTGCAGCGGTGCATGAGGTCGCCTGTGACGAAGCCGCCGCCCTCCTGGCTGTAGCCGATCTCATGGAGGTGGGAGCCGCGTGCGGCCGCGTAGACGATGTTGGAGTTCACGATCAGCGGGCGCACGTCGCTGGCGCCGACGTAGCTCTGCGGCTTGACTCGGAAGCTGCTCGGCGTGATGGCGTCGGCGTTCACGCTGGTGACGATCCACTCGGCCGAACCGGTCAGGGCCATGAGCGTGCCCAGCGGCACCAGGTGCTTGATGCGCGAGGCCTCCCGGGCGGCGGCCTTGAACTGCAGGGCGTCCGTGTCCTTGCTGGGCAGGCTGTAGCTCATGTCCGACTCGGTGCCGGAGCGCGTGGCGTAGAAGGTGATCGGGGTGTCGATCGAACCCGCGAACCAGCGCCTCTGCTCGAAGTAGGTCACGGCGCCCGGGCACCGCGTCGCCGTTGACGCGCTGAAGATCTCGCCCTGATGAATGGGAGGCGTGGTTCCCAGATCAGGCGCGATGTTGTCGTCGATGAACGACCCATCAGCCGATCGACCGATGTACCCGAACAGGCCGTTGACGCGCTTGTAGACCTTGTAGCCGTCCGCCCCTGGCACAGGGTCCCATGAAACCGTGTTCTTGGCGCCGTTGTCGAGCAGGTTGTTCTGCACCTCGATGCTGGTGCTGATCGATGACTCGGTGGCCCGATCGGTCGCGGTCACCGCGTAGACGTGCGATGTCGGAGTGCCTGGCGTCTGGCCTGCGGTGGCCGCCCCGCGCAGACCACTGGGAGGTGCCAGCATCGCTGCGAAGCTGATGAACTCCAGCGACCACGACGTGGGGCTCAGTCGCTTGAGCTCGGCGGGCGCGTGGGCCGTGTGCACCAGTGACATCACGTCGTTCGACTGCTCGTAGCGCAGGCCAAAGAGCTGCGAGCTCAGGTAGCGCGTAGCCACGGCCAATGGGATCCCGGGAGATGACTCGACCGTGGCGCCGAGGGTGTGGAATCGCAGATACCCCGGTCCAACCTCCAACGCCAGAGACTGCTCGTCGGAGAAGATGAAGGGGATCAGCCGCACCCTGGCATCGGCTGGTTGGCCGGGTGGCGCGGCATCGGCAACGCGCTGGAAGCCGGGGCGGCTGCTGATGGGGCCGTGCGGCTGGATCAGGAAGTTCCGGCAGCGGGCCAGGCCGGCGGCATGCTTGGCGTCCCCGATGGCGCCGAAGAACTCTGGGTCGAGCTCGCCGCCCGAGAAGCTGCGGGTGTAGGTCTTGGCGCTCATCGCTTCGTGATCCAGGAAGGACGGACGTCGGTGGCCTCGACGCGCTGCTGCTGGGCATCCACCGTTCTGGCTCGATCCAGCGCACCGAGGTATCCCTGGTAGGCGGCAGCCGCAGCCCGCCGTCCCGTGTCGTCGCGCATGACGGCGCCGGCGAGGTAGGAAGCCAGCAGCCAGGACAGGGCATCGACGAAGTGGGCCGGGAACCGCTCGGCGCCGACGACCCGGTACACGAAGCGCACGCGGGCATTGGCCTGGTTCGTGTAGATGATCGGCTGCTCTCGCTCGTCGATGCCGGCCTCGAAGAGTTGAGGCTCGTCGGTGTCGGGCGGCAGCACGCTCAGCAGCCGCAGGCAGCGCGCCGGCTCGGCGTAGACGTAGGCCCATGGCATGGACGAGGCCCCCATCAGCGTCATCGGAGCCGTGACGGTGGCGAACTTCCAGGCGTGGGCCTCAAGGCACGAGTCGCGGGCCAGTGGGTAGAAGCGCGCGCAGTGCTCGGCCTGGGCGCTGCCTTCCGGTGGTGAGATGCTGACCACGGTGGCGGCGTCGCCCAGCCGGGACAGCGCGAGATTGCAGATCGAGACGTCGGTGGTCATGGTGGTCCCAATGAAAAAGCGGGGCACAAGGCCCCGCGTCAAGCTCTCTCTCAAGGAACTCCGGTCAGGCGTCGCCCGAGCCCGTCAGGCCGGCCGTCTTGGACTTCGACGCTGCGATGGCATCGTCGGGCCGCGTGTCGGCCTTGGCACGCTTGCCGCCCTTGGCGCCGGCATCGTCGGGCCGCGCGAGCCAGGCGGGGGGGTCCTTGTCATCCGGCCATTCAACGGGCTGGCCGGGGTTGACCATGCGCCCGTTGTGGAAGGCGCGCTCCTTGGCGATGTACTCCATGGCTCAGCCTCCTCAGTTCTGGGCATCCGCGTAGGCGCGGAAGGCCGACGGGGTATCGGTCAGGAAGGCATTCACCTTCCCGGCGGTGAGTGCCGCAACGCCGGTGACCTGCTGCACGCCCAGGTAGCGCTCGTACTGGCCGATGGGCATGGGCACGATCGCCACCGCCTTGCCGGCGCCCAGGTTGGCCAGTGCCACAGGGCCGGTGCTGTAGTGCAGCGAGGCCGAGCCGTCGGTGGCGATGGTCGGCCCGTTGTCCGACACCAGCCGGAACTCGACCGTCGCGGCGCCGCCGGAGGTCACGGTGGTGTCCACCTGGATGACCAGGTAGGTCACCTCCTCGCCGCAGAACGGGTCGCGGGTGGCGTTGGGGCTGATGGTCTGGCCTTGCAGGTCGACCACGTCGCCCAGGTTGTAGGTGCCGGCGGCCCCGGTGTTGAGGGCGGTTGCGTCGGCAAACTCGGTGCGTTCGTCGAGGATCATGGTGGGGATCTCCAGTGAGGTTTGCCGACGATCAGGACACGGCGGTCTCGGTGTTGAGCAGCTGATCGACGCGCCGCACGGGGATGCCGCGGAAGCTCGTCATGATCTTGCCCTGCGCGCTCTCCTGCGTGGTGAAGCGCAGCAGCGGGTTGTTGTTGCTCTGCAGGTCGAAGGCGTCCATCGTGTCGCGGTTCATGTAGAAGGCCGCGCGACCGGCACCCAGGTTCGGAATGCGTCGGATGGCCTTGGCCATCATGTCGCCGATCACCGGGCCGGTGGCACCCGACTTGACCACGTTGGCCAGGCGGAGCTGGATGCGCACGAAGTAGCGCCAGTCACGCACGACCAGGCCCATGTCCTGTCGGTAGTGCGTGCGGTAGGCTTCCATGCGGCCGCCGTTGCCGTCGACGCTCTCGATGGTCACCTGGCCCTTGTCGGTCATCTTCACGCCGGCCTGCGAGCCCTTCGGGTAGAAGCCGAAGCCGGTGTTCTGCCCCCAGACGCACAGCCAGATCGACGTGCAGGCGCTGCCGGTGATGCCGCTCTCCAGGATGATGTTCTCGGCGTTGGCGGCGGCCAGCGAGTTGTAGCGCGGCGCCAGGCCCGTGAAGCCCTCGGGCTCGCTCGCCTCGTTGCCGTAGAAGCTGTAGCGGGCGACCTTCTGCGCGAATCCCTCCAGGAACGGGGTTTCCTCGCTCAGGCGCCAGGCGGCGGCGTTGCCGTTCAGGTCTGCCAGCGCCCTGTCGATCTCGGCGTAGGCCTCCAGCATGCCGCAGGACTCGCGGATCTTGGCCGTGGTGCTCTTCTGCGGCTGCACGCCGCCGTAGAGCTTGCGCCAGGTCGGCTCGGGGATGCCAGTGCGCACCGAGGTCTCGATGCCGGTCAGATCGGTGGCGGGCAGCAGCACCAGGTCGTCGTAGATCTCGTTTTGCTGCGCCAGCATCTCGATGACCGGGGCGATCTTCTCGTCTTCGCCGAGCCGGGCCTTGAAGTCCAGCAGGGTCGGATGGGTGTTGGCAAGGGTGGCCATGATGGAGGGGCTCCTGTCAGTTCATCTGGGATTGGGTATAGAGGTCCTTGGCGCTGGTGGGCGACGCGTTGCGCTGCCCGCTGACCACGGTGTCCTCGCTGATTGCCTTGCCTGCACGGGCCAGCAGGCGGATCACCTCGGGGTGACTGCCGAGCCCGGAGGCGGTGAGCAGGGTGCGGAGTTCGGGCGAACCGAAGGCATCCAGGGCCTTGCGCGCGATGGACAGGGTCTCGGGCAGCTTGTCGCCGCCGATCTCCTTGTCGACCTTTGCATCGGCGGCCCACTTCGACCGGGCCTGTGCCACCGCTTCGGTCTGGGCTTGCGCCGACCGCTGCTGCAGCTTCACACCCAGGTCGGCGATCTTCTGCGCCTGCTCCTGCGAGAGCTTCAGTTCCTTGGCCAGGGACTTGAGGTCGCCGCTCACCTCGCCGTCGAGCGTGACGCCCTCGGGTGCCGTGAAGTCGGCATACTCGGCCGGGGGCTCGGCGCCCTCGCCTTCCTTGGCCTTGTCGCCTTCGCCGGGCTTGCCTTCCTCGGACTTCAGCTCCTCGCCGCCGTCCAAGAGTGTGCCCGTCTCGCCGGGCTTCGTGCCCTGCTCGCTTTGCGTGCCGCCTTCACCGCCTGCCCCGCCCTCGGTGGGCTTGGCCGTGGTGCTGACGCCGCCATCTTGCTTCCCGGTCCCGGCGTCGGTGGAGCCCTGTGCCGTGGTGGCGATCAGCGTCGATTCTTCGCTCATGCGTGGTTCTCCTTGAGCATCAGGATGTATTCCTCGAAGTGGTCGGCCTCCAGGCGCTCCTGCAGCTCGATGCCGACGCTGCGCCGGCCCTCGCGGAAGAACGTCTCGGAGTTTCCGGTGTGGCTGCGCTGGTTCACTCCGGTGGAGCGGATCAGGCGGGCCAGGATGCGGCGGCCTCGCTTGTCCGAGACCAGCCAGCGGAGGTCATCGGCCTCGGCCGCCGCGGACTTCGCAGCGGCGTCAGCGGCAGCCTGTTCGGCCTGCTGGCGCGCGAGGATGTCGGTGGGGTCGTAAGCCATGGCGCGCATCGTCATGCGGCCGGGGAAAACCGGGGGGACGGTCAGATCGGCTTCTTGGTCTTCACACCGGGATGGGTGGGCTAGCGAGTAGGGAGGCGTCAGAACGCGCCAAGACACGCGCCGATGTGTGCGATGCCATCGCTGGAGAAGCGGCCCCAGAAGTCAGGAACCCTGCGGTCGGTCTGCTTGAACGTCAGGCGTGCATCCGATGCCGTGAAGAGCCCAGGCTGAACGATCGGCGCCGCATCCACGATGTCCGTGGCATCCGCCGCCAGCGGGGTCGCCCCCGTGGCGTAAGCAACGCCGCAATCTGCGAACGCATTTCGCCCATACCCGACCTGCGCCGGTGCGTTCATGCTGACGCCAACGGCGAGCCCTTGGAACAAGTTCCCGGAAACAAGCGTCCTGTCGGCTTGGTCGGACACGAAAAGGCCCGTAGCGCCTCCGCGCGTTCGCGCGAGAACTGTGTTGTGCCGGAAGGAACCCGAGTCGCCGAACATGGATATGAACGGGGAGAAGCCGTCGTATCCGGCGCACTCGAAGATGTTGGAGTACACGTCACTCCACGGACTCTGTGCATCGATGAAAAGGGCGATCCGCGATCCTCGCACGTAGTTCTGCCGCATGATCGTCCGGATCTGCGAGTTCACGCCCACGTTGTTGACAGACTGCACGAACGGGGCGGCCGGGTCCGAACCGAACCCAAGCATGATGTTGCGCTCGATGATGGCCAGATTGCCTGCTTGACTCGCAGGAGCGTCGAGCATGATCCCGTGCTTGCAGTCCCAAGTCGAGTGATCGATGTAGCAGTCATGGACCCATGTCAGCGTTGGGCAAACGCTGCCGAGACCTACCGCGTCAGATGCCGATTGACGCCCCCCCGGCGGGGTTCCAGTGATGATCGGCTCAATGCGAGTACCGAGGTCGCGGAAGGTGCACCACCCGACCTCTAGGTAGTCCCTGACGTTACCGAACACCCCATCGCCGCCGAGACCATCGAATGAGCACCCGAGCACCAATCCGACGGGGGATGCAAAGGCGCCTTGCGTCTCCGCGTTGATGCCCGCGAATGAGATTGCGTTATTGCCGATGTTCTCAAAATCCACCCCGATGAAGACGCCACTGACGCCCTCCACGGTTCCATAGGCCCCGCCTCCGCGGGCGTTGAGAACGATGGCGTTTTGCCCGGTGTTGCTGGCCGTGGTCTCAGACGTCGTTCGGTTGATGTTGCGCAGTTTGACGTTGTGCCAGATCACATCGCCGATGTGGTTGAACGTGCTGGACGCGGTCGTATGAATGGCCTCGATGATCGGCTTGGGTGCCGCAGGGTTTCCGTAGTCAGTGATGACGATACCTTGTCGATTCCCCAGGCCTTGTTGGCCCGTCAGCGGCTGGACGGTTCCACGAGCGAGCCGGAAGACGTCACCGTTTGCGCCAGAGTTCAGCGTCTTGCGCGGAGCTGCCTCGCTGGTGCCGGCATTGGAGTCGCTGCCGTTTGCATAGTCGATGTAGTACGTGGTCATCAGATCACCTCAATGACGGCGGCAAGGGCCGCGCTCCCAGTGGCAACGAAGATCGGCTGGCGCGCTCTGTCGAGGTCTGCCCACCGGAGATTCACCGCGTCCGTCGCGCCTTGAATGGCATCGACCTTTCGACCGCTCGACGACGTCACAGAGATCCCTGCATTGGCGTTGGTCGAGGCGTGACCGGCCACAATGATTCGGCCGCCAATGGACGTCGCAACATGCTGCGATGTGGCTCCGGGGTAGACGACCTGAGCTGATACACCGGCCGGCTGCCTCGGGTCTGGCATGCTAGAAAGCATCGTCGGAGTGCCAAGGCTCGCCTGCACATCCGCAGCGAGCTGCGAGCGCGGCCAGCCCGCCGGGGGGACGCTGGCGCCACCGCCCCACGGACTCTCGGTGTCATCCGGATGCCGAATCCCGACGATCTGCTTGCCGTCATCGCTGTAGAGCCAGGGGCCGTCGTAGCCGCGTCTTGCCATGGTCACACTCCAGTGGGTGACGTGTAGCCGGTCAGCCCGGACATCACGTCGGTCAATGCGTTCTTTCCGCCGGTGTTGGCGCCGGCCAGCTTCTGGGCCGTGTCGGCCTGCGCCTGCATGGCGGCCATCTGCTCGGCCTGCGCCTGCTTCTTGGCGCGCTCGTCGCGGACCAGCGCGACCTTTTCGCTCGCCACGATGAGGTCGGGATCGACGCCCAGCATGTCTGCGTAGGCGTCCACCCACTGGTCGGCATCGAACTTGTCGGTGGTGCCCGGCTTGATCTGCTCGATGACACCCAGGCTGGACACGAAGCGGTCGACGCCGTTGCTGCCGATGGCGCGCTGGGCCTGGGCCAGCATGCTGACGAACTGCACGTTGAGGTCGACGCCGTGCAGCTCTTGGGGCGGCTGGGGCAGGATGTCAGCTTCGACCATGTGCGAGAACGTGGTCTCGATCAGCGGAGCCAGTGCCTCGTTGTGCAGACGCTCCAGCGTCGGCCCCAGCATCAGCAGCTTTTCCTCGTGCCTCTCGGCCACCTCGGCCGCGGTCATCTTGGAACCCGATGTTGGCTGCTGGGCCAGCATCAGGAACACATCACGATAGAAGGCCGAGTTGATGCGCTGGCGCGTGTCCTGGATGTCGAAGAGCAGGTGCTGCAGGTCGATGTCTGGGACGTGCACGGGACGCATGCCGGCGGTCTGGCCGTTCATCGGCACGAAGTTGATGCCGCCGGCGTGCAGGTCGGCACCCAGGGTCTTGAGCTCGGCCGGAGCGTTCATGGCCGGGTTCGTGATCTTCTCCAGGACGACGGCCTTGCGCTCTTGCAGGTACTGCAGGCCCTTGACATCACCCAGCGCACGCAGGGCCGGCCCGTTGCCGTAGATGTCGTTCCCGTAGGTGCTCCAGCGCCCCACCAGGCCGGGGAACTGCCGAAAGCCGCTGTCCCGCAGGTACTGGCCGCGCTTGGCGCCCAGCTCGAAGTAGGTGCTGCGCCAGGCCATGTTCCGGGCGTCGCGCTTGGTCGCATCGCGGTCCTCGCGCGGCTCGATGGCGTGGACCACCACCACGGGCTTGTCGAGCGATCCGTTGCGGAACAGGGCCTGCACCTGGTCGCTGCACGCCTGCAGCCCGAACTCGCGGACGACGGCCGCCACGGTCTTCGTGAACTCGCGATAGATCGTGTTGACGTTGCCCAGGTAGTCGGTGGCCACCGCGAACTCGCCAGCCGTCAGGCTGTGGTGGTGCACGACGTGTTTGAAGTTGCCCTGGGTGATCGCCGCGAAGGTGCCGTAGCAGCCCAGTTCTTCATAGGCCGAGTGCAGCATGCGGTAGGTGTTGGAGCGAGCGAAGACGCGCAGCATGAGCTGGGTCACGTCGTCCATCCAGGCCCGGACGTTGTGGCTCTTGTTGAGCGCCTTGTCGGGCGTCTCCAGCTTGAACCAGGGCCGCGCCGGGCTGGTCATGCCGGCCATCATGCCGGCCGACAGCGTGCCGTGGGCCAGCGTGCCGGTGTTGTCGTAGATCTTGTTGTAGGGCTTGTCCTCGGCGCGGCTGCGGTCGGTGGCGTTGAACTTGGCCGACACCGGCAGGATGTAGTCGCTCAGGTCCTGCCACTGCTTGAGCCACGGCGAGCGCTCGCTCTTGAGCTCGTTCCAGCGCTTGAGCAGTTCGTCCGGTTCGGTGGCCACAGGCGTCATCCCCCGAGCAGCGTGGTCTTGCCCAGCAGCAGCTTCTGCGGATCGACGCCAGCCGGACCCGTCAGCAGCGTGGAGCCGGCGCCGCCGGTGGCCATGCGCTGGTTTGCGGCCGCGATGGCCGCGATGTCAGGCGTCTTCGCGTTGGCCTTGTTCGTCGCCTCTTCGGTCGCCTGGGCCTGGGCGTCGGCGGCTTTCTTGGCCTGCGTCCGCGCCTGGCTGTCCGCCTTGCGGTTCTGCTCGCCGGTATAGGCGGATGCGGCCAGGCCGGCGACTGCCGCATAGGCCATGATCGTGGTCGGCTCGCACACGGCGGCACCCTCGCTGAGTCTCAGTAGGGCGCATCATCCCGATGGCGGTTCGAACCGGGGGGACGGGCCGAAGACGACCCAGCGGTGTCCCACTCCGGCACCGGATGGGCGAAGGTCAGCACCAGGGCGTCGGCATCGTCCGGGCTGTAGCCCAGGCGCGCCATCATGTCGACCTTCTTCTCCAACTTGAGCTGGTCGGCGTTGGTGAACCCGTACTCGACGGCGGCCAGCTCGTTGGCCAGGTCGGCATCGTCGGCCAGGAACCCGATGGGAAGCCACTCCCGGCACAGGCCGTACATCTCGGTCCGCTTGTTGGCGTACTTGCGCTGATCGGTAGCCGCCGCCCCGAACTGCACCTCGATGACGTCATAGCCGAGCTGGCGCAGGCGATCGACCACGCCACCACCCACGCCGCCGCCGTCGACGAAGGTCACCGCCCGGATGCCCAGGGACTGCAGCTCATCGGCATGGCGGGCCACCTGGGCGGCGAGCTGCATGGTGTCCAGGCCCCGGAACTTCTTGGCCGGCACGCTGCGGGCATCTCGACCCATGCGGGTGCGGATCACCGACTGGTCGCCCCCGAATCGACCAACGTCCACGCCGACCGATGCCACCCGGCCAAGGCGGTTGGGAATCGTCGGCATCTCCCGCTGCATGGCCATGTCCACCTCGTCGCGCGGGATGAACTGCAGCAGGCTGGCCCGCGGGAACACGCCGCGGACCCGGACGCGCACGAAGTCGCTGTCCTCGCCGTAGTCCGCCACCCACTTCGCGAGCTGGGCCTTGTTCGTGCCCTCCACCGTGCGGCTGTCGATCTGCCGGTGGATCCAGCGGTGCTTCAGGCGGCCGAAGCAATCGGCGAAGCGGCCGGTGTTGCGTGTCGGGTTGCCGAATGCCAGCCAGATGATCTCCGTGCCTTCGTCGGTCAGCGCGCCCTCGGCCACTTCCCAGATCTTGTCCGCGATGGCTGAGGCCTCGTCGAACACCAGCAGGATGCGCTTGCCTTCGTTGTGAAGTCCAGCGAATGCCTCGGTGTTCGTCTCGCTCCACGGGATCGCGTCGAGCCGCCACGTCTTGTCGTGGCCTGGCTGCTTGGAGTACAGCGCAGACGCCGTGAACTCGAACCAGTGGCCGTTGATGGCCATGCGGTGCCACTTGGCCAGCTCTGGCCAGGTTTTCGTGCGCAATTGCCCCTCGGTGTTGGCCGTGCACACGGAGCGCGTGTCCTCGTGCGTCGACATCGCCCACATGCAGACCATGGACACCAGTGCGGACTTGCCGATGCCGTGGCCCGACGATGTGGCGATCTGGATTGCCTCCTGCACGCTGGCGCCATCCTGCAGAGCCTGCCCGATCTGCTTCAGGGTCTCGCGCTGCCACTGCCTGGGCCCAGCGTGGCGGGCCAGCTCGGTCCCGGCCTTGCCCCAGGGGAAAGCGTAGAGCACGTACCCGAGTGGGTCATGCGTGAAGCCGGCGATGTCCTCGACCAGCTCTCGCTCGGGGTCTTTGCGGCTCACTGTGCCTTCGCTCGTTCGCGCGCCTCGGACATCGCTTCGGAAAGATCGCCAGTCACGCCGTGCTTGATCTCGGCGCGCTCGCGGTACTTGTCCGGCATAGCGCCCTTGAGCAGGAAGATGCCAAGGGTGTCGCTGTACTCGCGGATGGTCCCGCACTGGACGCCAAGGTGGAAGACCGGACGATCGCTGCCCTCGAAGGCTCGACGCCGCATCTCGTCTTCCAGCTCCTCGGCGCCCCAGGCCTTGGCCCGCTCCCACTCCTTGGCGAATGCCGGGTCCTCATCGACCCAGCGATACGCCGTCATGCGCGTGATGTCCACGGCCTTGCATGCCCGCGAGATGTTCCCGCCGGTGGTGACCAGAGCCGTCAGCAGGGCCGCGCGGCGCTCTGGAGTGGCCTTGCGCAGGGAAGCGATGGAGGGCTTCTCAGGGGCCTTTTTCTTCCGCCTGGTGTCCGGCTTTTTTTCAGGTGTAACTTTCATGACTTTGCCTCAACGACGCCCCGATCCTGATAGGTGCAGATGCGATGTGCCTGGGACTTCGAGCACTCGAAGATCTCGGCCAGCCGCGCATAGCTGTAGCCCTCGCGCTCGTGCATCCAACGCATGAGCTGCACGTCACGGTCGGTCAGTTCAGCCGCCGGGTTCTTCTCTCCGTAGCGGTAGTTCTCCATCGCCGGCCTCCAACCTAAAGAGCTGCGGATGCGTGATGCGTGCCCGCTCGATAACCCGATTGATGGCCTTCACCCGAGCATTCGGGTCGGACGGGTCGACCACTGCCGCAGCGGCCCGCAGCGCATCCCTGATCTCCTTCGGGAAGAGCGTCGACGGACCCTCGGTCACGCCCGCCCCCGATCACCGCCGGCGGGTGCTTCGAACGCCGTGAGCGACGCCACCGCGACGTCGGACAGGTTTGAACCGGTCGCTACGCCGATGAGGCGACGCACGGCCTGGATCACGCCTCGCTTGGTCTTGTAGCCCTCGCCGGAGTCGGCCACACGGCGGCCGTTCTCGGCCCGCAGGCTCCAGCGCCATTCGCCGGAGCGGTCCCGATAGATGCGCATCTTCATGGTGTCCGTCCTTTCTTCGGTTGCATGGCCAGCTCGGCCTGGGATCTGCGATAGGTCTTCGCGGCCGTCACGGCCTCGACGCCGATGGAGACCTTTCCTTCGGCCACCGCGGTGGATGCGGCGTCCGCGCGCTTGCGGTCGGCTGACACTGAGCGCCAGTCGATCTTCGGCGTGTAG
>JACCDZ010736131.1_pt1 | contig 31952 bp, 24 predicted proteins | sample 7449551 | NCBI WGS metagenome assembly JACCDZ01 (sample SAMN15323452, study PRJNA562643) | freshwater metagenome | isolation source: river surface water | place: USA:Blue River Watershed | collected 2017-08-18 | reverse complement strand
GCAAAAGCTATAACCGCATACTCACTAGATGGCACAGACGGAGTAATAGATGGTCAAAATATAGCAGTGACATTGCCATTTGGTACAGATGTCACAGCTTTAGTAGCGACATTTACAACAAGTGGGGAAAATGTAACGGTGGGTGGGACAGCTCAAGTTAGCGGAGTTACACCGAATAACTTTACAAGCCCTGTTATATATGTAGTAACAGCAGCTGATGGCAGCACACGAAACTACACTGTAACTGTAACAATTGAAGTATTTTCTAATCCCCATGCGATAATACTAAACAGTGACGGAACGCTTGCCTACGTTGCGAACCTTAATAGCAACACAGTGAGTAGATGTTTTGTAAATCCAACAACCGGTGTTTTTTCAGATTGTGCTAATACTGGAGGAACTGGCTTTACTACTCCCGCTGGGATAGCACTAAACAGTAGCGGAACGTTTGCGTATGTTACTAACTATTTTAGCAACACCGTGACTAGTTGTTCTGTAGATAAAACAACCGGTGTTTTTTCAGCTTGTGCTGATACTAAAGGAACTGGCTTTAGTGCCCCTAATGGGATAAGACTAAACAGTAACGGAAAGTTTGCGTACGTTACTAACTCTGGGGCCAACAGCGTGAGTAAATGTTCTGTAGCAAACGGTGTTTTTTCAAATTGTGCTAATACTGGAACTGGTTTTAGTAGTCCCTCTGAGGTAAAACTAAACAGTGCCGGAACGCTTGCATACGTTACTAACTTTGGCAACAACACAGTGACTAGTTGTTCTGTAAATATTTTAACCGGTGATTTTTTAGATTGTGCTAATACTGGAGGAACTGGCTTTAATCTTCCCACTTCGATAGCGCTAAACAGTGCCGGAACGCTCGCGTACGTTACTAATCGCTCCCTCGACACAGTGACTAGTTGTTCTGTAGATATAACAACCGGTGCCTTTTCAAATTGTGCTAATACTGGAGGAACTGGCTTTAGTGTTCCCACTGGGATAGCGCTAAACAATGCTGGAACGCTTGCGTACGTTACTAACTCTATGACCAACAGCGTGAGTAAATGTTCTGTAAATACAACAACCGGTGCTTTTTCAGATTGTGAATTTACTGGCAAATAATGCATGTCACAATTTTTGTAATGTGTAAAGCAGCAATCGAGTAGGGAGGGGGCTTACAACCCCAACCTATCACACCACTGCTCGTGCGTTGTCGCATACTGTCACGTAGCAAGTTATACAAGTCAAACTTGTTCACCCCACCCCACGATATTTAGACTGAATATTGCATAAAAAAATAAAAACCAGTGCATAAAATCTCTATTCGGTCCCTATATTACAAATAGTTAAACATATTACAGGAAGAGATTTTACACATACCAAATTAGAAAATCTCGTATAATCAAATTTGAATCATGAAGCTAATTTAAACACAAAATAATGTTAGGGTCTGCATCAATAGTTTTTGTTATTAAGTAGTAATTTAGCAACACCACAAAAAATCACCAATACATTGCTATATCTTGTTTTACATATATATTAATCTTAAGCACCTTAATTTAATTTATTTAATCCATACTTTACAGTTCTGAGTAGCTGTAAATCACGCTAAAATACCGTAAAACTATCTTGGAAACATGCCCATGAAAAAATTAATCTATTCTTTAGTCGTTCTGGCTATAAATCAACAAATTTTTGCGGATGGCACAGAGTCCGCACCAGCAGCAGTGGTTAATAGCAATGATACGTACATAGCCCGTTATGCTTATATTCAAAATCCATGGATATCATCGACCAGCGCGGGTGGTACACAGAATGTCAGTGAAAGCCAAATGGCAATACAAAACGTCGCTGAGAAATGGTTTGCTGATGGTACATGGAATTTCTGGGGAACTGCATCTGCGCAATACGTGGGTGCGGGAGCTGGATTCCCCAACTATGCATATGGCGGTAGCTTCTTTGCACAGACTGGTCAAGTAGCAGGTTTCTCATTTGGTGGCGCAATGGCAATTATTAATCCATATTTTGACACTAATATGAATGGTTACAATAGCAACGCATCACCATTCTTACCATCCAATAAACAAGTCAACCCTACCGAAGCTTTTGTAGAATATCAATATAGCAACGTAGTCCAAGTTGATCTGGGACTAATTGGGATTAATAATAGCCCATGGTTATCTCAAAACTACTACAGTAATATGATGAGTGTTCCAGCATCTTATCAAGGAGCATTAGTTAACGTTGATGCTGGGGGCGGTTGGCTATTGACTGCATTAGCTTTTAATGCTGCGCAAGGAATCAGTGAAACCGGTTTTACTGGACTTACTTGGTATAATAAAGGCTATGACTATGCTGGTGGAGCTATTGCCAACAATACGACAACAGGAACTTCTGGCGGTACAGCAGCAGTCGGTGCAAATTATGTTGCTTGGAACAACCAATACAATCTACGTATCTGGGGTTATGAATTTGAAAACTATGGCGAACTATTTTATCTCGACAATAGTATTAAATTTAAACCAACTGCGAACCTAGCATTCAATATTGCAGCACAAGGCGGAACTAATAACTCCAACGGTAGCTTAGGCAATGCTAATGGTACTAACGCAATAACTGATGCTGGCTATGGACAAATATCCAGTAATTTTGCCGGGATTCAGGGTGGTTTAAGCTACAAGTGGTTTAGCTTAAATCTTGGCTATAACAATGTGTGGGGCAACCAAACTGGTTATGGTTCTGGCGCAATCGTTTCGCCTTATACTTATGGGATGGCAACTGACCCACTTTATACTACACCATATATGGCAGGTCTGGTTGATATGGGAACTGCAGGTAGTGCGTATAAAATCAATCCATCATTTAACTTCTTGGACAGTAACTTGTCAATTGCACCAGCATTCACTACTTTCCAAACGGCATTACCACAATGGAATGGGACTAATGAATATGACTTAATAGTTAGTTATTCAATTCCCCAGATTAAAGGGCTGAATTTATTTGGTGCTTATGCTTATCAACAAGTCCCTTTAGCCAATCCATCGGGTAATAACTATGTTACTCAGCTTTTCGTAAGTTATTTATACTAATTTTTATGGAAACTAAAAAATGAAAAAATTAAGCGTTGCTATTTTATATCTGATTAGTGGCACAACTTTCGCAATGAGTACTGCTAATTTAAGCAAACAAACATTTACCTGCAATGGCGTTCGTATCGAAAATTCAACTGCAGAATCAAATTTAACTGATTATTGTAATAATGTCGTAGTAAAAGATGAAACTCAAATTATAAGCGGACAAAATGCAATGAAATTGCGTGGTAGTGATCAGATTGATGAAGATGATACCAAACCAACAGTGCTAAACTTACGTACGGTCAACTTCACAGCGGACGGCGGAGTTAAGATGGCATGCTACTACAAAAATAGCACCTTGCAAAAATGCAAGTATACACCATCCGTAGCAAAAGTAAGCAATAAACCACAAGCATCAAAGTAAAGTAAGCTGCTATTACTGATAGTTACAAGCATTAGTTTTTATAACCAGTTCAGAACATTTATCGTTTACTAAATGATAGCAATTTCTGATTACTGACACTACAAAGAATTAACGGTTGTTATAATCTAATCATGTAGTAGAAATAATTTTAAATGCGCTTGTCTCAGCTAGCAAAGTGCTTGCCGTAGCTACGCTAAAATTAGGTCGCTTTGGTATAACGAATAAAGCCTTGAAATTAATCGAAAAGCTCAATATCCTATTTGTAATAATGCCGCCTGATAAGACAACAGCTTTAAACTTCTACAATTCTCACCTCAAAGAAATGTATAGTCAATAAACGCTAAAAAGGTCAGATTTATTCTGACCTTTTTATTTTTAATTTGACATTAGCTTACCCTTAAAAGGATAAGCTAATTAATTTATACTATATCTTGTGTAATGTCAATCTGGCATGAAGAGGAACAAAGCGCGAAATCAGATACAATAATACTCCGCCAAAAGCACCACCAGCAATTCCTGAAGCAAAAGCAATCAATACGCGGTACTCATGCCGTGGAACCCAGATGCTAGTTATCGGACACACAAAAAACTCATAAATACTAAAAATGAGTGCTAAGATTAAAATATCTCGAACTTGAAAACGAATTTGATATACTTGATTCCTTGAGTGAACTCTAATTGCAAAACCAGTAAGTTTAGCAACCAGCTCGTAAATCAATAAACTTATTCCAACGCTGAGTAATGCCGAGAAAAATCCTGCACTATAATCACCATAACCATGTGCATAAATAATATCCTGGACAAAAAACATGATCATCAGCAATATACCCGCAACCACGCTAATATACCATAAGCCCCGAATATCATCAGCAGCGAAACCTAATAAGCTGGCAGAATGTTTAATCAATAGATTCCGCAATAACTTAACCAACACCAGCACACAAATAAATGCAACAATAAAACCCATAATACTCATATAAGCGATGTTTTGAATCGCAATGCTATTACTCATCGCAACCAATGGTACAGTTGATGACTCAAGTAGAACAAAGAATATTACCCAGCGTAAACCAAACTTAATTGGGATTAATTTATTTTCCATTATTTCTCTTTCAAAATCTTAGATTCCTACCTACGCAGGAATAACATATGGTAAGTTAACTGTCGTTCTTAGGTTAATGTGTGGACGAAACTAGTTCGGTCGGCTTTTTGCGTCTTCTAGCGATTACGGAATACAATACTGGAACTACAATCAGCGTTAACAAAGTCGAAGTAGTCATACCACCAATAATTGCATAAGCCATCGGCTTACGTACTTCAGTGCCCTCTCCAGTGCTTAAAGCTAACGGCAACATCCCAAAAATCATTGCCATTGAAGTCATGACAATCGGACGCAAACGAGTTTTCCCAGCACTGACAATCGCCTCAGTCATTTCAATACCTTCTGCTAATTGCTGATTAATAAAATCGACCAATAAAATCCCATTCTTGGTTGCAAGCCCCATCAACATGATAATCCCGATAATCGAGAACATATTTAAGGTACTGCCACAAGTTAACAAGGCAATAAATACGCCAACAAAAGATAAAGGCAATGCCACCATGATTACCAACGGTTGAATAAAACTTCTGAATTGAGCCGTTAAAATCATATAAATGAATGCGACTCCAATCATTAGCGCCGATACGGCATACATAAAAGACTGCACCATATCTTCACTGTCTCCACTTTGTTTAAATTTATAGCCGCTTGGCAGTTGATAACTATCTAGTATCTTCTGAATCTGGGTATAAACTTGCTGATTATCCGTACCAGTTATATTTCCCGTAATCGCAACATTGCGCAGTAGATTCACGTGATCAATTTCCCGGGGTGAAAATCCTGTTCTGGTCTTGGTGATGGTTGCCAAAGACACCATCCGTGGTGCACCAGTATTAGGATCAATGCTATTACTTGGTACTTGCAGTAAATTTAATACATCTTTATTACGCTCATCCTCAGGGATTTGAACTACGACATTGTAATTTTCCCCAGTACGTGGATCTTCCCAAGTTGAAATTTTATTACCTGCAAATAATGATGATAAAGTATTACCAACATCTGCCATATCAATTCCCATACTTGAGGCAATATCACGATTGACGTCAATATTATAGGCTGGATCAGCATCTTGATAGCTGGTTTCTAGGTCGGTAACACCTTTAATTTTGCCAATCTTATCCATTAGCTCATTGGAAATCCGCTGCAATGACGCAACATTCTCACCTTGAACATCAACATTAATTGGCTTTTGATCGCCACCAGGAGAGCCTAAAGGCATGATATTACGTACTTTGATTCCACCAACATGTTCTAAAATTTCCCGAGTTTGCGCGATTGCATCGTTGAGCGTATTATTTCGCAAGGCTTTATGCCCAATATCAATCGTAAGCGTAGCACTATTACTGCCCTCACCAAAGTTTTTATTCACTCCACCCGTGATTGATTGAATTTCTTTGATTCGCTCACGCAGAATTTTACTTACCTGATTGACTTTGGCTTCAGTATAAAAAACATTAGAACCAGTTGAAGTTTTAAAAGTAACTGTATACTGCCCTTTATCCGCGGTTGGCATAAACTCACCGCCAATAAATGGCACCAACATAAAACTCCCGATCAGAATCGCTAAGGCAATCGATAATGTTGTTTTGCGATAATGCAATGAGCGACGAATAAATTTCTCATACGCTGCGATTAAACTATCAAAACTAGACTCAAACCAATTGAGAAATTTCCCAATCCGTGATTTAGCCAGCCAACCGCCATCCTGTGGTTCATGCCAAATACTGGAGAGCATCGGATCAAGCATAAAACTAACCAATAATGAAATCACCACTGCAACCGTTACTGTAACTCCAAATTGAAAGAAAAATTTTCCGATAATTCCTTGCATAAAACCAACTGGCAAAAATACCGCTACCACGGTCATGGTTGTAGCGAGTACTGCTAAACCAATTTCATTGGTTCCATCCAATGCCGCCTGGAAATGGCTCTTACCCATATGTAAATGCCGCACAATATTTTCACGGACGACAATCGCATCATCAATCAGTAGACCAACTGACAACGACAGTGCCATCAATGACATCATGTTTAAGGTAAATCCACACACCCAAATAGCAAATAGCGTTCCAATTAAGGCGATTGGTAATGTCAGACCAGTTATTACGGTTGAGCGCCATGATTTTAAAAACATAAAGACAATTATAATCGTTAAAACTGCCCCCTCAACCAAAGTACCAGAAACATCTTCTAGTGAGTGCTTGATTGATTTTGCCTGATCGTAGCTGACTCTCATCGTCACACCTGCAGGCTTAATTTGATTGAGCTGGTCAATCATTTTATAAACACCTTCAGAGACATCGACGACGTTTGCTTTGTCCGCTGGACGCAAATCCAAACCAACCGCGCGTTTACCATCAATTAAAGTTAAGCTATTGTACTCGTCCTGTCCATCTTGCACCGTCGCAACATCGCTTAGTTTAATCGGGACATCATTGCGATAAGCCAGCACGATATTAGAGAAATCTGTAGGGTTTAATAATTTACCATGAATGCGGATATTATATTTTTGGGTTTTAGTTTGAACATCACCAGCTGGATAATTATCGTTGGCAGCGGTAATTGCTTTGGTTACATCATTTATTGACAACCCTAAAGACTGAAGCTTATACGGCTCGACATTAATCCGTACCTGACGATCGATCCCCCCCACTACTTTAACATCACCAACCCCAGATACAGTTTGGAGTTTTTTCTTGGCAACCTGATTCACCCACTCGGTAATATCTCTGAGCGACATATTATCCGCACCGATAACCAATGACATCATCGGCTGCTGTTTCATGTCAACTCTTGATACCAATGGATTATCTATTTCCTTACGAAAGCCTGCAGCAACTCCTGAAACTTTATCGCGGACATCTTGCACAGCTACATCAGGATTAACATTCAGATTAAATTCGGCAACTACTGTTGATGAACCATCAAATGAATAAGAACGGATAGTTTTGATACCATTGAGAGTATTTAAAGCTTCTTCAATTGGTTTGGAAATATCGGTCTCAATAATCTCAGGAGAAGCACCTTTATAGTTGGTAGTAACAACCGCAACGGGAAATTTAACGTCAGGAAACTCCTCAACTGAAATATCTTTAATTGCAACCAGTCCAAGTAATACCAGCGCAAGCATGATTACCGTTGCAAAATAAGGATTACGAATTGAAATTCGGGTGAGCCACATACCAGAGGTCTTTCATTATGAGAATAAGAACGTTATTTTAGCAGGATTAATCCCTGCTTACCTTACTGTTAACGATACTCAAACTGATTGGAAATACTAGTAGGCATAAATGACAAAGCTTACGGCTCATAAGAGGGGCGTAAATCAGCAACTCAGTATAATGAATCTGCTTGAATATACAAGTCTTGTTACAGTAAAAAGACGAGCTAACAGCTCGTCTTTTATCATCTTAGTGTATATCAAACTTATTTACTGACCATATGTGTCAGCAGCATAATCACGTGGACCTACTTGCTCCAAGTTAACTACTTTTTGAACATTATCAATTGAGTAAATACCATTAATAGCTTTCTTCAACGCGTCCAAATTACCAACATTAGTTCCCATGATATAAACAACATCGTCAACGGTGATAACCTTCATTAATGATGCATTAAGATCATTTTGCTTATCTAGACGATCTGTCGCATCTTTCGTTATCGAAGAGTTAGTATTTAACGATGGATTAACATTAACCGTTAAATAATTAAAAATCTCTTGAACACTTGGCGAGTTCTCACAAATATTAGCAGCTTGTTTCTTTGCTGCTGCAGTTGCCACTTGTCCAACTAACAAAACGTCGTTATTTGTGACAACAACTTTGATCTTATTACCTGGTATTTGTCTGTCCAAATCATCTTTTAAACGTCCCTCTAGTGCTGTATCATCACTACGTTGATTATCCTGATCTGTGAGAAATGGAGAGGTTAGATTACTCGCAACTCTTGTAGTAGCATTAGTAGAACAAGCAGATAAAGCCACACTAGCTGAAATCAAAATAAACAATATGCGCGCAATTTTCATATATTAAATTCCTAAAATTTTTATTATTCTATCACAATTTATCTAACTTTGTCTAGTTATCATTATCAGGTGTAAGTAACTCAACACTATGAATCATTTCATAATTTAAAAAGCACCCTAAAACAGGATGCTTTTTATTATTTACAATAATTAAATTAGCCTTTGGCTGCGCAAGTTGCAACGGTTAAATCGCCAGCTTTGTCAACGTTACACTTAACAATTTTACCAGAATTATCATCATGGAAAACCACATAAGATTTTTTTTCTTGAAAGTTTTTACAACTTTTAAGATCTGTTACTTTCATACCATCATCAATATGACGATCGCCACATTTCATTTGTGTTTTATCAAAAGTAACTTCAGTAACTTTTTCTGCTGCAAAAGCAGGTAAAGCAATAGCACAAGCAGTAATCGCCAATAATAATTTTTTCATAAATATTTCCTCTATTTTAAATTAATACAAACAATGCAAGAGACTTACATATCCCTTGCATACTAGATTATATCGCAAATATGACAGGGTTACCAATACTCAATGTAGAAATAGATCAAGCATCATGTCAATTTAATTTACAATTTAAATTCAGTTAATTTGGTTAAGTCATAATTATGTTCACAGTAATGGCATTGGGCGGTTAAATTATCACCATTACTATGCAATTTAAACAATGATTTGTACTGATGTGACACACAACGATGGTTTGGACAGACAATAATTTCCTCTATTGACTCTGGTAAAGTCAGTTGGATTTTTTGTACCACTTCATAATTTTCGATCTCGCTATAGGTCGCACCATAAGCAAAAACACTAACTTTGCGTAATTGCTCAGGAGTCAATCGATAATTTTCGATCTTTACCAAATCTTTAAATCCTAAGCGTTGGCTTGGTAAATTAAGTCCGATTCCTACTGGAAATTTGCGCTCCAGTTTAAGTAACTTGATGATGTACCAAGCATTTCCCTGTGGGATATGGTCTAAATTTACGCCATTGGCAATCGCACCGATTTTTTTATTCATTGTTTGCTGCTCCAAAAATAATATCCAATAATGCCTGACGAATAAATAAGCCATTATGTGCTTGCTGGAAATAATAGGCATATGGTGTAGCATCAATTTCAGTCGGTAACTCTTCCAACCGTGGTAGTGGATGCATAATCCGCAAATTAGGTCGTGCGCGTTGCAATAGTTCTAGATCTATCCCATAAGAACAACTAATCTCTGAGTTAAAACGCTCTTTTTGTAAACGAGTAAGATACAGGCAATCCAGCTTATCAATAACTTCATCAGCATTTGAGTGGAATGAATAACTAATTCCGTGGCGTTTTAATTCCATCAGATTTTGGCTATCAATTCTTAGCTCTGGCGGCGCGATTAAAAATAAGCGCATTTTAAAGAGTTTACTCGCATCAATCAAAGAATGGATCGTGCGGCTATATTTCAAATCTCCCATTAATCCCAGATTAATATCTTCGAGCTGCCCTTGACTATCTTGAATCGAAAATAAATCAAGCAATGTTTGGGTTGGATGTTGATTGGCACCATCACCAGCATTAACCACTGGAATCGTCATAATCTCAGAAGCTAACCGTGCTGCTCCATCATTCGGGTGACGCATAATCAGACCATCGGCATAACAATTAATCATCTTGAGCGTATCAATAAAGCTCTCACCTTTATTCGCTTGTGACGTAGCGCTGCTATCGGCAAAACCAATTGTTTTGCCACCGAGATGTGCCACTGCCGATTCAAATGATAAGCGGGTACGCGTCGAAGCTTCAAAGAAACATGAAGCTAAAACTTTGCCTTCGAGTGTATTTTTACGTAAGCCATTCTTAAACTGCTTGGCATGCGCTAAAATATCCAAAATATCTTGTTTAGATAAATCCTGTAATGCAACCAGCCCCTGCTTTTGTAAATTAACCATGATGAACTCCTGCTAATAATTTGCGATAAGACTGTACCTCAATCTCCTTACCGTGAAATTCTGCTAATGACTCAAGAAGAATCTCACTTAACTGAAAATTAGTTACTAATGGGATGTGATAATCAATTGCCAGACGACGAATTTTGAAACCATCGGAATTATCTTTATTATTAAAAGCATCACGCGGTAAATTGATGATCAAGCCCACCGCTTTATTGATAATTGGCTGCTGAATATTTGGTTCAACCTGTTCTGAAATTTTAAAGACAAATTTGGATTGAATCCCGTTACTCACCAGCATATCGTGAGTTGCTCCGGTTGCAACAAACTGCCATCCCTGATCACTCAAAATTTTCACCAATGGCAATAGTTTTTGTTTATATTTGTCATCAACACTGAGTAAGATAACTTTTTTATCAACCCGCTGTCCAACCCCCAACCACGACATATAGAAAGTCTGGAGCATATCATTACCGATACAAGCAACTTCACCAGTTGAAGACATTTCTACCTGCGCTACTGGATCTGAGCCTTTGAAACGGTTATACGAGAATACCGGACTCTTCACACCGATGATACCGCAATCCAATGTATTATATTTTTGGCCAATTTCTTGACCTAAGAATACTTTTGCCATTAATTCGACCAAATTTTGTCCGGTTACTTTGGAAATAAACGGAAATGAACGCGAAGCACGGACATTACATTCAATTACTTTCAGCTCATTATTTTTGGCAATAAATTGCATATTAAATGGACCGGATATATTTAACGCCTTAACAATTTTACGCGCGCTATCACGAGCACGGGTTACCGTTTTTAAATATAAGCGTTCTGGAGGGAATACCAAAGTTGCATCACCAGAATGAACCCCAGCATTTTCAATATGTTCACTGATTGAATCAATCACGATTTTACCATTTTGCGCGATTCCATCAATTTCCAGCTCTTTGGCATTTTCAATAAACTGCGAGATTACTACGGGATGATCATTGGAAATTAATACTGCTTCATTAAGATAATTGGTTAGCGTTTTTTGATCTGACACCACTTTCATCGCCGCACCAGAGAGCACATAAGATGGACGAATCAAGACTGGCAAACCAACTTCGGCGATAAAGGTTTGTACTTCTTCACTACTTTTGGCATTAATCCAGCTTGGTTGATCAATATTCAGTTCATTCAGCATCGAGGAGAATTTAGCCCGATCTTCAGCATTATCAATATCCAAAGGCGAAGTACCGACAATCGGATAACCTAAATTATGTAACGGCAAGGCTAGATTATTGGCAATTTGCCCGCCCACACTTACACAAACTCCAGCAACATGCTCAAAATCAAGAATATCACACACCCGCTCTAAGCTTAACGGTTCGAAGTATAAACGATCTGATTCATCATAATCAGTTGACACCGTTTCAGGATTCGAATTAATAATAATAACCTGTTTGCCATGAGCACGCATTTGGCGTGCCAAATTCACGGTACACCAGTCAAACTCAACTGAAGAACCAATTGAGTATGGACCAGAACCAATAATTACATAAACTTCATCTGCAGGTGCAATATCATCATAACGCCCATGATAAGTAGTATAGAGATAATTAGTCTGTGCCGCAAATTCCCCTGCCAGCGTATCAATTTGTTTTACCACTGGGCGAATATTGTGTTCATGACGTAAATTACGAATAGTTAATTCTGATTGTTCACTCAATAATGCCAACGTCTTATCACTAAAGCCAAACTGTTTCGCCGTGCGTAATAATTCAGGATTCAAGTCTTGTTTAATTTGTAAGGCAATTTGAGCAATTTGCTGAATCTGGGTTAAAAACCAATTATCAATCCGTGATAAAGCTGCAGCTTCTACCAAATCACCACCAGCATAAAACCATTTATACAGGGCAAAAATCCGTCTATCGGTTGCAAACTCAATTTCACGCCGTAAATCCTGAATCGGCCAGATATAATCATGTAGACCGGATGCACCTATATTAAGCATTTGCACTGCTTTTTGTAAAGCTTCGGGGAAAGTGCGTCCAATCCCCATCACTTCACCAACTGATTTCATCTCGGTGCCAATTGTGCGCTCCGCCAAGCGTAATTTATGGGTATCCCAACGCGGAATTTTCACCACGACATAATCGAGCGCCGGCTCAAAAAAAGCACTGGTTTTTTTGGTAACTTGGTTAGTTAACTGATTGAGACTAAAGCCCAAACATAATTTAGCCGCCACAAATGCCAGCGGATAACCAGTTGCTTTGGATGCCAGCGCAGATGAACGCGACAGACGCGGATTCATTTCAATCACGCGGTAGTCACCATTAGCTGGATTTACCGAAAACTGAATATTACACTCACCCACGATATCAAATATCTCAGCGCAACGCAATGAAATATTACGTAAATTTTGATGTTCTTCATCATTGAGTGTTTGCGCAGGGGCAATTACAATACTTTCACCAGTATGAATTCCCATTGGATCAAGATTTTCCATATTACAAATCGTCAGGCTGTTGCCTTTCAAATCACGAACGATTTCGTATTCAAACTCTTTCCAACCAGTTAGATACTCTTCCAGTAAAACTTGTGGTGCTCCGCTTAGCGCTTTACTCGCCTTGTCAATCAAATCCACTTCATCAAAAACTTTACCAGAGCCAAGCCCACCTAGTGAAAACGCCGCTCTTAGCATCAGCGGATAGCCGAACTCCTGTCCAACTGCGATCGCTTCATCGACAGTTGTTGCTGATTTACTCTTGGGTGTTTTAACTTGATTTTTCTCAAGATAATCACGAAAAATATCGCGATCTTCAGTAGCTTCAATCGTCGTAATACTTGAACCTAAAATTGCGACATTATGCGCAGCTAGCACACCACTATGATGTAATTCCAAACCAAGGTTAAGTGCGGTTTGTCCACCAAAACCCAATGCAATATAATTAATCTGTTCTTTAGCAATAATCGGTGCCACAAACTCGTGTTGTAATGGCACAAAATAAATCTCATCTGCCATTGATTGATCGGTTTGTACCGTCGCAATATTTGGGTTAACCAAAATTACCCGGTAACCTTCTTCTTTAAAAGCTTTAATTGCTTGCGAACCAGAATAATCAAATTCACCAGCTTGACCGACACGTAAACCACCCGAACCTAAAAGTAAAATATTTTTCATTATTGTGCTGCTCCCGTTACAATCTGAGTAAAGAATTGTTCAAACAAGTAAAAGGTATCTTGCGGACCACTCGATGCTTCAGGATGAAACTGTACTGCCGAAAATGGTTTGCTGCTATGGCGAATCCCTGCTACAGTATTATCGTTAAGATGGCGGAAAGTTACTTCCCAACCATCAGGCAGAGTACTGTCATCAACCGCATAGCTATGATTTTGTGAAGTCAGATAACAACGATCTCTGATTAAATCAATACATGGCTGATTATGTCCACGATGTCCATATTTAAGTTTATAGGTATTCGCGCCAATTGCCAATGCCATTAACTGTGAGCCTAAGCAGATTCCAAAAATTGGCTTGTTGCGGGCTAAAGCCTTGCCTAAGATTTCAACACTTTTTTGACATTGCTTAGGATCCCCCGGTCCATTAGAAAGCATTACTCCATCATAATCCTCAGCACTATAATCATAATCAAACGGTACGCGTTTTAAAGTTACGTCAAATTGCTCCAGACAACGGATAATATTTTCTTTCGCGCCATAATCAACCACAATTACTTTATATTTACCGTTACCATGCGTAGTTACTTCTTTAGGTGAAACTTGCTCAACCCAATTTATTGCCATACTATCATTAAAATCAACAATTTGCTCGGCATCATAAACAATTGCACCGCTAAGTACACCATATTCACGGATAACTTTAGTTAATTCCCGGGTATCAACACCACAAATCAATGGCACTTGTTTTTGTTCCAACCATTGTAAAAAAGTTTGTTTACAAGAATGATGTGCAGGCTGATCAAAGAGAGTTTCACAAATCACTCCTTTAGCATGAATTTGTGCTGATTCCCAGCGGTGTCCATCAGACACACCATAATTCCCTAAAATCGGGAAGGTAAATGCTAAAATCTGTCCCGAATACGAAGGATCGGTTAACGTCTCCTCATAGCCAGTCATTCCAGTATTAAAGACCACTTCGCCAAAACTGGCAGCAGTTTGCCATAATGGTGCCAAGCCTTCAAAGACCCGTCCATTAGCTAATTTTAAATAGGCTTTTTGCATTGCTATCATATTATGCTCCGATTAATGCTTCAGCTTGAGCTTTATCCACTGCTGAAATTTTGCCATGTTTAAGTAAAATTTCAAGTACTTGATATAAATCAATAATGCTATGTAATGTATATCCTTGCTCAGTTAAGCGCTCCTGACCACCTTGATTACGATTGATAAAGCACACGATATCCTGTACTTTAAGTCCTGCGTTTTCCAATACTAGCGTAGTTTCACCAATACTCATCCCCGTAGTTACCACATCTTCAATCACCAGACAAGTATCACCAGCTTGATAATTACCCTCCAGAATTTTTTTCGTACCATATTCTTTGGCTTCTTTGCGCTTTAAGAGCATTGGGATTTGATGTGCATAGGCGATTCCACTCGCAAACGTGAGTGCTGAGTATGGTACACCACAAATTGAATTATACGTCAGCCCCTGCATTTTGCTATAAATTAAATCGCAAAGTGTAGTAAAAATCTTAGGGTGTGAGATTGCCGTACGAATATCGGCATAGACATAGGATTTTTTGCCAGATTTAAGAGTAAACTCCCCAAATTTGATCATATCTACTGCATACATATCTAAAATTAATTGTTCAAGCATTATAATTCCTTCTTAATTATTCTTGCAGGCAAAAAAAAACTCACTAAAAATAGTGAGTTTTCAATAGCTAATAAGGTTATCTAAGGTAAATGCAGCGACCTTTACCACGTTGTTGTTCGGGCACAGAATATCTGAATTTGGTCGAATTGACATTGCATTTCCTCAAAAAAATTTGCGGATTATAGCATAAATTCGGATGGTATAGCAACCATTAAGTAAATAATTTTGGGATTAAAACAGACTAAACATTAGAGTATTATAAAGAAAAATAACTGCTATAAAATAGAGAAAATTTTGTTTGATACACCGAAGAAACCAAATGGTGGCCTGGGGCAGAATCGAACTGCCGACACAAGGATTTTCAATCCTCTGCTCTACCGACTGAGCTACCTGGCCATTGGATCGGATAAGAAATGGTGCCGGAAAAAGGAATTGAACCCTCGACCTTCTGATTACAAGTCAGCTGCTCTACCAACTGAGCTATTCCGGCATTTTTACGACGTTTTTGGTGGCGAATCAGGGACTCGAACCCCGGACCTGCGGATTATGATTCCGTCGCTCTAACCGACTGAGCTAATTCGCCCTTAACGTTGAGATAGGTATTCTATCTCAAGCACCACCATCCTGTCAATTATTTTTGCAATAATTTTGCAAAAAACCTTGCCGCACTAAGCTCTCAACCGAGCTAAGGCATTGTTTTTACCCAGAATATGAATGATTGCATCAAATGAAGGAGTTTGTGTTGTTCCACACAATTTTAAGCGTAAAGGCATCCCAAGCTGCGGCATTTTAATATTTTGACTAGTACAAAACTCTTTAATTAATGCTTTAATCGCATCTAATGACCACTCGCTGAGCCCATCTACAGCGCTGGCAAAATTATTTAGAACTTGTGCTGCATCGTCCGTCATGTGTTTTGCCAACTCTTCAGCATTTGGTGTTAGTGGTTGATAAAAATATGCAACTTCCTTGGCAAGCGTGTTCAAATTATCACTGCGCGTTTTCACCAGCTCCATAATTGCATTAATATCTAATTGCTCAGGCGAAATATTCTGTGCCAATAATTGCGGCGTGATCAACTCAATTAGTTTAGCGCTGGTTTTTGCTTTTATGTGCTGTGCATTCACCCAAAATAATTTTTTCATATCAAAGCGTGCTGGAGAAGGCGAAATATTATTTAGATCAAACCACTCAACAAACTGTTCAATACTAAACACCTCATCATCTCCGTGCCCCCAGCACAGACGCGCCAGATAATTGAGTAATGCTTCAGGCAATATTCCCATATCACGATACTGGACGACACTAACCGGATCATTACGCTTAGACATTTTTTGCCCATCATCACGTAAAATCATCGGTAAATGCGCATATAGTGGCGGCGTTGCGCCTAAAGCACGTAAAATATTAATCTGACGTGGTGTATTATTTACATGATCATCACCACGAGTTACATGAGTAATTTTCATATCCAGATCATCAACAACCACGCAAAAATTATAAGTTGGTGTTCCATCAGAGCGCGCAATAATTAGATCATCCAATTCACTATTGGCAATTTCAATACGGCCTTTCACTAGATCATCCCAAGCCACCACACCATCTTGTGGATTTTTAAAGCGCACAACTGGTTTAACACCTTCTCGTGGTTGCTGATGTAGGCAACGACGATCATAACGCGGTTTTTCGCCGCGAGCACGTTGTTCTTCACGCATTTGGTCAAGCTCTTCTCTAGAACAATAACAATGATATGCAGTGTCCGCATCCAACATCTGCTGAATTACTTCCTTGTAACGCTCCATGCGCTGCATTTGATAAAAAGGACCTTCAGCATAATCTAACCCTAACCAATCCATTGCATGTAAAATACTATCAACTGATTCTTGCGTTGAACGCTCAACGTCAGTATCCTCTACTCTAAGAATGAAAGCTCCATTATTCTTCTTTGCATATGCCCATGAAAACAATGCGGTACGTGCTCCACCAATGTGTAAAAACCCAGTTGGACTGGGTGCAAAACGTGTTCTAACTGTCATTTATCGTCTTTCAAATTTAAAAAATTAAAACTGCTCATCCTATCCTGTAAGCATCGTCACAAAGCTCCTCATGCACTTTTCATGTACACTACGTCACCTTATTCCTGACTCTTACAGCATATTATGGCAGTTATCGGTCATTATAAATCAATTATGAGCTAATTCGCGCAGCTCTCGTTTTAAAATTTTGCCTGTTGCATTGCGTGGCAATTTTTCAATAAAGATAATCTTGCGGGGCTGCTTAAATGGTGCTAAATGTGGACGAATATAATCCTTTAACTCCGCCTCAGTTGCAGTTACATCATCTTTTAGTTCAATATACGCTACTGGAGTTTCATTGGCATCATTATCTCTTATGCCAATTACAGCACAGGCATTAACTTTTTCATTGGTATAGATAATTTCCTCAATTTCACGCGGGTAGATATTCATACCTTTACTGATAATCAAATCTTTTTTACGGTCAACTATAAATATAAACCCATCTTTGTCAACTTTACCAATATCACCAGTTCTAAACCAACCATCAATAACTGTTTCTGCAGTATCATTTGGTCGATTATAGTAGCCCATCATAACACAGCCACCCTTGACACAAATTTCACCAATTGAATCGCGAGGTAACTGTTTCATTTCATCATCAAAAACTTCTACCTGATAACTAGGCAAAGGCTTACCAACAGAACCTCTTCTATTCTCCCACGGAAGATTAACAGACACAACTGGAGAGCACTCACTAATTCCATATCCCTGTATTAAAGTACCACGTTTAAAGCTGGCTGAGAAATTACGCATTGTTTCCTCTGCTAATGGTGCGGCACCAGAAATAAACCCCTTAACCGAATGAAACCAGTGAAAATACCATGGTAATTTTGCTTTTGCCAACGCACTATAAACATCTGGCACACCGGCAAAAAAAGGAACTCGCTTCAACAAGACCTGTTTTAGTAGATTAGCAAAATCACCTTTAGTTGCAATAGAGCGAATAACTACCACACCACTATCAGTAAAGATTGGTAAAATTACCGTTACAGTCAAAGTAAAGGCATGGAACATCGGTAAATAACAAACCATTCTTATGCCACCGTGCTTAACCCTCAGATGTTGCATACAGCAATGAACATTTGAATGGATATTGTTGTAGGATAACATTGCGCCTTTAGGTTTACCAGTTGTACCTGAGGTATAAACAATTAAAGCTAACTCTTCAGGAGATTTATCAGCATAGGGTGCAATGTTTTTTTGTTCGGCAATAATTTGCGCATAATCAATATTACGATCATTGATTACTGGTGCTCCATCATCAACCCAGATAATTTTACAGATATTGGTTTTAATCAATAATTCACGAGTTTCTTTGGCAAATTTTGCCGACGAAAACAACACTTTTGCCTGCGAATCATTAACAATATAGGCAATTTCATCTTCTTTAAGAAAGTTATTGATTGCAACAACCACAGCACCCAGCTTACTAATTGCAAAAAGTGTCGCAATAAACTGCCATGAATTTGCCATTACCAGCGCAACTTTATCACCAGGTTTAACGCCGTACTCATGCAAGCGACTAGCAACACTATCAGCATATGCTAATAATTGTCGGTTACTAATTTTGAGCTCTCCATCATAAATTATTGTTTTGTTTGGCGAGCTTTTTGCATTAGTTGCGATAATGTGGTAGAAATTACGAAAAGGATATTGTTCAGTCATGATAACCCTTAAACAGATAATAGATATTTGTGATTTTACCTTAAATTTGCGGCTAAATAGTGATTATTTACATAAAAAATGTTAACTTTTTAATTTACGCATTGCATCAGGAATTTTAGCACTAACCAAATCCTGAATGCTGTCATCTCCAGATTGTTTTACTTTGGCTTTCATTGCTGATTGATATTGCTCCAGAGCTAATTGGTAATTTCCTAATGTATAAAATTCATTTCCCAAACCATAGTGGTAACGCAGAGGATTATCCAATTTAGTATCAGAATACAAAATCGCGTACTGATCCCAAACATCAGGATCACTAGCATTAGTCTGTGCCAGTTCATCCAAACGAGCTCCAGCTTTAGAGTAACCGTTACCCGCAATCAGAAATTCAAGCTGCCCCATCCATAATCCTTTGTGATTTGGGTAGCTTTCTACCGCTTGATCATAGAGTTTATCTGCCAATTTATTCTCACGGTTAGCAATTAGTAATTTAGCCCGAAGACCCAAAATAATCGGATGATTCATATAATGTGGATTATTAATTTTATTAAGTGTGGCAATACTAGCTTTAAGCTGTTTAGTCAGAAAATAACTTAAAGACAAACCATATTGCTGTGCATCCAAACTTACATAGCGCTTAGATGCTATTGAATTGAGATAAAATTTAGTAGCATCTTCACTACTGATTTGCCGGATACGGCATTTTTCACGCACTAGTAAAAAATCAATACTATCTTGACGCATTTTCACAGGCATTTGATTGGCGCGTGATTCCGCCTCACTCAAACGTTCTACAGTTACTGGATGAGTTTGTAAAAAAGCTAAAGCGTCATTTGTATTAAATTTATAGGCATCTTGCATGCGCTGAAAGAATTCCGGCATTGCATGCGCATCAAACCCAGCCTGATACATTAATTGTTGCCCAACTCGATCAGCTTCACGTTCATAATCACGTGAAAATGATAGCATATTTTGTTGAGCTAAGCCTTGCCCACCCTGAATTGCAGCCATAGCAGCACTCGGACTAACTGTAGCCAGAAGCGCCCCAGCCAGCAAGCCAGCAACACTAGTCCATTGTGCACGGTTTTGCACACTGATATTACGGAAAATATGATGTTGTACGACATGACCAATCTCGTGGGAGAGCACAGATGATAACTCAGCTTCGGAAAGCGTAGTATAAATCAGACCGTTATAGGCACAAATATATCCTCCAGGTAGAGCAAACGCGTTAATTTCTTTATCTTTAATTAGATAAAAATTGAACTGATCGCCAGCCATTGGCGAGAAACTTACCAACTGACTACCTAAAGTATTTAAATAATCTAAACAATCATAGTCATCAACCATGCTACCTTGAGCGTAGATATTGAGAATAACTTGCTTACCCAACAAATCCGCTTGATACGGCGAGAGATTGGAGCGATCATTGTCACCTAAATCTGGTAGCCCGTTGACTCCAGTAGCATAAGCAAAATGATTACAAGTGCCAAGAGCTACACCAAATGCCGTCGCACTTACCACCTGTTTTAAAAAACCACGCCTGGCAATATCCAGCACCAAATCGCGTTGAATCTGCGGAGATTCCTTACGCGATTGATAAAGCTGGTCAAGTATAGAGCCAAGAATTTTCATAGTAATAACTCTTAGTTATTGTAACTGCTGTGCCAGTCCAGTCAGATATTTTTTCTGATTAGCCGCAAAGTCTTTATCTGGAGTACTACTATCAAATTGAGTTAGACTAATTAGCGTCTGATTACCCTGAGCCGTTAATTTGACTGTATACATTGGTTTTGGCGCAGCTTTAGCATTGGCAGATTCACTACCAAACCAACGTTGAATGAAGCTAGGATCTGGATTATCCATTTGAGACTGTAATGGGTACACATAATAATCGCCGCTGCTACGGTTTTTATCCACAATACCTAAACCAACACGATCCAGAGCAATCGCAGTACGCCACCATGCCCGATCAAACTGATCATTTACAACCACCTGATTATTTACTAGTGCTGCTGTTTTGGGTGCCGATTCCGCAGTTGCTACAATTTTCTTAACTTGCTCTTCTGGCATGCCCGCAAAAGCCATATATTGCGTCAAAAATTCCAATTCTAGCTGTGGGTTTGACGGACGTGGTATCCATTTAGTTCTTTGTTGATCAGAAGATGCTAAGGTTGAAGTATCAGCTATCCCAGGCGAACGACAGCCCTCATACTCCTCATCCATTTGATAATTAGTATCCATGATGACTACATCTTTACCATTTTGCCACAAGGTGATACGATACATATACATTGAATTTAATGAATACATACTGCCCCAACCTACCCAGTCAAAGAAACCACGGATACTTGTTCCCTGTGGAACTTTATTATTACGTGCTGCCCAATCAGTTTGCATCACGCCAATTGATTGATTTTGATATTTAATCGTCAAACCGATCTGATTAACAAATGCAGCAACCATTGGCCAAACCGTATTCACATCTTTGCTCTCAATCACTAACCAGCGCTGTGAACCACCATAGACAATTTGCATTCCTTTGGTATTAGCCAGCTGATAACCATTTTGTGCCTGTTGTGTTGCAGTTGGCGCCATCTTATAGCTTGTTACTAAATCAGGTGAAGTTAAGCCCGGTGGGGTTACCAACGTATCAGTATTACGTGGTGCGGTAGATGTAAACGCAGCTTGCGAATCGACTGTACCACAAGCACTTACACCGAGTAATGTCGCTAATATTAAAGCGAATTCTTTTTTATTTACCATCTTGAATTGCATAAATCAACCTATTTAATTTGTTCTAAAATATCTCTAAACCTATTATGATAGCTGCTACTTAACTCAGTCAATGGTAAGCGCAATGTTCCATAAGCGATTTGCTGCTCTTGGCATAACGCCCACTTAACAGGAATCGGATTGGATTCGCAAAATAACGCATCATACAAGGACAAAAGTTGCTTATTAATTGCCAAAGCAGCATCACGTTCCCCAGCCAAAGCGTGAGTACACATCTGACTAAATTGACGTGGACGAATGTTACTGGCAACAGAAATCACTCCAGAACCACCTGATAACATAAAGGCTACCGCACTAAAATCATCACCTGATAGTAGAATAAAATGTTCTGGCTTATGCGCCATTAAGTAAGTGCAACGTTTTAAATCACCTGTAGCATCCTTAATCGCTATGATATTTTTAAAATCACGAGCCAAACGCAACACTGTATCGTCGGCTAAATTACATGCAGTACGCCCCGGTACATTATATAAAATTACTGGAAATTTAGAGTGTTTTGCCACCGCTGCAAAATGTTGATATAAACCATTTTGAGTTGGCTTCACATAGTATGGTACCAAACACATCAAGTAATCAATCCCAGAAAGCTGATTAACTTCATCAATAAACTCCAGCGTCATTGCAGTAGCTGCAGTCCCGCTTCCCACAATTAATGGTACACGTCCACGATTAACTTCAACTACGTGACGAATCACAGCTAATTTTTCAGAATCAGTCAATGCCGCAGCCTCGCCGGTTGAACCGACGACAACTAATCCAGAAACACCACTGTTGATCTGCCATTCAGTAAACTTAGTCAATGATTGGTAATCAATACTACCATCTTCAAAAAACGGTGTAACAATCGCAGTTATACATCCTTTTAGCATGTTTCCCTCTCAAAAAGTATAGCTATTTGCTTGGTTTTGTAATGAGCCACCCAGCATAATTTCAATTTTAGATCTTGCATCTGAGCCTGCCTTATCTTGATTAAAGTGAACACCAATTCCAGGTGGATAACCAACTGCAGAATTAGGACTGATCCAATTAACTTTACCAGTCACCGCAATATTCTCGCCACCTTCCGGTAAGGTTATAATCAGAAAAACTTCTTCTCCAAGCTGATAACTATAATTTCCACCAACGAATACACCGCCAAATTTAAACTGTTGAATGTACATCTTGAGCAAATCTTGTCTGCTTTGAATATTAACCTTAATGATGTTATTCATAAAATACCTTATCTATGTTTACGTGACTTAGTTACTTTAGGTTCAACTGTATTTAATGTCATATTTTGAATTGAAATTTGTGGGCTAAATAAATTCCCATCAATTCCTACTGGTATAGATACTGACTTAATATGTTGCTCGTTTAATGGCATAATACTGCTAACATTTAAACGATAATTGATTTTAGTTGCCGCAAAATCAATTATTCCATTCCCAGTAGCTAAAATACTTGGAGAACTAAAATTAATACTACTATTTTTTGAAATCCCACTTTCAAATTCAAATGTGGCATTCAGCGTAGAGAATTTTGTCATTAACTGACTTTTGCTTTGAAACGCTGCTAAATTTTCCGGACTCAAAAACAAGCTAAAATCCACGCCACTAAATCCACCGTTACGTACCTTCAAGCCAACTTTACCATCTAAGCTTCTACGTAAATCTTGATACGTTCTAGCATTATTTACCTGAGTATTAAAAGTAAAATCCGCTAAACCATTAATCGCACTAACATCAAATAAATTAATAAACATTTTTTTCAAATCCACACTACTAACTTGATTATTTATGCTTATATCATAGGCATCATGATCAGCCTTAATCACCGCAGTACCATCAATAACGCCATTATCATAGAGGTTAGCATGTAACCTGGTTAGTTTTAACGTTTTATCTTTTACGCTTAATGCACTATCAACATTAGTTAAGTGAATGTGACTTAAATCAAGATTATTAATTTTTAGATTCGCTTCCAAATCTAACCAGTTTAACCAGTTAAAAGGCAAAAGACTATCATCAGAATATAAAGGAAGACTACCTTGTGCCGAACTCATAAACCGTGACAAATTTAATGCGCTAATTGTGCCATTTAACTTTAGAAAATCTTTATCATTATTGACTGCATATTCAGCATCAATTTTCGCGCTTGCCCCATCAATTAATCCTCGTAGTTGTACCCCCACCCAATTATCTGATTCATGATAATTGCATGTACCACTTAAAGAGCTAGAAAGAACTGTAGCATTGGCTTGATTTGGTACTACTGACAAGCCAAGATCACAACGTTTGTTAGCAACATTAAATTTTGAATCAATCTTGGTCGCAACCAAACCTAATTCAAGATTAACTTTACGCAAGCTATTTTGCGCATTGTATTTGATCTTGCTATTATCAATTGAAAAATCACTATAATTATTTGTCCTCAAGTTAAGGGAATTCAGCACCAGACTTTGTGAGCCATTTTTTAAGCCCGCAGTCAACGTCATCCCTAAATCATGAACAGTTAAGCCATACATGGAAAGTAAGATTGTATCCATGTGCAAATTACCATTATATTTTTCAGAGCTGATAACTCCATTAGTATCTTCAACCCATAGCTTTTGATTAATATAGTCATAATGCCCCACTGACTGCAATTCGACATGCATTTTAGGAGCATCCATCGTAGTACTTAATTGTTCAATATTTAAATTATCCGTATCTGCTTTGCTGATATTACCACGAATAGAAAAATCAGTATTATATCTACCACTTTTAAAATTCAGTTGCACTAAAGGTTTAGTTTCAATACCAGTTAATGACATGCTAGCATCACGGATAATATACTGTTCTTGTGACTCAACCCAGTTTAAATTAGTAATCGATAAAGTCTGTAAATTACCAAATTCAGAATGAGCAATACTGTCATAATCTAAAAGATCTGCATATTTGCTACTTTTGTCTTCCGGCTGAAAAAAAGTTACGCCATTTAATGCTATTCGTCTAACTTTGTAATGCCCAACAATCAAATCTAGCCATGAAAGTTGACAATTAGCCGTATTAATATGTAACGCTTCATGATGTGCATCATCCTGCACGGTTAGATCAGAAATAAACAAACTTAGCCCGTGCCAAGAGCGTGGCTCAACTGTACCATTTATTATAACTGCATAGTTTTTATTATTAAATTGATTAATCACCATTTGTTTGACTTTATTCGCATCAAATAAATAATAGAAAAATAACAACGGAATACACACCGTTAAAAAAAATAAAACAAACATCCCCCACAGCACAAAGCGCACGCTTTGCCGTGAGACTTTAACCTGATAAATTTTACGCATCTAGTTACCTAATAATAAATATTGAGTATGTAATTGATCAATTTGTGGAATCAATGCTTCGACACCATTATTATTAACAATTACATCATCTGCTAGTTCTAATTGCGTATCACGCGCAACCTGCCGCTTGAGAATAGCATCAACCATCTCTTGGCTTAAGCCACTTCGTTGCTTTAGGCGCTCTAACAATACTGGATATTCAGTATCAACAAAAATATTCCGATAGGTAATAGCTAAGTAGTCTGGAGCGCGAAAAAGTAATGGCACTACAAGCATAGCGTAACAATCTGAATAAGAATAACTATTTTCTAATTGATTCTTGGCTTCTGCTACAATCAATGGATGCATCAATCTTTCAAGCCGCTGATGTGAATCGTTATCATTAAAAATCATTTCTCGTAAACGTATTCGATTTAAGATACCAGCACTATCTACTAGATCATCGCCAAATTCTCGTTGTATCGCTGGTAATGCCATACCATTTACTGCTGTTAACTGATGAGCTATTGCATCGGTGTCAATTATACTAACTCCACGATCTGCAAAAAGTTGAGCTATAGTTGATTTACCGCTTCCAATCAACCCCGTTAAGCCAATTACAATTTTAGCCATTATCGCAACTCAATACACAATCAAAGGAAATAATTCATTTGCAAATAGCAATACTAATATTCCTGCTGCGCCCAAAAATGGACCAAATGGAATTGGATTACCAGCATTTAATTTTCCGCATAACCGTAAAGTGACTGCATAAATAATCCCACATACTGAAGATAAAATCAAAACGCTGAGAAGATTTTGCCAGCCAAGCCATGCACCAATCGCCGCAAGTAGTTTAAAATCCCCATAACCCATACCTTCTTTTTTGGTAATTAATTTAAATGCCCAAAATAACAGCCATAAAATCATATAACCTGCGACTGCACCAATAACAGCATTAGTCAATCCACCACAAATTCCACCATATAAATTAAATAATAGCCCAAGCCAAATTAATGGTAAAGTTAGCTCATCTGGCAACAAAAATGTATCCAAATCAATAACCATCAGAGATAAAACCACTGACACAAAAATCAAACTACCGCACAGTGCCCATGGGTCATTAAAAACATAACCAACCGCAACAAACAATATTCCGCAAAGAGCTTCAATTAAAGGGTAACGAAGTGAGATTTTGGCTTTGCAGCTAGTACATTTACCACCAATAATAAAATAGCCGATAAGCGGAATATTTGTCCAAGCTGGAACCTTAGCCTGACATTTTGGACAATGCGAATGAGGATGTACCAAATTAAATCGCGTTTCATCTGGAGATAAGCTACATTCATCGCCTAAGACTTCAATACACTCATTGCGCCATTTACGATTGAGCATAATTGGCAAGCGATAAATAACTACATTAAGAAAGCTGCCAATACATAAACCGACAAGCAACAGGCATATCGCTCTAAACAATAAGCTATTTAAAAATAAAAAACCAAATAAATCAAACATATCAGTCCTACTTTAAATTATATCCTCGCAGGATTTGATCTTTGAACCCAAAGCATTGATAAAAAAGACAAGAACGTGCATACAGAAGTAAACGACAAGTCTTTTTTGAGATGCGACTAAGTTCGAAAATCAAAGACAATGAGTATATTAACCGACCACATCCCCCAAATGGAATAATGGTAAATAAATTGCAACAATAATTGAACCTAAAACGCTACCTAAAATTACAATAGTTGCTGGCTCGATTAGTGACAAGAGTGTTTCAATCACCATTTCAATTTCCTGATCGTAATAATCTGCGATTGATTGTAACAAGAAATCCAACGAACCAGCTTCCTCACCAACAGCAACCATTTGATTAACCATATTAGGAAATATGTCGGTAGTTAGCATGGCGTTATATAAGCTACTACCTGACTCTACATCTTTTTGAATATTTAAGGTCGCTGCACCATATAAATAATTATCAACCAGAAGAGCTATCGAACGCAGCGCATCATTGAGTGGAACACCCGCTGAAAACAGCAGTGATAGCGTTCGTGTCCAACGTGAAATCAGGGTTTTCTGGGCTAACTCACCAAAAAGCGGTACTTTAAAAATTGCACTGTCAACAAAAAATCTAAACCGCGGAACTCCGCGATAGGCAGATTTAAAAGCAAAGACTGCACCAACAATTGCAGCAATGATTAACCACCAAAAACCAATTATAAAATGCGAGATTGCAACTACTATTAAGGTTGGTGCAGGCAATTTGGCACCCATTCCCTCAAAGATTTTCTGGAATTGTGGCACGACAAAGCCTAATACTATGCCCAATACTATAGTTGACACAATTACAACAATTACCGGATAAGCCATAGCTGATTTAACTCTGCGCTTGACGGCATCAATTTTCTCTTTATATTCGATATAACGAGTAAGCAAGGTTTCTAAAATCCCGCCTTTTTCACCGATTGACAAGAAATTGATAAATAATGCGTCAAAAACCATTGGGTATGTTCCAAATGACTCCGATAAACTCAAGCCATTTTCCACCCCAAACTTGATATCTTCTAAAATTTCATAGAATTTTTTATTTTCCTGCCCACGAATTACAATATCAAACGCTTTAAGTAATGGAACACCTGATTTAATTACTACCACAAACTGCTTGATAAAAACTGTAATCTCTTTATCTTTTACTGGTTTTTTGACCTTTTTCTTCTCTTTACTTGTTGTATCTTTGTTCGCTAATAAATGGATTTCTTTAGAGCGCGCCAACTTGGCGAATAAGCTCAATTTCTTTTCTTGCGTACTGGCTTTAAATTTAAATTGCGATAGAATATCATTCAGGAACGAAAGACTGCTGCGCTGCTTAACTGAAAATGGAATAATGTCACGTTTGCGCAATTTCACCCGTGCAATAATCGCTGTTTCAGCCTCAATCGTTCCTGTAACTAAGTCCCCATTTTTGGTTCTACCTTCATAAAACCAACTTAGCTCACGAAGATTCTGCTTATCTTTCTTACTCGCCATTTTGTTTATCCATTAGTGTTAGCTTCAATTTCTGATAAGGATGTCACACCCAAGCGCACTTTATTCAAACCACTTTGCCGTAAACTCAGCACCCCCTCTTTGCGTGCCTGAGCAGCTAGTTCTACCGATGTTGCACTCAATAAAATCAAACGTTTGAGCTCATCTGAAATCGCCATAGTTTCAAACACACCAACCCGTCCTTTATAACCGGTATTATGGCATGCATAACAGCCTACAGAAACATATGGTTGCCATCCGGAGTTCACTTCTTCTGGAGTAAATCCCGCCTCAATCAAGGCTGCTTTTTCCATTTTCGCCAAACGTTTGCACTGAGGACATAGCTTACGCACTAAGCGCTGGGCAACAATTGCTAAAATTGAGTCACCGACATTATATGCAGGAACGCCCATGCTCACTAAGCGCACGAGTGCTGACGGAGCATCATTGGTATGCAATGTAGATAAAACCAAATGTCCAGTTTGTGCAGCTTTAATTGCCATTTCAGCAGTATCATAATCACGAATCTCCCCAACCATGATTACATCAGGATCTTGCCGTAAAAAAGCCCTAAGTGCTACCCCAAATGTCAAGCCAGTTTTTTCATTAATCGCTACTTGATTGATTCCACTAAGGGGGATCTCAATTGGATCTTCTGCAGTAGAAATATTACGGCTGCTATCATTCAACATATTTAAACAAGTATAAAGAGAAACTGTTTTACCAGATCCCGTAGGACCTGTTACCAAAACCATGCCATACGGACGTGATACCGCATCTACAATAATCCTCTTCTGATCTGGATCAAACCCCAGAGCCTCAATTCCTAGACTTGCCGCTTTACGATCTAAAATCCGTAAAACTATTTTTTCACCAAAGGATGTAGGCAAGGTACTAACCCGAAAGTCGATAATTTGATTCTGAGACACAGCAAGGCGTAAACGTCCATCCTGCGGCACTCTACGCTCAGAAATATCTAGCTTTGATACCACCTTAATCCGCGCTGCAATCTTATCCTTCAGAGCCATTGGAGGAGTAGCTATCTCACTTAAAACACCATCTATCCGATAACGTACCCGATAGTTTTTTTCATATGGTTCGAAATGGACATCAGAAGCTCCCATTTGTACTGCATCAAAAATCATTTTATGGACAAACTTTACAATTGGCTGATCATCATCACCAGAGTTAACCATATCCGTGCTACCGCCATCATCTTCAGTAGCAAATTCAATCCCTTCCAGAGCGGATTCATCCAGGTCAATAGTTTTGAAATAATTACTGCTGTTTTGGTTAATCACGCGCTCCAGCTGTGATTCTTCAACTAAAATTAAATCAATTTTCAGACCGGTTTTAAAACTAATTGAATCAAATAATTCTTTATTCGTTGGGTCTACAACTGCAAGCTTCAAAAGCTTACCTCGTTTAACTAGTGGTACAATTCTGTTATTGATGATTACATCCATACCAATCAAACCGGTGGGCATAAAGTCCAAATTAAATGCATCAATATCTAAAACAGGAATACCATAGAATGATGCAAGAATATTCATAATCTTGTGGACTGTTATCTCAGGCTTCACCTTGGATATTGCATTAATTATTGAAATTCGCTCATGAGCTGCTGTATCTGTAGCTTTTTTTATATCATCTGGTTGTAATAGCCCAGCTTGAGCCAAAATTGTAAATATACCACTATTCAATGCCATGTTTTTAGCTTTGCAAAATTATTACTATTTAACCTGATATTTTATCATGTATGCCCAAATGTACTGATTTAATTATTCTACGATCCGTGAAATACGAACTCTTTCCGCCCAATACTTGCCGACATTCAGGACTTCAAAACATAAATTATTTATTCTAAAACAGAAATTAGGGCTGGGAATAACACCCAAATGTTTCATAATCAGTCCATTAATACTCATTGCATCGTAACTTGCAGGCAAGTCTAGGTTATATGCCTCATTAAATTCTCGTACAAGAGTAGCTCCATCAACAATATACTGTCCGGCGGATTCTTCAATCATTAAGTAACTTCGGTGTGGCGCATCAGTTGTAAAATCGCCAAAGACAATTTCGAGCATATCCTCAAGACAAGCAATTCCCAAGGTATCACCATATTCGTTAACTACAACAAAAATACGTTCACGCTGCTTTTGTGCTTCGGTTAATTGTTTAATAATTGGAATAAAATCTGGAATAAATTTAATCTTACGAATTAGCCCTCGCAAATCATTCAAGTCATACTCTTCTGAACCAAGGGATAAAATATCTTTGGCATGGATAAATCCAATAATCTGATCTAAACTTCCTTCACAAACCAGTATTCGCGTATGATGAGGGTGCTGCAACTGGTCACGAATATTTTGAAAGTCATCATCCAGATTAACAATCTCGGCATTACGTAAAGGAATCACTACTTCTTTGATTGCCAATTGCTCCAATTCGATAGAATTAAGTAGTATCGAACGATGATCTTCAGCAAATGGGGAACGTTTATCAGCAATGATTGCTTTTAGTTCATCAAGTGACGTACCGTCTGCATGACCGACACCCAGCAACCGCGTAATAAAATACACAATCTTATCAATGAACCAGATAAGTGGTCGAGTAACAACAAATAGAAAATACAAAGGAACGGCAACAGCACGTAAAACAGCAACAGGTGCTTTTGATGCAATAATTTTAGGTGCAGCTTCTGAAAAAATAATAATCATCAATGTCACGAGCAATGTTGATAACGATAAAACTAATTCGTGACCCGTACCAAAAATCTTTAAAACCAACATAGTTGATAATGTAGTGACTAACGCATTAAAAAAACTATTACCAAATAAACTAAAAATTAACACACGCTCTAGCTGCCGCTTTAATTTCAATGCATAACTCGCCCACACTTCCTCATCGGCTAGCGAAATCAACTTATGTTCTGAAATTGCCACACTGGCAGTTTCTAAAAAGGAAAATAAACTGGCAACAAGCAATAAAAAAAATAAACCTATAAAACTCAATATATCCATTACCTTACCTATAAATATATAACGATTCTTCAGAGAATGAATATTAACAGAATTTTAGAAAATATAGTATATAAACTAGTTATACATCCAATCCAAGGGTAAGCTCTTTAAACCATGAATATGAAAAGTAACTATACTCACCCAGAATTAAATTGGGACAGATGAAATACCCTTAGCACAAATTCAAATATTTTACAAGTAACAATTTTGATTATTGTTAGACAGGAGTTATTATCCTTATAATACCTCTATAAATGATCAGCATTTATAATTTATAAATTAACTTAAATAAAAAACTTTATTGGAGAAAGCCATGAAAGCTTATATCATGAAAATCATTACAAGCGCAATTAAGATAATTGCTGCAGCACAAACAATAGAAAACCAGCTTTATTATTGTCACTCTAATTCACTAAGACTAGTAAAAACAAATCAAGCAGTGTGCTAACTGCATGATTCAGTACAATAGAAACTGGCATACCAATCAGACTTAACGTACTTTAGTTTGATATGCCAGTAATAATAGTATGTACAAATTTATAAGTTTACTACTTCTTTTCAGTTACCTTATCCATAAGCTTAGCAGCAATGCCTTGCGCAATATCCGTAACTTCAGCTGGTAAACCACCGATTTTATCAATCACATCATGTACAGCTACTGATAATTCAGCACCATGGTTGGCTTTATCGGTAAACTCTTTTAATG
>JACCDZ010830933.1_pt1 | contig 31988 bp, 32 predicted proteins | sample 7449551 | NCBI WGS metagenome assembly JACCDZ01 (sample SAMN15323452, study PRJNA562643) | freshwater metagenome | isolation source: river surface water | place: USA:Blue River Watershed | collected 2017-08-18 | reverse complement strand
GAAATGGACACGCACTACGAAAAGCCCGTGCAATAAGGACTCACGATCATGCAAATGGAAAACTTCGCACCCATCATGTTCGCCGGCCTTGTGCTGACGATGTTGATTGGCTTCCCCGTCGCGTTCTCGCTGGCGTTCCTTGGTTTGGCATGCGGCTTGTTCGCGATCAGCATGGACTGGTTCCCCGTGAGCTTCATGTCCAACCTGCCGCTGAACATTTTTGGCATTCTCAGCAACGACTTGTTGCTGGCCATCCCCTTCTTCACTTTCATGGGTGCCATTCTTGAAAAGTGTGGCCTCGCAGAGGACATGCTCGACTCGATGGGCCAACTGTTTGGCACCGTGCGCGGTGGCTTGGGCTATTCGGTCATCATCGTGGGCTTTATCTTGGGCGCCATCACCGGCACCGTGGCGGGTCAAGTGATTGCCATGGCTTTGATCTCACTGCCCGTGATGATCCGCTATGGCTACAACATGCGCTACGCCACGGGTGTGTTGGCAGCGTCCGGCACCATCACTCAACTGGTCCCCCCTTCACTCGTCTTGGTGGTGATGGCTGACCAACTGGGTCGCTCTGTGGGCGACATGTACAAAGGTGCTTGGGGCCCTTCAATTTTGCAAGTGGCGATCTTCGCGCTCTACACCTTTGCCTTGGGTCTGCTGAAGCCGGACCATGTGCCTGGCATCCCCAAAGAAGCACGCACCGCAGACGGCTTTCACCTGTGGATGAAGTGCTTGCGCGGCATCATCCCCTCCGCCTTCTTGATCTTCGCCGTGTTGGGCTCGATGGGTGGCTTGCCCGGTATCAACACGGCAATTGCCACCCCCACCGAAGCCGGTGCCATGGGTTGTGTTGGCGCCTTGGTTCTGGCGGCCATGCACAAGCGCTTGGACAAGGCGTTGATTTGGGAGGCCATGCACAGCACCATGCGCTTGACGGCCATGGTGGTGTTCATCTTGATTGGTTCCCGCGTGTTCTCGATGGTGTTCCAAGGCGTCGATGGTGCCAAGTGGGTAGAACACTTGCTGACTGGCCTGCCCGGCGGTCAAGTGGGCTTCCTGATCGTGGTGAACATCTTCATCTTCTTCTTGGCCTTCTTCTTGGACTTCTTTGAGATTGCCTTCATCATCTTGCCGATGCTCGGACCTGTGGCTGACAAGATGGGCATCGACATGGTGTGGTTCGGTGTGCTGCTGTGTGTGAACATGCAAACCAGCTTCATGCATCCACCGTTCGGCTTTGCGCTCTTTTACCTGCGCGGCATTGCTGACACGCTGTTCAAGGAAGGTCGCATCGAGAAACCGGTCAAATCCAACGACATCTACATGGGCGCCATTCCTTGGGTGATCATGCAAATTGTGTTGGTGGTGATCGTGATCTTCGTGCCCGAGACCGTGACCATGTTCTTGGACAAAGAAGAAAAGGTCGACCTTGACAAAGTGGTCATCGAAATGCCAAGCGAGCAAGAAACGCCAGAGGCTGAACTCAAGCTCGAAGAGTCCAAGGGCTCAGAGGCAGAAGAAGCTGCCAAAGAGCAAAAACGCATGGAAGACTTGTTTAAAAAGTAAAGTCACCCCAGGCGATCAGCCCCTCCGGGTTCTCCGCGAGGGGCTTTTTCTTGGTAGCCCCTCTCTAAAAATTTATGAACACGACCCCACTCACTCCACCTGCCTCAGCGCCAACCCCATTTGTTTTTCAGCCCACCGAGGATGTGGTGGAGGGCCCGGCTTTTTCACGTGCCTTCCAAGCCATCACCTGGGCCACGCTGCTGGGCTCTGGCTTCTGGCTGCTGAACCTGTGGCAACAGGGAAAATTCGGTGGAGACACGGGTCTCAATGGTTTGCGGGCTGCGGGGTGGTTTGTCCTGGGTTGGGCTTTGCTGGCATGGACCACTTGGCATGTGATGTTCAGCCGCGCGCGTTTGGATCTCAAAGGGCTCCACCAAACCTGGATTTGGGACAAGCACATGGCCTACGATGAGCTGGCCTACGCCAAGTTGATCCGCATCCGTGGGCTCGAATGGTTCATCGCACCACGGTTTTATGTGCGTACCTTGATGGGTAAATTTGCGGTGTTCTATGTGAGCAGCCGCCCTGTGCAACACGAGTGTGAACGTTTGAGTGCCGAGCTGGCTGCGTTTCGACAGCTTTGAACCCCAACAGTCGGGGAAAAGCCCATAAAAAAAACCGCGCCGTGGCGCGGTTTTTCTTTGCTCAAGCAACGGACTGAATTACAGCTTTTGCTTTTGCATGAACTGATCAAACTTCGCTTCGGTGAATTGGAACCACAGGTTCGACTCAGCGCGGAACTTAGAGTAATCAGCGTAGACCTTCTTGAAGTTGGGGTTCTTCTCTGACACTTCGTTGTAGAAGGCCATGGCTTCTTTGAATGCCAATGCCATCACGTCTTTCGGGAACTCGCGCAACTTGGTGCCAGAGCCCACCAACTGCTTCAAGGCGCCAGGGTTACGTGCGTCGTACTTGGCTTGCATGTCAGAGTGCGCTTGTGCTGCAGCAGCTTCCACAATGGCCTTGTTCTCAGGTGACAGCGCAGCGAAGGCTTTGTCGTTGATGAAGAAGTCCAGCTGAGGACCACCTTCCCAGAAACCTGGGTAGTAGTAGAAAGGCGCCACTTTGCTGAAGCCCAATTTCAAATCGTCGTAAGGACCCACCCACTCAGCAGAGTCGATCGTGCCTTTTTCCAAAGCGGGGTAGATGTCGCCGCCAGGGATGTTTTGTGGGATCACACCCATGCGCTCAAGCACTTTGCCAGCAAAACCACCGACGCGGAACTTCAAGCCTTTCAAATCATTCACAGATTTGATTTCCTTGCGGAACCAGCCGCCCATTTGGGCGCCGGTGTTGCCACCTGGGAAGTTCACGATGTTGTACTTGGCGTAGAACTCGCGCATCAGTTTCAAACCGTTGCCTTCGTACATCCAAGCAGTCATTTGACGGCTGTTCAAACCGAAGGGAATGGCACAACCCAAGGCGAAGGTTTCGTCTTTGCCGAAGAAGTAGTAAGGGGCTGTGTGGGCCATTTCAATGGAGCCTTGCTGCACACCGTCGACCACGCCGAACGCGGGCATGATCTCGCCAGCAGCATGGACCGAAACTTCGAACTTACCACCCGACATGGCTTTGACAGCCTTGGCGAATACATCAGCAGCACCGTGGATGGTGTCGAGCGACTTGGGGAAGCTCGAGGCCAGGCGCCAGCGGATAGCGGCTTGTGCATGCACAGCGGGGGCTGCACCAGCAGCCAAGATACCTGCAATACCTGCGTTTTTAATAACGGAACGACGGTCCATACAAAGACTCCCATGAGTTGTTAAAACAAATCGCAAAAGAGCGTCACTTTTGTGGAGCGATCACCTTTGCGATGGGGCATTGTATGCAGTTGCGCAACCGGTTTTATGCACGGGTTTTCCCCTGAAACCTCGCGCTTGCAAATTTCTTCAGAATGCGTGAAATTACTTCAAAAATCGCCGCGCGATGGAGGCTTGAATCCCCGCAGCATCCAGCCCCAATTCGGTCAGCAACTTGGCGGGGTCACCGTGCTCGGTGAACACATCGTGGATGCCTAAAACCAGGACGGGTTTGGGGATTTGCAAGTCTTGTAACGCCTCCAAAACCGCCGAGCCCGCGCCGCCCATGACCGCCCCCTCTTCCACAGTCACCAGGGCCTCATGCGTGGACGCGATCTGCGACAACAGCGCCATGTCCAATGGCTTGGCCCAACGCATGTTGACCACCGTCGCATCCAAGGCCTCGCCCGCTTGCAATGCCGGATAGAGCAAGGTGCCAAAGGCAAAGATCGCAATACGCTGACCTTGGCGACGCACTTCACCTTTGCCAAATGGCAAAGCGTGCAAACCAGCTTGCACTGGCACACCCACGCCTGCCCCACGCGGGTAACGCACGGCCACGCAGTGGTCTTGCTGGTACGCCGTGGTCAGCAACTGACGACACTCGTTTTCGTCCGCTGGACAGGCGATGCTGACATGCGGAATACAACGCATGAAGGGGATGTCGTACAAGCCTGCATGCGTGGCCCCATCGGCACCGACGATGCCCGAGCGATCGAGCGCCAACACCATGGGCAATTTTTGCAAGGCCACATCGTGGATCACTTGGTCGTAGGCACGCTGCAAAAAGGTCGAGTAAATCGCCACGACCGGCTTGACGCCCTCGCATGCCAAGCCGGCTGCAAAGGTCACGGCATGCTGCTCAGCAATGCCGACATCGTGGTAACGCTCCGGAAAGCGCCGGTGAAATTCAACCATGCCCGAACCCTCGCGCATGGCGGGAGTGATGCCCACGAGCAGAGGATCGTGCTCAGCCATGTCGCACAACCAATCGCCAAACACTTGGGTAAAAGTGGTCTTTGCTACACCGGTGCTAGGCACCAAACCCACCGCGGGGTCGAATTTGCCGGGACCATGGTAGGCCACAGGATCCGCTTCCGCCAATTTGTAGCCTTGCCCCTTCTTGGTCACCACATGCAAAAACTGCGGACCCTCCAAGTGCTTGATGTTCTCGAGTGTGGGGATGAGTGAATCAAGGTCGTGACCATCGATCGGGCCAATGTAGTTGAAGCCGAATTTTTCAAACAAGGTTGCCGGCACCACCATGCCTTTGGCATGTTCCTCAAATCGTTTGGCCAGCTCAAACAAAGGTGGCGCGCCTTTGAGAACTTGCTTGCCCACCTCTTTCGCGGCTGAATAAAACTTACCGCTCATCAACTGCGCCAAATAGCGGTTCAGTGCGCCCACGGGTGGGCTGATGGACATGTCGTTGTCATTCAAGATCACCAGCAATTTCGAGGTCGACACGCCGCCGTTGTTCAAAGCCTCAAAGGCCATGCCGGCTGTCATGGCGCCATCGCCAATCACGGCAATGGCATGGCGCTGCTCACCCTTTTGTTGCGCGGCAATGGCCATCCCCAACGCTGCAGAGATGCTGGTGGACGAGTGCGCAGTACCAAAGGCGTCGTACTCGCTCTCGTCACGGCGCGGAAATCCGCTGAGCCCATGGCGTTGTCGCAAGGTGTGCATTTGGTCGCGACGACCCGTCAAAATTTTGTGCGGGTAGGTCTGATGTCCCACGTCCCACACGATGCGATCGTGCGGCGTGTTGAACACATAGTGCAAGGCCACCGTCAACTCAACGGTGCCTAAGTTGGAGCTCAGGTGACCACCGGTTTTAGCAACACTGTGCAACAAATACGAACGCAACTCATCCGCCAACGCAGGCAGCTGGTGGCGTGGCACAGCCCGGAGGTCAGCGGGAGAGTTGATGGTTTGCAACAAATGAGGCATGGCTGTTCTGTTCGCTTTAAGTATTTCGATCCACCACACGCTCTGCCAGCGCAGCCAACGAATGGGTATGCGTTAAGCCCGTGCTGTGCAACGCCTCTAGCGCTTCCTTCAGCAACGATTTCGCATACGACTTTGCCTGCGCCAAACCCAAGAGGGACACATAGGTGGGTTTGTCATTGGCAGCGTCTTTGCCCGCAGTTTTACCCAATGTGGCTGAATCAGCGATGACATCCAAAATATCGTCCACCACTTGAAAGGCCAGACCCACGGCTTGACCGAAACGCTGCAAGCCAATCAGGGCTTGTTCAGAAGCCGCCCCACAGGCGGCGCCCATCATGACACTGCCTTCCAATAAAGCCCCCGTTTTCAAACGGTGCATGAGGCGTAACTGGTCTTCCGTCAAAGCCTCGCCCACGCTGGCCAGATCAATTGCTTGCCCACCCGCCATGCCCGCATGACCTGCAGCAGCCGCCAGCAAACGGCACAGGTTCGCCTGAACCCTGTCTGGGATGTCGGAGGCTTGAGGCGTGAGAAATTCAAACGCCAACGCCTGCAAGGCGTCGCCCGCCAACAAGGCTTGGGCTTCGCCAAATTGCACATGCACCGTGGGTTTGCCACGACGCAGCACATCGTTGTCCATGCAAGGCATGTCATCGTGCACCAACGAATAAGCATGAATCAACTCGACCGCACAGGCTGCACGCAACGCGGCATCGTCGAGGGCGGCGTCCTTCACACCATGCGCCACTGCCTCACGCGCCGCCAGAACCAACAGTGGGCGCAAGCGCTTGCCCCCGTCCAGCACGGCGTAGCGCATGGCATCGCCCAGGCCCGCAGGTGCGTCGGCGGGGATCCATTGCGACAGTGCGTCTTCCACCACGGCCAGCCAATGGTTGCTCCATTGGTCCAATTCAACTGGGGTCATGGGTGCACTCACGTGGGCGTCCACGTCTTCAACGTGCCGTTGTCGAGGACTTTGATTTGCTGCTCTACCGCATCCAACTGGGCACGGCAGTAAGCCAAAAGTTCTGCACCCCGTTGATAACCCGACAACAAATCGGCCAATGGCAATTGACCGGATTCCATTTGCGACACCAACCCCTCAAGCTCTTTCAGGGCAGCCTCATAGCTCTCAGGGGCAGCACTGGCGCCGCTTGTGGGGGTTTTGGCCTTTGGCATGGTGAAGAAAAATCCGATGTTGAGTTGGGTCAAATAGCCCGCCATTTTAGGTTGATGATGGGGCAAACTGGGGGCCCTTGGGTACAATGGATGTCCTCCAATCGGCCACCAGGCTGATTTATTTTTGTCCACTTACCTCCCTGTGGGGAGTCTTTAGGTCAGGTCACCCATGTCTGATTTAAGTCTTCAACTGCAGCAGGCGCATAGCCAACTACCAGTTACCAGTTACTTTGACGAGGCGCTCTTTCAGCGCGAACTGGAGACCATCTTTCAGCAAGGGCCCCGTTATGTGGGCCACCAACTTGCCGTGCCCAATGTGGGCGATTACTACGCTCTTCCCCAAGAGAGCGAAGGGCGCGCACTCGTCCACTCCCACAAAGGCTTCGAACTTATTTCGAATGTGTGCCGTCACCGCCAAGCAGTGATGCTCAAAGGCCGTGGCTCATTGAATGGACAGTCGCCAGCCGCGGCTGGCGGCAACATCGTGTGCCCATTGCATCGCTGGACCTACTCTGCCTCTGGCGAGTTGCTGGGGGCTCCACACTTCTCGCACGATCCCTGCTTGAACCTCAACAACTACCAACTGCGCGAGTGGAATGGCCTGCTGTTTGAAGACAATGGTTTGGACATCGAAGCTGACCTGGCAAACATGGGGCCGCGTGCCGCCCTCGATTTCACCGGCTTCGCGCTTGACCGCGTCGAACTGCACGAGTGCAACTACAACTGGAAAACCTTCATCGAGGTCTACCTCGAGGATTACCACGTGGGTCCGTTTCACCCAGGTCTGGGCCAGTTCGTCACTTGTGACGATCTGAGCTGGGAATTCAAAGACAACTACTCGGTTCAAACTGTCGGCGTGTCACAAGGCTTTGGCAAACCAGGTTCAGCCACTTACCAGACCTGGCACGAGGTGTTGTTGAAGTACCGCAACGGACAACTGCCCGACCGTGGTGCCATCTGGCTGACTTACTACCCGCACATCATGGTGGAGTGGTATCCCCACGTGCTCACGGTGTCTACCTTGCACCCCATCAGTGTGAACAAGACGCTGAACATGGTGGAGTTCTACTACCCCGAGGAGATCGTCGCCTTCGAGCGCGAATTTGTCGAAGCCCAACAGGCTGCCTACATGGAAACCTGCATTGAGGACGATGAAATCGCAGAGCGCATGGATGCCGGTCGCAAAGCCCTGATGCAACGTGGTGACAACGAAGTGGGCCCCTACCAAAGCCCGATGGAAGATGGCATGCAGCATTTCCATGAGTGGTACCGCGGCAAACTCAACTTCACTCAACCTTAAAGCCCATCACGCATGCAAGCCCTGTGGATGCTGCTGGGGGCAGCTTTCTTCGCCACCATGGGCGTGTGCGTCAAATTCGGCTCTCAACATTTCAATTCGGCCGAGTTGGTGTTCTATCGAGGCATTGTGGGCTTGGTGTTTCTGGCCATCATTGCCAAACAAAACAAGGTCTCCTTACGCACGCACTACCCAGGCATGCACTTGTGGCGATCGGCTGTTGGCGTGCTTTCGCTCAGCGCGTGGTTCTATGCCATTGCCCACTTACCGCTCGCCACCGCGATGACACTCAACTACATGAGCAGTGTCTGGATCGCCGCCTTCTTGGTCGGTGGCACCTTGATCAACTGGACCCCGCAAGAAGGCCGAAGCCCATGGTCACAAGGACCGCTCGCCTTGAGCGTGATTGCAGGCTTTGCCGGCGTGGTGATGATGCTGCGCCCCACGATTGAACAAAACCAAATCTTCGCGGGTTTGATCGGTTTGATGTCCGGCTTCGTCGCCGCCTTTGCCTACATGCAGGTGATGGCTCTCGGACGCATGGGCGAACCCGAAACCCGCACGGTGTTTTATTTTGCGATTGGCACCACTGTGGCCGGACTCATCGGCATGTACTTCGCAGGCGTTTCCGAATGGAACTGGGAACACGCCGTGTGGTTGTTGCCCGTGGGTGTCTTTGCCTCACTCGGCCAGTTGTGCATGACGCGCGCCTACAGCCAAGGTGCCACCTTGGTGGTGGCCAACTTGCAGTATTCGGGCATTGTCTTTGCCGCGCTCTACAGCTTGCTGCTGTTTGGAGATGACATTCCATGGATCGGTTGGGCTGGCATGGCGCTGATCGTGGCCAGCGGCATGACCGCCACCTTGCTGCGTGCCCGGGCAGCCCCCCACGCCCCCGCCGAAGAACATTGACCTTGCTAGGAGACACCATGTACACCACGTTGATTTCTGTAGCCCAACTCAAAGCACTGCAAGCGAGTGGATCTCCCCTCCTCGTGGCCGATTGCACATTTGATCTGACGAATCCACCGGCCGGACATGCACAGTATCTCGAGCAACACATTGCCGGCGCCATGCATGCAGACTTGGACAAACACCTGGCCACACACGAAGTGGCACATCGTCTGAACGGAGGTCGCCACCCCTTGCCCAAGCGTGAGGTGTTTGCCACCTGGTTGCAACACATTGGTTTGAATGACGACACCCAAGTGGTGGTCTATGACCGCAACGGCATGAACTACTGTGGCCGCTTATGGTGGATGCTGAAGTGGTGCGGTCACCATGCGGTCGCGGTTCTCGACGGAGGCTTACAAGCCTGGGTCGCGGCGCAAGGCACGGTCCGCTCGGGTGAGGAAGTCCCTGCTGCTGCAGGCCACTTTTCCCTCAAAACAACCTTGGTGCAGTGGGTCGACACCGCCACCTTGTCGCAACATCTGGATGACGGCACCCAAACCATCATCGATGCCCGAGGTACGCCCCGTTACCGCGGCGAAACGGAACCGTTTGACCCTGTGGCGGGCCATATTCCAGGCGCGTTGAATCGGCCTTTCAACACTAACTTGAACGAACACGGATTCTTCAAAAGTCCGGCAGAGCTGCGGACTGAATTTGCCGCACTCTTGGGCGCTACGAAACCAGAGACAGTGGTGCACCACTGTGGCAGTGGCGTGAGTGCAGTGCCCAATGTGCTGGCCATGGAAATTGCAGGCCTGAGCGGTTCAGCACTCTATCCGGGCAGCTGGAGCGAGTGGTGCAACACACCCGGTCTGCCCTGCGAAAAATCTTAAATCTTCCGAGCCACCAAGCTCAGTGCTGCACCCATTCGCCCAGCGCGGCGACCAAGGCAATGCCAGCGAACAACCACGCCACTTGGGCTGCAGTCTCCCGTGGAGACAAGCGCTTTTGCAGTTGGGGAATCAAGTCGGCCAATGCGACATAGATGAAGCTGCTAGCCGCGACCACCAAAAAGAAGGGCAGGTACTCATGCAGCGCCCCCACCAATAAATAGCCTACCAAGCCACCAATCGCCGTCACACCCCCTGCGAGCGTGAGCTTGAACAGCGCGCGACGCGGGTCGCGCAATGTCTGGCGCAGTACTACCAAATCGCCCACATGGTGGGGTACTTCGTGCGCCATCACCGCCAGCGCAGCCGCCACGCCTAAACGAGGGTCGGCGACAAAAGCTGCAGCAATCAAAATGCCGTCACCAAACGCGTGCACGCTGTCGCCCAGCAAGACGGCCCACCCCCCGCTGTGGTGATGATTCGCGTGATCATGGGCCACATGTGTATGCGAGTGCGTGTGCGTGTGATCATGTGCGTGGTTATGCGCATGACTGTGACCGTGCTCATGGCCGTGGTGCCACAACTCCGCTTTGTCGAGTAAAAAGAAAAACACCAAGCCCACCAAAAGAACAGCGAACAGTGCTTGGGCAGACACACCTTCAGCCATCGACAACTCGAACGCTTCAGGCAATAAACGCGTGAACGCCGTGGCCAACAACGCGCCTGCGGCCAAGCTCAGCAAATGCTGGGTGAAACGTGACAACAGGGCATACGCCAGTAATGCAGCCAGCCACACGCTGCCCATGCCAGCGAACAGGGTACCGACAAGAATAAAAAGCAAAGTCATCCCTGAATCATAGAGGGCGATCGCCCTCTTCCGAGCAGTTCAGAACCAATGCCTGGATGGGAACCAAGCCTTGCGCCTGTGTCACGACAAAGGCCACGCGTTGTAAGGCCCCCTCGGGTGCACGCCAAGAAAACTCTTGCGGTTGCTTGCCAAGCCAAGTCGGCACCTCCTCGTAGCGTTTGACCACATGATCGTTGGTCAACAGCGCACCCGCGTTTTCACCAGCGCTGACTTTGCTGCGCAAGCCATCTTGCAAAATCACCCAGTAACCTGCCCAACGCGCTGCGTTGTGATTGCCTGTGGACTGCACGGCAGAGACGGCCACGCGCACTGTGTCGTTCTCTCTCCACATATGGAGGCGGGGGGCCGGACTGCCTTGCAGTTTGGGCAGCTTGTCAGGCATCACACCACGCCATTCACGGAAATCGTGTCCATTCACCACCACTTGCGGCGTGTACACATAGCCGCTGCCCAGCTCGGACCGATAGGCGTGTTGTCGCTGTGTGGTCTGTGGGGTGGCGAAAGGATCTTTCCAGCCCAAATGGTTCCAATAGTTGACATGGAACGCCAAGGCTACGACATCCGATCGTTCCTTCAGACCTGACAACCATTGGTCTGCTGGCGGGCATGAGCTGCAGCCTTGCGAGGTGTAGAGCTCCACCACCGTGGGTGGCACGGACGACGATGAGGTGGCGCACATTTGCGCGGCCCATGCAGGGACAACCAACCCGACCCAACATCCCAATGATCGGAGAACAACATTCATAGAGCACCTCATATCCACGTAGTGACTCGCAACCAAACCTCGGGCAAGATCGACAGCACCCAGCCTTCTAACCGTTTGTCGAATCCCGTCAAAATAGCCAAACCTGTCAGCGCGATCAACAAGCCAAATCCCTTTTTCAAACGATCCGAAAAACGCAACACCCACGCTTGACTCGTCTGAATTCCGCGGCGCGAGGCGTACGCCACCGCCACCAAGGGTGTAGCTGCACCTAAACCAAAAGCGCCCAGTAAGACGCCACCCTGCCACACCCCTCCCTCCGAAGCAGCCAAAGTCAACGCCGACGCCAGCAAGGGGCCGGAGCAAGGCGTCCACACCAAACCCAGCACTGCGCCCAAGCCAAGTGACCCCATGTTTGACTCCGTATTGAAATGATTCGACATGCGATTTGCACGTGTCGCCAACGGTTGCATCCAGACGGCAAATTGAGCTGACGCTGCTGGCAGCCACATCACCAAACCCAGAAGTAAAAGCAACGCACCTCCCACGACACGAATGTGTTCGGTGTCAATGCCTAATAATGGACCTAGCCAGCCCAGTCCCATGCCCATCAAGGCAAACGACAGGGCCATGCCCACGCCCATAAAAGCTGGAGCCCAGCGGTTGCCTTGCAAGGCGCCACCCAGCACCAGCGGCAGCAAAGGAAAAACACAGGGCGACAGCGTGGTCAAACCTCCCGCCAGCCAACTCAGGCCTAGTTGTGTTGCATACAGCGCCATCGCGTGATCACTTCACATCTGTAAAGACATGTCGCAACACGCTGGCATCGGTCTCCCCGGTCAAGCGCTTTTGCTCCTCAGCCCCCTTGTAGACGATCAGGGTGGACTGTGAACGAACATTCAGCAGACGGCGTAACTCGCGTTCGGTGTCGTAGTTCACCGCCAACAAAGAGCCTGGGACATCAGGGTCCTTGAGAAAACTTTTGAACACCTTGTCTTGGGCCCAACACGTAGGGCACCAAAACGCATGAAAATGCAAAGCGACCAACTCACCCGATTGCTTCTTTTTCGCCAGCAGCTCGGGGGAATACGGGTCGATGGTCAGCGCTTGGGCTTGCAGCGCAAAGACACTGCATGCTGTGAAAAAAAGGAGTGCGATTTTTTTCATAAGGGTTAAGTACTTTCATGTGGCATCAGATTCAAAAGTCTCATCGCTCGGATGTAATTCGCCCGGAGTGCCAACAAAGTTACAGCGTCACCGTAGCGTGAGGGCAAAGCCACCGTAGCTGTATTGCGTGGCTTCCGCGCCTAAAAAAAGAGCTGTATTTCCCCTCCATCTGTCACGGTGCAACAACAGGTGATCGAGTGCTGCCCAGATGCTCGCACTTCCTAAATTTCCCACTGATGCAGCGTGTGCACACACCCGATCCACCGGCAATTGCCAAGCGCTCGCCAGCCATGGCGCCAGCGCACCACTGGCTTGATGGGGGACTACCCATGCAGCATCGTTCACAGCCAAGCCCTGACTTTGTAACGCCTCTCGCCCCAGCTCAAGCAAGACCAAGCCATGCTGAAGTACGCCGTCATAGTTGTGATCAAAGTGCAAGGTCCCTGCAGAGACGCTGGTGGCATCGGAGCCGCCAGCCTTCAAACACAGACCTGCTTGAGGAGCTTGTTGGCACTGTCCGAAATACGCGCTGGTCATATAGGGACCTGGTACGCCCGCCTCATCGGGGCCAATCACCACAGCAGCAGCACCGTCACCCATCTGCAAAAAGTTCACCCACTGCTCCGGGTGTGTGTGCAGACTCAGCGGATCAAAGTACACCGAGCCTGTTTCAACGCCCACAATGCCAACCGGTGCAGACCCAGGTACTTGTGTCAGGGCGAACGCCACTTGCAGAGCATTGGCAAACCCGGTGCAGGCTTGACGAAGTTCCATGTGTGCACCGGTGTGGCCGATGCGCCGCGCGATTTCTGCCGACCCTCCTGGCAACAAGGTGGCAGGCGTGGTGGTGTGACTGATCAAGTAACTCAGCGCGTCCGGTGCCAAGCCAGCGCGGCACATCGCGTCCTGCATAGCTTGGGCTGCCAACTCTGGATTGCGGGCTCCCGCGCGGGGGGCTTCATGCGCTTGCAAAAAGTCACGGCAGAGATGACGTGTAGCAACACCAAGTTTGGCTGTAATGATGCGCCCTCTGCGAAGCGCCTTCAGCCCAAACGTCTCTTCCATTTGCGCGCACAACGCTGCGCTGTCCACCGCAGGCCCTGGATAGGCAGCGCCCCACCCCAAAAGCCTGCGTCTTCCGGATGCGAGACGAAGACGACCCCCTTGCATCACGTGCCACCCATGCGCTGCAAGGCATCAGCGACTGGCGACATCAAGGTCAACAGGCGTTGATGGATCGTCGCATTGAGTTGCGACTGCCGATCAGAGCTGCATCCCATGTCGCTGGCCATGCGACGGGTCAAGCGCACATGCCTGGCTTCGTCACGACGTAAGGCACACAAGTCGCGATGCAAATGGGGGGCTTGGCTGAGCACTCGGCCCTGTTTCAACAAAGGTTGCAGCAACCGGCAGACAGCGCGGTCTAGGGCCGACACACGTGCCAAATGCTCGGCTGGATGACCCGCTTCTAGTCGCTGAAAAAAAATGGCCAAACGAGTCGATGAAATCGCTTGTCTTGGTGGAGGTAATTCTTGTTGCAAGGACATGATCAGCTCGGCATGTCTGCGCTCATCTGCCGCGATGTGTTGAAGTAGGTTTTGAGCTTCTGCATTGACACCGTGTTGCAAGCGGCCACTGAAGGCATAGACGGCTGAAATCTCACCACAAGCCAAATACGGCAAAACATCGGCCAAATCTTGGCATTGCGACGCATCCAAGCCGGCGAAATAGCTTGTCGTATCACACCGAGTTTGAACCCATTCCTCGCGAAAAACGCAGTGCCACGTCATCGATTGATTAGCCTCTTTATGTATTCTTATTTATTACTTCGCTTTGCCGCGCCAAAAAGTTACACCCAAAAAAATCGCCATGGTGTAACTCAAGACACCTGATCACCGAATAGGTCTGCAACACACATGCAAAACATAGAACACGAATTGCACACCCTGTGGATGCAGGCACACAACGGCAATACAGCAAGCTATGAAAAAGTGCTCCGCGCCCTGAGCATCTATTTACGCAACTTTTTACGGCGGCGAATGTTTTCGCGCCACCAAGACATTGAGGACCTTGTGCAAGAAACCTTGCTCGCCATTCACCAAAAGCGTCACACCTACTTGCCCGAACAGCCACTGACAGCATGGGTCTACGCGATTGCACGTTACAAATTGATTGACCATTTGCGCGCACAGTCGCGCCAAGACAACAAGCACGATGACATCGATGATTGGGCAGACGCCTTGTGGGTGGACAGCGGCACAGCCGCCTCAGACGCACGACATGATGTGACCTACATGCTGTCGCTTCTGCCCGACAAGCAACGGCGCTTGATTGAACACACGCAACTCCAAGGCTTGTCCGCCGAAGAAACTGCCCTTCTCACAGGGCAATCCATCACCAACGTCAAGGTGAGTGTTCACCGAGGCCTGAAACGATTGGCACAAAAACTAGGAGTACCCACATGAAAACAGAAACGTTCATCGCCCAACTGGCTACAGATGCGCCTAAAAGCCCCGCTTCGCGCTTGCAAACCCGCCTGGGTCGAATGTTGCTCTTACCTTCTCTGCTGAGCTTGAGTGGGCTGCTGGGAGTGTGGGGTATCAACCCAGAACTTCTCACCGTCGCTCGAAACCCCGCGTTTTGGATCAAAGAACTTTGGATCGCGACATTGATCCTGAGCGCCTGGCCCTTGGTCTTGCGCTTGGCGCGACCTGGCGTACCAACAGGGCGCTACCCCCAGAGCTTGCTGGCAACATGGGGCGTCATGGCAGCCCTAGGAGTTTGGCAATTCAGCAGCTCTGCCACCGGCGATACCAGCAGCGCATGGCTGGGTTCATCGTGGCAGGTGTGTAGCGTCAGCATCATGGCACTGGCGCTGCCATTGCTCGCAGCGTTGCTCTGGGTGTTGCGTGACATGGCCCCCACACAACCCGCCCTGTGCGGCGCCGTCGCAGGCGTGTTGGCTGGCAGTCTGGCCGCGCTCATTTACTCTTTGCATTGCCCGGAAACGGCGTTTGCATTCCTGTCGATTTGGTATGCCGCTGGCATGCTAGGCGTGGGCGGCTTGGGCGGGGTGATGGGCGAAAAGTGGCTGCGGTGGTAAGCAACAACCGTCTCGAAAAGGAAGCCTATCGACGCTCAGTGCGCTTGGTCCCAATTAGGCCCCACCCCGACCTCGGCCAACAACGGCACTTTGAGCTGCGCCACCTCAGCCATCAAACGCGGAACCTCGGTGCGCACCCATGCGAGCTCAGACTCGGGTACTTCAAACACCAATTCATCGTGCACTTGCATGATGACTTTGGTTTGAAGTTGTTGCGCGTCAATGGCTTTTTGCACGGCCACCATGCTCATCTTGATGAGGTCGGCGGCTGTGCCTTGCATGGGCGCGTTGATCGCGGCACGCTCTGCGCCTGCGCGGCGTGGGCCGTTGGGGCTGTTGATTTCGGGCAAGTACAAGCGGCGGCCAAACACGGTCTCTACATAGCCTTGCGCTTTGGCTTGTTCGCGTGTGTCGTCCATGTAACGCTTCACACCCGCGAAGCGTTCAAAGTAACGGGTGATGTAGTTCTTGGCTGCACCGTTGTCGATGCCCAGCGCTTTGGCCAAACCAAATGCGCTCATGCCGTAGATCAAACCAAAGTTGATCACCTTCGCATAGCGACGCTGCTCGTTGCTCACTTGGTCTACGCTCACGCCAAACACTTCGGCCGCAGTGGCACGGTGCACGTCCAAACCCTCGTGGAACGCTTTGACCAAGGCCTCATCACCACTGATGTGCGCCATGATGCGCAGCTCGATCTGGCTGTAGTCGGCACTGGCAATCACCCGCCCTGCGGGGGCCACAAACGCCTCACGCACTTTGCGGCCTTCGGCCGTACGAATGGGGATGTTCTGTAAATTGGGATCGTTGCTCGACAAGCGTCCCGTCACCGCCACGGCTTGCGCGTAGTGCGTGTGCACGCGGCCTGTGCGGGGCACCGCCATCTGCGCCAGCTTGTCGGTGTAAGTGCCTTTGAGTTTGCTGAGAGAACGGTGTTCCAAAATTTTGGCAGGCAACGGGTAGTCTTCGGCTAGCTTTTCCAGCACTTCTTCGTCGGTGCTGCGCGCGCCCGTGGCCGTCTTTTTGATGACAGGCAAGCCCAGTTTGTCGAAGAAGATTTCACCCAACTGTTTGGGCGACGCCAAGTTGAACGGCTGACCCGCAATCTCATACGCATCGGTTTCGAGTTGCACGATGCGCTGACCCAAAGCATGGCTTTGCGCTGCCAACGTCGGGGCATCAATCAACACGCCGTTGCGTTCGATGCGATAAAGCGCTTCACTGCTATCCATTTCCAACTGATAGATGAAACGCAATTTGTCGTCGGCTTGCAAACGCGGCCACAGCACCTGGTGCACGTCGAACGTCATGTCCGAGTCCTCGCACGAATACTCGGTGGCACGCGCCACATCCACTTGTGCAAACGGGATTTGGTGAGCCCCTTTGCCGCACAAGTCTTCGTAGCTCAAGCCTTTGCGACCGACATGACGCTCGGCCAAGCTGGCCAAGCCGTGAGGTTTGTGCACTTCAAGGACATAGCTTTGCAACAGGGTGTCGTGGGCATAACCCCGCACCTCAATGCCATGGTTGGCCATGACGTGGCGGTCGTACTTGATGTGCTGACCCAGCTTCTTGGCCGATGGGTTTTCAAACCAAGGTTTGAGCTTGGCCAGCACCTCGTTCATCGGCAATTGCGTGGGCGCATCGCCATAGCTGTGACCCAGCGGGATGTAGCAAGCCTCGCCGGGTTGAACTGAAAAGCTCAAACCCACAATCTCCGCACGCATCGCATCGAGCGAGGTGGTTTCGGTATCAAACGCCACCAGATCAGCCGCTTGCAGCTTGGACAGCCAAGCCTCGAACGCGTCCCATGTCAACACGCAGTCGTACTGTTTGTCGGTCACCGCGGACACCGTGGGCGCAGGCTCGTCAAACAAACCAGGATTGGGTTCGAATTTGGGTTTGGCTTCACTGCCTGATTGATCGCCCCCTTCGCTGAGCGCGCGCGCCAAAACTTTGAACCCATAGGTCTCGTAAAACGTTTTGAGTGCTGGCTTGTCAGGCTCGGACAAATGCAGGGCATCCAACGCAGGAAGACCGGGTACATACGCTGACAAATCGCAATCGGTTTTCATCGTCACCAACTGACGGCCGGTAGGCAACCAGTCGCGTGCCTGTCGCAGGTTCTCGCCCGCCACACCTTTGATGGCATCGGCGTGTTGGAGCAAGTTGTCGAGTGAGCCGTATTCCATCAACCACTTGGCTGCGGTTTTAGGTCCAACTTTTTGCACACCCGGCACGTTGTCCACGGTGTCACCGACCAAGGTTTGGTAATCGATCATCAAATGCGGAGGCACGCCGAATTCAGCAGTCACGCCTGCCACGTCGCGCTTTTTGCCGTTCATGGTGTCCATGATGGTGATGTGTTCGTTCACCAACTGGCTCAAGTCTTTGTCGCCACTGGACACCACCACCGTCACCCCTTGTTGGGCCGCGGTCACGGCCAAGGTGGCGATCACATCGTCCGCCTCGACGCCAGGCACATCCAGCACCGTCCACCCAAGCATGCGCACCATGGCGTGGATGGGTTCGATCTGCGAACGCAAGTCGTCCGGCATGGGGGAGCGGTTGGCCTTGTACGCGGGGTACATCGCATCGCGGAAAGTCGGACCTTTGGCGTCAAACACACAGGCCGCTAACTGGGTGGGCACTTCTTTGCGCAAGGCCTGCATCATGTTGATCATGCCGCGAATCGCCCCTGTGGCAGCGCTACTTGGGTCTCCCGGCACAGCACGCAAATCGGGCATGGCATGGAAAGCGCGGTACAGGTAGCTGGAGCCATCAACCAGCAGCAAGGTTTTGGATTCACTCATAGCCGCCCATTGTGCCCAACTACAATGGCGACACTTTTTCATCCCTTGGTTGTCATGGCAGTTTTCACCGAAGTTTCAGAGTCGTCCGCGCAAGAACTGCTGTCGCAACTCCGTCTGGGCGAGTTGGTGGAACTCAAGGGCATCCAAGGCGGGATTGAAAACACCAATTACTTTCTCACCAGCAGTGAAGGCAACTTCGTCCTGACACTGTTTGAGCGCCTCACACACGAGCAACTGCCGTTTTATCTCTACTTGATGAAACACTTGGCACAAGGCGGTGTGCCCGTGCCCGACCCCGTATCCAACCGCGATGGCGACATCTTGCTCACTGTCGAGGGAAAACCAGCCGCCGTGGTGAACCGCTTGCGTGGCAAGAGCGAACTGGCCCCCACGCCTTCCCACTGTGCGGCCGTGGGTGACATGCTGGCCCGCATGCACCTGGCGGGGCGCGACTACAACCGCCAGCAACCCAACCTGCGAGGTTTACCTTGGTGGAACGACACGGTACCCGTGGTGTTGCCCTACTTGGATGCCTCGCAAGCCGCGTTGATCCAAACCGAGCTGGCCTACCAAAACCACATCGCGGCTTCGTCGGCCTATGCAGCGTTGCCTCGTGGCCCCATCCACGCCGACCTGTTCCGTGACAACGTGATGTTCGATGGCAGCGCAGACGCCCCTGAACTCAGTGGTTTTTTTGACTTTTACTTTGCTGGCGTGGACACCTGGTTGTTTGATGTGGCCGTGTGTTTGAACGACTGGTGCATCACCCATGCCGATGGTGCGCACGATGCCGCCCAAGCCCACGCCTTCATCGACGCCTACCAAGCCGTTCGCCCTTTCACCGCCGCCGAGCGACAGCTGCTCAACCCGATGCTGCGCGCCGGCGCCTTGCGTTTCTGGACCTCACGCCTGTGGGACTTCCATCTGCCTCGCGAAGCCAGCATGCTGCAACCCCACGACCCGACCCACTTTGAACGTGTGTTGCGTGCACGTGTGGCCTATCCTGTCACACTCTGACACATGAAACTCAACGTTGTCCCTGCCAACTCCGGTTCCTTGTGGGTGCGCCAAGGCATTCGTATTTTTTGGAAACAACCGCTCGCACTGACGGGTTTGTTCTTCATGTTCATGCTCAGCATGTCGGTCGTCTCCATCGTGCCACTGCTGGGTGGATTTTTGGCGCTGATGTTGCTTCCGGCCGCTTCGCTGGGCTTGATGGCCGCGACCCGTGAAGTGGACATGGGCAAGTTCCCCATGCCACTGATCTTGGCCATAGGCTTTAGGAATGGGCCAGAGGGCAAGCGCAGCATGTTGATCTTGGGTGTGCTCTACGCCTGCGGCTTCATTGGCGTGATGGGCTTGTCTGCCTTGGTCGATGGCGGTGACTTTGCCAAGTTGTATTTGGTGGGTGGCTCACTCGAGATGGACACCTTGATGAAGCCTGAGTTTCAAAACGCCATGTGGCTGTCTTTGGTTTTGTACCTGCCTTTGGCCTTGGTGTTTTGGCATGCGCCAGCGTTGACCCACTGGCATGGCGTGCCCGTAGTGAAAAGTTTGTTCTTCAGCACGGTGGCGTGCTTGAGCAATTGGCGCGCCTTCTTGGTGTTTGGGCTGTTGTGGTCGTTCATCTTCTTGGGGACCACCTTGGCCATTACCCTGCTCTCAGGCTTGATGGGCGACAGCGACTTCGCCGCCATGGCCCTGTTGCCCGCCATGCTGATGTTGGCCGCGATGTTTTTTTGCTCGACGTACTACAGCTTCAAAGACTGCTTCACCTCGGACAGTTTGTACGCTTGAATCCGCCCGTCTGAATTTAGACCTGCGTCAGCTTTGCCACACTCAGCGCCAGCCACTTGGTGCCGTGGCGTGGGAAGTTCACTTGTGCGCGGGCATCGTCGCCCACCCCTTCAATGCTGATCACAGCGCCCTCACCAAACTTGGTGTGAAACACCTGGACGCCCGCACGCACCCAAGCATTGGGACCGGTGGTGACGGGGGCAGCACGCTGCACCACGGACTGAGGTGCTGACGCGGTGGCCGCACCGCCACCCCAAGGGTTGTTTTGCCAGGCGGGGTTTTGCCAGGCATCACGGCGCGTGGGCATGGCGTCGGCAAAGGCTGAGCGTGCCGGCGTGATCCACTTGAGCGTGTGCTCGGGCAGCTCTTCGAAAAAACGGCTCTTGATGTTGTAACGCGTCTGGCCATGCAGCATGCGGGTTTGCGAATGGCTCAGGTACAGACGGCGGCGCGCTCGGGTGATGGCTACGTACATCAAGCGACGCTCTTCTTCTAAACCGTCGTAATCGTTCATCGAGTTTTCGTGAGGAAACAAGCCCTCCTCCATACCGGTGATGAACACGCAATCGAATTCCAAGCCTTTGGAGGCATGCACCGTCATCAATTGAATGGCGTCTTGGCCTGCTTGCGCTTGGTTGTCGCCGGCTTCCAGCGCGGCATGCGTGAGAAACGCCGCCAAGGGTGACAGGGTTTCACCGGTGTCGGCGTTGATCAGAGGCGAAAGAGCGGCTTGGGGCGTGGACTCGCTCAGCTTGGGTGTGGCATTCGTGCCCGCTTCTTGGGCATGTTCATCCACCGGCAAGGCCACGGCGTCGCGACCAAAGCCTTCTTGGGTCACAAAGCTCTCCGCCGCATTGACCAATTCTTGTAAGTTCTCGATGCGGTCCGCACCTTCACGCTCGGTTTGGTAGTGACTGATCAAGCCCGAGTGGTCGAGCAACAGCTCAATGATGCGGCGCAAGTTTTGTCCTTGCGTTTGTTCGCGCAACACATCAATCTTGGCGACAAACGCGCTCAAGTTGGCGCCCGCTTTGCCTGGCACCCCGCTCACCGCATCGTGCATGGCGCAGCCCATGGCACGGGCCGCATCTTGAAGTTGTTCGATGCTGCGTGCGCCAATGCCGCGCGGCGGGAAATTGACCACGCGCAAGAAGCTGGTGTCGTCGCGCGGGTTCTCGAGCAAACGCAAATAAGCCAAAGCATGTTTGATTTCTGCGCGTTCGAAAAAGCGCAAGCCACCATAGACGCGGTAGGGCATAGCAGCATTGAACAAAGCCGTTTCAATGACGCGACTTTGTGCGTTGCTGCGGTAGAGCACCGCGATCTCGCTGCGGTGTTGCACGCCTTGCATGCCATCGCCGTTTTGTCCATCGCGCAAGAGCTGCTTCATCTCTTCCACCATCCATTGCGCCTCGGCCAAATCGGTGGGGGACTCGTACACACGCACAGGCTCGCCCGCGCCTTGGGTGGTGTGCAAGTTCTTGCCCAAGCGCCCTTTGTTGTGGCTGATCAGGTGGTTGGCGCTGTCCAAAATGTTGCTGAAGCTGCGGTAGTTTTGCTCGAGCTTGATTTGGTGCGTCACTTGGTACTCACGCACAAAGTCGGCCATGTTGCCGACGCGCGCGCCGCGAAACGCGTAGATGCTTTGGTCGTCATCACCCACCACCAAGATCGCGCCACCGCCGCCGTTGGCCGGTCCGGCCAACTGTTTGAGCCACGCGTATTGCAACTTGTTGGTGTCTTGAAATTCGTCCACCAAGATGTGTTGGAAACGCCGACGGTAGTGCTCGCGCACAGCCTCGTGGTCGCGCAGCAACTCAAACGAGCGCAGCATGAGTTCGCCAAAATCCACCACACCTTCCCGTTGGCATTGGGCTTCGTACAGCTCGTACAGTTCCACGCGCTTGCGGTCGTCGGGGTCGCGCACCACCACGTCTTTGGGACGCTGCCCGTCTTCTTTACACCCCGCAATGAAGCGCATGGTTTCTTTGGGCGGGAACCGCTCGTCATCCACATTGAATTGTTTGCTCAACCGCTTGATAGCGCTGAGTTGGTCTTGGGTGTCCAAGATTTGAAACGTCTGCGGCAAATTGGCCAGCTTCCAGTGGGCACGCAAAAACCGGTTGCACAAGCCGTGGAAGGTGCCCACCCACATGCCCCGCACGTTCACAGGCAACATGCTGGACAAACGTGTGAGCATTTCTTTGGCTGCTTTGTTGGTGAAGGTCACCGCCAAGATGCCGCCCGGCGACACCTGACCGGTTTGCATCAGCCAGGCAATACGCGTGGTCAGCACCCGCGTCTTGCCAGATCCGGCGCCCGCCAAGATGAGTGCGTGCGCGTGCGGCAACGTCACTGCTGCCGCTTGCTCGTTGTTGAGGCCTTGTAGCAAAGGGGAGGTGGCAGAGACGACCGAAGCCGTTGGGGCGTCAAGCCCGTTGGAAGAATGCATGGGGTGATTTTAGGAGCTGCTAGAATCAGCCACCGGGCCCAAGATTCTTGTGCTCGGTTTTTTTTGGCCTGCGATTTGCGCCTGAAAAACCGACCAAGCCAAGCGCTCAATCTTCGAACGTTATTTTCTGGAGCTTGGGAAAATGGAAATTTTTGATTACGACAACATCTTGTTGCTGCCACGCAAATGCCGCGTGGAAAGCCGCTCTGAATGCGATGCAGGTGTTGAACTCGGTGGCCGCAAGTTTCGCTTGCCTGTCGTCCCCGCCAATATGAAAACCGTGGTGGATGAAAACATCTGCTTGTGGATGGCGCAAAACAATTACTTTTACGTGATGCACCGCTTCGATTTGGACAATGTCCAATTCGTCAAAGACATGCATGCAAAAGGCGTGTTCGCCTCTATTTCTCTGGGTGTCAAAGCCCCGGACCGTGAGACTGTGGACACCTTGGCTGCTGCAGGTTTGACGCCTGAATACATCACCATCGACATCGCTCATGGCCACGCCGACAGCGTGCGCGACATGATTGGCTACATCAAAGCCAAGTTGCCCAAGAGCTTTGTGATCGCCGGCAACGTGGCCACACCCGAAGCTGTGATCGACCTGGAAAACTGGGGCGCCGATGCCACCAAAGTGGGCGTGGGTCCCGGCAAGGTGTGTATCACCAAGCTGAAAACTGGTTTTGGCACCGGCGGCTGGCAGCTGTCCGCGCTCAAGTGGTGTGCCCGTGTGGCGACCAAGCCGATAATTGCCGACGGCGGCATTCGCAGCCATGGCGACATCGCCAAGAGCATCCGTTTCGGCGCCAGCATGGTCATGATTGGTTCGCTGTTTGCCGGTCACGAAGAATCGCCCGGTAAGACAGTTGAAGTGAACGGTGAGTTGTTCAAGGAATACTACGGCTCGGCCTCTGACTTCAACAAAGGCGAGTACAAGCACGTGGAAGGCAAGCGCATTTTGGAGCCCGTCAAAGGCAAGCTCGCCAACACCTTGATCGAAATGGAGCAAGACGTGCAAAGCTCGATCAGCTATGCCGGCGGCACCAAGCTGATGGACGTGCGCAAGGTGAATTACGTCATCTTGGGCGGCGACAACGCGGGTGAACATCTGTTGATGTAAGCCGCGCTTCGGCCAAATTTGGGTCAAATAAAAAGCCTGTCTGCTTCATGCATGACAGGCTTTTTTACGGTTGCTGCTTTTACTGATGCAACAGCTCGAGCGCCAGCGTGTGCAGCCGGTGCCCCGTCTGTGTCAGCGCTTCGACGATGCTGAAATGTTGCAAACCATCTAAGACCTCGGCCACAGGCACTCGGTCTTTGCCCCAGGCTTGTTGGATCAACGCGTTGTGGCGCAGAAACTCCTCGCTCTCGATGCCCCCGGCCACGCTGTAGAGCGTGCCCTTTTGCGGCGCCGGCATCCATGCAGGGCTGTTACGCAGGGCGACCTCTTCGGTCAAGCGCAGGCTATCGGCGAGGAAAGGGGTGGCGCGAACAGACGCCAATTCATACAAACCCGAAATCGACAGAGCTTTGGTCACCAGATGCGCGGGCAAGTCAGCAGCGTAAGCAGTCCAATCGCATGTCAACAATATGGCGGCCAAATGCCCACCCGCCGAGTGCCCCACCAGAGTGATACGCGCAGGGTCACCGCCGAAACGATGGATGTTGCGCCACACCCAGGCCACGGCCTTGACCATTTGCAGGCTGATTTCGGACACCGTCACCGCGGGACACAAGGCGTAGTTGGGCACCACCACATGCGCACCCTGTGAGGTAAAGGTTGGTGCCACAAAGGAGTGATCTGCCTTGTCTAACGAACGCCAATAGCCACCGTGGATGAACACCACCACCGGCGCTTTGTCTTGCACGGTATCGCTAGGAAAAATATCCAAGGTTTCATTCAAACCGCGACCATAGGCAACGTCTTGGAAACAACGATGCGTTGCTCGTACCTGCGCCGAGGCTTGGCGCCAATGTGCAAAATGCTGCGCGTGTTCGGGCACCAAAGCACGGTTGTTGTACATGCGGTCGTACCAAGCGCCGTCGTGCTGCGTCATAGTTTTTTCTCCAGAGTCACTTGCACGTTGATCCACGAACGGTTGTGGGTGTTGCTGTTTTCCGTCACATTGCCACTGCTGTACAAGCTGCCTGTGTTGTAGGTGCGTGGGTCGAGGTTGTTCAATGCCAAACGCCAAGCCGTGGTGCTGTCTAGTCGCCACAAACCATAGACATCCATCACACGCTTTTGCGACACAGAGGACCACTGCACGGCACTCAAACGGGTGGTGTAGCCGGGGTTGTAGTTCAGGTTGCCTCCGACCGTCAACGGCATCGACGACAAGCGGTAGTCAGCCCCGATGTTGGCGGTCATGCTGGGTTGCTGGTCGAGGCGGTTGTTGGGACCTTCAATGCTCAAGACACGCGAGCGGTAGAAGCTCACGTTGCTGCGCACATCCACGCGGGGGGCATCGGTGACCCATTGGTCCATTCGGAACTTGGCCTCTAGCTCGAGGCCTTCGGTGATGGCCTCGCTGATGTTTTCGGGTGTAGACAACCAGCGTCCCAACGTGTCTTGACTGGGTGACTTCAGGGTGTTGCGAATCAAATTTTGGACGCGGCGGTGAAACGCGCTGGCACTCAACACACCGCCTTGTGGCAAGTAGCGCTCGACTGCGAGGTCCAAACCTGTGGCGATCTCTGGTTTGAGGTTGGGATTACCCGACACATCGGGATTGGTTTCGCTGTTGGTCGCTTCACGTGTGTAGCTGCGGCGCGTCAACAGTGTCGGCATGGAAGGAGTTTTGAAACTGCGCGTCAAACTCAAACGTACTTGGTCGCGGCTCTCTGGGTTGGGGCGCCACAGCGCATGCAGCAAGGGGGTAAACACACTGTTGCGGTTGCTGACATCGCCGTCGCTGGTGGTGCCACCAGTGGTCAAGGTTTCGTACCGCGCCCCCACATGGGTGGACCAATGAGGTGTTAACTGCCACTCATCTTGCGAGTACATGGCATAGCGCATGGACGAGGCCTTGTAGTCAGCGTCCCCCACACGGGCTTGGTACTGGCCCACGATGGCTTGGCTGCGGCGCACCGATTCAACTTCAAACCCACTCACCCACTGATGGCCGCCGCCCATCACATTGGTGTACTTGCCGCTGACGTTGGCTGAGCGGTCTTGGACACGGGAATTTTCTTTGACGTAGGGGAGCAAGTCGTAGTTGGTGGCAGTTTGGTTGTATTCGTTGTGACTGTTCCAACCACCCACATTGAACTTCCATTCCATGTTGCTGTCGGCCGACAACTTGCGTCGCCATTGACCGTTCAAGCGCGCCACCGCAAAGTGGTTTTGATTCTCGGTGGTCGCCACCGATGAGCCGTCCGTGAGTGCGCCATAGTTGGAGGTTTGCGTGCTCTGAATCGTGCCTGGCGTTTTGCCCTGCGACAGCGCCACAAAAGGCATCAAGGTGAAGGTCTCACCGGGATCGCCCTTCAGTTGCACACGCGCCGTGGCGTTCATGCCTTCACGTGCGTAATGACTGTCACTCACCCGCAGCCGGGTCAAGGTGTTGGCGCCACTGGTGTGCACCAACTCGTTCTCGCTGTGGTCCGGCGCGGCATAGCGATTGACCGACAGGGTGTAGTTGGCCGTCCACTTTTCGGCGTCGTGGTACTTCACCATCGACGCCATAGGAGACGCATAACCACCTTGGAACGCAGAGCCCACTTTCAGCTCGGTGGGCATGCCGCGGCGACCTTCGCGGGTGATGATGTTGATGGTGCCAGCAATCGCTTGCGCCCCGGTCTCGGCCGTGGGGGCTCGATAGATTTCAACGCGCTCCACCATCTCGGGCGTGAGCGACTCCACTGAAAAGCCGGGCGGCACACGCTGACCATCCAGCAAAATTTGGGTATAGCCTTGGCTCAGTCCCCGCATGCGCAAACCACCACCGCGACCAGGCGCCCCCCCCAGGGTGATACCAGGCATGCGTTTCAAAATATCGCCCAAATTTGAATCGCCTTGGCGTTCAATCTCCTCCCGGCCAATCACGATCTTGCTGGCCGTGGACTCTCGCCGTTGCTGGGTCTCGTTGTTGCGCCCGCTGGTGATTTCAATTTGCCCCATGTCTGCAGCAGGAGTTGGCGCAGGCGCGCTGGCCTGTTGCGCGGACACAGCAGCGGCGCTCACTGCCAGAGGCGTGAACAACAAACGAGCCAGGGTGGATGCATGCATTGGAAAAAGTTTACCGAGGTATGAATGTCCTTGCCGTGTAAAGTTCAGGTTTTATTTTTTCTGCATCCTCCATGAGACAAGCTGCTGCACCCCACGCCTATGAAATCAAAAGTGCCTCCTTGCCCTTGGTATCTTTTGTACTCAAAACGCCTAATACCTCCGTATTGCAAGAAGATTTGGCCCGTCGCCTCGGACAAACGTCGGATTTTTTTGACAACGATCCCGTGGTGATCGACCTCAGCGGCCTAGACGACCCAGGCGACCAACTCGACCTGCCCTCAGTCTGTTTGATGCTGCGCACCCACCGCATGGTGCCGGTTGCCGTTCGTGGCGCCCAAGCCCATCAATTGGCCAGCGCGCGTCAGGCTGGGCTGTTTGAAGCCCAAGACCTGAGCATTCAAGCCCCCCCCGCCCCGCGCGTAGAAACCTTGGTGCAGGAGGTGATTCGTGAGGTCGAGGTGATCCGCGAGGTGCCCACCGGGGGCTCGGCGATGGTCATCGACAAACCCTTGCGCTCAGGACAGCACGTGTATGCCAAAGGACGCGATCTGATCGTGCTGGCCATGGTCAACCCAGGCGCCGAAATCATGGCCGATGGCCACATCCATGTATACGCTCCCTTACGTGGTAAAGCCATTGCAGGCGCCCGCGGCGATGAACAAGCACGCATCTTCACCGATTGCCTCGAGGCCGAGTTGATTTCAATTGCCGGCACCTACCGCACCAGCGACACGCCGCTGCCCCCCGAAGTGGCGGGCAAGCGCGCCCACATCAGCTTGCAAGGCGATAAGTTGGTGATGCAAGCACTGTAAAATTGCGGATTAATTTTTAGAACAACTTAGGGCTTTCTTCATGACAAAAATCGTGGTGGTCACTTCTGGCAAAGGCGGCGTGGGCAAGACCACAACCAGCGCTAGTTTTTCGTCGGGTCTCGCCTTGCGTGGCTTCAAAACAGTGGTCATTGACTTTGACGTCGGTCTGCGTAATTTGGACCTGATCATGGGCTGCGAACGCCGCGTGGTGTATGACTTCATCAACGTCATCAACGGCGAAGCCACCCTGAACCAAGCCCTGATCAAAGACAAGCAATGCGACAACTTGTTCGTCTTGGCGGCGTCACAAACCCGCGACAAAGATGCCTTGACCAAAGAAGGCGTGGAGCGTGTGCTGAACGAACTCAAAGAAATGAAGTTCGATTACATCGTGTGTGACTCCCCGGCGGGCATTGAAATTGGCGCCATGATGGCCATGCACTTTGCGGATGAAGCCTTGGTGGTCACCAACCCTGAAGTGTCTTCGGTGCGCGACTCTGACCGCATCTTGGGCATGCTCAGCAGCAAAACACAGCGCGCGATTGATGGCGACACGCCCATCAAAGAACACCTGCTCATCACACGCTACAACCCCAGTCGCGTGGAAGAGGGACACATGCTGTCGTTGGAAGACATTCAAGACATCTTGCGCATCCCCTTGATCGGTGTGATCCCCGAATCTGAGACCGTGTTGACCGCCTCCAACCAAGGCGTCCCAGCCGTGCACTTGAACGAGACTGATGTGTCGGAAGCATACAAAGACGTGATCAGCCGCTTCTTGGGCGAAGAGGTCCCCATGCGCTTCACCGAACACGTCAAGCCTGGTTTCTTGAAACGCATTTTTGGCGGGAAGTAAACCATGTCGTTACTGTCTTTGTTACTGGGCGAGAAAAAGAAAACGGCCAACGTGGCCAAAGAACGCCTTCAATTCATCCTGACCCACGAGCGCACAGGTCGCAACGCCCAGCCTGACTACCTGCCGGCCCTGCAGCGTGATTTGGTGGCAGTGCTCTCGAAGTACGTGAAGATCAACCCAGATGACATCAAAGTCAACTTGGAACGTCACGACAACTTGGAAGTGCTCGAAGTCAAAATCGAGTTGCCCGAGTAAGTCCGCCTCTCCGTGCTTCGGCACCCAAAACAAAAAGCGACCCGAGGGTCGCTTTTTATTTGGCTGCGGTGGCAGAAAGCGGATTAACCGCCTTTGTTGGAACGCTTGCCTGGGTTCTTTTTGCTGCGCGTCGCGACACCGCGCTCCAAACTCACGCGTTGACCACGACCACCGGTGCGCAGCACGGTGCCTGGCAGAGGAATTGGTTTAGGAGCGCGTTTGCGGTCAGCTTCGGTAACGATTTTGTTTCCCATGAAATTTTCCAGATAAAAAGTTAAAGCCCTTAATTAGGCCACAGGTCTGACGTATTTTCGCACGTAACCGCCCATAATCCTGCCCAACAAAGGCATTTATGAACCCAAAAATTACCGAATTGCTGGATCGGATCCAACAAATCGAGGCTGAAATCGAGCTGGAAATGAAGCGGCGACGCGCCGAACTTCAAGTCGATTTCGAGGAGGCCCGAGTCCGGTTCGAACATGAAGTCCTGGCGCAGCAGCGACGATTCAAAACAGGCCTGGTCCGGTACCTGCTGTCATCCAATTGGCGCAGCATCGTGACTGCGCCTGTGATCTATGCCGTGCTGGGTCCCATGCTGTTGCTGGATCTGTTCATCACCCTCTACCAACACATTTGCTTCAGGGCTTATGGCATTGCACGCGTCAAACGCAGCGACTATTTCGTCTATGACCGCGCCCATTTGGCGTACTTGAATTGGATTGAAAAAATCAACTGTGCTTATTGCTCGTATGGCAACGGCCTGATGGCTTATGGGCGCGAAGTGGTGGCCCGTACCGAACAATACTGGTGTCCCATCAAGCACGCCCGCAAAGTGATGGCAGCCCACCCCTACTACACCGGCTTTGTTGACTTTGGCGATGCCGAAGGCTACCAACGCGAGCTGGAACACTTGCGCGCCAAGCTGACCGAATTGGGACAGCACGCACCGTAAACTGAAACGTATATGGCTCACACCGACATTGACAAACGCCTGATGAATTTAGAAATCAAGGCCAGCTTCACCGAAGACTTGGTGGAGCAACTCAACCAGACCATTTTTCAGCAGCAACAACAAATTGATGCACTGATCCGTGAGGTCAGCCAGTTGCGGCAGCAAACCCCTGACGGGGGCACTGGTGGATTTCGCAGTCTGCGCGATGAACTGCCGCCCCACTACTGAAGCCATGCAAGAGCTGTCGCCCCTCGACTTGAGCGAACTCATTCTGGTCACGCTGTACCGCCTGAGTACCTACGCGGTCGTCAACCTGATTGATGACGCAGCCATGCTCGCCATCGTGTTTATCTGACCTTGCCAAGGGAGCATTTCATGTCAAAAACTGTCGACTATTACTTCGCACCACAAAGCCCATGGACATATTTGGGGCATGCGCGTTTCGTTGAGATCGCCAAATCTGCAGGTGCCACCGTGCGCGTGATGCCCATGGACTTGGGCCAAGTGTTTCCGATTTCTGGCGGGTTGCCCTTGGCGAAGCGTGCGCCTCAACGTCAGGCTTATCGACTGGTGGAATTGGCTCGCTTCAGCCAAGCACGCCAGCTCCCCCTGAACCTGCACCCCAAGTTCTTCCCGGTGGTCGGCGACCCGTCGGCACGACTGATCATCGCAGTCGACATGCACCACGGGACCGAGGCAGCCTTGGCCATCACGGGCGCAGTGCTAGCAGCGGTGTGGCACGAAGAGCGCGATATTGCCGATGCCGCTACCTTGACGCAATTGCTAACCGAACTCAAGCTAGATGCGGCCTGTTTGACTCTGGCACAAACCCCCGAAGTACAAGCACGTTACGACAGCTACACACAGCGTGCGATGGACACCCAGGTGTTTGGCGCGCCCAGCTTCGTCATCGACGGTGAACTGTTTTGGGGGCAGGACCGCTTGGACTTTGTGGCAGACAAGCTCAGCACTTAATTCAACGTCCACAAACAATTCAGCCACCGATGTCGCACGGATGTGCAACACGGTGGCTGAATGCGTTAGCGCAGCGGCTAATTAACGCACGGCACGTGGCTTCGGCGCACGTTTTTTGGCATCAAAACCGCCGCCAAATGGTTTGCCACCCGCTGGACGGGCTGGTTTGTCAAACGGCGTGCGACCTGCTTCAAACGGCGCACGTGGACCGCGTGCGGGTGCACGGTCATCAAAGCTGCGTGGGGCACGGTCGTCGAAGTGACGAGGTGCACCGAAATGACCGCGTGGCGCGCCATGACCTTCGCCAAAGTTGCCACGTGGAGCCCCTTGACGTGGCTCGAACGTGTTGCCACGGCGATCGTCAAAGCGGTTGTCTGGACGGCCTTCAAAGCGATTGCCAGCGGGACGACGGTCATCAAAGCGAGGTTCGAAACGACCATAGCCCTGACCTTCCGAACGGTCGCCAAACTTGTTGCCGCCGAAGCCACGGCCACCGCCGCCAAACTTGCCGCCGCCTTTGCGGTCGTAGTCGCGGCCACCGCCGCGCTGCTCGAGGCGTTGCGTGGGTTCCATGCCAGGAATCACTTCAGCAATGAATTGCTGGCGTGTGTAGGCTTCGATGTCAAAAATTTTGCGCTTGTCACGGAACTCAGCCAAGGTCACGGCCAAGCCTTGACGACCTGCACGACCGGTACGGCCAATACGGTGGGTGTAATCCTCAGACTTCATAGGCAAGCCAAAGTTAAACACGTGCGTGATGGTGGGCACGTCAATGCCACGTGCCGCCACGTCGGTGGCTACCAAGAACTGCACCTGACCTTGGCGCAACGCCATCAAGCGGCGGTTGCGCAAGCCTTGACTCAACGCACCGTGCAAGGCAACGGCAGAAAAGCCTTCTTGTTGCAAGTCATTGGCCAAGCCGTCGCACTCGATTTGGGTGCTGGCAAAGATGATGGCTTGGTTGATGGTGGTGTCACGCAAGAGGTGGTCCAACAAGCGGCGCTTGTGTTGCGCGTTGTCGGCCCAGTGCAGCACTTGACGGATGTTGACGTGCTTTTCTTGCGGTGAGTCAATTTGCACGCGTTGGGGTTGGCGCATCACACGGGTAGCCAACTGTTGAATGCGCGGCGCAAAGGTGGCGCTGAACATCATGGTTTGCTTGCGGTCGATGGTGAGCTGGTTGATTTCAGCCAAATCATCGGCAAAGCCCAAGTCGAGCATGCGGTCAGCTTCGTCCACCACCAAGAATTGAACTTTGTCCAACTTGATTTGCATCGAGCGTTGCAGGTCGAGCAAACGACCTGGAGTGGCCACCACCAAATCAGCGTTTTGCAGCTTGGCGATTTGCAACTGGTAAGGCATACCGGCCACCACGTTGGCCACGCGCAAACCACGGCAATGCTTGACCAAGTCGATGGCGTCG
>JACCDZ011302429.1_pt1 | contig 31991 bp, 31 predicted proteins | sample 7449551 | NCBI WGS metagenome assembly JACCDZ01 (sample SAMN15323452, study PRJNA562643) | freshwater metagenome | isolation source: river surface water | place: USA:Blue River Watershed | collected 2017-08-18 | reverse complement strand
GGAGGGGCGTCGCAACTCCAGTGCCGCCAGCCGTAGCGCCAGGTACAATTGATCGGCGGTGCCTTCGCTCATCTCCTCGATTCCGATCGTCACACCGCCGGCCCGTTGCGCGCACAGAACCGGCTTGTCCCCACGCTCGTCCGTCACCAGTCGTTCGTAGACGCCACCTGTCATGAGCGAAAAGTAGGCGGATGCGGCAGACACCATGGGCGCCTGCGCCCGTTCACGAAACCGGTTCAACGCTTCCTGCAGCAACGATCGGGCGAGCTTGAGTCTGGCCCAGGGCCTGATGGCCGAACGGTATCGAGCCGCCGCAGATTCCATCGCCTCACGCGCCAACGCCGCGCGATCTGACGCGTCGATGACTTCCAACGCCCGCCTGGCCTGCTCCTCAGTCCGCTGCGCCGATGCCTGTTCCTGCTCAAGCCGCAGGAGCTCGCTGCGGCCACGCTCGCGTTCGCTTTCGAGGGCCGGTACATCCAGCCCCGCCAGGCGCGCCCGCAACTCATCTTCTGAATGAGACGAGGCATCGGCCAGTTGCCGGCGCAGGAGCGCGAGCGATTTCCGGATCTCCCGTTTTTTCGCCGCCTGTTCTTCCAATTCCGGCAACTGGTCGATCGTCGCCCCCCGCGCGCGCGTGCAGAGTCCGGCCAGCACGGCGGCCTCGGTGACCTGCGCGGCGGCGGCCCGGCGTTTTTTTTCCTGGGCCTTCGTGCGGTCGCGAATGAGCGCATGGCCCTCTTGCTGATGTTGCCGAGAAACAGCCAATCGTTTGCGCAGACGATCCGCACAATCATCCAAAACCGTGGGAACCGCCTCGCCGAGTAACCCGGCCACCTGCGCGGCCTGTGCCATGAGGTCATCGACCACGGCCTGTAGTTGCGCCTTCCGTTGTTGCGCGTCCGCTAAGGCCGACGCCTGTCGTGCCAGTCCATCGAGTTCGTCGAGGCGCGACTTCAGGGCTTCCGGCGGCGCGTCGGCTGCGAGGAACAGCCTGGCAGACCAGGCCTGCAACGCGTCCAGATGGCGGCGACGTTCAGCCTCGGTCTCGCTCATCTGCCGCCCCACCTTCTCCCGCTCGACCCGCCTGGTATGAGCTGTTTTGAGACGAGCCTGCTGTTCGGCCTCCGCTTCGGTCGCCGATTGTTCCCAACACATGGCCTGTTCGATCAGCGCGGAGAGTTGTTCCGCCTCTCCCGCCTGAGTCATGGCGAGAGAACACCCGACGGCACGCAACCCTTCGGTAATCGCTCCGACCGAGCCTGCGGCATCGGCCAGCAACCGGTCGCGGTCGGCAAGCAGAGCCGTCACCCGCTCAACCAGCTGCAGTGCCTCCTGCCGGCGTCCCTGCCATTCACGCAGCGTCCCGGGATCCAGATCCGGCAACCCGGCCTGCGCCAGATGCTTCCGCCAGGTCGCTTGCAACCCGTCACGTTTCGTGCGCAGCGCAGCCATCTCGCCTTCCAGTTCCTTGCGGCGCAATTCCATCTGCCCGATGCGCACCGAGCACTCTTCCAATCCCGCCGCGCGTTTGGTGTCGGCTCGGAGCAGGTCCGCTTGCCGGTCGGCCTCGCCCATTGCCGCTTCAAACGTCTCCGGCAAGGCTTTCGCGGCGTCGAACCCCAGCGCCAGCTGATCCGTGCCGCCGGTCCGATCGATGTAGGTGCGACGAATCGTGCCCCATTCCTCGGCGCGCCTGGCGCGGGCCTGGCGCAACGTCTCCGCCGTCACCACTTCACCTTCAGCGGCGAGCTGCCGTTGACGCAACCGCTGCCCATCGAGATCGCGCCCGACCAGTTCGGATTCATCACGCCACTTATTGAGGTGGGCCTCGATATCCGCCAGATTCTGTTTGGTCTGCATAATCTGAGCGTCTAGAATCGGCAGGCTTCGGCGCAGCGCCTGCTCCGATTCCATGCCAAGTTCGGACAGCGCCAGGGTAAGCTGACTGTCAAGGTCGCGAAGCCGGCGATCCAGATCGCTCTTCTGCCTGACCACATCCCCCAGTGCCTGCCCCGCTCGTATTGCGGTCGCTAACGCTTGTCTGCGCAGCGGGTCGGGTGTTGAATTGGGTAAGGCGCTGTCTGGTTGCAAAGCTGCGTCCAACGCTTCGGCGCGCTCACGATAGCCTTCAAGCCGTTCGCCCAATCGACTCACCTCGGCCAGGTGCCCCTCCAACGCCACCCGGTCGGCGGAGGAAGGCACGGCCTCGAGAATGGTCCGACGATCCACGCCAGGCGCGAGCCTCGCTACAGCCAGATCCAACTCGTCCTCGATCTTGGCAATAAGGCTGCTCTGCTGATGAACGTCATGGCGATTTCTGGCCGCGGCTTCCACCCCGGAAACCAGGCGTTCAATCGCGTCGGCATGGTCGAGCAGCGACGGCTCGATGACGAGGCCATCAAGCGCGGCGGCACAGCGTGCCAGTTCTTCTTCGGCTTCCTGAAGATCTCCCTGCGCCCGCTGCAAGGCCTGCTCCGCGGCCAGCCGTTCCTCACGTTGCTGCTCGGACAGATCGGGAACCGCTGCATAGGCTTGAAGCGCGGCATCCAGGCGATCGTGCTCGCGCAGCAGCGGCTCGACGGTGCGTAATTCAGTCAACTCGTTCTCGCGCCGCCGCAAGGTTTCCAGCGCCTTGATCAGCTCGTCGAGAGCCGCCTTGGCGGTTTCATGCGCGCGATTCAACGCCTGCCACTCAGCCGGTTTGGTCTGCGCTTCACGCCAGGCCTTCCGCTGTTCGTCCAGCTGACGGCGCGCCTCGTTGATCACGGCATTCTGCGCGCGACCATGTTGGCTATAGAGTTTCTTGGCATCGGCATCCAAGGCCGCGAGCAACGCCGCAATGCCGCTGGTGCCTGCGCTCGCCTCGAACAGCGCCGAGCCCAGATCGCCGTCGCCGCTCAGCAATACCGCGCCGCCCTCGCGAAGCCGCGCATGGTTCAACCCGAACATGGCTTCGAATTCCTGGCGTTCCAACCCACCGGTCAGTTCCCGCTCCAGCCTGCTGTCCACGGCATAGCCAGGATCCGTCTGTTCCGTACGGATATCGAGTCCTGAGAGGGTTGTCCCCCGGCCTTTGCGCCTGATGAGTCCGACCGGTCGGCCCGCCTGGTCGATGAAGATGCCGCCGATCCGCAGCTCGCCTGCCGGGTGAACGAAGTCGTCCGGGCTGCGCATCGGAATGCCGAAACGCAGATCCGTCATGGCCCGCAGCGCGGACGACTTTCCCGCTTCGTTGGGTCCATAGATCATATGTAAATTGCTGGCGCCGGTGGAAAAGTCCAACGTCTTGTTGGTGAAAGGGCCGAAGGCGAGCAGCAACAGCCGCGCGAGTTTCATGCCTCGTCTCCGGAGGCGGACAGGCGCGCCAGCACCGTGGCTTCCGCATCCCTCAGAAGACTGCGCAGTTCTGCAGGATCGTCGAGACGCGGCACATCACCGGACGTCACTTCTGCGGGCATGGCACCCAGCAGATCTCCCAGTTCACCCTGTGCCCGGCGCATCAGTTCCGTGTCGTCGCCCGCAATCGTATCGACCAAACGGACCAACTCGCCCACCGCATCCTGGCGCTGCGCAGCCTGGGCACGGTCCAGCGGCGTAGAAAGATCCAATCGCACCTGTTCGATCCAGATCTCCGCTGTGCCGATGTCTTGCGCCGCCGCATACATCGCCGCCGCAAGAGTGCCCGGCTGCGCCGCCTCCAACCGGTGCAACTCCGTCGATCCCGTCAGCGTGACGCGCACCGCATGGAGCCGATCCGTCGCCCGGGCCAGCACCGGCTCCAGCACGCGGGCGAAAGCCTCTTTGAGCGATTCCAACCGATCCACGCCGTCGAGCGGGACAGATAGCTGACTCCAACGCACCACATCAAGCGCCACGAACTCGGCTTCGATCCTCCCTGCTTCTACCGTGACCAATTCGCACCCCTTCGCGCCCGTTTCCTTGGCATGGCGGCCCTGCAGGTTGCCGCAAAACACGATACGCGGCCGCTCATTCAGCACTTCACGCGCGTGCACATGGCCCAGCGCCCAATAGTCGTATCCCTTGGCAACCAGCGTCGGCAGGTCGGTGGGCGCATAGGTATCGTGGCCGGCGCGCCCCGTCAGACTCGTGTGCAACAGACCGATATTAAAACAGCCCGGCACCGGCGGCGGATAGGACGGAACCAGGTCTTCATTCACCTCGCGCTCCGGAAAGCTGCGGCCATGGATCGCCACGGAGAGATCCTCCAGCCGGATCGTCTGGGCTGCGCGGCTCGAAAAGACCGTCACGTTCGACGGCAGGGTCAACTGGCGCGAGATCACCCCCTGCGCGTCGTGGTTTCCCTGCACGATGAAGACCCGGATACCGCCCCGGCCGAGCCGCACCAGTTGCTCGCGAAAGAACAGGCCTGTGTGGAAGTCCTGCCAATCACAGTCGTAGATGTCCCCGGCGAACAACAGGAAGTCCACGCGTTCGGCCAACGCCTGGTCTACAAGCCGTTCGAACGCGCTGCGGGTCGCCGTGCGCAACCGTGCAACGGGCGCGCCATCGTAGCGGTCGAGCCCTCGCAAAGGGCTATCGATATGCAGATCTGCCGCGTGGATAAAGCGCATGAGGAATTGGAGTCCGAGGTTGTCTGATCACCGCCACGTCGTACACCGTATGAGTCTTCGGCGGGTGAGACGAGAGCGACGCGATCACGCATAATACGCGAGTGGCGAGGTCCTCACAATGCCGGCGCGCGGCTTTGCTTGTGAAGATCCGAGTCCAGGCCCGCCGGAATCCGGCGGGCCTGGACAGAACCAGCTTACCGTCCGGCCGTTCGCTTGCGGCAACCACATTGGCAATTGATTGGCGCGCAGCGACAGGCGTTGGCCTGGCACCCGCACGAACAGGACGAACAGTCGCACGTTCCGCAGCAGCTGGTCTTGGCGATCCTTTGCGAGGTGGACTTTTTCACTTCAGCCATGGTGGAACTCCTTTGAGACGCCGACGCGTAATTGCGTCGTCACAGAGGCTGACGGGGGCACCCCGGAAACCTTACAGTTCGGCGCACGATTTGGTAAGCTGCCGTCATGACGCTCGAATCCACCCCCACGACAGCACTCTCGCCTCATGCCATCGAGCAGCTTGTAAAAGGACACCGTGAGTTCCTGTCATTTCTGGAACGGCGGGTCGAATCTCGCGCCGTGGCGGAAGATATTTTGCAAGCGGCCTTTACCCGTGGACTGGAACGGGGCGGAGATGTTCATGAAGAAAAGGTCGTCGCCTGGTTCTATCGGATGCTCCGCAACGCCGTGATCGATCACTACCGTCAGCGATCCACCACTGAGCGAGCGATGGAAGCCTGGGCCAGGGAATTTCCGGATGTGCAGGAGCCGGAAGTGGAACTGCGGCAGGAGATCTGCCAATGTGTATCGAGCCTGCTCGACACGCTCAAACCCGAATATCGCGAAGCCCTGCGGATCGTGGATCTGGAGGAAGGCAAACTGAAAGATCTCGCGCAACAGTCAGGCATCACAGCCGAGAATGCGGCCGTCCGCGTGCACCGGGCGAGGGCGGCGCTTCGTCGCCAAATCGAACAGGCCTGCGGCACCTGTTCCGTCCATGGCTGTCTGGATTGTTCCTGCGAGGCGTCCAGTGGGGAGAAATGCGGAGGATGAGGGAGAATACCTCCATGCATCCATTGAGCGACAGGCAGTCAGCGATCTTCTTTGGCGATGAGTTCCGCTTCCAGCGGATGATCCTTTCGAAAGCGGCTGACTCCAAGCACGCTGAAACCTAGCACATGTCCCTGTTCGTCGACGCGCTCCATGACGGCATCGTGGGCAGTGGGACGCATGAAGCCAGGCGCTTCCCGAAACTGCACTTCCAGGTAATCCGCATCCGCATCAAACCAGAGTTTTACTTTTTCGGCCATATGGTCTCTCCAGCCTTCAGTTGGTCCGTCAGATATGCAGTGACCACGAATCCATCAGATGAGGGATACTTTGACCCGCCCCCAGCTGTTAGGCCACCCGTTGAGTTCAGTCACGCCGAGAGGTAGCTCATCGGTGCAACCGTTTCCGGGGCCGGTGGCCGATACCCCAGCGCACTGTGCGGACGCTGCGTGTTGTATTGACGGCGCCAACGTTCAATGACCACTTGCGCCTCGTACAACGTATAGAACAGTTCTCCATTCAGCAATTCATCCCGCAATTTCCCGTTGAAGGACTCGACATAGCCGTTCTCCCAGGGACTACCCGGCTCAATGAACAAGGGCGCGACGGTCAAGACGCGATACCAGGTCTGTAAGGCCCTTGCAATAAATTCTGGGCCGTTGTCGCTCCGAATGTGCGTGGGGCAGCCCCGGCGGAGAAATAACGCACTCAGCACCTCCTGCACATCGCGCGAAGTCAGCCGGCGCCGGACCGCGATCGCGAGGCACTCTCGTGTGTATTCGTCGACGACCGTGAGCAGTTTCAGCGGCCGCCCATCCTGGGTTCGTTCCATCACGAAGTCATACGACCAGACATGATTCGGATAGAGCGGGCGCTGCCGGAGACACGAGCCATTCGCCACCCACAGCCGCGCTCGCTTGGGCTGTTTCTGCGGCATCTTGAGCCCCTCCTGACGCCACAGTCGCTCGACCCTCTTGTGGTTCACCCGCCACCCTTCCTGCTGCAGGAGGGCCGTGATCCGCCGATACCCATAGCGGCCATACTCCCGCGCCAATGCGACGATCCGCGTCCGCAGAGCCTCTTCTTCATCGGAGCGCACTGGCACATACTGCGGCGTGGCCCGGCATTGCCCCACAACGCGACAGGCCCGGCGTTCCGACACCGCCAGCGTCGCCTGCACCCGGCAGACCGCTTCTCGGCGTCGGGCCGGGCTTAGAAGTTTCCCGCCGCCACCTCCTTCAAGATGCTATTGTCGGGGGAGAGATCCGCCACCAAACGTTTCAGACGGGCATTTTCCTGTTCCAGCCCCTTCAACCGTTTGGCCTGATCGACCCGCAGCCCGCCGTATTCCTTCTTCCAGCGATAGTAGGTCTGTTCGGTGATCCCCAATTTGCGACAGGCTTCGACCACGGCGAGCCCTTTGCCCAGCTCAATCTCGATGGTCCGCAATTGCCCAATGATCTCTTCCGCCGTATACCGTTTCCGTGCCATGCCCCCTCCTCTCGTCAGCCGGAAATCCTAACTCCGGTCCTGACCTGGTTTAAAGGGGGCAGGTCACTCCGGGAGCAGGACGATAGCCTTCCACGTCACATCCAGATGAACCTTCACCACCTTGTACGGAGCCAGAAACCCGTCTCTGATCCCCTCCTTGAGCGAGTAGGTATAGACGGGCTTGCCGAAGTACTGGATGTTCGAGACGTATTCGGTTTCTTTCGGCGTGGCCATGAGGCCGATCTGAGTCGCGCTGGAAAAATAGTCGAGGATCTCGCGCCAAGCGGAATCCTCTGCCGCGCTCCCGCGGTGGCACTCGTCGATCACGATGAGGTCGAAGAAGTCCGGTGACAGTTCCCTGAAGAGTTTCTGGCGTTCTTCAGAACCGGTGATGGCCTGATAGAGCCCGAGATAAATTTCGTAGGAGGTGTCGATGCGCCGATGCTTCTTGTCCATGGCGGTCGGCAGATCGACTTCGGTGCCATCCTCGCGCTCGATGGTCTTGGAACTGGTGCTGAGCTTGGCCATCGTTTTTCCAAAGGGACGGAAGTCATTGCCATGCTTTGATCGATAAGAACATTGCGGTCGGCGAGGTAGAGAATGCGTTTCTTGCGTTTGGCCTTCCACAAACGCCAGATGATCTGAAAGGCGGTGTAGGTCTTGCCGGTTCCGGTCGCCATAACTAACAGAAGACGGTTTTGCCCCTTGGCAATGGCTTCGATGGTCTTGTTGATCGCGATGCGCTGGTAATAACGCGGCTCCTTGCCGCTCGCATCGTCATGGTAGTTCTGAAGGACGACTTCTTCTTGCTCGGGCGCTAAGCCTTTCCATGCGCGATACTTCTGCCAAAGTGCCTCCGGTGATGGAAAGCCACTGAGTTGCAGTTCGGATTCCGTTTGCTTGCCCTGACCGGTCCGGTCGTGAAACAGAAAGCCGTCGCCGTTTGACGAGAAGACAAAAGGAATGTCGAGCGTCGCCGCATAGTCCAGGCCCTGTTGCATGCCGTCGCCGATGCTGCGGTTATTGTCTTTGGCTTCAATGATGGCGAGGGGAATGTTCGGCTTGTAATAAAGAATGTAGTCGGCGAACTTGGCCTTGCCGCGGGTGACGAGTTTGCCGCGGACGATGATTCTGCCCTTGGTGAAGTAGACCTGCTCCCGAATCTGCAACAGCTCATCCCATCCCGCTTGTCGCACGGCAGGCGTAATGAACTTGGTACAGATGTCACGCTCGCTGAGAGATTTTTTGTCGAATTCGGTCATATCACAAGAAAAACCCTGGCCTAGTTACTACCCTCATTACTACCGTTATTCACGAGTTAGTACCCTTACTCCCTAGATACCGCCATCGCGCGGCCGGGCCTTTGCCTTGGCAAGTGGCTTCCCACACCGGGACAGGCCTGTTCGATGTCGGTGAGGCGAAACTCGCCGGATTGTTCACGAATGGCCGTCAACACAAGCCCGGCTTTCGCTCCGCGCGGGGCTTTGATCTCCCCGCTCGCCGTTCGAATTCCCCATAGGCGCGCCGGATGATGCTCAAGAGGTAATTGAGCCATGGAAAAATGTCATGTTTGCCCTCGTGCCAGCGTTGCGAGCTTTGCTGGAGGACATGGTAGTAGTCCTCTTTCGCCTCTTCGATGAGGCGTTCCAGGCTGATGTACCGACCGACTTCGTAACCGTGCTGATACCGCGCCAAGAGCGTGAGCAAGCGCGAGACGCGTCCGTTGCCGTCTCGAAAAAGGTGGATCACGTGCCCTGATCAGACACGCCTGACGAGCAACGCTTCACGAAATCCGCCTCACGATTCCATCTCCTATCTTGCAATTCCCGCAACTGGCCCCGTATGCTCGAATCACTATGACCGAGCCGACCGTGACCATTTCCAACCTCAGCCTAGCGGAACTGAAAAGCCTGGTGGAAGGTATCGTCGATGACCGGCTGCGCACCTTGCTGGGGGACCCCGATCTCGGCGCTCCCCTCGGCGAGTCGGTCCGCGACCGCCTCAAGCAGTCTCTCGCTTCGACGGAACGCCTCACTGGTGACGAAGTGGCAGATAAACTCGGCTTGCGGTGGTGACATGCCCTGGTTTCGCCTTGCCTTCCGGCCCGATGTGGTCACCGATTTGAGCGCTGCCGATCCCGCCATGGCCCAGCGATTGTTCGACAAAACGAAATGGCTCGCCTCCAACGTGGAGAACTTGCGGCATGAATCAGTCGCCGCGGATTTACCCGGCATCCATAAATACGCGGTGGGCGACTGGCGCATCTTCTATTCGATCGACCGGACCGAACAGCTCGTGGACATTCATCACATCCATCACGCAGCGCCGACGCAAGGCGCCAGACCAGCCTGACCATGATGAATCTCACCTGGACCGCCATCGAACGGTTGCGCAAGCTGATCGAGGAACATCCGGAAGATCCAGTCGTGCGGATCACGCTGCGCGACGTGGATGCACAACGCCTATCCCTGTCGATTACCCTGGAGCCCTCGGCGCAGGAAGAAGATGAAGTGCAGCATATCGAAGGGTTGACGGTGGCGCTGGAGCGAGGGAGCGTGCACCGCACGAACGGAATGACGGTGGATTACCGGGACGGACGTTTCAACTTTGTCCATCCCTCCGCGAGCGACCAGGACCTGATCATGCCCAGCCGCAACTAACTCGTTGCGGGGAGCTGATGGCCAATGGCGTATAGCTGATGGTGTAAGAGAAGAACCGATGACCGATAGAAAGAGTCAGAGCCATAGCGGATCACAGACGGTACACCGTTTGATGTCTTGCCATACGCTATCAGCCATACGCCATAAGCTTTTATTGCCTGCCTATGATTTCATCCGTGGAAAAACGCTGCCGAAATGCATGGAGAAGGTGCCGCGGGCCACGTCCGCGACGTAGCGTTCAAGCGCTTCCTGGATGACGGGAAAGGCCAGGTCATCCCAGGGAATGTCTCCCAGGGCGAACAATTGCACATCCAGGCTCTCCGTGCCGGGTTTGAACTCCGGCGTACGCATGGACCCGCGAAACACCATATGCACCTGGCTGATGCGTGGCAGGCTCAGCACGGCATACAAGGATGTGATGTCCACGTCGGCATGGGCTTCTTCGAAGGTTTCGCGGACGGCCGCCTGCTCGGTGCTTTCGCCGATTTCCATGAAGCCGGCGGGAAAGGTCCAGTGGCCGATGCGCGGCTCGATGGCACGCCGGCAGAGCAAAATCTTGTCTTCCCACTCGGGAATGCAGCCGGCGACGATTTTCGGATTGATGTAATGGACGACCTGACAGGTTTCGCAGACGAACCGCGGCAGGTTATCGCCGGGAGGAATTTTTTTCGACAGCCCGGCCCCGCACTCGCTGCAGAACTTCATTGCGGCCCCCGATCACGACGGCAGAAAGACAGAAATGGATAGCACAATTCAGGCATTCTTTGCACCCTGCCCTCGCGGCCTCGAAGCAATCCTTGCCGAGGAACTCATCGACCTGGGGGCCGCCAGCATCAAGGCGACGGCCGGAGGGGTCGCCTTTCGCGGCACCCTGGCCCTAGGCTACCGGGTGAACCTCCAAAGCCGCATCGCCAGCCGCATTCTCCTGCGCATTGCCGAGGGGACCTATCGCGACGAACAGGATGTCTATGAGGCGGCAAAGGCCATCCGCTGGCAGGATTGGTTTACCCCGCAGCAGCGCATCAAAGTGAAGGTCAGCGCGCACCATTGTCCGCTGAAGAGTCTGGATTTCGTCACCCTGCGCGTGAAGGATGCCGTCTGCGATCGTTTCCAGTATGCCAGGGGTAAACGCCCGACCGTGGATACCCATGCGCAGGACATCCTGATTGCCGTGTACTTAGACCCAACGAACTGCACGTTCTATCTGGATACATCCGGTGAGCCGCTGTTCAAACGGGGCTGGCGAAAGTCAGCCGGCGAGGCGCCCGTTAGGGAAAATCTCGCGGCCGGCATCCTGCGCCTCTGCAAGTGGACGCCTGATACGGTGCTGTACGATCCCATGTGCGGTAGCGGAACCTTTGTCGTTGAGGCCGCCTTGATGGCCCGTCGCATTGCGCCCGGCATCGGCCGACGGTTTGCGTTCGAGAAACTGCTTTCCTATGACCCTCATACGTTGAACGACCTCCGCACGGAACTCCAGGCGGCGGAGATCGACGCCAAGCTGGGCTTGATCCATGCGGCCGATCACAATGCGCAGGCCATCACTTCGATCAAGGCCAACCTCGCCATTGCCGGGATCAGCGAAGCCGTTACGGTCCAGCAGGGAGATGTGCTGCAACTGCCCGCGCCGGCTGAAGCCGGGCTCCTCGTCACGAACCCGCCTTACGGCCACCGCATGGGAGAGGTCGAGGCCTTGAAGTCGTTTTATCCCCGATTCGGCGATCATCTGAAGCAACGCTTCTGCGGCTGGACCGCGCAGATTTTCACGGCCGACATGAAGCTGCCCGGCCTGCTGCGCCTGGCCCCTTCCCGCCGGGTGCCCCTGTTCAACGGCGCCATCGAATGCCGCCTGTTCGAATTCCGCATGGTGGCCGGCAGTCTCCGCAAACCACGCCCGCAGGAACAACCTCCGCCCAACCACTAAGTACTTGTTGTTCGTCTCTCCTATCTCATCGTTCGTGAGCAACGTTTCACGAACGACGTTTCACGCCGATCGAACAGGGTGCTTGACAGCGTGGCGAAAGGCTCCTATTTTCAATCTATGACTTCCAAGACGCTGTCATTCCCCTACAAAACGACCTCCGGAGGCGTATGAACGCGTCTCACGCTCCCCTTGAGGCCCTGCAGCCGGAAAACGACCTCTCACTCTCGCGCCTCATCGTGGTCTCGAACCGCGAACCTTACGAACACCGGTTGGTGAAAAATCACTTAATCTGGGAACGCACGTCCGGCGGTCTCATCTCGGCTCTCGATCCGATGATGCGGCGGCTCGGCGGAACCTGGATCGCCTGGGGTAGCGGCAAGGCGGACCGCGATGTGGTCGACGAGGACATGGTCGTCGAAGTCCCCCCCAACGCTCCGACCTACCGGCTGCGCCGCGTGTGGCTGGAGAACGGTGAGGTGAAGGGCGGCTATCAGGGTTATGCCAACCAGGTGCTCTGGCCCCTGTGCCACCTCACCCTGGACCGGGTCTCCTACCGAAAGGCCTTTTGGCATGCCTACCAGGCGATGAACGCGCGCTTCGCGGAAGTCGTGCTCCATGAATTGCGTGAAAGATCGGGTTTTGTCTGGGTGCACGATTTTCATCTGGCCCTGTTGCCCGGAATCCTCAAGGCGTCGCTCCCCGCCCAGCCCGTGGCGATGTTCTGGCACATTCCCTGGCCCGGGCCCGATGCCTTTCGCATTCTGCCAGAACGGCGGGAATTGCTCGAATCCCTGCTGGCCGCCGATCTCGTGATGTTCCAGACTCGGAGCTTTCTCCACTATTTTATTGAATGCGCGAAGGAGTTTCTCGGTGCGGGTGTCCTGGTTGATGACCATCACATTGACTACAAGGGCCACCGTACGCGGCTCGTGACCCGGCCGATCAGCATCAACTACCAGGCCTGGGCCGAACGGGCGCAGGCGCCGCAAGTCACGCGGGCGATGGACATCCTGCGCAACCTGCATGTCTTTCAGCCGGACGTGCGCATCGGACTCGGCGTGGATCGTCTGGACTATACGAAGGGGCTGCTCAAACGGCTGTGGGCCATCGATGCCTTCTTTCAGCAGTATCCGCGGTACCGGGGCCATTTCACCTTCATTCAAATCGCCGTGCCGACGCGAGGCGACGTCGAAGCCTACCGAAGCTATCGCGAACTGATCCGTGAAACCGTCAACGACATCAATATGCGGTACGGCACGCTCTCCAATCCCGGCAGCCCCCAGGCCTCGCGCTGGCGGCCGATCGAGTTCCGCGAAGGTCGCATCGGCATGGACACCCTGGCAGCCTATTACCGGATGGCCGACCTGGCGCTGGTGAGTTCCGTCTACGACGGCATGAACCTGGTTGCCAAGGAATATGTCGCCTGTCAAGTCGAGAAAAAGGGCGTCTTGCTGGTGAGCCAGATGGCCGGCGCGGCGGAGGAACTGACCGACGCCTTGGTCATCAATCCCTACGACCCGGAAGGTGTCGCCGACTCCATCCGCCAGGCGCTGGAAATGCCGTTGGAGGAGCGCCGGGAGCGAATGCAACGCATGCGCGCCTACCTGGAGACACACGACATTCGATCCTGGGCCGACGACTGTTTGCGCGACGCAGAAATCCTCCCACCTCATGACAGTCCCGCTCTTGAATAACCGGCTGCGGCCCGCCACCACCGATCTGCCCTGCCGTCTGAGCCGGCGACTCTCCCTACTCGTGCTCTTGAGCCTCTGGATCATGCTCGGCGGCTGCGCACGGATCTCCCACCTGTTCGCGGTCACGCAACCGTCCGACCAGCCGGTGGACCGGCAACAGCAGGCGATGGTGGCGAGGCTCAAACCCGTCATTGAGCCGGAACTCGGCGACAATCTCAATGTGATGCTTCCCGCAGTTCGCAAAAGCCTGGCCGACCAGACGAACAAGGCGGCGAAGTATAAGAGCGGCCTGGTGCTGCGCACCCTGACCGATCCCTGGGAGGGCCTCGCCGCAATCGAGCAGGCTGGGCTGTTGGCGGCCACTGCGGCCGAGTCGGGCGTCGAGGGACTGCCCGCGGTGATCGAAATTCTTGAAGGAGGCATGGATCGCGCCGGCGCGCCGTTTAAGCCTCTCAACTTTCCGATCACCCTCGCGCGTGAGGACCTTCTCGGCTTCATGATGGAAGCGCTGGAGGATGCCCATCAGGACCGCGAACATGCCCTGCGTCATCTCTCTCCGCAGGACCGGGAGTTTCTTTTTGCGCACGCGCGCCCATTAGTGGAACAGTTCACCCCGCAGATCACCCCGCCCACGCTGTTCACGGAGGCCGAAGCCGCAGCCCGGTATGCGACACTCCTCATGCAACAAGTGGATTATTCGTCCCTCGTCAGCGCCGCACAGCGGTTGGCAAGACTCGGCAACCGGAAGTTTTTGCAACAATTGGACATCGTGTTCCATGAACGAAAGCCGATCGGTCATTCAATACCCGGCATCACCGGCGACGTGCTTCTTGCCCAGCAGACATCGTATGGCCTCGTTATCGTCGGGGGACGTGGCCCGAACACCTACGAGCTGGACAAGGGAGCCACAGTGATCATCGACCTGGGCGGCAACGACACCTATCGCGGACTCATCGGCGCAAGCCCGAGCAGCGATCTGGGCAACAGTGTCGTCATCGACCTGAGCGGCAACGATACCTATCAGCCCGCCGCGCTCGGCCTGGCCACGGGGCGCGCCGGAATCGGCATCGTCATCGATCATAGCGGAGACGATACCTACCGCCTGGCGCCGGGCTCCGGCGGAGTCGGTCTGGCGGGGCTCGGGATCCTGTATGATGGAGAGGGACAGGATGTTTATGAAGGGAGCCGGTTTACGCAAGGTGCTGCCTTCGGCGGATTCGGCCTATTGGTGGATCGTGCCGGCGATGACCGTTATACGAGTTTCGGCTATGCCCTAGGCTTCGGCGCTCCGTTGGGAGTCGGCGCCCTCATCGATGTCTCCGGAAACGATTCCTACGAATGCGGAGGGAAATATCCCAGCGCCTACAATGAGAGCGATGCGCCGCATGCCCGCCCTCAAGATCCTACGTTTCAATACGACTGTTTCGGGCTCGGCACCGGCGCGGGGCTCCGCGTCTTCAGCAAGCAGCCGCCGCAGCGCGCGCAGAGCCTGGCCGGCGGATGGGGCCTGCTGATCGATCTGGCCGGTCGCGACCGATACCGCAGCGCGAACTTTTCGCAGGGACATGGATATTTTTTCGGCCTCGGCGTAAAGCTCGACTTCAATGGCGACGACGAACATCAGGCGGCACGGTACGGCCATGGAACCGCCGCACACTTCGGCGTGGGCCTGACGCTTGATTACCAGGGCAAGGACCGCTACGGTTCAAAAGGTCCCTTCTATAACGGCGGCACGGCCTGGGACGGCAGCGTGGCCCTCGCCGTCGATGGCGGCCCGGACAGCGACTTTTATGACCTGCCGGCCTCGACCGGTTTGGGCATGGCGGATCTTGGCGGATGGGGCCTTTTCATTGAAGAGGGCGGCGCGGATCAGTATGCCGTCGGGCGCGGGCTCGGACAGGGGACGGAGAACAGCATCGGCGCGTTTTTTGACCTTGAAGGAAGAGACGACTACTCTTCCGTGTCTACCCCAAGTGGCGGGGCCCGCCCGGAACGGCTCAATCGTAAAACGTACATCGAGAACCAGGGCAGCCTCTTTATCGACCGATAGCAGAATGGTGAAAAGGTCCGCCGGCTTTGTTCTCGCATCGATCAGAGTCTCAACGTAGGCTCAAGAACGCCTCACCTCTTCAGCTACAAATCCCACAACAGCAGGCCATCGATCTCCCTTTCCCGACCGGCGCTTGACTCCCCCGCTCCCGTGGCTATCTCAAAGAACGGTGATCAACAGGAACGACCATCTTCCTCATAGCCGATTCATCTTCCTCATGATGACTACCTCGAACCCTGGAGGACGACATGACTGATTCGAACGGCCCGATACTCATACATCTGCCGATACTCCCGCTGAAGCGCACCGTGCTGTTTCCCGGCACGATGATGCCGTTGACGGTCGGACGTGACCGCTCCATTGCCGCTGTCGAAGCAGCGCTGAAGACGGAAGACAAGACCTTGCTCGTTGTGGCGCAACGGGATGCTCAGACCGATCAACCGACCTTGGAAGATCTCTATCCGATCGGGACCAAAGCCGTTATCAAGCAGACAGCCCGGACGCCGGAGGGCCATTACAATATTTTGATCCAGGGGTTGGAGCGGTTCGTGTTGCTGAAGCTCGATCAAGCTGATCCCTATCTGCAAGCCCGAGTGAAGCAGTTGCCCGCTCCCAGCGAGCGGAGCACGGAAGTCGAAGCCTTGCACCGGGCAATCCTAGACATCATCACCGAACTGCCGAAACTGATCCAGACCCCGGGTGTGCATGAAGCCGTGGCGGCGCTGGGAACCGAGGAGGATCCCGTTCTGCTGGCCTATCGCATCGCCTCATTGTTGAATCTCACGTTGGACGGCGAACAGCAGTTGCTCGAAGCCTCCACCCGCGCGGATCTGCTGCGGGGGCTCTATGCGGCGCTGTCGCGGGAAGTCCAGATTCTCCAATTGCGGGATAAGATCACCAGCGAAGCGAGGGAAAAACTCGGCAAAACCCAGCGGGAATATCTCCTGCGTGAGCAGCTGAAGACGATTCAGCAGGAGCTCGGCGAGAGCAACGGAGAAGAGGACGAGGTGGCTGCCCTGAGAAAGAAAATACAGGACGCCGATCTGCCCGAGCATGTGAGAAAAGAGACCGACCGCGAGTTGACCCGGCTGGCGAAGACGCCGAGCGCCTCGCCGGAGCATCAGGTGATCCGAAGTTATCTCGAACTGGTGCTGGAGCTGCCATGGAACAAATCCTCGGAAGAAGGACTCGATCTCGCGCATGTCCGGAAGATCTTGAACGAGGATCACTACGGCATCAAGGAAGTGAAGGAACGGATCGTGGAACACCTGGCGGTCTTGAAGTTGAACCCCTCCGCCAAGGCGCCGATCCTCTGCCTGGTCGGCCCTCCCGGCGTGGGCAAAACCAGCTTGGGACAATCGATCGCCAAGTCCATGGGACGCACGTTCGAACGCTTCAGTCTCGGCGGGTTGCATGACGAAGGCGAACTGCGCGGCCATCGCCGCACCTACGTCGGCGCCCTGCCCGGCCGCATCATTCAGGCGGTACGCCGGGCCGGCGTCAACAATCCCGTGATCATGCTGGACGAGGTGGATAAACTCGGACGCGATTTCCGCGGCGACCCGGCGGCGGCGTTGCTGGAGATTCTGGACCCGGCGCAGAACCATACGTTCCGCGACCACTATCTGGATCTGCCGTTCGACCTCTCGAAGGTGTTTTTCATCACGACGGCCAACACGCTGGAGACACTCTCCCAGCCCTTGTTGGATCGTATGGAAATCATCCGGGTGAACGGCTATAGCGAGCGGGAGAAGCGCGAAATCGCGTTGCGCTATCTCTGGCCGAGACGGCTGAAAGAAGCCGGTCTGCGGGCGGAAGACGTAAATGTGCCCGACCAGGTGCTCGACCATATCATCGGCCGGTACACCAGGGAGTCGGGCGTGCGGCAGCTGGAACAGATGTTGGGCCGCATTACGAGAAAGGTCGCCGTGACCTTTGCCGATCGGCCTGCGGACTCTCCGGCCGCGCCGGTGGAGATCACGCAATCGCTCCTGGACGAATGGCTTGGACAGGAACGGTTCCAGCCGGAAGAGGCGCGGAAGAATTTGCCGGCCGGTGTCGCCACCGGTCTGGCCTGGACGCCGACGGGCGGAGACGTGCTCTACATCGAAACCACCCTGTTGCCCGGCAGTCACGAGTTGACGCTCACGGGGCAGCTGGGGGATGTGATGCAGGAATCGGCTCGCGCGGCGCGCAGCTACCTCTGGTCGCATGCCGAGAGCATGGGGCTGGATATTTCGCGCTTCAAACGCAACGGGGTGCACATCCATGTCCCGTCCGGCGCCATTCCCAAAGACGGCCCCTCGGCCGGTATTACGATGGCGACCGCGCTGGCCTCGGCCTACGTCGGCAAACCGGTACGGAGCGACACGGCCATGACCGGCGAGATCAGTCTGACGGGTCTAGTGTTACCGGTTGGCGGCATCAAGGAAAAGGTGCTGGCCGCCCATCGGGCCGGCATCCGGCGGATCATTCTGCCGAAGGCGAACGAGAAGGACCTGAAGGAAGTGCCGCAAGAAGTGCGCGATGAACTCACGGTGCTTCCGGTCGATCGGATCGAAGAGGTCCTGCCGGCGGCATTCAACCAAGATGCTGCTTCGTCTTCGGGAAAACACGAACCGCTGACCACCTCCACTGCGTCGTAAGGGTTGAGGCCCCGGCCGAAAGGCCGGGGCTCGCCACAGGCGCACGTCACCCATCCGATCGCCTTGCCCTTCCGTAAAGACATATGTAAGGATGAAGACTCTGGTTCAATTGATGCGCGTATCCCGCGCGCCGGCAAAGGAGATGATCCATGCCATCGAAAATAGAGATCGGACCGATCGTCAAAGTAACCAAGACCGACGAGGAGTGGAAAAAGCTGCTCTCGCTCGCCGCCTACCAGGTGTTGCGGCACGAAGATACCGAGCGCGCCTTTACGAGTCCGCTCCATGAGAATCACCAGGCCGGCATCTACCACTGCGCCGGCTGCGACCTGCCTGCCTATTCATCCGAGCACAAGTTCGACAGCGGCACCGGCTGGCCCAGCTTTTGGCAACCGGTCGATCCCAAGGTGGTCGAGACGCGCACCGATTCCAAATTCTTTATGACGCGAGTTGAAGTCCACTGCGCGCGCTGCGGCGGCCATCAAGGACATATCTTCGAGGATGGCCCCAAACCCACCGGACTTCGGTATTGCATCAACGGCGTCTCGTTGAAATTCGTTCCAGCCTGATTGCCATCTGCACCTCGGCGGGGTCATGCGGCGCACATCCGACTCCTTCGTACCCGCAACGTTCCCGTCGAGGGCCGGGTCGCACCTTGCAATTTGTCGCTGAACCCTCCTAGACTGTCGAATTCCATGGCTTCGCTCCCCTCTATACGCCCTCTGTGCTCCGCCCTCTTGCTATGGGCCACGGTGCTCGGCTGCTCTCAATCCAGTGACGTGATCTCAACGAATCTGAACGCCTGCCTCATCGTGACGGAGGCCGAGGTTGAATTCGCCATCGGGACACCGGTCACGCCCGGCCTCCGCCAGAATGACCGGCAATGCCTCTACCAGGCGAAACGTAACCCACAAGAGACGGTCATGGTGGAGCTGAACCCCGGATCCGAGGGGGACAAGAAAAGTCTGTTTCACGATCAGCGCTCAAAAGCCGGCCATCAGCCGGTCCCTGGCGTCGGCGATGGCGCCTTCACGCTCCGGTCTCCCATCGGCGGAATTCAACTGACATTTTTAAAAGCCGATGCGCTCGTGACGCTGTCACTTACGTCGCCGAAACAAGCCAATCCGCAGGCGGCGGTGACGAACCTGGCCAAGGTGGCTGCAACCAGACTCGGCGCCCCGATTCGCACAGCTTCGGCCACCGCGGCTGAACCAGGCATCACAGGGGCGCCATCGCAATGGGCCGGTGACTGGTACGGCTGCATACCCGTCGGGATGATGTATGGCAAGGGCCACTTGGCGCTGAACGAACGCGGCACCTGGACGATGACGACCGCCGTGATCATGCTCGGTACCGTGACTGCGGATCGAGGACGCTGGCAGGCAGAATCCTACCAGGAGATCCTGCATGGCACCTATCAGGTTGCGGGCAATGACCGGTTCTCGACCACCGGAATTTTGAGTGTCACCTGGGACAAGCTGGCGAAGCATCAGGGACCGAGCAAATTCGACCCCCTCCTCTGGCAGTCTTTCACGGCCACGCCGCGCAAGGTTGCCGTCAAACGGCTTCCGGCGGTCGAACCGTCTCTCGTCGGCACCTGGGAAGGTTCCGCCAAGTTCGTCGATCGGCAGGAAGAATTTGTTTGGACGATTACCGCTGCCAACATTTCCGAATTCTATAAGGCGACGTCGCAGACCGGACGGATCGAGCAGGAGCAGGACCGGTTCCGCCTGGTGGTGCCCCAGAGCAAGACACCGCCCCTATCGGTTCGTGTGCTGTCCCAAGATAAAATGGAGATCACCGATACCAGCGGCACGGTGTCTCAGTGGAACCGGAATGAGAAACTGCTTTCCCGCTGTTAGCCTGCCGGTGACCTTGCGTTTGCTTTAACTCTTGAACGTCTCCCCCGCGACGCTTGACTCGTTTGTGGGCCCTCGATAGACTCTTCACATGCATGCTCGGTTCCTTGCCACAGTCTTCCTCGCGGCACGGATATTCTTGGCAACGGACGGCTACGCAGCACCTGCCGAAGACCAGAGCCGTCCAGCTCCGAACGAATCGTTTGAGCAAATAATCCCGACCTGGCTCCTTCGTGGACTCTATAGCCAGGCCCTCACCACCTTACAGGAATACATCGAGGTCGATGGCACCCTGCCGCAGGAGGGTCCGTCACGACCACAAAGCGGAGGGTTTCGACTCAAACTGTTTCCGCAGGGCAAATCCCGCTCGCAGGAACACTTGAGCGCGGAGGGATCGTTTCGATTCTTACCCGAAACCAATCAGCAGGAATTCACCTTGCGATTCAAATCTTCCAAGAATCCTCCGCATCCCCTCCTCACCCCGAATGACGATGTGATCTAGCAAGATGCTGAAAGAGGCCGCGAGGCATCCTCTTCTTGACCTGCTCGCCCTTGACCGACGTATCACCGGGGCATAGAATAAAAAACGGTTCACGATCCGCCTCAGTCCGGAGGTGGTAGTTATGTTCTTCCTTGGGACACAGCTCCAACGGGATGGACATGGCAGGTGTAACCTCCTCTCCAACCGAACCTCTTCTCACAAGACAGCTGAGTTGCATCCTTCGAGTGAGCTTGCGCCCACTGGGACGGTCCTCCACCACCACCTGCGGCCTCATCCGATCACCTCAGCGCGAGGGGTCCAGGAGCCGGCCGGGCATGCGGATTGGGAGTCCGTTTCATGTGGCGGAAGCATGCTGTCTGAGAGGGTGTCTGCTGCCTGCCTGATTGCTCAGTATCGAAAGAAGTGCGTCCTGTTATCCCGCGACTATCCCATCGAGACACAGCACTATGCGGCCGGGGAAGCAGCCCATGATGCTATGACGGCGCATAGAGAAAGGACTCGTGCGCTTCGCGCGCGGGAGAGTGGCCTATGTCAGGAATCTATTGGGGAATCGTGGCAGAACTCCTGGCGATGGTAGCAATCCTGTTTTTGTGCATCGACATCGTGTATTCAGCGCCGAAAGGATCGTCCAAGGCACCCGGCGATGATGTCGATGATTTGAACCAGGCGGTCGGATCAGCCCCGACCAAATCTCGACAGGCTGCGTAGGTATCTGTAGCAGTCCTAGCCCGCCGGGGAAATAATTTGAACGCCGAAAAACGAGGGACGGTCCTATGCGCAGTCGCAGAAACATCACCCCGCTATCGGTCGATCGCAATCGGGAGCTCCGTGGTTCGCGAGATACATTGCACGATTCCTAGGTGTCGCACTCCAGCAGCGACCTGTATCCGGGTCCTGGCAGACAAATCTGTTGTTCAGTCAACGGAGGTGCCACATGGAGGTCGAGATCATCGGTGTGGGAACCATGATTGCGCTGGTATGGCTGATCGCCTGGTCGATGGCGGGTGAGAGTGAGTCTGAGAGAAAACGGATCGCCTCATCCCCTGAGAGCGGCCGCCCGTTCGAAACCGCCCCAGGCGAAACAAGGGTCAGGCACGCAGCCTAGCCCGCATTCCGCTCGGCACTGGAAGACTCGCACAGACACTCTCGATTGGCGAGAGCGGCGTGAAAGGGAAGGTTTTAACTAACGCCTCTCGCTACCTGGAGGAAGGATGACGAATTGATCGTCTGATGTCTGTAATTTCAGACCAGAATCTTCGGTTGTCCGATCCCGGCAATGACCTCTTCTGTAATCACCACGGACTTCACCCCGCAGAGCGCCGGCACGTCATACATGAGATCCAACATGACCTCTTCCAGAATCGTGCGGAGCGCCCGAGCCCCGGTTTTCATGACCGCTGCCCGGCGGGCGACGGCCTTGACTGCGGAATCGGTAAATTGCAGCTCGATGCCTTCAAGCTCGAAGAGGGCCTGATACTGCTTTACCAGGGCATTCCTGGGCTCGGTGAGCACCCGAATAAGCGCAGGCACATCGAGGTCCGACAGGGTGGTCAGGACCGGGAACCGGCCCACAAACTCGGGAATGAGGCCGAATTTCAAAAGATCCTCGGATTGCACGCACCGCAGCATTTCAGTATGGCCGTCGATCTCCCCTGCGGAATTGATCGCTCCAAACCCCAGCCGCTTGGGCTGCGTCCGTTGAGCGATAATCTGATCCAATCCGACGAACGCCCCGCCGGCGATGAACAGAATGTTCGTCGTGTCCACGCGTATGTAGTCTTGCTCGGGATGTTTTCGTCCACCCTTGGGCGGCACATTGCAGACCGTCCCTTCGACCAGTTTCAAGAGCGCCTGCTGCACACCCTCGCCTGACACATCTCGCGTCAATGATGGATTTTCAGACTTGCGGCTGATCTTGGCGATTTCATCGATGTAGATGATGCCGGTCTCGGCACGGGCGACGTCGTAATCGCAACTCTGAAGCAGCTTGAGGACGACATTCTCGACATCCTCCCCCACGTACCCGGCCTCGGTCAACGCTGTAGCATCCGCAATGGTAAAGGGCACATGGAGGATACGGGCCAGCGTCTGGGACAAAAGCGTCTTCCCAGTTCCGGTTGATCCGATCATCAAAATATTGCCCTTTTCGAGATCGACGTGTTTGAGTCGCTCGCGATTCACAATACGCTTGTAATGATTGTGCACCGCGACGGAGAGGACTTTCTTGGCGCGATCCTGCCCGATCACGTAGTCGTCGAGTTTGGCCTTGATATCCGTCGGCTTGGGGATCACGAGGGGCAGGGACGGGGATGAACCCCGGGCACTAGTGTTCTTCTCGTGGCTCAAGGACAAGGCACAACGCTGAATGCAATCTTCGCAGATCAACAGCGCGGCGCTCGTCCGGCAAGAGAGGCAGGTGAATGGTTCGGAATTGGCGACGAGCGTCTGTCCAGCGTCCGGAACCGTGCCGCAGAATGAACAACGGCGGTCTGGTTTCTGCGAAGGGTGGCGCGTGTCCCAGAACACAGCTCGTTCCTCCAGCTGCCAAATGAGCGGCGAGGCGATGGGGTATCTTATGCCTCTCCCCTAACGACCTGCAAGCAGGGACGACCCGAACTCCTGGAACTCGTCTTCTCGGCCGAGGTCGAATCTCTCCCCGGCAGAGGAGAACCACCTCGATACGCGTCACCGATGCCGGCGAACCTCGCATCACCTGCCGCAGCTCCAGACCTGAGCGCAATTCAGTCACTCTGCGCGACGGTCTGCGCAAGAAAAGGCATAGAAGAGAGGGAAGGCAGCGGGTTGCCGCACCGCCGGAACAACAGACTATCGGGCGGTGCGAAAGATTCCGGAGGACTGGACGAAACACTACATGGAGAAGCGGCTAGAAACTGAACCCGAGACCGCCTGCAATGATATGGGTGCGGTAATTGAGCGTGAAGGACGGGCCATGAGATCCATTTGGGGATTCACTCTCCCATTGATAGTTCGCCACAAAATACTTGTACTCGGTGAAAAGAAACACGCGATCACTGACGTTCGCGCGCACACCGCCGATAAACTGATAGGCAAACGCGCCGTCAGCCGCATTTTCATGCACCACGCCGATGGTGCTGTGCTGCAGGTTGAGATCGCGCGCAAATCCGCCCGACAACCCGGCTCCGATTCCGATATACGGCTGGATCACATCACCGGGATAACGCAGCAGCAGATTCGCCATCGCGTTGATGGACTGGAGACGAAAATTCGCGCTCCTCGTCACACCGCCGGTGGTCGCCGCTGGCGCGTTGACCTTTCCGTCGAGACCCGACAATTCGGCTTCCAGTCCTACATACCGCCCGGCAAATGCCGGGAAAAATCCGACTTTTAGTCCGCCTCCCAACCCGCCCTGTACGTCGGTATTCGTGAACGGGTCTTCCTGCAATCGAACCGGACGATTCAGTGGACGACTCCCCTGCATAAAGAAGCTCACGTAGATCTCTGTTTTGGCTTCTTCCTGCTTCACGGCAGCCGATGCGGCCGGAGATTCGGCTGCACTCGAAGCAGGATCCGCTGCCAGCAACATGGAAGACTGTGCCTGTAAAAACAGACCTGTCAAAAGACACACAGCCAGGGACCAGGGTGCTGATTTCATCGATCACTCCTCTGTTTCAATGACAAGATAGGACCGGAGTCGCCCGCGATAGGTCACTCATACCATGAGGGGTGCTGGATGATAAACTGATTACGCGGTTTCCGCAAGCAGGATGTTCCCTCGGGAAGAGGAACCTTGGGCGATGTGTCTCGAATTATACGTGGTGGTTCGTGCCGGGAGCGGCCGCTATTCACCCGCGAGAAAACGCGAGAGGGTCTCCAGAGGGACCAGGCCGACAAGCACCTGCAAGTCCGACCGTTGAAGGAGCGGCACACCCTGATGTTCTGTCTCGGCCCATTGCTCCCCCCAATCACTGAGCAGCCGGTCCACCGCCGGAGCAGTCGGTCCTGAAAGCGTTGCTCCCCCAAACCCGCGCCGTTCCGCTTCCCGCTGCAATAATTCTTCGTCGGACAGATCCTGCCCATCGATCCAGAACAATCGATACAACGAACGGATGAACTCACTGGCTCGCGGGGGATCGGCGTGAAGCGCGCGGGCCGCCGCGGCAATGGCCCGCCCGGTATTGGGCTTTCCCTTCGGCACCGTAATGGTTAGTTCAGGCGCGAGCCGGCGGATCATCGCAACCTCCTGCTTCAATTCAACTCCCAAATGTCCGTTCCACATCACCATCGGCGCAGGCAGGTGCGGCGCATGTTGCACACCCTGCCAGGAGATCTGCGCCATCACGCCAAGCGTATGGAGACGCTCATGCATCGCATAACAAAAGGGGCAATTAAAGTCGCTGTACAGTCGAAACTGGCTCATATCAGTCGCATCAGAGCACTAGACCTCTCGCAATGACGGAGGGTCAAAAAAGCCGTCCTCCTAAGGAACAATGGCAATAATGCGGACCGGCGCGCCTGTGCCGCCGGCGATCTTCATCGGCAGCGCGATTAGGGTCGCACCGGACAAAGGGAGTTCTTCAAGCCGGGCCACGTTCTCAAGACCGTAGAGTCCGGCTCCGTTCACGAGCCGGTGCACGACAAAATCCTGGGATGGCCCGTAATCGATGCTTGGGGTATCGATCCCGATTCCGGAAATGTGCCGCTCAACCACGAGAAACTCCGCGACTTCTTTTGAGAAGCCGGGGAAATGAAGCGTGGTCGGGACATCCGGCGTCGCGCTGCCGAAATACCGTTCGCGATCTTTCCAATGCAACCCCCAGCCGGTCAGCATCATCACGATGGCGCCTGCGGGGATGGTGCCGTGCCTAGCTTCCCAACGATGCAGGTCCGCCAGGGAGAGGCGATAGTCACGATCATCCTCCACTGCAGCACGTACATCAAGTACCACCGCCGGCCCTATCAGTTGCTCGACCGGAATCCCGTCGATCCCCGCCTGCCCCTGCGCGAAATGAATGGGCGCATCCAAATGAGTCCCCGCATGTTCGGAAAGTGCGACCTGCCCCGTGGCATACCAGGCCTCCGAAGCCGTCCCGCCCCGTTCCATGGAATCCCGACGGAAGGGAGGATTGCTCGGCCAGACCTGGGTGGTCTCATCAAAGGTGTACGTAAGGTCAATGAGACGCGAGGCAGCATCGGCGGCACGGCTTCCACCAACGATCGCCAGCGAGATGATAAGGCACGCAATCAGAGCAGACACCCCGTGCCGATTCCATCGTGGTTTCTTCCGGGTCATAGGCCCCTCGCAGTGATGCATAAACGTCCGGCGCCGTTTCAGGAACGCCATGGCACTACCGTACCGGGCGCGAATACGGTACCCTCTCCTCTCTCAACAGCGCAATGGGGAACGGGCCTGGTATGTCGGATCACGACCTTCAATTTTCCGGACAACGTTTCTCCGTAGAATATCACCTCCACGGATCGCGTGAGGAGGCGAACAAGCGTGCGCACCTTCTCTGCATCGACCAGACCGTCGAAGCCGCTGACCACGTCATTCCCTCAGGAGCGATTCGGGATCACCTCCTGGGTCGGGTGGTTCACGTTGAGGCGTTGAGCTCCGATGTCCATCGTTCGGTGCTGACCTTCCCCGTTGAACTCCTGGATGGGACCATGGGCACCCTTCTTCACATGACCGCCGGCATGGCCGGGCTACAGGGTCGAGTCCGCCTCATCGACCTATCGCTGCCGAGCCAGGTGATTGCCCGGATGGCCGGCCCCCGCTTCGGATCGCCAGGACTTCGAGCCATTCTTGAGGTTCCTGCGCGCCCCCTGGTTTGTGCAGTCCTGAAGCCGCTCGGCCTTTCTCCGCAAGAACTGGCCGCACTGGCTTACGAATTTGCCCTGGGCGAAGTGGATTTCATCAAAGACGATCAAAGCCTCGGTGATCACCCCTTCTGCCGATTTGAGGAGCGCATCACCCGTTGCACAGAAGCTATCGCCAAGGCCTCGCGACAAACCGGAAAACGCTGTCTCTATGCTCCACATGTTTCCGGCCCATGGCCTGTACTCCTCGAACGGGCCACACGGGCACAGCAAATCGGCGCTGGCGCGCTTCTGCTCTGTCCCGGTCTGACAGGCTTTGATGCCATGGCCACCCTGGCTCGCCTTCCAGCCCCGTCACCGCCCCTAATCGCGCACCCTGACTTTCTGGGCAGCCAGTATGTGAATCCCGACAGCGGCATCGCGCCGGCGGTCCTCTTCGGACTGCTCCCCAGGCTTGCCGGCGCCGATATCTCCATCTACCCCACCTTCGGACTGAACTATCCTATCTCACAGGGAGACTGCCGCGATATTGCGGCCTCCTGCCGGCGGACGCTCGGCCTTTGCCCGCCCATCTTTCCCACGGCTGCAGGAAGGATTGGTGCGGCACGAATTCCCGAGATGATTGCACTCTACGGTCCGGATGTGGTCTTCATCCTCGGCAGTGAAATTCGCCGAGACCCCTTCCAGATTCGCGCAGCCTGTCAGAAATTTATTCAGCATCTTCAGGCAAACCACGGCACATGACTTCGCACCTTCAGATTCAAATTCGATAGATGTTTCAAGATACTGATAGAAAAATACTGTCCGATCGACAAACCACATTTACTGCTCACACTTCACTCTCTGCTCAGTCGTTCTCACGGATCTGTTTCGAGAATACTAAGGAATTGAAACACTGTTTTTTCCGTCATTTCGTCAAGTTTCGTATGGCCCTCTCCGATACAGGCCATAGTCTCAAGTTCCTAGGTACGCCTGAAACCTTCGCTTACTACAGAACAGTCATGGCCGTGGTCAACACCTCCGACGATTCCAAGACGCTCGACAAGTCCGACACCATGGTGCTCAGCCCCAAGTACCTCCGTGTAGGCATGTATGTTGACCTGAATTGCTCCTGGTTCAAACACCCCTTCCCGCGACGATCGTTTAAATTAACGTCTCAAAGCCAAATCGCCACGATTAAGAGACTCGGCCTAAGTACTATCCTGGTCTACCCGCGGGAATCAGATCTGGACGCAGACGGGGCTCCGATCGAGGCCCTTCCTTCCGTAACAGCCGCTCCGGAGACGGAGCCGAAACCAGCCTTGGAGCAGGCCGTCTCCCGCGAGGAAACACCACCGGCAGACCTGGAGATTCCAACCCACGGCGATTACCATCACGCGGTAGAACTGGCCGCCGAGACTTATCGACAAATGCTCGGGACAAGCTCCCAGATGATGAAAGACTTCTCAAGTGGATCCGAGGAGGGAATGCGATCCGCGGAGACCATGATTAGCGGGCTCAGTACGCTGCTGACGAACACGGAAGCCGCCGGCACGGTGGCGAGCGCCTTCGATCCGGAAGATGTCGGGAACGCGACGGTCCTTCACTCCCTGAATGTGGCCACCCTCTCCATGATGGTCGCGCAACAATTCGACATCGACCAGGAAGCGCTGCAGATGATCGGCCTGGCAGGTCTGTTGCTTGACATCGGGGAGCAGCGGCTACCGCGTCATATCTTACAGACCCGCGCGCGCCGCTCCGAAGTAGAGAACGTGAAATACCAGCTGCATCCGTACCTCGGAGTAGAAATGCTGCGAAAGTTTCCGGGATTTCCAGAAGAAGTTCTCGACGTCATCCGCAGTCACCATGAACGGCTGGACGGTTCCGGCTACCCGGAGAAACTCAAGGGGGACCAGATCTCGCTGCCCACTAGAATCGTCAGTGCCGTCGATCACTACGACTCACTAGTCAACAGCCTCCATCCGGAGGAAGCCCTCTCCCCGGCGGAAGCCCTGGCCACTATGTACAAACGTCAGAAACAGCTGTTTTCGGCCGAAGTCGTTGTGGCCATGATTCATACCTTGGGCGTGTACCCGCCCGGGACTGTGGTGTCGCTGTCGGACAACTCGTTCGGCCTTGTGCTGAACATCAACTTCAAGAATCGGTTGAAGCCGCTGGTGCTGATCCACGACCACACCGCGCCGTCCGATCAACCTCATACCGTGGACCTGTTGGCAGCATCTGATCTGACCATCGTCCGTGCCATGCCTCGCGAGGAGTTGCCTGGCCAAGTGGTTGAGTACTTCCGTCTCAAACGGTGGACCGGCTACTTCATTCAATCCTCCATGCGCACCGCCTGAAGCACAACACCTCGACCCGGCCCGGCCAGACGGCTGGCAGCCATGCCCTGCAGTATGGTATTTCCGAAGCATGGTCCAGCCGCGTGTGCTTCTCATCACTCCCCCGCTCACTCAGTTAAATACACCCTATCCTGCGACCGCCTATCTAACCGGTTTTCTACGCTCCCGAGGGTATGTGGCGGAGCAGGCCGATCTCGGCCTCGAAATGATCCTGCGGCTTTTCTCACGATCCGGACTCCAGGAAGCCTTTCGCCGCATCAAACAGACTGCTACACCCTGGCGTGGAGAGGTGCAGCAGTTCCTGTCGCTCGAAGAAAGTTACCTCGCGACGATTGAGCCGGTCATCGCCTTTCTTCAGGGGAAAGACCCTATGCTGGCCCCCCATCTCGCCCGCCCCGGATTTCTTCCGGAGGGTCCCCGCTTTGCGGCCGACCTCCACCCCGGAGAAGGACGCTTCCCCTCCTCGCCTTCCGACACCGCCCGGTATCGCGCCACGCTCTATATCGAAGATCTGACGGATCTCCTCCACGAAACCGTTGCGCCGCACTTGTATCTGAATCGTTACGCTGAGCAGATCATGCAAACGACCTCCTCCTTCGACGAGATTGAAGAAGCCTTGGCTCGCCCCTTAAGCCTGACCGATGAATTACTGCTTGAAGCGCTCTGGCCGCAGCTCGTCCAAACCACGCCTGACGTCGTGGGCCTCACCGCACCCTTTCCCGGCAATCTCTTCGGCGCCTTGCGGATCGCTCAGGCGATCAAGACACGGCAACCGAATATCGCCGTCGTGCTCGGCGGCGGTTATGTGAATACCGAACTGCGCCGTTTGAAGGAACCCCGGTTGTTTCGATATGTGGACTATGTCACGCTTGATGACGGCGAACGCCCCCTCCTCTGCCTCCTCGACTTCCTTGCCGGCGGTCGCCCGCACGCCATGCTTTGCCGGACCTTTGTGCTTGCGGACGGCCAGGTTCTGTTCCGAGACGGGAGCGCCGAGCCGGACCTGCCCATGCACGACGTCGGCACGCCCACCTATGCAGGGCTGCCGCTGGGCCGGTATCTGTCCATCCTCGACAGTTTGAATCCGATGCACCGGCTCTGGTCGGAAGGCCATTGGAACAAGCTGACTGTCGCGCATGGCTGTTACTGGAAACAATGTACGTTCTGCGATGTCGGCTTGAGCTACATTGCGCGCTATGAAATGACGCCGACCGAGGTTCTGATCCGGCAGATCGAATCTCTCATTCAAGAAACCGGTCAACGCGGCTTTCATTTCGTCGACGAAGCTGCGCCGCCGGCCGCGCTGAAAGCCCTGGCCCTTCGCCTGCTGGAAACAGGCCAGACCATCTCCTGGTGGGGGAATATTCGATTCGAGGAGGCCTTTTCACCAGACCTGGCAAGGCTGCTGGCGGCATCCGGCTGCATCGCCCTCACGGCCGGGCTCGAAGCGGCCTCGGACCGCCTGCTCGAGCGGATGAAAAAAGGGATTACCGTGGACCAAACAGCCAGAGTCGCCGCGGCATTTCGCCACGCCGGTATCATGGTCCACGCCTATTTGATGTATGGTTTACCCGGCCAGACCGTTGCGGAGACGGTGGACTCGCTGGAACGGGTACGGCAACTCTTTGCGAACCATCTCCTGCAGTCCGCCTTCTGGCATAAGTTCACGGCCACCGCTCACAGCCCCATCGGGCTTAATCCGGCGGCAGAAGGCATCACTCTCCTCGGGCCGATATTCCGAGGCTTCGCCGAAAACGATCTCCGCCATGCCGACCCCCATGCTGCCTGTCCCTCCTGGCTCGGGGATGGCCTCCGCACGGCTGTCCTCAACTATATTGAACAGGCTGGACTCGTTGTCCCGGTACAGCGCTGGTTCTCACATTCCGTCAATGCACCCCGCGTGGCCAGAACCTGGCTCAAGCAGGCGCTGGCCGACTCCGCCGTCGCGCCACTCACCGCCGAGCGCCGCTGTATCTGGATCGGCGGACGCCCTGTGGTCTTGGTGAGGGGAGCCGTACGCACCAGGATCATTCTGCCGACCCGAACGGAGGATTTTTCGATCAACCTCTCGCCGAATCAGGCCGAGTGGCTACTCGCGCTGCTGCGGGACTCGACGCCGTCATCGCAACGGACCACGCGCGAGTATCCGCGCTTCGCTGACGCGCGCGAGCACTTTCCCCGTACCGGCGCGAGGGGATTCGATCGATTCGCCAAAAGCGCAGCCTGGCACAGCATCCGTCAAGCGGGCTTACTCCTGGTTTAATCGGTTCGTCCTCGCGCGCTCTTCGACTCCAGGCAGGCCACAAACACCGAGCCGTCCGCGAATCTCCCAGTCATCTCACGCAGACACTTAACGGCGCCCCGTCTGTCCATTCTTGACACAGCCATGCACACCACTTGTAGTACTTACTAGTATTTTGATGTACCACCAGGAGAAAAACGAAATAACGTATTGACATCGTTCTGTAGATCCACTACATGTGGTGCCTACGTATGATCGAATTTTACAGAGGAGACCATCCTATGATTAGCACACGATTGTTAACGCTGTTGATCGCGACGGGCGTTATTTGCTCCGCGCCGCTTTCGGCTTCAGCCATCGCCGTCTATTCGTCCTCCGGTCCTAACGCCGCATCGATTCAAAGTTCGGTCGATGGATTCCGTACCGATCTCGGAACGAATAACCTCGCGAATCCTTCGGCATCCGGCGGACGCCGCGAAATCAATTGGGATGGTGTGCCTGCCGGCTTCTCCGACCCGAACAACATGCCGGCCAACTTCTTCAACTCCAATTCTCCCCGCGGGGCGGTGTTCGAAACGCCGGGCACGGGGTTTAAAGTCAGTGCAAACTCCGGCCTCGGAACGCCGGAGCGGTTCGGCAGCATCAATCCCTCCTTTCCGTCGAGCTTCTCCGTGTTCAGCCAACAGAAGCTGTTTACGGCCATCGACAGCAACATTGTCGACGTGAAATTTTTCCTTCCTGGCACCAATCAAGCCGCGAATGTGCGCGGATTCGGTTCCGTGTTTACGGATGTGGACTTGTCCGGCCCGACCACGGTTGAATTCTTCGACATGCACAACAACCTGCTGTCCAAACAAACCGTCCTCAACACGCCGGGCGCTACAAGCCTGTCGTTCCTGGGCGTCTCACTGGAACAGGCCATCATTAACCGCGTGCGAATTACGGCCGGAAATGCTGCCCTCTCAAGTTTGGACGGTTTTGACTTCGTTGCGATGGATGACTTCATCTATGGCGAACCGCAAGCGGTACCGGCGCCGGCGGCCGTGCTCCTGCTCGGCAGTGGTCTGGCGGCCCTGGTGTGGGCACGGCGGAAGTCTCTGCTGCCTGAATAATCTCAGCCCAATGCGCTTTCGCGCAGAACGGG
>JACCDZ010163592.1_pt1 | contig 31991 bp, 32 predicted proteins | sample 7449551 | NCBI WGS metagenome assembly JACCDZ01 (sample SAMN15323452, study PRJNA562643) | freshwater metagenome | isolation source: river surface water | place: USA:Blue River Watershed | collected 2017-08-18 | reverse complement strand
TTGACTTTCGGCTTAATTATCCTTATTTTTGTGCAAAATTACAATCAAAACCATTCATAAACAAACATTATGGACTTAGAAACAAAAAAAAATGTTTTTGTTACATTAGGACGCTTTTTAAATCAGTTTGAAGAAAACAAATCGAATAAGGATTTGAGCGTACCAAATAATGAATTGTTTTTTGAAGACTTTGAACAACTAATCCAGTTGTCACAATCGCATAATGGATGGTACACCCCAGAACAAGTTTATTTTTCTATACAATCTTGGGCAAAAGCCTTATCCCAAGAAAATCTAAATCAATGGACTTCATCTTATGATTTTACAACTACTGAATCCAAAACTATTGCCTTAATTTTAGCTGGAAATATTCCTCTAGTTGGGTTTCATGATTTTATTTCGGTCCTACTTTCTGGACATAATGTATTGGTAAAAACTTCATCAAACGACCAACATTTGTTACCCTTTTTAGCAAAATACCTTATCGCGATTGAACCTCAATTAGCCAACAAAATTACTTTTGTGGAGGGAAAATTAGACAATTTTGATGCTGTAATAGCCACCGGAAGCAACAACACAGCTCGCTATTTTGAATATTATTTCAAAGATAAACCTTCGATTATTCGAAAAAATAGAAATTCAATTGCCGTTTTAAATGGCCAAGAAACCAAAGAACAACTCGTTGCTTTAGGCGAAGATATATTTCGCTATTTTGGATTGGGTTGCCGCAATGTATCTAAACTTTTTGTGCCCAAAGGCTATTCCTTTGACGCCTTTTTTGAAGCTGTTTTTGAATACCAAGATGTGATACATTATGAAAAATATGCCAATAATTATGATTACAATAAGGCCGTTTTTTTAATGAGTAATTACAAATTATTGGATAATGGATTTTTAACCTTAAAAGAAGATGAAAGCCATGCCTCACCAATTTCAAGCGTGTTTTATGAATACTACGAAAATTTGGATGAAGTAGAGAAAAGATTAACAACCGAATCCGATTCAATTCAGTGCATTGTGAGTAACAATTTGGTTAAAAACAGTATCCCATTCGGACAGTCACAACTCCCTCAATTATGGGATTATGCAGATAATGTTGATACTATTTCGTTTTCGTTAACAATAAACTAATAAATTGTTCAAATATTTCGATTATTTTAATTGATTTTAAGAATCGATTGTCGAAATTTGCAATCTTAAAATTTGGAACAATCAACTACCATGAAAAAACACAACTACAGCGCAGGACCTTGTATCTTACCACAAGAAGTTTTTGAAAAATCAGCACAAGCCATATTGGATTTCAATAATTCAGGTTTATCTATTTTGGAAATATCGCACAGAAGCAAAGATTTCGTTGCGGTAATGGATGAAGCTAGAGCATTAGTTCTTGAATTATTAGGTTTAGAAGGTAAAGGTTACCAAGCACTTTTCCTTGCAGGAGGAGCTAGTTTGGAGTTTTTAATGGTTCCTTATAACTTGATGAAAGAAAACGGAAAAGCTGCGTATTTGGATTCTGGAACTTGGGCATCTGCTGCAATTAAAGAAGCAAAGGTTTTTGGCGAAACTGTTGTTGTAGCTTCATCAAAAGAACAAAATTATAATTACGTACCTAAAGGATATACAATTCCTGCTGACGCAGATTATTTCCACTGTACAAGTAACAATACTATTTTTGGAACTCAAATGAAAGAAATCCCAACTACTAGCATTCCTGTAGTTTGCGATATGAGTTCTGATATTTTTTCACGTCAATTGGACTTTACTAAATTTGACATTATCTATGCTGGGGCTCAAAAAAATATGGGACCTGCTGGAACAACTTTAGTAGTTATCAAAGAAGAAATTCTAGGTAAAAATGGGAGAGAAATTCCTAGCATGCTAGATTATGCAAAACACATTAAAGCAGAAAGTATGTACAATACACCACCTGTTTTCCCTGTGTATGCGTCTTTGCTAACATTACAATGGTTGAAAAAACTAGGAGGAATTGCTGCTATCGAAAAAATCAACAATGCTAAAGCAGCATTGATTTATACTGAAATTGACAGAAATCCGTTATTCAAAGGAGCAGCGGCTGTTGAAGATCGTTCTAACATGAATGCTACTTTCTTATTGAACAACCCAGAGCATGCTCCAATTTTTGACGCTATGTGGAAAGAAGCGGGGATTTCTGGATTGCCAGGACACCGTTCAGTTGGTGGCTACAGAGCCTCTATGTACAATGCGATGCCAATAGAAAGCGTTCAAGTATTAGTTGACGTAATGCAAGCTTTGGAAAAAGCAGTTTAATAAATAATTTATCAATTTGAGGATGAAATTACTTCGTTTCTCGCAATGAAATAAACACAATGAAAGTATTAGCAAATGACGGAATTTCTAAAAGTGGAATTCAAGCATTAGAAAAAGGAGGATTTGAAGTGATTACTACCAAAGTAGCACAAGAACAAGTTGCTAACTTTATTAACGAAAATAACGTAAGCGTTATCTTGGTTCGAAGTGCAACTAAAGTTCGTAAAGATATTATCGATGCTTGTCCTGGTATCAAAATCATTGGTCGTGGTGGTGTTGGAATGGATAATATTGATGTAGACTATGCTAAAAGCAAAGGAATCAATGTAATCAACACACCTGCTTCTTCATCTGAATCAGTTGCTGAGTTGGTTTTTGGTCACTTATTTAATGGAGTTCGTTTTTTACACGACTCTAACAGAAATATGCCTTTAGAAGGGGATTCCAACTTTGAAGGTTTGAAAAAAGCGTATGCTAACGGAACTGAATTAAGAGGTAAAACTTTAGGTATTGTAGGTATTGGTCGTATTGGCCAAGCTACTGCAAAAATGGCTCTTGGTTTAGGAATGAAAGTTATCGCTGCGGATAGTTTTATTGACAAAGTAGATGTAAAAGTGGAATTCTTTGACGGACAATCTGTAACTACAACCATTGTATCGCAATCATTAGAATCTTTATTCAAAGAAGCTGATTTCATTTCGTTACACGTTCCTGCTCAAAACGGATACATTATCTCCAAAGCGGAATTGGCTATTATGAAAGACGGCGTTGGAATTGTAAACTGTGCTCGTGGTGGTGTAATTGACGAAATCGCATTAATCGATGCTTTAGACAGCGGAAAAGTAGGATTTGCTGGATTGGATGTTTTTGAAAGCGAACCAAAACCAGAAATCAAAATCCTTATGCACCCAAAAATCTCTTTGACTCCTCACATTGGAGCAGCTACAGGAGAAGCACAAGATAGAATTGGAACTGAATTAGCACAACAAATCATCAGTATTTTAGGTTAATCTATTTCAAACAATACTACTAAAGGATGTCTCAAAAAGACATCCTTTTTTTATACTTTACTTTGTGTAAAAATCATAACTTTGTAACGCTTTAGACAATCCTAATGGAAAAATTAAAACAGCGTTGGGGCGTTCAATCCAATTTCCAACTGACTATTATTTTTATCGTTTTTGCAATCACAGGTTCGGCCTCAGCTATGGTTTCGAAACCTGTATGTATATGGCTGGGAATTACTAAAGATGATTTTGGATTTTTCTTCACTCCTATTCGACTAATTTTGATTTTTCCATTGTACCAAGTGCTTTTAGTTAGTATTGGTTTTCTTTTTGGTCAGTTTGCATTCTTTTGGAAATTCGAAAAAAAATTACTTCGCCAAATTGGTTTGGGATTCTTACTTAAAGAAAAATAATCTTAGACCAAATTCTTTAGCTGAATTTTTAATTTGGATAACCAAAAATCTTTGTTTCTTTGTAAAAACAAGTTTCAGATGATACAAGCTAAAAACCTTCATAAATTTTACGACCAATTAGAAGTACTAAAAGGAGTAGATTTACACATTCAAAAAGGTGAAATCGTGTCTATTGTTGGAGCTTCAGGAGCAGGAAAAACCACTTTGCTACAATTATTAGGTACTTTAGACCAGCCTTCTATACAAGAGGGAACAGATTTGTTCATCAACGGGGAAAATGTTTTGACAATGAATGACAAAACCTTATCCAAATTCAGAAATTTAAACCTGGGTTTTATTTTTCAATTTCATCAATTGTTACCTGAATTCACCGCTTTAGAAAATGTATGTATTCCGGCTTTTATTGCCAATAAAAACAAACAAGAAACGGAGTCTGAAGCCAAACGATTATTGGAGTATTTAGGTCTTTCGCACCGTATTGATCACAAACCCAATGCACTTTCAGGCGGAGAACAACAACGTGTAGCCGTGGCGCGTGCTTTAATCAATAAACCCGATGTGATTTTTGCTGACGAACCTTCTGGGAATTTGGATACGACTTCGGCAGAGAACTTACACCAATTGTTTTTTAAATTGCGTGACGAGTTCGGGCAAACTTTTGTCATTGTAACACACAACGAAGAACTAGCTAATATGGCGGACAGAAAATTAATTATGGTAGACGGACAAATTAGCAATCTCTAATTGCAAAACACTACTTAATGTCCCAACTTATGAATTCTGCCGAACTACAATCTTTTCTAGACGAAAAAGTTACCCAATACAACACACGAGATTTTATTGATAGCGACCCCGTTCAAATTCCGCATTTGTTTTCACAAAAAGAAGATATTGAAATAGCAGGATTTTTAGCAGCAACTATTGCTTGGGGCAACCGAAAGATGATTATCAAAAATGCTCATCGTATGATGGAATTGATGGGTAATTCACCTTACGACTTTGTGCTTTCGCATCAAGAAAAAGACTTAAAAGATTTAGAATCATTTGTACACCGAACTTTTAACGGTCAGGATTTTATTGGTTTTATCAAAGGATTACAACATATTTATCAAAATCACAACGGACTAGAAGCCGTTTTTGCCCAAAACCAAGAAGCGTTTTCTATGCAAATGAGCATTCACGAATTCAAGAAAGTCTTCTTTAATGTTCCGCATGCAACACGTACTCAAAAACACATTTCAGATCCACTTAATAATTCGGCGGCAAAACGAATTAATATGTATTTGCGCTGGATGGTGCGCCAAGATACTAAAGGTGTCGATTTAGGTATTTGGAAAAGTATCTCACCTGCAGCACTCTCTTGTCCGCTTGATGTACATTCGGGAAATGTGGCTCGAAAACTAGGTTTATTGAAACGTAAACAAAATGATGGTAAAGCTTTAGCTGAACTCGACACTCAGTTACGAATTCTAGACCCAAATGACCCAGTGAAATATGATTTTGCGTTGTTTGGTTTGGGAGTGTTTGAAGGGTTTTAAAATAATTATGTTTATTAATCAATAATTATTTAGTATTTTTCAAAATCAATATAACGTTTACGCCCCCTAAACTATGAATAAGGAAAAACTATTACTTGAGATAGACCAACTCTATGAAGCTTGTATAACAAATAATAAAGCTTTTCATTTGAAAATTGATATTTGCATCGCACCTGATTACTTGGTAAAAAAGGTTTTTGAAATGACCGATTTAGACATTTCAAATCATTGGATAACAATTGATAATTTCGGAATTATTCATACACTCCAACAACATTCCAATCCATTAACAGAAGCTAAACGAGGACAAATTGCCATTGAAAAAAATGATTTTTTCGATTTAATAGAAGTGGTGCTTTTCCCAGATTTAATTAAAAGATTAGGGAAAACGAATCGAACCAATTTACCACTCCTTCAATTTGAAAAAACAATACAATCTAAGAAAATTGTAGTTAAAGAAATCCGAACCATTACAAGCTCAAAGAAAAAGAAAGTCAGTCGTTTAGTATTTCATACAATGTATAAATTTAAAAAGTCCAACTAACTGATCAGCTGGACTTTACCTACGAATTGTGTTGAACGAATACAACCTATTCAATACGTCCGTGACGTTTAGGTGATACAAATATAAAACATAAATCCATTAAACAAATCATCTTTAATCAATTTTAACAAATTCATAAACAAGTCCCTATTAATAATGTGTTGAATAAATCTAACCTGAACTAAACCTCCAGAAATCCCCCTTTTTAATGTACATTTGCACAAAATAGCAATTTATGAGCACTTTTGAGCAATTCAATCTTCCTAAATCCGTACAAAAAGCCATTGACGAATTAGGCTTTACTACGCCTACTCCCATTCAGGAAAAATCATTTTCTGTGATTATGTCGGGGCGTGATATGATGGGAATTGCACAAACAGGAACGGGTAAAACCTTTGCTTATCTATTGCCGTTGTTAAAATTGTACAAATTCACTCCTACCAACACACCTAAAATTGTGATTTTGGTTCCAACCCGAGAATTAGTTGTTCAGGTGGTGGAAGAAGTTGAGAAATTGACCAAATATATGTCGGTTAGCACTCTCGGAATTTACGGTGGTGTAAACATCAATACTCAGAAAAAAGCGGTTTATGAAGGAGTTGATATTTTAGTTGGTACGCCTGGTAGAACGATGGATTTGGCATTAGATGCTGTAGTTCGATTTGACGAAACTCAAAAGTTAGTCATTGATGAATTTGACGAAATGCTGAATTTAGGTTTCAGAACCCAATTGACCGCCTTACTAGCAATGATGAAAACCAAACGTCAAAACATCCTTTTCTCAGCTACAATGACCGAGGAAGTTGATGCTGTTTTGAATGACTTTTTTGATTATCCAGAAGAAGTAACCCTTTCAGCTTCAGGAACTCCATTAGAAAAAATTACTCAAATTACCTACCAAGTTCCTAATTTCAATACCAAAGTCAATTTATTAAAACATTTATTGACTACGGATGAAAGCATGAGCCGTGTTTTGGTTTTTGTGAATAATAAAAAAATATCAGATTTACTTTTTGAAAGCATTGACGAGGAGTTTGAAGGACAGTTTGGAGTAATTCACTCCAACAAATCCCAAAACTACCGTTTGAGTACAATGGCCGAATTTCAAGAAGGCAATTTACGTGGTTTAATCACTACTGATATCATGGCGAGAGGTTTGGATATTTCCAATATCACCCACGTAATCAACTTCGAAATGCCTGAACTTCCTGAGTTGTACATGCACCGTATTGGTCGTACCGGTCGTGCTGATGCCGAAGGAACTTCCATTAGCTTTGTTACTCCTCGCGAAGAAGAATCTTTTGTGGAAGTAGAAGTTTTAATGAACAAAGAACTTGAAATCACTCCTTTTCCAGAAGAAGAAGTTGAAATCTCCATTAAGCTGATTGGCCCTGAAAAAGACCGCCAACCGGTGAAGTTTTTGATGAAAAAAGTGAAATTAGAAGGCGATGGTGCCTATCACGATAAAGCAAAAAAGAACACTAAAGTCAACTTGGGCGGACCTTCAAAAACTAAAAAGAAAACACATGGTTCTGTCAACCGAAATATGTTAAAAACCAGAGCTCAAAAGAAGAAGAAAAAGTAAATTTTATCTTCTAATTCCCAAAAACCAAACAAACTGGTGAACATAATTCTATACGTTTTCCAGTGTCTGCTATAGTTCCTGAAACAGCATCTCTTTTAAAAACAACCACATCATTAGAATATTGGTGTGCTACTAAAAGGAATTTTCCTGTAGGATCAATAGCAAAATTACGAGGTCCTTTCCCTAAAGAAGGAACCACGGATTGTGTTTGCAATTGACCATTTTTCAGAATTTTAAAAATAGAAATGGTATTCGCTTCTCCTCTATTCGAAGCATATAAAAATTTTCCGTCAGGCGAAATATGAATGTCAGCTCCAGTAAAATTCCCTTTAAATTCTTTCGCTAAAATAGTGGTTTCTTGAATTTTATGTAATTGCCCATTCGCAAAACTAAAAACCGACAAAGCGCCATTTAATTCTTGCAACAGATATACAAACTTACCGTCTTTGCTAAACGTCAAATGACGCGGTCCACTTCCTGATGGAACAGCAACTGTACTTTTTAATTTCAAAACTTCAGTTCCTGCATTGGGATGGTATTCGTAGATATCAACAGCATCCGTTCCTAAATCGTTACTCAAAACATATTTTTTATCTGGCGAAAAATACACCATATGAACATGAGCGCTTCCTTGGCGAGGATGAATTCCTTTTCCTTTATGCTGCAGCACTTGTTTCGCCTCAGTCAAACTGCCATTGGTGTTTTTTCCAAAAACAGCGATGTTTCCACCTGAATAATTGGCTACAATTACATTTTTGTCATCGTTGATTATATAACAAGGATCGGCTCCTTGTGCTTTTTGCTTATTCAACTCTATTAATTTTCCGCTAGTATAGTCGAACTGAAAGGAACTCACGGTACTTTCGGCTGCATTTTCATTAACTGAGTATATTATTTTTTGGTCTTTAGAAAGTGCTAAATAACTTGGATTAATCACTTTTTCGGTTGCGTTTTTGAATACAAAATCTCCAGTATTGGTATCAAAATCATATACATAAATCCCTTTGCTATCGCAACTATTAGTATAGGTACCAATTAATAAAGGGAGTTTTTGATTTTGGCCTTGTGCCAAAGAAACAAGTAAAACTAAAAAAAGACTGAATACGTTTTTCATTTTGAGCCGGTGTTGAAAAGCTAAAATACATAATAAAATGAAACCAATGCAGATTAAATAGTTCCAATCAAACTGCTCAACTCATTTCAAATTTGTATTTTTGACTGAAGCGTTTTTAAAATAACACCAGTAACAATGCAATTCAAACATCCCGAAATTTTATATTTTCTATTTCTTTTGGTTGTGCCAATATTGGTTCATTTGTTTCAATTACGTCGCTTCAAAAAAGAATATTTTACCAATGTTCGCTTCCTAAAAGCACTCACTATCCAAAGTCGAAAAAGTTCTAAAATCAAAAAATGGTTGTTGCTAGTTACACGAATACTATTTTTAACTGCTTTGGTTTTGGCTTTTGCCCAACCTTTTTTCTCATCTGAAAAAAAGTCAAAATCACAAAAGGAGTTATATATCATTCTTGACAATTCGTACAGCATGCAAGCCAAAGGCAAGCAAGGTGAATTATTGCAACGTGCTATACAAGAACTATTAGAAACAACTGCTGAGAACATTCGTTTTTCCCTGTTGACCAATACAGAGGTTTTTTGGAATACCGATATTCAATCCATTCAAAAGGAACTTCAGAATCTAAAGTACAGCGCTACACCTTTTGAAATAGATCCTATTTTAAATCAAATACAAACTCGCCCGTCGTTGTATCCAAAAGAAATTATAATCATCTCTGATGCTATCGGTTTAGAATCAAAACGACTTTCAACAATGAATAAAACAGATGCTATTTCGGTTATTGTTCCTAAAGCAGAACAGCAAAACAATGTTTCTGTAGATAGCGTTTTCATCCGTCAGATATTGGACAATTTTTACGAAATAGGAGTACAAGTAAGCAATTATGGAGAGAACAACCAACCTATTTCAATGGGCTTATATAACCAAGCCAAGTTAATTGCTAAGTCAATGGTACGTTTAAAGAAGAAAAAACAAATCGTCAACTTTTCTATTCCTAAAAAAGCATTTCACGGATATATTTCTCTTGACGATAACGGATTAACTTATGACAATACTTACTATTTTAGTATTGACGAAAGACAGAAAACTAAAGTAACATGCATTGGTGAAGTTACAAAAAATGCCTTTTTATCACGAATTTATACCAATGATGAATTTGAGTATCGCAACAATACTTTAGCCCAATTAGATTATAACCAACTGGAAGAACAGGACGCAATTGTTTTGAACGAATTGGAAGAAATTCCGCAAGCGCTTCAAACCACTTTACAATCCTTTGTGAACAAAGGCGGAAATTTAATTCTGATTCCTTCAGCCAAAAGCGACGTTTCTAATTTGAATACAATCGCTCAAAAAATGGGGAATGTAACGTTTCAATCTCTCCGTAACAATGAGAAACTGATTACTAAAATCCATTTCAATCATCCTATTTTTAAGAATGTATTTGAAAATCAAATTTCGAATTTTCAGTATCCAAAAACCAAAACTTCGTTTACCATTACAAGTAAAAGCCCTGCTGTTTTATCGTATCAGGATGAAAGTCCTTTTTTAGTTTCTTCGGTTACAGGAGAGAGAGCGGTCTCTGTTTTCTCAGCTGCATTAAATATTGAAAATTCCAATTTTCAACAATCACCTTTAATTGTACCAGTACTATACCAATTGGCGCAAAGCCAAGAAAAAAATGGCATTCGTTCTCAAATAATTGGGAATAGCACATCCTATTTTGTTAGAACTAAATTAGACAAAAAAGGAATTTTAACTGTAAAAAATAAATTTGAACAATTTATACCAACCCAACAAATTTTAAGTACTAAAGTAAAAATGGAGTTTGGAGAATATCCAAAACAGGCAGGCAATTTCGCAGTTTATAATTCCAAAAATTGGGTTCAAAATATTAGTTTTAATTTTGAAAGAAGTGAAAGTGATTTATTTCAAAACAACGAAAAATTTCTTGCTAATCTGAATCAAATTGACACTATTTCAAATGTATTTAACAAAATAGATAGCGAGAATAACGATAGTCAAATATGGAAATGGTTTCTTATATTTGCATTGATATTTCTACTGTCTGAAACGGCAATTATTCGATTTATAAAATAAATTCATATGAACACCATCATCCGAAGCGCAAAAATTATCGACTCTAAAAGTCCTTTTCATAACAAGAACGTTGATATTTTAATTGCCGATGGTTGTATCACTAAAATTGGGACAGCCCTTCCTAATCTGGAAAATTACCAAGAAATTCAACGTGATAATCTACACGTTTCAACAGGTTGGTTTGACAGTAGTGTTTCGTTTGGAGAGCCCGGTTTTGAAGACCGTGAAACTATAGAAAACGGTTTGCAAGTAGCCGCAAAAAGTGGATTTACGGGTATTGCGTTACAACCCAACTCCTTCCCTGTTATCGACAATCAATCACAAGTTCATTTTGTAAAAAGTAAATCACAAGGAGCTGCAACCGAATTGTTCCCTATTGGTGCCTTAACCAAGGGAAGCGAAGGAAAAGACATGGCAGAATTATTTGACATGAAAAATGCAGGAGCTATCGCTTTTGGGGATTACAATAGAAGCTTAGATAATGCCAATTTGTTGAAAATTGCCTTACAATACACACAAGATTTTGACGGCTTAGTCATCGCGTTTTGCCAAGATGAAAAAATCAAAGGAAATGGCGTAGCGAATGAAGGAATTGTTTCAACACGATTAGGACTAAAAGGAATTCCTAATTTAGCCGAAGAATTACAAGTAGCCAGAAACCTATTTCTACTAGAATATACAGGTGGCAAATTACATATTCCAACCATTTCTACATCCAAATCAGTTGCTTTAATCCAAGAGGCGAAAGCCAAAGGATTGCAAGTAAGTTGTAGCGTCGCAGTTCATCATTTAGTTTTAAATGACGAAAAACTAGAAGAGTTTGATACTCGCTTCAAAGTATCTCCGCCATTACGTTCTGAAGCAGACCGATTGGCTTTGATAGAAGGTGTTAAAAATGGTACTATCGACATGATTACTTCAGACCATAATCCAATTGACATCGAGCATAAAAAAATGGATTTTGATACTGCAAAAAGCGGCACCATAGGTTTAGAAAGTGCTTTTAGCGCTTTGATAACAATATTACCCGTTGAAATGGTAATCGAAAAGCTGATTGCAGGTAGAACTACTTTTGGAATAGAAAGTCCTTCTATAACCGAAGGGGCTAAAGCCAATTTAAGCTTATTTAATCCTGAAGGAAAAAGTAATTTTTCTTCCGAAGCCATCCGTTCAAAATCTAAAAACTCGGCTTTTATTGGTACCGAAATCAAAGGTAAAGTATATGGAATTGTGAATCAAAACCAATTGATTCTAAATCAATAAATCATGAACAAAGAAACAATTGAAGCGGGCAAAGCAACCGCTATCACCAGTTATATTTTAGGAATTGGCGTATTCATTGCGATGTCTATGAATGCCGAAACCAAAAACCCATTTGCTACTTTTCACATCCGTCAAGGTTTAGGATTGACTTTAACTTTTATTTCTTTAGGTTTGATTATCAGTAATTTTGATAGCTTATTGATTTCATTTCCCATGTGGATTTTCATTTCTGTATTATGGACTTATGGAATTTTTACTGCAATAAAAGGTGAAACTAAACCAATGCCACTTCTAGGAAACTATTTTCAAAAGTGGTTATCCAATATTTCATAAATCATGAATCTATCCTTAGAATACCTCATCAGAGAGCCAAAAATAAAAAACGAAAGCAATCCGCTTTTACTTTTATTACATGGATACGGCAGCAATGAAGCTGATTTGTTTTCATTTGCTTCTGAACTTCCTGATGACTATTATGTGATTTCGGCACGTGCACCTTACGATTTACAATACGGAAGTTATGCTTGGTATGCCATCAATTTTGATGCAGACGAAAATAAATTCTCCGACCACGAACAAGCCAAAATTTCCCGAGATTTGATTGGTACTTTTATTGATGAATTACTTGATAATTACCCAATCGATGGCGAAAAAATTACTTTAATTGGTTTTAGTCAGGGAGCTATTTTGAGTTATGGAGTGGCACTTTCTGACCCTCAAAAAATTAAAAATGTAATTGGATTGAGTGGCTATGTAAGCGAACCTATTTTAAAAGATGGATTTGAGAAAAACGACTTTTCTAAATTGGGAATTTTCGCTTCACACGGAACGGTTGATCAAGTTATTCCAATTGAATGGGCAAGAAAATCAGACGCTTTTTTGAGTCAAACAGGCATTGCTCACACCTATCAAGAATACCCAATCGGTCATGGAATTTCGCCGCAAGTATTTTTTGATTTTAAGAATTGGCTAGAAGCACAACCTTAATAAAAATCGTTTTATTTTTGATATAAAAGCGACTGATTTACTTCAAAAGAGATTGTTTCATCTTCATTTACGAAATATTTCAATAGTACTTCACCCCAAATATCGCCATCACTAAAATCAGCGATAATCCAACGGTGATTTAAGATTCTTACTTTATTGATAATAAATTTATTTGCTCCAATTTGATCTTGACCTGTGTATGGGTTTCCTTTCGGATTGGAATTGAAATCTAATAATTTTTCGGTCACTACAGGAATTAACTTTTCATATTGAATCGTCTTTTGAGTATTTTGATTCTCAAAATAAAGCTGTGCATTTTCGTTTTTGGCTAAAGAAAAATAATCTGCATCTACCAATTGATTCGAAACCAAAGACAGACTATCCCGTAATTTAGTAATTTTCTTTTCAGAACGCTTTTGCTCAAATTTTAATTCGCTATTCAAAAAAACATAGGTAAACAAAGTAGTCAAAGCGAAAAGTATCGTTAAATAAAGAAGTAAGGAACGTTTCATAAGTAAAATTATATGGTGATTTCTAAATTATCATAGGCCAAGAAAACATTTTCAGGAAGTCTATTTTGAACTTCTTCATGAAAACCTAAATGATGACTAATGTGCGTCAAATACGCTTTTTCAGGTTGGATCAAAGTTATAAAATCTAAGGCTTCCTGCAAATTAAAATGAGTTTGGTGTGGTTCTTCACGTAAAGCATTTACGACCAAAACCTTAAGTCCTTTAAGTTTTTGAATCTCAATATTTTCAATGGTTTTTACATCAGTTAAATAAGCAAAATCATCGATGCGATAGCCAAATACCTGCAAATCGCCGTGCATCACATTAATAGGAATTGCCGTTTTATTTCCAACGGCAAAAGGATAATTATTTTGCACTTCAAAAGTAGCAACTGAGGGCGCTCCGGGATATTTATTTACTGTTTCAAACACATAATCAAAGCGTCGTTGCAAATTTTCTATTACACGTTGGTGCGCATAAATTGGCATTGGTCCTTGACGAAAATTAAAGGGACGAATGTCATCTATGCCTGCAGTATGGTCAGCATGTTCGTGTGTAAATAAAATTCCATCAATTTTTTGACAATTGGAAACCAACATTTGTTGTCTAAAATCTGGTCCACAATCAAATACAAAAGAATGATTTTCCCATGAAACCCATGCCGAAACACGCAAACGTTTGTCTTTTGTATCATTACTTTTACATACAGGATGATCACTCCCAATAATTGGAATACCTTGTGAAGTACCAGTACCTAAAAAATAAACTTTCAAGAGTGATTTTTGTTTTTTCCTATTGATTTTAAATCGTCTTTCTTTGTTACACTATTAATAACTAAAAAATCAGGATTCAAAAATAGTAATTCTACATTTGAAAGCGCTAAAAATACGATTCAAATAATAATCGAATTAAGACGTGTTTTTTTTACAAAAATAAGGTTAAATATCTTTCATCAAACTGCTAATTTGTTAACTTTGTAACATAAAAGCACTTTTGATATAAATAATGTATACCAAAAAAATAAAACTCAAGGGAGATAAGGTAATGGAGCAAATTCCTTCTATAAAGGACAAAGCGCTTCGTATCAACCTCAATGAACATATTTACGGAACTTTTGCTGAAATTGGCGCCGGGCAAGAAACGGTTAGACACTTTTTTAGAGCAGGAGGTTCATCCGGAACTATCGCAAAAGCAATGTCTGCTTACGACAAGGACTTTAGTGATGCTGTTTACGGCATTGAAGAAGATGGCCGCTACGTAACCGAAAGCCGATTAAAAAAGATGCTCTCTCACGAAGTGAGTTTGATTGAAAAGCGTTTGAGTAGGGACAAACACCCCAACAAAATGTTTTTTAGTTATGCCAATACTGTAGCAACTATCGATTTTGCAAAACAATTCAAAGGACATGGTTGGGTTGGAATCAGTTTCCAAATTGAACCTGACGAAGCTTACAACGAAATCATCCTACACATTCGTTTTAAAGAAACCGATTCCAGATTACAACAAGAAACCTTAGGAATTCTTGGAGTAAACCTAATTTACGGGGCCTATTACAAATACAACGACCCTAAAAAGTTATTGCGTTATTTGTACGACCATTTGGACAAAGACCAATTAGAAATAGACACCATCAACTTCTCTGGACCTCGTTTTGCAGATGTAGATAACCGTTTGATGAGTTTGCAATTGGTTAAAAACGGAATGACAGATGCCGTAATGTTCAACCCCGAAGGGAAAAACATCTTACCTGCAGCGATTTTATATAAGAAAAATTTATTGGCCTTTAGAGGAAGTTTCCGTCCTGTTACCAAGGTAAATATGGACATGTACGAGAAATCCTTGAAGATGTTCCTGGAAGAAAATAAGGTTGAAAAAGACAATACGCTTGTGGTTTTCGAAATTACATTATCCAACTTACGTTCTGATGGAGAAATTGACGAAAGAGATTTCATGGATCGTGCCGAATTACTTTGCTCGTTAGGTCAAACGGTAATGATTTCGAATTTCCAAGAATACTATAAAGTAGTCGAATATTTTGCTAATTATACCAAAGCCCGCATGGGATTAGCAATGGGTGTAAATAACTTAGTTGACATCTTTGATGAGAAATACTACCGTCACTTGAGTGGAGGAATCTTAGAAGCCTTTGGAAAATTATTCTACAGAGACATGAAAGTATTCTTATACCCAATGTTAGGTGAAAATGGCGAAATCATTACTTCAGAAAACTTGAAAGTACATCCACGAATGAAAGAGTTATATAAATTCTTTAAATTTAATGGTAAAGTAGTTGACATTGTAGATTACAATCCAGAAATCTTAGAGGTATTCTCTCGCGAAATCTTAAAAATGATTAACCAAGGAAAAGAGGGTTGGGAAGAAATGCTTCCAACTGGTGTTGCTGAAATTATAAAAGAACATCACTTGTTTGGTTATGAACCAAGTAAATTCTTGAAAGAGGTATAAAAATAAAAAAAATCCCCAACTAGCAAGTTGGGGATTTTTTTATGAATAGTATTACTTCAAAATCTGAGCAGTGTGTGCTTTGGTTTTTACCTCAGAAATCACATCTGCTATAATTCCGTTTTCGTCAATGACGAAAGTAGTCCTATGAATACCGTCATATTCTTTACCCATAAACTTCTTTGGACCCCAAACTCCAAAAGCTTGAATTACTGATTTGTCTTCGTCAGCCAATAATGGAAAAGGAAAATCATATTTTTCTTTGAATTTGGCTTGCGCTTTTTGCGCATCAGCACTTACTCCTAAAAGTGCATAATTATTCACCTGAAAGCGTTCAAAATTATCTCTTAAATCACAAGCTTCTGCAGTACAGCCTGGAGTATTTGCTTTTGGATAAAAGAAAACTACTAGTTTTTTACCTTTATAATCTGCTAATTGGTGTGATTTCCCATCTTGATCCACTCCTGAAAACTTTGGTGCTGGATCTCCTATTTTTAATGTTGTCATAAATTCTATTTTGAATAATTGAAATTGTGCTATTTTTACAGGAATAAAAATACAAAAATGAACAAACAGGAACGGGTAACATTTGTTATAAATACGTTAAAAGAATTGTACCCCACAATTCCTATCCCTTTAGACCACAAAGATCCATACACCTTATTGATTGCCGTATTACTTTCTGCACAATGCACTGATGTTCGGGTAAACCAAATTACACCTCTTCTATTTGCAAAAGCAGATAACCCTTTCGATATGGTAAAATTAACCGTAGAGGAAATCAAAGAAATTATTCGTCCCTGCGGCTTATCGCCAATGAAATCTAAAGGCATTTATGGTTTATCGCACATTCTAATCGAAAAACATAACGGACAAGTCCCTCAAAGTTTTGAAGCTTTAGAAGAGCTACCAGCCGTGGGTCACAAAACAGCAAGTGTTGTCATGTCACAAGCTTTTGGTGTACCAGCTTTTCCTGTAGATACACACATCCATCGATTGATGTATCGTTGGAATTTAACCAATGGAAAAAATGTGGTCCAGACTGAAAAAGATGCTAAACGTATTTTCCCTGAGGAATTATGGAACGAATTGCATTTACAAATTATTTGGTATGGACGCGAATATTCTCCTGCACGTGGTTGGGATTTAGAGAAAGATATTATAACTAAAACTATTGGGCGTAAATCCGTATTAAGAAAAAAATAAAACGCTTTTATTATTTTAATAAAAGCGTTTTATTTCAATTAGCGATAAATTCAAAAGTAGTATGCTCTGTTTTAACTACTTTCAATGCTTTTGAATAGTTCAATAAGAAAGAAACAACTTCTTTCTTTGGTTTCATTTTTGGAGCAACAAATGATTTTTTAGAGTAGATTTTTGCCATAGTTTGCATTTACAATTTATACAACAACGACAAAATCTATTAAATATTGCCTAGTTGGTCAAAATAATTTGATGCTTGTCAATCACTTTTCGCAAATTAATTACCGCATATCGCATTCTACCTAAAGCGGTATTAATGCTTACTCCAGTTGCTTCGGAAATTTCTTTAAAGCTCATATCTTGGTACAAACGCATCATCAATACCTCCTTTTGATCAGCAGGTAGCTCTTCAACTAGTTGACGTAAATCTTTTGTAACCTGATCCGAAATCAACTTATTCTCTATTGTTAATGAATCGTCTGTCATTATCGAAAAAATAGAAAACTCTTCGGTCTCACGGTACATTGGCATTTTTTTATTATGACGAAAATGATCTACAATTAAATTGTGAGCAATTCGCATCACCCAAGGAAGAAATTTACCTTCTTCATTATAAGCATTCGATTTCAAAGTCCGAATCACTTTAATAAATGTATCTTGAAAAATATCGTCAGCTAGATCTCGATCTCCAACTTTGGAATAGATAAAACCAAAAATTCGAGATTGGTGTCGTTTAATTAGTGTTTCTAAAGCAGCTTCATTGCCAGAAATATAGGAATTAACCAATGAAGCATCATCAATAGTGGGAATAGCCATAATATACCTTTTAGAGGGTTTGTAATTTTAAAAAATGTTCTAAAAAGTAAAATTGTTATATAGGCGTTTTATTTTTGATGATCTAATTTTCAAATTTAATTTATTTTTATTGGATTATCCAAAGAAAAAAGTGATAATTTAAAAACTCACCTTATAGAACTCTTTAGAATCAAAATAAAAACCACATAATTACAAATAGAGTACCTATAAATCTCAGTTGAAAATTGATTACTTTTGTTCAAAATTCACTTTTTATGCCAATTGACCTTTCTAAATTAGACCCAAAGAAAAATATCATAATAAAAGGCGCTCAGGTACATAATCTAAAAAATGTAGATGTTGCTATTCCTCGAAACAAATTAGTAGTAATAACAGGGCTTTCTGGATCAGGAAAATCGAGTTTGGCTTTTGATACTTTGTATGCCGAAGGACAACGTCGTTATGTAGAAAGTTTATCTTCTTATGCACGTCAATTTCTTGGTCGATTGGACAAACCTAAAGTTGAATATATTAAAGGAATTGCACCCGCTATTGCTATCGAACAAAAAGTTAACACAACTAATGCCCGATCTACTGTTGGAACCTCAACCGAGATTTACGATTACATCAAATTATTATATGCCCGTGTAGGACGTACTTTCTCTCCTGTCTCTGGTCAAGAAGTCAAAAAAAATACAGTAACCGATGTAGTTTCGGAGGTAAAAAAATTAGAGTTGGACAGCAAATGGCTCCTCCTCGCTCCTATCCATTTGGAAAAAGGTCGAAAACTAGAAGATAAACTGAACGTCTTGTTACAGCAAGGTTTTGCTCGAATTTTAGTTGATGGCGAAATGGTTCGTTTAGACGATTTGCCAAAAGGTTTGAACAAAAAAGAACTTTTTTTAATCGTTGACCGAATTGTAGTTAAGTACGAAGAAGAGTTTTATAACCGATTAGCAGATGCTGTTCAAACTGCTTTTTTTGAAGGCAAAGGCATTTGTTATTTGCAAGAATTAAACTCAGATAAACGTTTTACCTATTCCAATAATTTTGAGCTAGACGGCATTTCTTTTTTAGAACCCAATGTTCATTTGTTCAGCTTCAATAACCCTTACGGAGCTTGTCCGATTTGTGAAGGCTATGGGAACATCATTGGAATTGACTCCGAATTGGTTGTGCCCAATACCAGCCTTTCTATTTTTGAAAATGCTATTTTTCCTTGGCGAGGAGAAAGTATGAGTTGGTACAAGGATGAATTGGTTAAAAATGCCTATAAATTTGACTTTCCAATCCACAAACCATATTTCGAATTGACAGATGCACAAAAAGAATTAGTTTGGGCAGGAAATGAATATTTTCAAGGACTTAATGACTTTTTTAAAGAATTAGAAGAGAAAAATTATAAGATTCAAAATCGCGTGATGTTGTCACGTTACAGAGGAAAAACAAAATGTAATTCTTGTAAAGGAAAACGTTTACGAATTGAAGCCTCCTATGTTAAAATAAATGGTAAAACTGTTTCGGATTTAGTAGATTTACCTATTCGCCATTTAGTTGAATTTTTTAAAAACATTGAGCTTAACGAATACGAAAAACAAATTGCCAAACGATTATTGATTGAAATCAACAACCGTTTGTCTTTTTTAACTGAAGTTGGTTTGGATTATCTTACTCTAAATAGAAATTCAGCTACACTTTCTGGCGGAGAATCGCAGCGTATTAATTTAGCAACTTCACTAGGAAGTAGTTTGGTAGGTTCTATGTACATATTAGATGAGCCAAGTATTGGTTTACATCCTAAAGACACTGAACGCCTAATTAAAGTTCTGTTGTCGTTACGAGATTTAGGCAATACGGTAATTGTAGTAGAGCATGACGAAGATATTATGAAAGCTTCGGATATGATTATTGATATTGGTCCCGAAGCTGGAACACATGGAGGAAATTTAGTGGCACAAGGAACGTATAATGAAATTCTACAATCAGATTCATTAACTTCTCAATATCTGAATGGAAATTTAGAAATTTCAGTTCCGAAAAAACGAAGACCTTTCAAGAATCATATTGAAATCAAAGGCGCTAGAGAAAACAATTTACAAAATATTGACGTTACTTTTCCACTTGACGTATTAACTGTAATTACTGGGGTTTCTGGTAGTGGAAAAAGTACTTTGGTTAAAAAGATTTTGTTTCCTGCAATGCAAAAGAAGCTAGATAATATTGGTGAAAAAGCTGGGCAATTTACCGAAATGACAGGTTCTTTTTCGCATATCAAACATATTGAGTATGTTGATCAAAACCCCATAGGAAGAAGTTCTCGTTCGAATCCTGTGACTTATATCAAGGCTTATGATGATATTCGGGATTTGTATGCCAAAGAAAAGCTTTCCAAAGTTAGGGGATATCAAGCCAAACATTTTTCTTTCAATGTAGATGGAGGCCGCTGCGAAACATGCAAAGGAGAAGGCACAATTAATGTAGAAATGGTTTTTATGGCAGATGTGCAACTACACTGTGAAACATGTAATGGAAAACGTTTCAAAAAAGAAGTGTTAGAAGTCGCATTTGAAGGTAAAAATATCCATGATATTTTAACAATGACGATAGATGATGCCATTGCCTTTTTCGCAAAGCACAATCAAAATAAAATCAATCAAAAATTACAACCCTTACAAGATGTTGGATTGGGATACGTTCAGTTAGGACAATCCTCTTCTACACTTTCTGGTGGAGAAGCACAACGAATCAAATTAGCCTCTTTCTTAGTAAAAGGAGCTACTAAAGACAAAGCGCTGTTTGTATTTGACGAACCTACAACTGGTTTGCATTTTCACGATATAAAAAAATTATTAGCTTCATTCGATGCATTAATCGAAAAAGGACATTCCATCATTGTCATTGAACACAATTTGGACTTGATTAAATGTGCCGATTGGATTATTGATCTGGGTCCAGAAGGAGGAGAAAATGGCGGAAAATTATTGGGTGCGGGAACTCCTGAGTCATTAGTAAAAATGAAGGAGTCAATTACAGCTACTTATTTAAAAGAAAAGCTATAAATCGGATAATTAATAACATCTTTCCTCGAAAGTTTTACCGTCTTCGTCAATTGCAATAAGAATTCTTTTTTCTTTACCATAGACAAAAGTCAAATACAACCATACTACTGACCACAAACCAAAAGTCAAACAAAACAACACAAAATTGAACGTGTGATTGATGGCTCTTGCTTCTCTTGATACAATTGCAAAAGGTAACTTATCGTTTTTTTCCTTAATGGTAAAGCCAGCGTTTATTTTGGAACTCACTCTTTTGTAAAAGTCTTGTAAACTTTTTTCAGAACTAAATTGTTGAGTATGCATAAATTTGGGATTATGTTTTATTAAAACAAAATTAAACCCATAAATTCGTCTACACAATACCTATATTTAGTGATTTTCTATCAATTAAAATTTATATTTCTTGTATAAGGAATATAAAACTTCATTTATCTCCTTTGAAATTGAAAACTTGTAATTAGTATACACGTAAAGAACAGTCACAAGAATTGATTTTAATACGATCCCTATTATTGGATGAAAAGGGAACTTCCAGAAATAAAACAACACAAATAATACGGCAGTAATAACTATTGAATACACCGTTTGAATAGTAAATGGATACAAATGCATTCGTTTAACTACAAACATCAATTTAGCAACACTATAAATGGTAATAGAAAGTAGTGTCGCAATAGCTGAACCCGTAATTCCATATAAAGGAATAAATATCGCATTCAATACAATCGTAAAAAAAACGAGCATTAAACCAAGGAACAATACCATTCGATAGTACTTCGAATTAAAAATTATCGCATTATTGTTACCTAGAATTAAATCAAAATATTTGGATATCCCAATGATGAAAACAATCCAAATACCACCTGCATAATCTTTTGGGAGCATTTCATACAACTGGTCTATATTGACAAAAATGCACAACATTACAAAGCCCCCGACTATTTGCAAATTGACGGAGGTTTTTTTGTATAGATCATTCAATTCATCGTGCTTGTTTTCGTGCATTAACTTAGCAGTAATTGGATATACAATTTGATGCATTGCACGACTTGGAACAGAAATAACCAAAGCAATATAGGTAGCAACAGAATAAAATGCAATATTGCCAATATCCATATATTGATTCAACATTATTTTATCGCCATCTAAAAGTAAATTAGCAACACTTCCTGATAAAATGATATAAAAAGTATATTCTAAAATGCCCTTAACGTTATGCGGAATAGACAGTTGAAAATCTGGTTTTTTTACTCTAAAAGCGTAAACCATGGTGATTAATAATGCAACAAAATAAATCCCTGCTGTTAGGTATACAAAATCTATAGCAGTAATCCATCCAAAATACATTGCTACTAATGCTACTAATGAAAACAATCGCAAACCTACTTCCTTGATAAAATTCCCGAAAACGGAATGCATATGCACCCTTGCCCAAGCATAAAAGATTTCAAAGTAGGCCATACATAATCCAATAAACGGAATTAAATAAATAAACTCTTTAACAATTGGATTTTTCTTGGTCACAAACACACTTATCTCATCATAAAAAAATAATCCTAAAAGTAATATCGGAATGGTCAAGACTAATGGAAATAATACCGAAAAAGATAAAAATTGATTTTGTTCTTTCTCCGTTTTGCATTGGGAATAAAACTTCACTAATGTATTCTGCATACCAATAGCAAATAAGGGCATAATAACATTAGCACATGATAGAATATAATTTGACAATCCGTAGTAGGTTTTTCCTAAAATGGAAGGGAATAAAAAAATCGTGCTAATACCACCAATTGCAAAACCAATATAGGTGATTATTGTATTCTTTAAAGACTGATTTAAAACGATTCCCATAGATGAATTTGAAAGTTAATGTTGATTAAGTAATTCAACAAGTTGTTGGGTTAAATTTTTTCTAGAATAATGTTGTAATCCCACTCCATTAGATTGCAATTTACCTTCTAGAAATTGAGAGTAATAATCGAAAATGGTTTGTTTTAATCTCGCTTTTTCTGAATAGTCAAAAAATACACCCGTATTCGTATTGGTAATAATCTCTGCGAAATCAGAATCTTTTGGACCAATCGCTACAATAGGTCGTTCCGAAACCATATATTCAAATAATTTTCCAGGGATAATACTTTTGGTATCATCTGAATTGATTTCGATTAACAATAAAACTTGCGATTTTCTTTGGTGCGCCACAGCCTCGGCATGCGAAACATAGCCTAAATTATTCAAATACTGATTCAATCCAAACACTGATATCGTTTCCAACACTTCTTGACTTACTGCTCCAATTAATTTGATTTCTAAGTGGTTTTTAAAATCCGGTATTTCAGAACAAAGTTCAACCAAACTTTCCCATAAAATCAATGGATTCCTTTCGGATAAAAAAGAACCGATATGTGCCAAACTGAATTTGGCATCCAAGGTTTGCTGTTCTACTTTTTCTATATCAAAACCATTGGTAATTACTGCAATTGGTTTAGACGTAATTGCTTGAAATTCCGTTTTAGTAGTTTTACTTGTAACAATAATAGTGTCAGCCGAATTCAAAACCTGATGTTCTAATTGTTTGTGTCGTTTGGCTGCGTAACTAGACAATCGTAATGATTTATGGTAACCAATTGTTGTCCACGGATCACGAAAATCAGCCAACCATTTTAAGTTTAGTTTTTGCTTTAATTCCAATCCAATTAAATGCAAACTATGTGGCGGACCAGAAGTAACAATCATGTCAATTTCGTTCTCTCGAATATACTTTTCTAAATATTGAACAGATGGTTTAACCCAAAAAACACGCGCATCTGGTATGAATAAGTTGCCACGTACCCAAAGCATAACCTTTTCTAAAAAGGATTGCTTTTTCTGATTCGGAATAATTCCAGAACTGATTTTTTTGGTCTTATTTTTCGATAAAAAAGAAGCCATTTGATACGGCTCGAAGATTGGATTTTTTAGAACAATAGCTTTATCTGAAACCTCACTTTCTAAATGTTTATCAATGATTGGATAAGTCGGGTTTTTAGGCACATACACTATAGGTTGTACATTAAAATCAGGTAAATACTTCACAAACTTTAACCAACGTTGTACCCCTGGCCCTCCTGCTGGCGGCCAATAATAAGTAATGATTAATAGTTTTTTGTGATTTAATTTCAAAATATTAATTGATTTTAGAATTGATTTTTTCTAATTCCTCAATATCTAAAATATCTTTTGGACGATTTGAAGCCTTCTTAGCTTTAATTAAATTATTGTAATCTAAAAAATAGACGGGTGTTTCGCTAATCTCAACAACATAAGCTTGTTCGAAAAGTTGGTTAAAAGAACTATTTTCTAAACCTTTAACAGAGGTCATAATATCCAATCGTAAATTAAAATTCAAAGTAATATCTGTCCAGCCTGGAATAAATTGCATAGTATTAATTGCTTCAAAATCGCCAATCCCAAGTTGTTTTAATGCTTCCCTTAAATTTACCCTATTTTCAATTGAGTCTTCAATAAATATATCTATATCGCCTGTATTTCTTCCATAACCATATATACTTACAGCAAACCCTCCAATAGTCAAATACTTTACATTATTCAAAGCGAGGTACTTCCAGATTTCTATTATTTGACTATTCATACATTAAATAGATTTCTGTTTGGCCGTTTTTAAAATATAGGAAAGCTCAATTATTGCCATCAATTTTTCATAACGTTGCTGTGGAGTCATTTTTTTGACTTCATTAATGTAACGGGCTTCCATTTTGGAAGGGTGGTCATGATTTAATTTTGATTCATTCATTCTTACATCAATTTACAATCAAATTTACAAATTAATTGCTACAATTGGGTTCCTTTCTTTCTCTCAAAATAAATTCCACCAATCAAAAGCAAAACCATTACGATTGAACTTAGTAATGTAATAGTACTTCCGGTTTTAACAACTTCTGGCTCAAACTTAAATTCAATTGTATGTTTTCCTGCAGGAATTGGTTGCGCTCTTAACACATAATTAGCTCGAAGATGTTCAACTTTATTTCCGTCGATGTAGGCATTCCAACCATTTTTATAATACATTTCAGAAAAAACCGCCAAACCATCATTTGAATTTATGGATGTGTATTTCAAATCATTCGGTTGATAGGAATCTAAGGTAATCGAAGCTAAACTATCTTTCAAGAATGCAGTTTTTCTAATCTTAAATTCTTTCGAATTAATTACCGCTACATTTTTAGAATCAAGTTTATTTAGGGCTTTCATCTCTTCGTCAGCGGTGTGAACTAATTGTACTTGATTTACGAACCAAGCATTTCCATTAGCATCTGGATTGGCAATTGGGAATTCTTTGCCTTCTTTATCAGTTTGAATTAAATATTTTACATTCAAGAAATTTAAAGTCTCTAAATTATTTTTGGCGATTTGATAATCAAATAATTGTTGCATACGTCTTGGCTTCGCTGCATGGTAACCACCAATCGATTTATGAAAGAATGAAGCTCTTGCGCTTGATAAATTACCATTGATTTCGAAAACTCGATAATTACTACTGTCTTGCAAAATTTGTAAATCAACCGGTGTTGCTTGAAAAGGAATTTCAATTTCTCTTTTACTTACAAAATCTTTTTCCGAAACGTATTTTTTATCTACCAAGAATAAGTCAAAAATCATTAATAAACCAATGAAAATGATCGTGGTTTTTTGGGCAAATTTATTTTTAATGAATAACCATAAAGATCCCGCAACAAGAAGAATAAAGAATCCAGAACGAAGTAAATCAGCACTATACATCGTTTTTCTATCTGCTTTCAACGCATCCACAAATGATGGGCCATAATTTTTAATAAAATAATCATCGCTTGCTGCAGAAAAACTAAAAGTTCCTTTGAATACAAATAAAATTAATAGTGTTCCAACTCCAAGCACTGTGGTTTGTATAAGTCCCTTCTTTTGTTCTGTCTGATCCAATTGAAAAAAAGATTGCAATCCCATCATTGCCAATATAGGAAAACACAATTCTAAAATTACTTGAATAGAAGACACTGCTCTAAACTTGTCATACAATGGAATATAGTCGATAAAAAAGTTAGTCACTATTGGGAAATTTTTTCCCCAAGAAAGTACCAAGGCAATCATTGCTCCGCCAAAAAAAACATATTTTATTTTACGATTATCAATAAACAGTGCCAAAAAAGCTAAAAAGAAAACAACAGCTCCAATATATGCTGGAGCAGCTACAATAGGCTGATCTCCCCAATACGTCGGCATACCTTTTACATAATCTTCTGCTTGAGTCGCAGGTACTCCTTGACTTATCATGAATTGGTACATACTACTTTCAGCACCTAAAGTTTCATTATTTGAACCTCCAAAAAGTCTTGGCGCAATCAAATTGAAACTTTCTGCTATACCATAACTATATTCAGTAATATAATCACGAGACAAAGCACTATTTTCAGTTATGTTAGAGCCATTACTATTAATAGTTAATTCATTTTTACCACGTGTACTGAATTTAGTATATTCGGTTGTAGCTAACAAATTAGTCGCATTAGCTCCAATAGCAAAAATTCCTGCTACAGCTAAAACTCCAAAAGCAATTCCTAATCCTTTATTGTCTTTAACTTTTATGAATTGATACGTGAAATAGCCTACTAAAACCAATAAGAAAATTAACAAATAATAAGTCATTTGAAAGTGATTCGCATTGATTTCTAAAGCCGTTGCAAACAAAGTCAACAAACCACCCCAAACATATTTTTTTTGAAATACCATTAAAAACCCTGCAATAACTAACGGCATATATCCAATAGCGTGTGCTTTAGAATTATGTCCAACACCTAAAATAATAATCAAGTAAGTCGAAAATCCAAATGCAATAGCACCAAAAAATGCCTTCAATGGGTCAATTTTTAGCACTAACAATAATCCATAAAAACCTAAGAAATATAAAAACAAATAATCTGCTGGGCGAGGTAAAAAACGCAATACGTCATCAAAAGCGCCAATATAATCATGAGGGTATTTTGCTCCTAATTGATACGTGGGCATTCCTCCAAAAGCTGAATTCGTCCAATACGGCTCTATATCTGTTGCAGCACGAAAATCGATTTGCTCTTTTGCCATTCCGGTATATTGTGCAATATCCGATTGAAAGATTTGTTTTCGCTGTAAAACGGGATAAAAATAAATCAATGAAACAAGAACAAAACCTATAACAGCAAGTAAGTGTGGGTAGAACGTTTGGAGTTTTTTCAATGCAAAATAATTTGGTTAGATACTATAGATAAAGGTTGAATACAAATTTACTCTATTTCTTCATAATCCACATAATCTCCAACTTTTTTGGTTTCACGTGGATTCTTAGATTCGGTTTCTTTGTATAAAATCTCTTCGTTTCTTTGAGCTTTTTTCCAAGCAGCATCTTGAGCATACTGCTGTTGTTTTTGAAAATTTTCACCTGCTTTTTCAACCGCTTTTTTAACCAACATAGGCAAAAACAAACGTGCCAAGAATTTGAAAAGATAATAGAACATCAATATATAAAATACTGTTCTTATAATATTAGAAAAAGAAGCTTCTTGCATAATCAAAATATTTTGCCCAAAAATAATAAATTCATCCCGAAACTTAGGGACAAATTAAAAATATCATTCTTAAATAAATGATAAATTATAGTACATTTGGGAAGCGTTATTAATTAATAATTTAATTAAAATTAATTATGTATAAATTCAGATATGTATTTTACCTGTCACTATTGTTATTCCCGTTAGTGAATCACGCACAATATACAGACCAAATCAATTCGAATAGACCTGGCGAAACAATGTCGGCTTTTGCAGTAGGTAAATCAGTTATTCAATTGGAAACAGGCGCCTACGGAATTGCACAAAAACACCATCTACTCAACTATGTTGCGAATGGATTCGGTATTGATGCTACGATTCGTTATGGTGTGTTTAAGGAAAAATTAGAATTGATTGCCGACTTACAATATCAGAGTCAAGTGTACGAAGCACGGTTTACCAAAATTGACCAAAAAGCGCTTAAACAAACTATCATAGGAGCCAAATACTTACTGTATGACCCTTTCAAAAGCCAAGAAAAAAAAATTAACGTATACAGTTGGAAGGTGGATAAATCTTTCAAATGGAAGCAATTAATACCGGCGGTTTCTGTTTTTGCTGGAGCCAATATCACTTCTGCAAACAATCCGTATCACTTTTCACCTAACGCAAGTATTTCACCAAAAGTCATATTAATTACTCAAAATCATTTTGGAGATGGAAGTTGGGTATTTGTTACAAACACAATTGCAGATTATATTGGATCTGAATTTCCAAGTTATGGCTACGCGGTAACACTTACAAAAGGAATCAACAAAAATTGGTCTGGATTTATAGAAAATCAAGGTTACAAAAGCGATTTTTATAGCGATTTAATTGTTCGTTCTGGAGCCGCTTTTTTAGTAAACGATGATCTTCAACTGGATATTTCAGGAAGTGCTAGTTTAAAAGATACTCCAGCTATTTTTTATGGAGGAATTGGTTTATCTTGGAGATATGACGGAAATTATAAAGAAGTTAGAACACCAATTGAAGAAGATCCAAATATTCTAAAAGCACAAAAAAAAGCAGAAAAAAAAGCCAAAAAAGGCGGAAAGAAAAAGAAATTTCTGATTTTCTAGATTATAAATTATGATTCAAATTAAAGAAGCGATTACCAAAAGTGAATTAACCGACTATATTAAATTCCCTTTTTCCTTATACAAAGACAACCAATATTGGGTTCCGCCCATCATTGCCGATGAGTTAGAAACTTTTGACAAAACTAAAAACCCTGCTTTTGAAAATGCAGAAGCGTATTTTTATTTAGCCTATCGAGAAAATACAATTGTTGGAAGAATTGCTGCCATTATTAATTGGGAAGAAGTCAATAACCAACAAAAAAAGAAAGTTCGTTTTGGCTGGTTCGACGTAATTGACGATGTAGAAGTGACAAAAGCTTTGTTAGAAAAAGTCTATGAATTAGGTCGGAAAAATAAGTTAGAATACGTTGAAGGTCCGATGGGATTTTCAAATCTAGACAAAGTGGGCGTTTTAACTGAAGGATTTGATGAAATTGGCACCATGATTACCTGGTACAACCACCCGTATTATGCCAGTCATTTTGAGCAATTGGGATATGTAACCGAAAAAGAATATTTGGAAAACAAATTCCCTTTCGAAAACGTTAAATTAGAGTATTTTGACAAAGCGCAAGAACTTATCAAAAGACGTTACCAACTGAAAGCAGTTAATTTCAAGAAAACCAAAGAAGTATTGCCTTACGTAGATAAAATGTTTGATTTATTCAACGCATCCTATGCTAGTCTATCTTCATTTGTGGCTATATCTGATGTTCAAAAAGAATATTTTAAGAAAAAATACATCAGCTTTATCAATCCTGAATATATCAAATTTGTGGAGGACAAAGATGGCAATTTAGTAGCATTTGCTATCGTGATGCCTAGTTTTTCAAAAGCATTACAAAAAGCTAAAGGTAAATTATTTCCCTTTGGATTCTTACATTTGCTAAACGCAAGAAACAATAGTAAAGACGTGACTTTTTATTTAATAGGAGTTCATCCTGAATACCAGAACAAAGGAGTGCACGCAATTATTTTCAAAGAATACCATACGACATTTACCGAAAAAGGAATTCAAAATTGCATCCGCACACCAGAATTGGCAGACAATCATGCGATTCATTTACTATGGAAAAATTTTGATCCCAAAATCATCTGTCGCAGAAAAACATTTCGAAAAGAATTATAAATTTTCAATCAAAAAAAAATCCATTCTTTCGAATGGATTTTTTTATTAAAGTCAGTCTATAAATTAAGCATCTAAATCTACTTTAGTTTGCTCAGCAATTTGCTTATACGTTCCGTTTACTAATTTCTCACGAATCGCTTCAAAAGCTGACAAAGTTTCATCAATATCAGCCAAAGTGTGCGAAGCAGTTGGAATCATACGCAATAAAATAATTCCTTTTGGAATAACAGGATACACTACAATCGACAAGAAAATTCCGTAATTCTCTCTCAAATCGTTCACCATCACCATCGCTTCTGGAATCGATCCTTCCAAATAAACTGGGGTAATACAAGTATTTGTATCACCAATATTGAATCCTTTTTCTTTTAAACCATTTTGTAATGCATTCACATTAACCCATAATTTATCTTTAATCTCTGATGATTGACGCAATAATTCCAAACGTTTCAATGAACCAATAGTTTGAATCATTGGCAATGCTTTGGCAAACATTTGCGAACGTAAATTGTACTTTAAATAATCAATAATTTCTTTATCTGCTGCTACAAAAGCGCCAATGTTAGCCATTGATTTTGCAAAAGTTGAAAAATACACATCAATCTCGTCTTGAACACCTTGCTCCTCACCTGCTCCAGCACCTGTTTTTCCAAGTGTACCAAAACCGTGTGCATCGTCAACTAACAAACGGAAGTTGTACTTCTTTTTCATTGCCACCACTTCCTTCAGCTTTCCTTGTTGACCACGCATTCCGAAAACCCCTTCAGTGATGAATAAGATTCCTCCTCCGGTTTCAGTAGCAATTTTAGTCGCTCGTTGCAAGTTCTTTTCCATACTCTCCACATCGTTGTGACGGTAAGTAAAACGTTTTCCGCTATGCAAACGAACACCATCAATAATACAAGCGTGAGCATCTACATCATATACAATTACATCATTTCTGGTAACCAAAGCATCAATAGTAGACATAATTCCTTGGTATCCAAAATTCAATAAATAAGCCGATTCTTTCATTACAAAAGCTGCTAATTCTTGCTCTAATTGTTCGTGGTATTTAGTGTGACCGCTCATCATACGAGCTCCCATTGGGTAAGCCGCTCCGTATTCAACAGCTGCATCAGCATCTGCTTTTCGTACTTCAGGATGATTGGCAAGACCTAAATAGTCATTCAAACTCCAGTTCAAAATATCTTTTCCTTGAAATTTCATTCTTGGACCCAATTCTCCCTCTAATTTTGGAAAAACAAAATAACCTTCTGCTTGTGAAGCCCATTTTCCTAAAGGTCCTTTATTAGTTTGAATTCTTTCGAATAAATCTTTTACCATGATATATATTGAAATAGTTTATTTTTTTTAACGAGCAGCAAAAATAATTATTTAAAATTTATAAAAGAATTGATTGGCTATTTATTTTGTGGAGCTATTTCCAGCTATCCGTTACAATCTTGTTCTATTCGAGCTAAAACCTCTCATTTGAACAAGGATTTTCACTTCTATCTGGGCTAGAGATTTCGTTCTAAAACGCAATTCAATTACTTATTACACGTCTAAAATCAATATCTTTGACTCCTAATTTAACTATTATTCACATGCAACTCGTTTTTGCTTCCAACAATAAAAATAAAATCAAAGAAATCCAGTTATTACTTCCAGACTCTATTCAAATTTTAAGCTTGGAAGACATTGGTTGTACCGAAGACATTCCTGAAACAGCAGACACGATCGAAGGAAATGCGATTTTAAAAGCCAATTATGTCACTCAAAAATACGGTTACGATTGCTTTGCAGATGATTCGGGTCTTGAAGTAGCAGCTTTGAATGGCGAGCCTGGCGTTTTTTCAGCACGATATGCAGGCGAACCTAAAAATGACGAGAACAATATTGACAAACTATTAACTAATTTAAAGGACGTCAATAATAAAAAAGCTAATTTTAAAACCATAATTTGTTTGAATCTGAAAGGAGAACAGCATTTATTTACGGGTATTATAAACGGACAAATTATTGAAGAACGTATCGGAAATAACGGATTTGGATACGATCCCATTTTTGTAGCTGATGGCTATCAAAAAACCTTTGCGGAGTTAAGCCTAGAAGAAAAGGCAAGAATCAGCCACCGAGGAATTGCAGTAAAAAAGTTAATCGATTTTCTAAAATAAATCGAGCGGTTTTTATTCATTTTATTCTTGAACAAATCACTTCCTACAACTTTAAGAGTAAAAAATCAAAATCAAAAACATTTAACTTATTGATAATCAAAAAATAACAAATTAGTTTATATCGTTTTTTAAACCTACCTTTGCAGCCAATTTAAAATAATATATGAACAAATTTGAACAATTAGG
>JACCDZ010008037.1_pt1 | contig 32015 bp, 29 predicted proteins | sample 7449551 | NCBI WGS metagenome assembly JACCDZ01 (sample SAMN15323452, study PRJNA562643) | freshwater metagenome | isolation source: river surface water | place: USA:Blue River Watershed | collected 2017-08-18 | reverse complement strand
ATTATTATACTAAGTATTATATTAAAAAATAATCAAATCAATTTTTAATTAGTTTATGGGCTAAAAAATATCAGGCCTAAAATTTTTTCCTGTCTCTCTCTCTCTGGGGTCTTGGTTTCCAAAACTTGGAAATGGTTTCCATTTAAAAAATATATAAGCTAATATATTATATAAAAACATATGGAAACTTTTACTAATATTTCCAAAGATGATCATAGATGTGAAAAGTGTGATAAAACTTATAAAAACAAATCTGGATTATGGAAACATAATGTTAAATATCATGGAAACCACAAATCAGCCGATGATCAGCCAACATCAGCCCAAAATCAGCCGATATCAGCCGAATGTATACAAAATGGAAACCAATTAAAATCCAATCTATTAACTTGTAAAATTTGTTTTCAAGAATTTAAACATATACAAAGTAGATGGAGACACGAACAGAAATGTGAAATTAATAATAAAAATATTATTAATAAACACGAAATTATAGAATTAAGAAAAGAAAATGCTGACATAAAAAGTATGTTAGCTCAATTATTAAGGTCATCAAAAGTACATCCAAAAACCCTACAAAAAATTAACAAAAATTTAATTAATGGAAATAATAATTCAACAATTAACTCAAATAATAATACAGTAAACAATATTCAAATAGTTAAATTCGGTTCAGAGGATATTAAATCAATATTATCTGATAAAGAAATTAAAAAGATACTCAACTGTAAATATAAAGCTATTGAAGAATCAATAAAAACAGTTCATTTCAATGATGACCGCCCCGAATATAGAAATATTTATATAACTAACTTAAGAGATAATATTGCATATGTTTATAATGGCAATAAGTTTGAAGCTGTACAAAAACATTCAGTAATAAACCAGTTAATAGATCAACATATGAATAACATTGAAGTGTCTTATGATGATTATAAAAATAAACTTCCAGAAAAAACAGTTAGTATATTAGACAAGTTAATTGAGAAAATACAGGATGATCACACATCTATGGTTGATGAAGAAAATAATAAAGAGTTTAAAAATTATAAGCTGTTTAAAATTAATGAAGTCAAACTAATGATTTATAATGAAACCGGTAATAATACCGAAGTAATTAAGTTAAAATATAATGGTTCAATATTAAACAAAAATAAAGAAATCGAAGTTTAGTAAAATTTTATTTATTAAAATTATAAACAAAATTTTTTCCTGTCTCTCTCTGAGTATTAGTTGAATTTAACAGTTGAAAGTTAAAAAATAATAAAATATATAAGAAGATAATTTCTATTCAATATTATATGTCAACTGTTGAAAATAATAATAAGATTTTTAGATGTGATAAATGCAATAAAAATTATAAAGACAAATCTGGATTATGGTATCACAACAATAAATATCATGGAAATAAATGTATACATAATGGTATACAAAATAGTAACATTGGTAACAAAAATGTAGACAACAAAAATCAACAAAATAATAAATTAGCAGAAATATTTTGTAAAATTTGTAACAAAAAATTATCAAACAGGCAAAGTAGATGGCGTCATGAAAAGGTTTGTGAACAAAATAATACAAATAAATTTATTAAAGAATCAGATTATAATGAGCTTAAAAAAGAAAATGCAGAAATAAAAAGTATTTTAATGGAATTATTAAAAAGTTCAAAAGTACATCCAAAAACCCTACAAAAAATAAATAAAAATTTAGTTACAGGAAATAATAATTCAACAATTAATACAGGCACAATAAATAATGTACAAATAGTTAAATTTGGTTCAGATGACACCAAAAGTATATTATCGGACAAAGAAATTAAAAAGATACTCAATTATAAATACAAAGCTATTGAGGAATCAATAAAAACAGTTCATTTCAATGATGATCGCTCTGGTTCTTCAAACCACAAGGCTTTAGCTTCAGCTAAAGACGCTCCCGAATATAGAAATATATATATAACAAATCTAAGAGATAACATAGCTTATGTTTATAATGGTAATAAGTTTGAAGCTGTTCAAAAACATTCAGTAATAAACCAGTTAATAGATCAGCATATGAATAATATTGATGTGTCATACGATGATTATAAAAATAAGCTTTCAGAAAAAACAGTTAGTATATTAGACAAATTAATTGAGAAAATACAAGATGATCATACGGCTATGACTGACGAAGAGAATAATAAAGATTTTAAAAATTACAAACTGTTTAAAATTAATGAAGTCAAACTAATGATTTATAATGAAACCGGTAATAATACCGAGGTAATTAAGTTAAAATATAATGATTCAATGTTAAATAAAAATAAAGAAATTAATGTTTAATTATGTTGTAGTTTCCAAAAATTTGGAAATGGTTTCCATATTAATAATCAGAAAAGCTAACAAAAATACTTAAATTTAATGGAAACCATTTCCAAATTTATTATTGATGTAATCATGAATAAAATTGTTAAATTATTTTTTATTATCAGAAAATTAGTATGACATTATCATGATATTAATAATGGAAACTATATCAGCCGATTATCAGCCGATTATCAGCCGGTTATCAGCCGGTTATCAGCCGGTTTCCATAATATAACTCAAACTAAAAATTGAATTTAATAAACCAATTACAATTAACAATATAATAATGTCTCCTCGTAGTTATTTAATTAAATTCGACTCAATAAAGGAATTAAAAAAATATTTTATATGGAAAGCTTATTTATTATATATGTCAGATCAAAATGATATTGACACAAGTCTTGATGATAATGAAGACAATAAAGATATTGAATTATATAATTTTTTAGACGAAGACCGTAAATATAATAAAAAGATACATGAACAAGTAAAAAATAGATTTGCCAAATTGTATATTGTTGGATTAAAATTTTGGGCTGGAGGTATTTGGGGGTTAGCTGTTTATGATAAAGAAGCCTCACGAATATATCATTTGTTAAAAGATCACCTTATTTATAATTCTTATCATTGTGATTTAAGGGATGCGGATAGAAACACAACTAATTATAGTAAAACTAAAACTTATTACTTGAATGATTTTGATGATTATAAAGAAGCATGTGAAATATATAAATATTTATTCAAAAAATATCATAAAAATATTATAAACTATGAAACAAAATTAGACCAAGTTGATTTTTTAAGTATTGACAATTGTAAAGAATTAAAGTGTCATATTAATGATCCAATAATTTCAGAATTAGTTGAAGACATAAATGGTGATTAATTTAATTTATTCCTTGTTATATTTTAACTTAAAAACATGTTATCTTTTAAAATATAATGGTAGATTTTAGTTATACAATTGATGAAAAAGGCGAAATAACATATAACGATCCTCAAGTAGAAAGAGCCTATATTAATTTAGATAGATTAAGCTCATTTGTTGGATGGTGTCAGGTTAAAACAGAACTTGAATATGAAAATATTTGTCAAAATGTTCAAACAAATGGAGACACAAATACATCAACCGATTTTTTAATAAATTTATTAGTTGGTTGTTTTGAATTTATGGGTGATGTTGAATTTCCTTGGGTTGGAAAAACAGGTGGTAAAATTGCCGGTTGGTTATTAAGTGCATTAGTAGATACTTGGAGATCTACACCTCCTGATAGTTTGCAAAATAGTTTTAATAATGTATGGAATGGAACTAAACAAGCTTATGATGAAGCAAAAAATGCAGTTGATACATGGAAACAAAGTTTAAATCCAAAAGACGGACCTGGTATTTGGACAAAAGAATTTACATGTCCTAAAACAAAAGAAGTTGTAACAATTAGTCAATTAGGATCAATAGATTTCTTACCTGCGCCAAATACTACCGAATATGATAATGGTGCTATTGCTGTTGCCACTCAATCAAAATATTTGATTAATAAAATATTAGTTCCATTAAAATGGACATTTCAACAAGTTGACGAAGGTACTTGGTGGGATTGTTATTACACTAGATGGAATGATAGTTATGCTTATGATGGTCCATTTTATGATGGGCTTTCTGTACAATGCATGTTTGGTGTTTGTACATCATTTCCAGATATTGATATAGTTGGGGCTCAAACAAATGCAAATCATTATGTATATTTTTCTAAAGAATATACTGAAGAATATGATCATAATTGGTTTTCAAATGATAGATTATATAAAGGTAATAAATATCATAAATGGAATTTAGTAAATAAAGATGGTGGAACAGCACCTGATTCATTTGTATCATATTTATTTACAGATGGTCCCGGTGGAGATCCTGTTAATGGAGTTGCAACACACGATGATATATTTAATAATTGGGGTTGTAAAAGTATTAAAAAAATTTCAGAAACAACCAAATACAAATCCAGATGTTGTTCTATATTATGTTAATGTTAATTATTCATATAGTTAAATTATAAAAATATTAGTATGTTTATAATTTAGTTAAGTTAATATAATTTACTTATTATGTTTTGGTTGGCATAAATGATGACATGGATTAGGAACTGGTGGAGGAACTGGTGGAGGAACTTGAGAATTACATTCTGGATCTAACATAAGCATCATCCACATACAGCTCATACCAACTTGGTGACCACCTGCATTTTCTGCAGAGTTAACAGCACCACCATTAGATTGCCAGTTTTTAATTGATAAAATATCACCTTTATTTAATTTAACAAATTGTCTCATTAAACATCTGTTAGCACCTGAGTCTCTTCCAAAAATTGTAGAATTATCTGGATTGTTATTAACAAATAAGGCTAATTGAACTGGTTCGTCAGTAATTATGTCTGCAAAAAGATCATACAAACCTGTTTTTTCCACGGTTACATAATCGTTTCCTTGAATATGTTCCATTTGGTATTCAATGCAATTAGTAGACCATTTAAATGTTTGATCAACATCAACATTTTGTGCCGATGATGATATTGTTGATAAGTAACATTTAGAACCAGCAATTTGTAATTTTTCTTTGTATAACATATATTCTTTTAATAATGGATAAACACATTTGTAATGTTCAGATATTTTACAATCAACAGGTTTAATTGTTGGTTTAATTAAATTTGCTACTTTAAACATGGTAAGAATTGCACTGATTGTGTCATTAATACCACCTGCTTTTTCACTTATAACAACATTACCATTAGCAGAAATATAATTTCTTACCGTAATAATATCGTTTTGTTTTAATTCTAAAAGGGCTCTCATTGTTAATTGACCTGCACCTTTGTTAGTACCTTGAGTAGTTGAGTCTACTGGAACACCATTTACAGTTATGCTAAATTGTGCAGCTGTATTTGTTGTAACCATAAAAAATAATTTATAAACACCATCTTCTAAAACTTTAATTTCAGACGGTGAAAGTGGATCCCATGATAATCCTATAACATTAAAATTTTCATTAAATACAACATCACTATTAACGCTTATTATTTGACTAACTCTATTAGCAAATGTACCATGAACATTAAAACCTTTAACCATTAACTCTTTGTCTAAAATTAATTTTTTAATAACTTTATCAAATAATTTTTTCTTCTTTGGACAAAGATGTTCTAAAAATTTATGTTCATTTTTACAATCAACAGATGCTGGATTATATGGCCCAACTTTGGTTAATAAAAATGTTAAACTATTACCTGGTCTATTACCACCTTGATATAAATTAGTTTTAATACTATTTCCAGATTCCCAGTTTCTAAGTACAACATTATCGTCTTTCTTAAGTCTAAGCAATTGTCTAATAACAACTTGACCGGCACCGGAATTAGAGCCAACTACTGTGTATGGTTGAGCAACTCCATTAACAAATACAGTAAATTGTGCAGCGGTATCTGTTGAACAAATAAAAAATAATATATAAACACCATCTTCTCTTGGAAAAACTGAGCTACCGACAGGATATCTATCAACATTAAATGCGGTAACTGCATTATCAAATTTAAATGAATGGGTTTGTGGAACTTGTTCTGGCACTGTACTTGTAATATACATATATGCATCAGAACCGGCAACCATTAATGATGGATCTTCTAAAAGTTCATTCTTAAAATATTGGTAAACATCCCAAAAATTAAATTTTCTTTTGCATTCAGAGTTTGAACTAGAATCTGAAGAATCTTTATGATGCTTTCTGTGTTTCTTATTTTTACTAATTTCTTTGTCATTTGAATAGCATTCTATTTCAGATGATGATTCAGAGTTTGATCTGGAATGATTTCTTGAATGGTTTTTAGAGTGAGGTTTGTTATGGTGATGATTATGTGATTCATTGTCGCAATCTTTTTTATGGCAGTGTTTTTTTCTGTCTTTTTTGTCTTTACAACTAGAATCAGATAAAGAGGATGAGCTAGAGGACGAACTTGAACTATCGGAACTGTAGTCTTTTTTATGTGATTTAACACGAGAACTAGACATATATTATAATATAGAAAATATTTTTAAATTTTTTATATATTTTTTTTAAAATTTTTATACTATTTTTATAAATTTTCAAAATATTTATAAAAATATAACAATGTCAAATTAAGAGAGAAGCAACGATAAGACTTGGTTAATTATTTGGTTAGATTAGTTTATATTATTTTTTGAATTTGTAAAAAATTGTTAGATGATGTATATGAATTGTCAGTTGTTTGTATATTTGAATTAGATAGATTTTGAATTTTTATTATGTCATTTGATGTAAATTGTATTATTTCATGAATGTTTATTAAATTGTTTTCACTATCAAATAATGATTTTATTTCATTATTTACAACAAGACCAATTTGAGAGTTTTGATCGATTTGACAAGTTACATTTAAAATATAAAATCCAGAATTTAATATTTTTACATTAACTTTATTATAAATAAAATCATCAATATTATTATAAGAGTCACAATAATTATATTCAAAAACAAAAAAGTCATTATTTTTAATAATAGAATTTTTTATTTTAATTTGGTTATTTGTTTGAGATATATTTTGATAACCATATAATTTATTTATGCAACTTGTCATATAATATAATATAATATAAATTTATTTTTTTAAACCCATTTTTTATAAAAAAAATATTAACAAATTTTAAAATTTTTTTCTAAACTATTTTATATACAGGTTTATGTCAAGAAAGTCCTCTGAAAAATGTAAAACCTCTGAATCCTCAGAAATTATTTATAGTGATTTATCCGATTGTGATGATTCAATTACAAGCGAATATATAATAACAGATACTGAAAAATCTGACTCTAGTGAAACACATGAACACAGTTGTTCTGATAAAAATTCTAATAAAAAATCAAGTTCAGAATCCGATAATAAATATTTTTATAAAAATCAAAGTCAAATGTCTGAATTAAGTGAAATAAAACAGTTTAATTTTGGAATTGTTAAAGGCGATAAGGGTCATAGAGGTCCTCGTGGTCACCGCGGACCAAGAGGTTGTTGTGGTCCTCAAGGTGAACCAGGTCCAGTTGGTCCACAAGGAGAACAAGGTCATATGGGTCCATCTGGTCCTCAAGGAAACCAAGGTCCTATTGGTCCAAAAGGAGATCAAGGTTTAGTTGGACCACAAGGTGTTCAAGGCCCGATCGGTCCTCAAGGTGTACAAGGCCCAGTTGGCCCAAAAGGTGAACAAGGTTTGATGGGACCGCCTGGACCAATTGGTCAAACAGGCCCTCAAGGAGAACAAGGTCCAATGGGATCACAAGGATTGATAGGACCTATTGGTCCAATTGGTCCACAAGGTGAACCAGGTCCAGTTGGCCCACAAGGTGAACAAGGATTGATAGGACCAATGGGTCCCATTGGTCCACAAGGAGAGCAAGGTTTGATGGGCCCTCAAGGTGAGCAAGGCCTTATTGGACCTGTTGGCTCACAAGGTGAACCCGGTTTAACAGGTCCATCAGGTCCACAAGGTGAACAAGGTCCAATCGGACCCATTGGCCCTCAAGGCGAGCCTGGTTTAACAGGTCCAGCTGGTCCTCAAGGTGAAACAGGTCCAATAGGCCCTCAAGGTATTCCTGGTTCATCAATTTCTGAATGGAGTTATTTTTACGGATCAGAACAACAAATATTATCTCCTGGATCAAATGTTTTATTTAGTGTTCCTTTAATTATTTCACCCGGTATTCAATATTCAGATGGAAATATTATTTTGGTAAATAAAGGTTTATATAAAATTCATTTTTACACACACTCTCCTCAATTTGAAGCTGCACAATTTGGATTAAATCTTAATGGTAACACTCAACCAGGTACATCATATAACTCATCATATGGTTATGCAATAATTAATGTTTTAACAGACAATTCAGTTTTAAATCTTGTTAATTTATCAAATATTCAAGTAATATTATCTATTACTAATAGTATTGGTACAACAATTGGCGTTAATACATCAATATTAATAACAAAGATTTAATTTGTTATTGTATTTGATAATATTTATACATCAATATTAATAACAAAGATTTAATTTGTTATTGTATTTGATAATATTTATACATCAATATTAATAACAAAAATATATATTAATAAAAAAATAAAAATTATTTTATTAATTTACACATTATTTAATTTTAATACACTACTTAAAATATCTTTTTCAGTAATTGCTTTATTATCCTGATTATATCTTGTAATTTGCAATTCAAATTCATTACAATAAGAAATAATTTCATGCTGTTTTTCTAAATCAATTGCTGGTATTTTAAATGTTAACAAGTTTGATTTATTTAAATTTGCTTGTGGTGTTAAATTTGATAGTTCTTTTAATTTGTTTTCATTATATAACATCCAATGATAAACATAATCAATTAAATATTCTTGATTTTTAACAACCAAATAATGAGAATTATTTGACATTTTTGATATATCATCAATTTTATAAACAGTACCTGCTGTTAATCCATTTTTAATTATTCCAATTAATTTAGTATTTTTTAATTTATCATTATATAAATCTGCTATAGTATTTAATTCAACTAAATTTACTTCTGGTATTGTTTTCATCACACATTCTCTCATTTGATTAATCATTTGTATTTTTTCATTATTACATTTGATCATTTTACTTGACAATTCTAAATAATTAGTAACAGCTAATTGAGTTTTTTCTGATAAAATAGGAAGTTTAAATAACTTAATTTTATCAATATCAAATTGGTTCATTTTCCCTTTTGTAAATTGTTCAAATTTATTTCTCAAATTATTTTCCAAATATTTAATCATAAAAACATTTGCTTTAGTATTTGGGTTATTAGTTGGATCGATATAAATAACTGTTTCAATATCTGATCCCCATTCTATATTATTTTCTTCAAAATATCTAATGCTTGTATCATTTTTATAATATTTATGTAAACCAATGCAATTTGAAATGTTTGTTTTATTATTTGTAAATGTAAATATCTCACTTACTTGTTTAAATCCAATATTTGTATTAGATGATTCATTTTGATAATTTTTGTAATATAATGAATATAAATTTTGTTTAATTTTATTTAAATCTAATGTACAAATAGATTCTTCTTTTACACTTTCACCATTTAGTGAAATTTTACAAAATTCTATATTTGATGTTTTATCTTTATTTTCGAAATATAAAATAGAATTTTTAACCCCTTTATTAAAATAAAAATTTTCATTAATTTGAATAATTTTTTTAACACAAAAGTTTTCTAAAAGATATTTTCTTGTTTCAACGGGTTGAATAGAATCACTAAATAGTAAAGAGTCAGGGACAATTAAATATGCCCTACCATTTTTATTTAATGATCCCATAATAAGCTGTAATAATAATGGTTCAGCTTTAGTTCCTCTCAATTTAAATTTTTTAATTTTTTGACAGCAATTTGCATGAATGATATTATGAACTCCTTGCGGAAAGTCATAAAATATAACATCATAACTTTTTTTATTTAAGTTAATATCTTTAATTAATACATCTTCTGAACTAATATTTTTTGATGTAAAGGTTTTTGATTTAACATAAAGAGATAAAGTATTTATATCACTCGCGATGTTATTTAATTGTGTTCCAAAAATGTTTTCACTAAAATAATTTTTGTCCACACAATTAATATTTGAAATAATAGAATTGACTTTTAAGTTTCCTTCTAAAATTGTTTCTCCATTTTTACCAATTTTTGGTTTTGCCAATTCCAAAATCCATTTTGATAGTAATTTGTTATTAAAAAGTTTAACATAATCTTTTGAAACTGATAAGTTTTCAGTTGATAAATAAAAAGAAAAAACATCATTGAAAAAATTGTCTAATTCAATGGTTTTACTATTTTTAAATATATTTATAATTTTATCATACATTTCAAAGATTGTGTTATTTAATTCGAAATTAAAAATGCACAGTTCGACAGATAATTTATTTTTCACAGTTAACACGGATGATTTAAATGACTCAGCATCTACAATATTAGATAAATTTATAATTTCATTGGGAACTAAAAGACCATGACCATGACAAAGTTTGTTCCAATTGAAGACAGTTACAAGTAAAATGAGATGTTGTATTGATTCTATCCCGCAAATACCAACATTTAACATTATTTCATATAAATTTAATATAATAGTCATTTAAAAAATATAGATAATATTTTTTTAAATAAATATTTATGTATTTTAAAATGCGTTTGTTTAAATTGATTTTTTAGTTGATTTTTTGGTCGATTTATTATATGGTTTCTTTGTTGATTTCTTTGTTGATTTCTTTGTTGATTTTTTATTAGTTTTCTTACTTGATTTTTTAGATGATTTCTTAGTTGTTTTTTTACCAACTTTTTTACCACCGATTAAATCTTTATATTTGTTATAAATTGTTTTTAATAATTCTAAATTCTTTATAGGTTTAATCTCATTAATTATATTTTTAAAAGTAAGAAAAGGAGTTTTGTCGTTAATAATACTATTTTCAATTCCATAGTATTCATTATAAGTTTTATCAAAAGCACCAAATCTCATTTTAGATTTATCTAATTCTAAAATATCAATTACTTTATCTAAATCAGATTCAGTTTGAGTTTCAATTTCTGTATATGGAGGTAATCCAGGAATAATATCTATAGTTATTTCTTTTGCTAAAGGATGTAACCATTTTTCACGATATGTTTCTTGATAAGCTTTTTGTTCTAAACCTAAACTTTTATAAAATTTAACTCCATCTTCAAATGATTCATTAATTGTAATTTCTGTTTCTTCTGCATATTTAGGAGTTGGATAAGTTTTTGAAGTTAATGTAACAACATCTCCTTCATCTCTTACTCTACAAAATCCTTTAACACTACTGTCGCATAAAATAAATACGGCTCTTCTAAATAGCTTTAAATCAAAAACCTTTGTACATCCTTTTGATTTAAGTAATTTTCTATAATTATCCACATCAATATCTAAAAATTTAGCTTCAATTTCTGTTGGCATTATTATTATATATTAAGCTATATATTAATAATTAAAAAATGGAAAAACTTAAATTAAACCAATAATAAAATTCAGAACCAAAAAAGGGTGTAAATAATATAATGTTTGCGTTCATTTTAAAATAAAGTTATTTACAGATATAATAGTTATAATAAAATATTAATATGAACAACATAATAGAAGAAAATTATTTTCATTTATCAAATTGTCAAATAAAAAAATGTGTAAATATTGAAACTCAAACTGAATTTGATCAATTTGAAAACGCCGATGCTTTAGATTTTGAATATATTAATTGTAATTATGATGAAAATAAGCCAAATAAATCTATTCAAACTGATATTGTTTTAAACATAGATGTAAATACTCAAACAGATATATTTGGATTAGGTTTAAGTTTAGATTTTGATCTTGTTCAAAAAAATATTCGATTAGAAAAAGATTTAGAAAACGAAAAAAAATATAATCAAAAATTACTAGCTGAAAATCTTAAATTAATAAAAGACTTTAAAGAAATAATGTATTTGGTTAATTCTCTTGTTAAAATTGATTCATCCAATCCAAATATTGAAGAAATTAAAAATAAATTAGTTTTAATTGTAAATCGTGAAATACGAATGCATTTGGCATTTCCATTTGTTAATTTAAGTAGATATTCAAAAACAATTTTGTAGCTAAATATATAACATTAAAATGTATAAAATACCAATAAATTATTCACTTAATGGAGGTGGATTTACTGGTCCAAACACTATAATTGGTAAAATGTCCTTGGATGGGGAAATATTAGATTTACCAACTGATGTTAATTTTAATTCGGTAACATTAAAAATTAATGATAAAAATTATGATATGATTTTAACAACTGGTCATAGTGTTAATTATCCAACAATAGTTATTGACAATATTACATTTACTAAAAAAGATAATATCAAGGAAATAATTAATGGGAACTATTTTTATTGTGTTAATAATGGAAATAAAGATTTTGCACTAATTTATTCACCAGACATTTTAAAACATTTATTTAAAATAACATTGGATTATGAATATGTTCAAGCTCATTCTTTAAGATTATTTAATAATGATTCATCTTTGGTAAAAAATGGTTGTACAACAAAATTAACATGGGGTGAAATTTTATTAGATTTATCAAAAGAAACTGCTAAAAATATAATTGAAAACAATAAAATAATAAAAAATGGAGAATCTTGTTATAAAATTAATGGTGTTAATGATTTTACCTTATTATTTAATATTAAAAGTTTAAATGGTATTGATTATATTATAAAACCATCTGTTAAATATTATGAATACAGAACTAAAATACCAGATCAAACACCTAATATTCAAATGATTTCTTGTATTAAAGTTTTAAATAAAACATTTAATTTAAATATGAAAGATGACGAAATAGATATATTTATAAAAACTAATAACATTGGTGAAGAATATTATTCACAAAGATCATTTGGATGGTTATCATTACAAGGAGACTCTGGATCTGGATACTATAAAATTATTGATGGAAATGCCCATTTAATTGGTATTAATTTGTCCGGTGCATTTGCAATTACATTAGTTTCAAGTGATGAAAAACACGATACAATACATTGGGATCCAGTTAATAAAAAAATTAAAATTAAAGAATGGAAAGTTGAATCTTTTTATAAATGTTCAGTAGTAGCTGGAATAGATACTATTGAAAAATATATTAGAGACGAATCTAATGATCAAACAATTGAATTAAGATAAATTTATATTATTAGATTCAAGTAAATTTTCACAAACATCAATACAATTTGTATAATTTGAATAATTTGTAATAAGATCTTTATATGTTGATCTTATTTTATCCATACAATATTGTGCTCGTTCATCAGTTGCTTTATTTAAAACTTCAAAAATAATTACTTGTTTATTATCGGGGTTTGGATCAGGGTTAGAATCGGGGTTAGTATTCGAGTTAGAATCAGTATTATAAGTTGATAAATTTGATTTAATTTTTTGGTATTTTTCCCACTTAACAAATTCAATTAAAATAATTAAGTAATGAACAAATGATTCTTTTTCATTATTTTCTTTTAAAACTTCTAAGATACTATCATAAAGTTTTGAATTAAATATTAATTCAATATAATCAATAACTTGATTTTTATTTTCAGTTGTTTGATTTATACTATCTATTAATTCTTCTAAATCACACGCAATAATATCAAAGTTTGGTATGACAATATTATGGATAAAATCAGAAATATCATTAGAATTGAGATATTGATCATAACCATTAACAAATTTGCTTTTAATATCAGCTAAATATTCTTCAGATTTTTCAGTCATTAAAATATAATGGTTTTTATGTTTAAGTCATTTAATAAAAAATTCAAATTAATAAAAATTCAAATTAATAAAAAATTGAATAAAAAATAAAAAATCTAGTTTAGTCTAGATAGATAATGAGTGTTAAAAAATCCTCTTTTAAATTTATCAATTCGCTGAATACCAAATGCCCTGGATGTAATAACAATGAAAAAAATAGATTAGCACATATGATACCAGGTGGTTGTATGTCTAAAATTGAATCAGGAGTTGAATGGGTGCAAGATCCAGTTGAATCTGAAGAATCTGATTCTCAAGAAACTGAAGAAGATCGTAGTGGTAGAACAAGTTTTTCAACATATTCACAATATGAAGATATAGAAAAAAACAAAGAAGAAGAAAAAGACGACAGTAAAAATAAACATGATTATGATGAATTAATGTTTCACATGGATGATGTCGAAGACCATGTACCTCAAATAGTTGAATACGATTTTAATAATCCTTGCAAATGGACCAAATAAATTAACTTAACAAACGGACCAAAAAACTTAACATATAGACTAATCAAATTAACAAATAAAATTATTAATTTAATAAGTTATTCAATTGTTTTTATTAAATCATCACAAATATTATTTAAATAATCTCTATTTGTTTCAAACCATTTACTAAAAATTTGGTCCATCTGATCAAATGAATTATAATCATCTAAAGTTATATCAGAATCTAAATTAATATCCACTCTATAAAAATATTTTAAATTTTCAATCAATGATAATTTTTTTAACTGACCCATTTCATATGACGCAGATGCATTAAAAAATACATTAATTATAGATGAACTCCAAGATAATAAGCCAGATGGAGTATTATGTGGTTTAGGATTGTATGATCCTGTTCCAATAGATAATTGAAAAAATGATTCATCTTTACCAAAATGTGTAAGTGCGTGTGTAAAAATTAATTCAGACAAATTATTAGTAACTACACCACCATCTACTAAAATATGTGATTCTAAATTATATGGAGGGAAATATGTTGGTGCTGCAGTAGACCCCCTAACAATTTCCCACAGATTATAATCAGATGCACTAGAATACGAATGCCAACAAATAGGTTTGGAGCTTGCTAAGTCATATGTTAATATTGATAATGGTTTTTTAACATCTGATAATTTTAAGTTTTCAAAAAATTTTTGAAATTCTGAGTTGATATAACAATCTGGGTATTTGGAACTTAATAGTCCAAATCCTGATGTAATAGAATAGTAATAAGATTTATAAAATATAACTTTGGATAAATCTTTAAATAAACTAATGATTTCTTTTACACTATATTTGGTTAATAAACCAGATAAAATAATTGAACTAGCAGATACTCCCGAATAATAATCAAATAAATCTAAAATTTTTTTACCTGTTCTTTGTTCAATATAATCTAATATAAGTAATGGAAAGTAATGGAAAGTAAACTCTGACACCACCTCCGTCAATGTTTAAAAGTCTTTTCATCTATTATAGACTATATTTTATTTTTATTATTTTTATAATTATTTCATTTTGTTAATTACTGAATGACCTGTAATGTATTTATTTTTAAATAGATTAGAATCATTAAAATATACCTCATATAAACTCCATTCATAATTATAATCGTTAATTGAGAACTCTATTAAATTATTAGTAAAGACGACCATGTGTGTTTGTAAAATATTATTAAATTGTTTGATTTCATCATCTGGTCTTGATAATAGGTTATTTATTTCTTTCATTGTCATTTTTTTATTAGTTATAGATGTATTTTTAATTTTAATTTGAATCTTTTTGTCTTGAGTTGAAAAATAATTAGCAATTTTATTTAATGATCCAGAATATTCATTCAAATCTAATTCCAATTTATAAAAATTAATAAAAAATTTTAATATATTTGTTATACTTGTGAATAATTCTGCTTGATCATTTCTATAATATTCTAAAAAATCTCTATCTGATACAAACTCAGACCATTTTTCTCTTTCATCTGTACCATCTTCATCGTGTAAATAATAATCGGCTGATTTATAAATATTTGGATAAGATTTTATAAATTCACATATCAAATTGTCATTTGTTTTAGTATTATATTGAGAATAACCTTTTGTATCTAATTGTTTGGGACAAAAACCAATTAACTGAATAAACCTTAATAATGAAAACTCCATGCAATCAGTATATTTTCGTCCTTTATTATTTATTTCTATACATTCTGTTGTTTCTAAGACCATTAAAATTAATAAAAATAAATCCTTTAAACAAAAAATATCAAATTTTATATAATGATGAATATCGGAAGTGTTTTTAATAGAATTTATGATTATAGTTTAAAAAAAATTAACCCATTAAAATTTAAAAATCTAATTGATACCAATTTTAAAAATCCAAAGTCAGTTGTTTTATCTGGTAAATATCTATACAATGAACTACCGATTAGATTGTCTCATAGAATTACTGACCTAAATAATTTACCTTTTGGTTTATCGCATAATCATTCTATTAATAAAATTAGAGAATGGTATGTTAATTCATTTTGTGATTTAGTAAATTTTAAAGAGCCTAAAACTATTGAAGAGTGTATTAAATTTAGCGAAGTAATTGATAAAATATATCAACGTCACAGTTCTACCATGATAGTAATGTCCAAAGGTATTATTGAATTAAAAAATGAAGACAAAATATCAGATATTAACTGTCCAAATATACAATCTTTATTAAATAGGTTTTATAAGAACCGTTTAGAAATTAGAATATTACTTGAACAATATTTAAATTTATGTTCAAATCCAGATAATAAAAGTATAATTGAATACGATATTAATTTAAAAGATATCATAGTTGATGCAATTAATAATATTAAATATACATGTCAATTTAATAATATAGATTTAGATATTGGATCTATTATAAAAATTCATACTATATCATTGGTTAATAACAGTAATGTAACAGTAATTGGTCTCAGCAATTATTTATATTACATATTTTTTGAATTAATTAAAAATTCAGTTGATGCTGTTAACAAAAAACAAAAATTATTATCAAATACTTTTAAACCGCAAATTGATATTCAAATAATTGAAATTGACAAAGATAATATTATTATAAGACTAAATGATAACGGTATTGGAATAAAAGAAGAAAATTTAGATAAAATTTGGTATTATAGTTATTCGTCTAATCCAATTAATCCCAGAGATATTATTGAAAGAAATGATTATAACAATTTAGCACCTTTGTCTGGATTTGGTTATGGTCTTCCAATTTCTGAATTATATTTACAATTTTTTAACAACCAAAAACATAATATCAAAATAGAAAGCAAATATCAAAATTATACAACCACATACATTAGTATTAAAAAACATAACATGACCATTTACTAATAAATTATATATTAATCCAATTAATAAAAACATCTTTAAAAATTTCATAATTTGAATTTGATCTATGAATATCATTTAATAAATACATTGAAGGACTAGGTTTAAGGATAGCAAACACTATTAGTTCAAAAACCCCATACCATTCTTTAATAATTTTTTTAAATATCTTAGCAACTTGATTAGCTGGACATTTCCAAGCGCCACAACCTAATGCTCCCAATACAATTGATCGATGATTATTTAAGTAAGCAATTTGAAAAATTAATCTTATTTTATTTTCTAAAGTTAGTTCATCTTCTTTAGAAAAATTACCGGATTCCAAAATAGGAAATTTAATTCCAGGACATGCAATAAAATCAAGTTGATAAGGTTTTAATATTATTTTCCAATTATTATTTTCTGATTCTTTAAAAATTGTTATACCTGGAGAATATATTGCTTGAGGGTTTATATTATTTGGTCCCAATGGATAAAATTTAATGTCAAGAGATTTAAAATAGTTTGATCTTCTAAATATGGATTCTTCTTGTGCACCAGAACCAAAATCAACACATCCACCTGGAAAAGAATCATCTGCTAAATTAAGAACACAAGGATTAAATCCATGGGTCAACAATTTGTATCCACAATCTATTGAATCAATATCTTCAACCATTATTTCTGTTCGATTATATTTTTTTGTTGGAACAATTGTGAGATCAAATGAATACTTAACAGATTCTTTTTCTAACACAAAATTATTTGCATGGGCTTTTGTATGTTTCCATTGTTCTAATCTATCAAACTGAATATTTCCTGTTATTTTAGTTTTAATATTAGATGTAATCATATTATTAAATTAACTTCCAAGTCTTTATATTAAAATTATTTGCTTGTTATTAACACATAGATTTAGCAATAACCTTGTATTTATCAACCTCTTCTTTTGATCCTAATAATATACTAGTTTTTTGATGAATTTGATTGGGAACTAAATCTAATATTTTGGTTAAAGATAAATCGGTTACAATTGATTCACCTCCAGCTTCTTCGACAATTTTAGACATTGGACCACATTCATAAACTAATCTTAGCTTCCCATTTAAATTCTTTTTATCAGATGGATAGCTAAACATTCCTCCGTAAATTAAAGTTCTATGAACATCTGCAACCATTGAACCAATATATCTTTGAGTATAACTAGTACCTTTAACCTTATATAATTGAATATACTTTTTAAGGTCGTCATTCCAGTTTTCATATCCTGATTCATTAATTGAATATATTTTTTTAGTTTTATCACATAGAGTTATTTCTCCATAATATTTAAATTCTTTTTCTATTGAATTCCTTTTATCTAATATAAATCTTTGTACCCCATTATTTGATCCAATTGTTATAACTAATTCACAAGCAGGACCATATAATACATATCCCGCACATATAATATCTCTACCGCTTCTTAAAATTTTGTCATTAATATTTGTTAGTTTATCTGAATTTTCATAAATAGAAAAAATAGTTCCAATACAACAATTGCAATCAATATTAGAAGATCCATCAAGTGGATCAAATGTTACTATATATTTATTATTAAGGTTAATTATAATTGCATCATCATTTTCCTCAGATAATAGAATAGCACATTGGTTGGTGTTGGTTAAATTTTCTATCATAATTTCATTTGATACAACATCTAATTTTTTTTGTATATCACCACTAGTATTAATTTGATCATTTAGTTCCCCGTGAAGATTTTCAAAAGCCGAATTTATAATTTTATCTTCTATTTGAATACAACTATTAATTATTGATTTAATAACCAATAATAAATTTTCGTTAATGTTTTTATTTGAAATATAACTTTGAAAAGATTTCATATAAAATAATTGATAATTTAATTTTTGTTTTTTATTTACTTGTTTTTACAGAGAATGACTATAATAAATTACAAACAACTAAGCAACTGGTGCCATATATGGATTTATGTATTTGGGTATTTCAAATGTAATTCCATTATTTTTAGCATATTCATAATAAAACCATAGATTAAATATTTCCAAGTAATTTTTTAATATAGGGTTATTCGAATTATTAATTTTTTCTAATGCATCAAGATATACAATTAAATCAGTAGATGCACATACTGTCATTAAATAAGTCACAAATAATCTTATATGTTCTTTAACAAACTCATATTTATTAAAATTATATGAAATAACAGAATCATATTTATATTCGTCAAATTCCTTTACATACAAATTAAATATTTCATTAATGTATGTAATATTTAAGTCATAAAATTTTTGTTTTAAAACTCCTAATAAATCTAATATAAATGCCTTTTTATTTAATTTATCAAAAACTAAAAATATTTTATTTTCACTAATATAACCCCCGTACAATCTTATTTCAATATAAAAATACCTTGATTCATTGCACAAAATTTTATCAGTAATATCAATTGCATGAGGTATACAAATAGAAATATCATGATAATTATCAAGATCCATATTAAAAACATCATTTTTATTTTTAGGGTACTTGTGATAAAGTGATGTTTGAATAATACCAGTTAATTTTTCATATTGTATTTTAGCATAATTGTTAGATTCGTGCCAAGCTTGACAAGGATTAATTTTTTCTATAATATCATTCAATTCACTTGAACTCATAAATTCAATATGAGAATCGATTTTTCTTGTAAACTCTTCTAATAACCATCTGTTAGACTCTAATTTATAAATAGGTAATAATTCAGGTATTGATATATATTGAAAATCTTTAAGGTGATTTAATCTATATTCTATAATATCTTCTGACATTAAGTAAGAAATTATTGATAACATAAACAAGGTTTTTCAATATTTTTAAAAAATTGATTATGTAATTTAATACATTTGATTACTTATATACAAACAATGTCAAAATCTAGCCGAATAGCTATTGTTGATCAAGCTAAATGCAAGCCAAATAAATGTAAGAAGGAATGTATAAGTTTTTGCCCACCCCAGTCTGGAGGTAAAGAAGTTATTAAAATTGTTGATATCGAAGATATGGGTTTGGCTAAACAACATGTTATCAAATCCAATGATAAAAAAAAGATTGCACAAATTGTTGAATCCCAATGTATTGGTTGTAATATTTGTGTTAGAAAGTGTCCATTCAATGCTATTAAAATAGTTAATCTTCCAAGTGAAAACAAAAATGATATTATTCATCGATATTTACCAAATGGGTTTAGGTTGTATAAACTGCCTATTTTAAAAACTAATTCTATTATTGGTATTCTTGGTGAAAATGGTGTTGGTAAAACAACTTTAATTAATATTTTAAGCAAACAAATTATGCCAAATTTTGAACAGGGTGAACAACCAGATACTAAAAAAATATTAAGTAAATTTAGAGGAACTGTATTCTTTGATTATTTAAAAGACTTGTATTCAAATAATTTAACGATTTCTATAAAATCCCAAAAAATTAAGGACCAAATGTTAAATACCACAGTTAGAAATTATTTTTTATCCCATAAAATAAATCTGGAAAATTATTCAGATATTTTATCTGATCTTGAAATAACTCATTTGTTGGATAATTCCATAACTAATTTATCTGGTGGTGAATTACAAAGAGTATTATGTTGTAAAACCATATGTTCAAATGCTGATGTGTATGTTTTTGATGAACCTTCTAATTATTTGGATATTAAACAAAGATTAGCTGTAACCAAGTTAATTAGAAAAATATCTGATCCAAAAAAATATGTGATTGTTATTGATCACGATTTATCAATGTTAGATTATATGGCCGATGAAATATTTATAATTTATGGTAAACCTGGTGCTTTTGGTATTGTATCAAATCCAATGACAACATTAAATGGAATTAACGTGTATTTGGATGGATATATTCCAGGAGAAAATGTCCGATTTAGACCTGATGAATTCAACTTAAAAACAACTCAAGAATTAGATGCATCAACTCATATTTTATCTAAATCAAATCCAATAAAATATTTGGGAGGAACAGTTGAATATCCTAATTACAAGTTAAACATACCAGATGCAGAAATTAGTTTGACAGATGGAATTAATGTTATATTAGGACCCAACGGTACAGGTAAAACAACCTTTATAAAATATCTTGCTAAAACTTTGGATATTGGAATTAGTTATAAGGAACAAACTTTATCAATTGAAAAATACAAAAATAAAAATAATGGGGAATACCCAACAGTTAATGAATTATTATACCAACAAATACAATCCTCCTATACTGATCAAAAATTTATTTCCGAAGTAGTAAGACCATTAGATATTGGTGATATTCAAGATAGAAAAATAAATGAGTTATCTGGAGGTGAACTTCAAAGAGTACTTGTAATATTATGCTTGGGAACGCCAGCATCAATATATTTAATTGATGAACCTTCAGCTAATTTAGATATTGAAAAAAGAATTTGTATGATTAAGGTTATTAAAAGACACATTTTAAATAACCATAAATGTGGTTTTATTATTGAACATGATATTATGATGGCTGTATCGTTTGCTCAAGAAGTAACTAGTAAAATATTATTAGTGGAATCAAATATAGTAGATGGTGTTAAACAAAGTACTGTATCTGATTATATGAATTTTGCTGATGGTATTAATAACTTTTTGAATACGCTAAACATCACCATGAGATTATCCGGTCACAATCGTCCAAGAATTAATAAAAATAATAGTCAACTGGATAAAGAACAAAGGGAATTAGGTAAATACTATATGTAGATTATAATTAGGATACTAAACATCTAATTCATTTTCATTATTTATTGTAAAAATATAAGCAATATTTTCTATTTTATCTTTTATTTTATTTCTAAGATCAGTTTTTAATTTAGCTGTTTGATAAAATTGTTCATATTGATTAACCATATCTTCAGATAAATTGCCCTTCATTTCTTTAAAATAATTTGAAAAAACTTTAAGACTATAATTACATAAATCATCTAATAAATCATTTTTATTTATCGCTTTCCATTTGTTTTGATCATAATAAAAGCCTATTTTTGACCTGTCGCTTTTAATTTTAACATTATTATTTTCTTTATGATTAGGATTAAATTTAATATTTTCTATTAATTTTGGTAATGGTAATGTATGTTCATCTTCATCTAATAAATTTTTAAATAGTCTCTGTTTAAATTTATCACTAATATATTCTAAATTATCGCTAGAATAATTATTTATTATAATTGTTCTGTTGTTATTATTATTGTTAGTATTATTAATAGTTGTGTTGTTGTTACTATTATTATTTATTGTTGTAGTAACTGGTTTGACAACAATGTCATTGATAACATCAGATTGTTTAATTATCTCAGTATTGTCTTCTTTAGTTTTAACAATTTCTTTTGGTTCACCATTACAGTTTTTTTGATGATAAAATTTCTTATGTCGGTTATCAAAAACACTATTGCATTTTTTACATGTGTATTCTATATTTTCAGATTTATTTTTTTCAATAGGTTTACCATTATGAAATTTTTTATTATGTTTCCATAATACTTGATATGTTTTATAATATTTATTACATTCATTACAAAAAAAATTAGTATTTTTATCCATTATTATATTATGTGATACTTTTTTATATACTTTTTACAACATTTTTATAAACTTTTTAAATTATTTTATAACACAAATATAGTTTTATAACAATTAATTATACTTTTTATAACCACCAAATCATCACCTTGTTCATTATTACACTTTATTACCAAATTCCCGTGTGTGTACCGAACAATAAAATTTTAAAGCCTGTATTTATTAGTTTATAATTTATGTTAAATAAATTAAAAACATTAAAAAATTGATTTAAATATGGTTTAATTTGATTATATTTATTAATAATGGATATTAAATCGTGTAGCTCAAATGACGATACTCATATTTCAGTTGATGACAAATCAAATGAAATCCACTTTAATGCTGGTATTACGTCTAAAAGCATTTCAACCCTAATTTCTAAATTAAAAGATTTAGAAGAAAAGATCTTAAAAAAGACAAAAAAACTAAAACGCAAGTTCTCTGAATTTGAAGATGCAGATGAAGAAAGCGTTAAAGTAACAATTGAACCACAACCAATTAAATTATTTATTACTTCGAATGGTGGATTAGTCTATCAGGTTTTTACAGCTATTGATACTATTTTAAATATGAAAGTGCCTGTTCATACATATTGTCAAGGTTTGGTTGCATCAGCTGGAACTTTATTAAGTTTGGCTGGTAAAAAGAGATTTATTACTGAAAACTCCTACATGTTAATTCACGAAATTAGAAGTGGAACTTGGGGTAAATTTTCCCATATGTGCGAATCAGTTGAAAATTCTAAACAACTTATGGAACACATTAAATCTTACTATGTTAAAAGAACCAAAATTACTGCTGAAGAATTAGATGAACAACTTAAAAAAGATGTTATCTGGAATGCAAAAACATGTTTGGAAAAAGGACTAGTTGATGAAATTGTAGAATTTAAATAATTTATTTTATTCAAATGATTTAAAGATTTTATTATGTTTATTTATAATGTTAAAACACGGGGGTTCAGATATTTATAATGTTGATAATCTTAAAGAAGATTTCAGCGTTACAACCAATTTTATGGGACCGTCATCTAGCGGTATCAGCCAAATAATTAAATCAGTTAGTTTAATAAATCACTATCCATCTGAAAATAAAAGTTTTTTTAAAGAAGGCCTTGAATTTTTAAATGTTAATTCTCAAAATGTATTATGGGGAAATGGTGCATCCGAACTTATTGATTTAACTATGAGAACTTTAGTAAAAAAATTTAATTACAAATCGTATGCCAAATATAATTTTATTCAATATATGGAATATGAAAGGGCATGTTTAAATAATGGTTTGGTTGAAGATTTAATAGTAAACGCGGACATAGTTTTAGTAATTAATCCAAATAATCCAACTGGTGATTTTTACAAAAAAGATTTAATAAAAGAAAACATTAAATCACAAAAGAATGGATCAACCCTAATTATTGATGAATCAATGATATTTTGGATGGGTCCTAATTGGTATAAACATAGCTTTGTTTCAGAAAAAGAATTTATTTTAAAAATAAAAGAAGAAAAAAATATTAATATTATTCTTATTCATTCATGGACAAAAATATTTTCTTGCACAGGAATTAGATTTGGTTCCTTGGTAAGTTATGATAACGAAATTATTTGTGATATTGAAAAAATAAAAACACCATGGTCAGTAAATATTTTAGCTTATTATTATTTGAAAGGTTGTTTAGAAGATAAAACATATTTGGAAGAAACATGGAATCAAACTATTAACCTAAGAAAACACATGAAAGATACTATCCAATCATTTTTTCCTTTTTGTAAAGTAAATGGTCATGATTTATTATCCTGGTTATGGGTTGATTTTAAAATTGATTCTATTGCTGATTTAATTTATAAAAAATCATTAGAACATGGAGTTCCAGTAAGACATGGTAAAGTAGGATATAATCAACCCACATTTATAAGGTTTGCAGTCAGAAGCAAAGATTCATGTGTATACTTATTTGAAATGTTAAAAGAAGTTAAAAATAAATTAGTAAAAGTTCCAAGTTATTATTTTAGTATTCCAACTGATTTAGTTTATGGAATTATTAAGATACCATTGAACCTAATTAAATCGCACGAAGAACATATAATAGAACGCAAAAATAATTTGTTAAATTATTTATCAGCAAATGATTATTTTGTGTTACCTTCTATAATATTAGACATGAAAGATTTTGTAGTTTTAGATGGTCATCATCGATTAAATATATTAAAAGAATTAGGAAAAACAGAAGAATATGTTTTATTAGTTAATTATAATTCAAACCATATTATACCCCATGTATCAAACCAAATAACAAAAGAAGAAATTATTAATGCGGGTATATCAGGTAAATTGGTTCCACCAAAATCAAGCAAACATATGTTCACAGATCTTGAAAATAATTTAAGACCACTTGTATCATTGAGTGTGATTATTAATAATTAATTTTCATAAAATCCTAAAATAGTGTTTGAACCATAAACTTTGTCATTTACTTTAACTTTAAGGTTAAAATTATTTTTAGGAATTTTAATGTCAACCCTTGATCCAAAATGTATTAATCCAATTGTGTCCCCAGTATTAACATTATTATTTAATAAAGTTAAATTACTTATTCTTCTTACTAAAAAACCAGCAATTAAATAAATAATAAATTTACCCCTTTTATTTTCCAATTGATAAATCATTTTTTCATTTTGATTACTTTTATTTAGTTCATATGCTAAATTAAACTGACCAGTTGGATCATACTTAATTTCTGTTATTTTTCCAGATATTGGAGCAAATTGATAATGAACATCAAAAGGAGATAAAAATATTGCAACATAAATATAATCTTCTTCAAATTTTATATCCATAACTTTACCATATGCTGGAGAATAAACTGTATTAAAATTGTTTTTTAGTTTAGTTTGTTGAGGCAATCTGTAAAAATAAAATAAAAATAACACAAATAATAATATTAAAATAAAAATAATTTTCATATTATTATTCTATATTAAAAATTATGCAATTTGAGGCATATGTAAAATTTTAATCAGCGTAGGTTTCGGTGTTTGAATTGTTTTTTTGATGTTAGGAAACAGTCCATTAATGATCTTGGTAATATTTCTTGGTTCCGCATACATTGAATTATATGTAAAAGTCCAAGGATTATTAAACTTGTTTCTAAAAACATAGAGCATAAATTCACTATCTGGTTTGGAACATTTAAATGTAAAAATAATTTTTGATTGATTAGTTTGATACATTGTTATTAATTCTTCAATTTCCTCCCAACTATTTAGTCCAATAGGACCACAAATTGTTTTATTACAAATTTGTTTATCATCAATAAATTGAATAGATTTGATGTATTCAATTCGTTGATTGGTGGTAAGGGTGGAATTATTCTTGGTAATTTTTGGAATAAATGAGTTGTTTTGAGTTGACATTATTAATTATTACATTGAATTGGGTTTATTTTTTTCAATTTTTATGAGTTTATTTTTTTAAAATATTTTTAAGATATATATATATATATGTTTAACATTGGAATTGTTGGCAATGGTTTTGTTGGCAAAGCAACAAAACTACTTAAATCTAAGTCAATAAATATTAATGTTTATGATATTAGACCAGAAGCTTGTGAACCACTTGGAACACAATTAAGTGATTTAGAAAAATGTGATATAATTTTTTATTGTTTACCCACACCATTAAATCATGATTCAAGTTGTTATACTAAAATTATAGAAGATGCTGTTACACAATTAAAAAATCCGTTTAAAGTTATAAGAAGTACTGTGCCTGTTGGTTTTTCACAAAAAATAAATTGTTTTTTTATGCCAGAATTTTTAACAGAAGCTAACTGGAAACAAGATTTTATAACTTCATCACATTGGGTATTTGGACTTTTAGAAAACTTAAATAATGATGAAAATATAGAAAAACTAAATAATGAATTTAAATATAAAATAGAAACTTTATTTAAAATAAGCCAAAATGAAGGATCAATTGACAGCTCAAAAATTTACTGGGTTACAAATTCAGAAGCAGAATTATTAAAACTAACAAAAAATTGTTTCTTAGCATCCAAAGTTAGTATAATGAATGAAATATATCATTTTGCTAAATATAAAAATATTAATTACGAGAACATAAAAAAAATGCTATTACTTGATCCAAGAATAGGTACTACACATTTAAATGTTCCTGGTATTAATGGATTATATGGATATGGGGGAACATGTTTTCCTAAAGACACACATAGTTTATATAGTCAATTTCAAAAATTAGGATTACAATCATATCATTTTCAGGCAAGTTTATTAAGAAATGAATATGAAGATAGAAAAGAAAGAGAATGGAAAAATGATTTTTGGAGAACAACATTACCAACTAATAAAAAAATATCTCTTGTAGCAGGAGGCGCTGGTTTTATTGGATCAAATTTATGTAAAAGGTTATTACAAGAAGATCATATTGTTATATGTTTAGACAACTTTCAAACTGGTAATATAAATAATGTAAAACAATTAATGTTAAATCCAAATTTTATTTTAAAAAAAGCAGATATAATAAATAAGCAGTTTTTTCCAAAAATTGATTATATTTGGCATTTTGCTTGTCCAGCAAGTCCACCAAAATATCAAATAGATGGAGTTAATACACTTAAAATTAATTTTATTGGAACACTAAATCTTTTAGAATTAGCAAAAACACATAATTGTCCATTTATTTTTAGCAGTACAAGTGAAGTGTATGGAGATCCCGCAATTAGTCCACAAAATGAAAATTATTATGGTAATGTAAACACTGTTGGAAATAGAAGTTGTTACGATGAAGGTAAAAGATGTGCAGAAACATTAGTATATGAATTTAGAAGAAACAATCCTGAATTAAGCAATAAACTTAAAATTATAAGAATTTTTAATACTTATGGTCCAAATATGGATATTGACGATGGTAGAGTTATTACAAATTACATAAAGTCGATATTAAACAACAAACCTATAACTATTTATGGAAATGGGTTACAAAACAGAAGTTTTTGTTATATAGATGATTTAATTGATGGAATAATATTAATGATGAACTCGGACGAAGTTGGTCCAATAAATTTGGGTAATCCAAATAATAATCTTACAATGATTGATCTAAAACTATTATTTGATAAATTTACAAATAAAGAAAATTTAGTCGAATATTTATCAATTGACAAAGATGATCCAAAACAAAGATTACCAGATATTACTCTTGCAAAAAATAAATTAAATTGGGAACCAAAAATATCCATAGAAGATGGAATAAAGATAACGTTTGAATATTTTTTAAATTTATAATTTAATATATAGATTTTATGGAACATACTTTTCAAGAAAATTTTTGTGAAATAAAAAAATTGGAAAATAACAGTTATTTATTTAATTTTGGATATCAAGATTTTGAAACATCTTTTAATTTTACTAATAATTCATGTAGATGGTTAAGTAAAAAAACTCAAGTACTTATTAATGCTAATTTTAATACTGTTGAACTATATGTTAATCCAAAAGAACCAGGCTATGTTTATGTTAAATGGCATCAGTGTAGTTCTATGTTAAATACAACTACCTCAAAACCAAATTCATATTATCAATTTGTTGTTAAACTTATTGATTTAGATAAATTTTTTATTTAATTATAAATAGGTTTAAAAAATATTTGTCATTTATTTTAATGAATGATAAATATTTTGCTAATGATAGATTAAAAGAAATAGATTCTTTAGTTGATGAATTATTACCAAATAATCCAATAAAAGAAATAATTAGTAAATATGCTAATGAATTAGAAGATTATGATTATATAGAATCATTAGATCAGTTTTCAACATTATATTTAAAAGGATCACTTAAATATGTTAGTAAATATGATGGTAAATTAAGATCTGGAGGATTATTAATTAAAATTTATCAAAAAGACAATAAATGGTATGGTATAGTTAAGAAATTAAATGGTAAAAAATATCATGTATCATTTAATTCCAATTATATATTTTATAGACTCAATAAAAATGATGAGCGAGTCGATTTATTAAAAGTATTTATGACTGATGTAGATAATGGGCTTTATGAAATAGTTTAGTCTAGTATTTATATAATTTATTCTAATTGAGGCATAATAATTAAATTATTATCAAAAAATTCATGCCAAACTATTTTTTTAGTTGCTTTTTTTAATGTGTAAACAATATTATCTTCTTTATTTAAATTTTTTATAACTAAAATGTCATTATATAATCTTTTTGAATTTTGTATAATTTCAATTAATTTTTTAATATTGTTTTTATAGTGTGTAAAATTTAAAAATATAATTACATTATCTGATATCATTGAGTTTAAAAAATTTAAAATTTGTTTTTCATCATTATAATCATATATATATAATCCATTATGGTCGTGATTTTTTAAAGTATGAATTTCAATAAAATATTTTTTACATTCAATAATATCTATATCTGAATTAATATCAATTAAAATATTTGGAACTTTTAAATTATATTTTGAAATAAAATTTATTATTGGAAATGAATAAGAATTATTATTAAATAAAACATTTGAAAAAACTTTCTGTTTTTGTCTTAATAATATATATAATTCATCCATTACATTATCAACATCGGAACATTTAGAAACTTCTAATTTAGAATTTTCATTATATTCAATACAACTCGTAAATGAATAATATTTATTCCACGACTCGGGAATAATTAACTGACATCCAAATGAAAAACTTATTGGTATAATTGCAGACATCATTAGATTTTCATAGTCTGTAGAATATTCTGAACAATATATATAATTTGAGTTTATAATTATTTCTATCATTTTATCTGTAGGACATTTATTATGTATTTTAATATTATCGTAGCCATCTAATTCTTTGTTGTATTTTCTTGTTATAATATTAAAATTTATTTGTTCAAAATTTATAAATAATTTTTTTAATAAATAAATAGATCTTGGATATGTATTACCAACACATGTAATATTAATTTGATTATTATTTTCAATTATATTTTTTTTATAATTTCTTTTAATTCCATTATAACATGGTAAAATCCATTTATTATCAAATTTATTTTTAAAAAATCGTGTACTTATTCTATAATAAACAGATGCATTTCTTATGTAATAATGATGATCAATACATATTATTTTTTTGTTACATATTTTACTAAACAAATGATAGTTTTGAATATAATATTTGTCATCATCAGTAGCTAGAATTATATAATCATAATTTTTTTCATTAAAATCAACCATGTTTTTCCAATTTAATTTTGTTTTAAATATATTATTATAAAATTGTATCCATTCAAAACTTATATTTGAATTAGGACAATATATTGAGTATTCAATATTATTATTTAATAAATATTCAATTAAATATCCAAGCATTTCATAATGTATATCTAAAAAACCATGAAAAACCGAAACTTTCATATTAATATAATAATTATTTAATTTTTATATTAGTATAATGTTTAATTTGGTATTAAAACAATTCTATCAAAATCCGAACACTGATGTATTTTAACATCTTTACCAAATGATGATTTAATTGAATTGATAGTAACGTGTTCAAAATCATATAATGTTAATGGATAAACATTATCTCCTTCTATACCACCCCATGATTTTTTACCCATTAATCTCATATCATCAATTATAATAATATCTTTTTGTTTTCTTTTTCCTAAAATTTCTAGTTCTCTTAAAACAGGACAACCTTTATCATCTTCTTTACCAAATGATGTTTCGCCACCTGAATAATGTGCATCCAAGTAAAACAATACAGGACAATCAAAATTATTAATTAATTTATCTAAAACTTCTGCACTATCACCTAAATGAATCTTTATTTTATTATTATTTTCAAATCTTTTTTTTGCTTTATAATAAAATTTTTCATTTAATTCAATACTATGAATTTCATTAAAATCATTTTTAACTAATTGAATACCATTACCAAAATATGTTCCGGTTTCAACAAATATGTCTGGTTTTTTAACATTTATTTGTTCGCATATTTTATAAAACCATGATTTTTCTTGTTTTTTATTGATAATATTTAACCAATTTGAAGCAACATCTTTCCAACTAATAATTGTACCAGAATTCATTAATTGTTCTCTTGCTGATTTAGTAAAATTAGAATTATTCATTTCCTTAACAATATTTTTTGCAATAGCCTCACATAATTGTTTATTTGTTGGATCCCAATCATATTGTAAACCATGTCTTTCAACAAACACACCAAATTTAGATAGAATTGGAATACATCCAGTAACTAAACTCTCTCTAATACTTATACAATCAATTTCTGCAACAGAGTTTGATAAATAAATATGAAACGTTGATAAATATTTTTCTCTAATTACCATTTCCATAGATTGTCTCCCATGATCCATAACACCTGGTTGTCCCAATAATAATTTCATTCTATTTTTATAGGTGTCATCAAAAATGTAATCCATTCCATAATAAACATGAAACTCGGCTCTTGGTTCAGCTTTATAAATATGAGGCCATATGTTTTCTAAAATATGTTCTAAACCCCTATCATAACTAGAACAATAACAAAATCTATATGGGTTTCTTTCAAGTACTTTATTATCATTTAGTATTTGATTATTTTTAAATTGTTCAACTCTTACACCATTTAAAATTATTGAATACTCTTCATTATTAAGTTTTCTTCCTATAAATTCTTCAAAACAAGCCAAATGATAATTTGATTTAAATGCGTATTTGTTTACTTTTTCTAATGCTAACAATAGTTGTGGTCTATCTAAATGAGCAAGTGTATATGAAAAATTATCATGAAAGTCCACAATAATATTGTCTGCATTATAATCAAAATTCATTAATAATATAATACCTTGGGTTCTCCATACAATTAAATTTTTAATTTTCTTAGTAGTATCCAAATTCATCCAGTTTGTATATTGAACATTATTATATTCATAATCTTGTTTAAAGTTTCCATAAACAATTACTTTATATCCATTTGTTGCCCATTCGGAAGACAAATTAACAACAGCTTGTTCAGAACCACCTAATTTTAAATCTGATGGCTCCCATTCTATACCATTTGCCCCTAGTAAATAAACAATATCCCAAGCTAAATATTCACCAAACATCTCATTATCAACATTAAATAAAGAATTTTTATTTATTTCCTCATATACACGAGTTTGCATTAAATATTTGATTGTATCATTTTCCATTTGTTCCCATTTAAT